>ERZ838839.2152-NODE-2152-length-16063-cov-2.833271_pt1 | contig 16063 bp, 16 predicted proteins | sample MGYA00519909_ERZ838839 | MGnify/ENA primary metagenome ERZ838839 (study PRJEB31850, sample SAMEA3708843) | human gut metagenome | biome: human gut; feature: human-associated habitat; material: faeces | place: China | collected 2014 ... | reverse complement strand
AAAAGTACAAAAAAATACGGTATTAAGCGTTTTATTATTACTTTTGTGCTCAAATAGTGTCATATATGGATAGTTTACCCCTAATAAAGTCTCCGATAACAACGGAACTGGAAGACTTTAAGAGACTATTTGATAGTTCTCTGTCCAGTTCGAACTTTCTGCTGAATAATGTGATTGCTCATATCCGGCAGAGGAATGGGAAGATGATGCGTCCTATTTTAGTGTTATTGGTTGCACGTTTGTATGGTGCTATTCGGCCTGCCACTCTTCATGCGGCTGTTGCGCTGGAACTTCTTCATACGGCCAGCCTTGTTCATGACGATGTGGTGGATGAAAGTACCGAGCGTCGCGGGCAGCTTTCTGTCAATGCCATCTATAATAATAAAGTAGCGGTGTTGGTGGGTGATTTCCTACTGGCTACCAGTCTTGTGCATGCCGGAAAAACGATGAGTCACGAGATATTGGAGGTTGTTTCTTGTCTGGGCCAAGATTTGGCTGATGGCGAATTGCTGCAGCTTTCCAATGTAAACAATCCGCAATTCTCTGAAGAAATCTATTTCGATGTGATTCGTAAGAAGACAGCAGCGCTTTTTGCTGCTTGTACTAAATCAGCGGCATTATCTGTGCATGCTGATGATGAAAAGGCGGAGATTGCCCGTTTGTTTGGCGAATATATTGGGATTTGTTTTCAGATAAAAGATGATATTTTTGATTATTTTGAGAATAAAGCGCTTGGTAAGCCGACGGGTAATGACATGTTGGAAGGGAAATTGACTTTGCCTGCCATTTATGCTTTAAATTCTACTGCCGATGCGTGGGCACAGGAAGTAGCTGTCAGAATAAAGGAGGGTACTGCTACATCCGGTGAAATCGCCCGTTTGATAGAGTTCTCCAAAGAGAATGGCGGCATCGAATATGCCGTAGAGAAGATGAAGTTTTACAAAGAAAAAGCCCTTGATTTACTCCACACCATCACATCTGGTTCCGATGTTTGTGAAGCGCTTGAAGCTTATCTCGATTATGTGGTTGATAGGGAGAAATGATTTTTTTTCCATGGACTGTTTTCATCTTGTGTGGCCAGGAGAAAGCATCTGATTGTTCTGTCGGCTTCTTCTTTTTTGTCAGTTATCATGGCTTGTCCGATTAAATAGCTCTTTCCTATTTCATCCCAGTTCCGGAATGTCTGCCGGCATTGTTCTCCAGCATATTTAATATATTCCCAAGCGGTTTTTTCGTCGATATATCCGGTTTCGCAAGCGATTCGTGCCCAATTGACCAGTTCTCCCATATCCCATGCCAGAATCCCCCGTTTAAGGTCTTCTTTTTCGATGGATACGATGTTTTTCTTATCCACATATTCCAAGAAACGATATAAGTTTTTAGCGCGGTGTATAAACAATTCTATGCCGAAAAAACGTTCGCGAAGGATTCTTTCTGCTTCTTCTCCGTCGTTGGCTGTGAGCAGATAAGGTATAAGGATGGAGTAGGAGGTTCGTTCGCCTTCGTTGCGAAGGAGGGACAGCATTTCGATGATAGCGGCTTCCTGTTTCAGTTGTGGCGTTTCTGCCAGCAGGCGACGAAGTTTTCCATGTTCTATACCTGTTTCCAAACTATCGACAAAAAGGCCCGTTTTCATACTGGATATTAGCCCGATAAGCAAATTCTGTGTACTGTTGGCGGCTGAGATGTCGTTTCTTTTGTTCGGGTTGAAACGTACTGAAATACTGTTTTGTTCCATACTCTTGTCTTTTTTAATCTTTTGTTAACCGAAAAGCGTGAGAACTGTTGCTCTGTATCTTTCCTGGGGCTTCGGCAAGCCGTTATGACGATACAAGCAACAGTCTCACGCTCCGTTCGATATATAACAAGAGTATATACGTGAAGGTGCGTGAGACCCGTTTGCTTATTACCTTTCATAACATGAATTTTGCCGAATTCCAGGAAAAAGATAATAAATGAAACGTTCTCTAATACAGTGCATTATCCTATTCTCTATAGTCTAATGTCCGGCAAAGATAGTAAAAATATGAGTATTTGTAAGTAAGGAACTTTAGTTTTTCTTAATTATAGATATGAGTTTGCAATCGTAGTAGGGGTCTTAATATGAAAACTCCCCCTCTTTGCGAGAGGAGGAGTTGACAGTATGTCAGAAGAATTTTGTTTCTTCGCCTTTTATTTCAGAAAGCAGCAGGTTCGCTAATCGGCTTGTTCCCAGACGGAATAATTCGTTGTTTAACCATTCCTCTCCTAATATTTCCTTGACTATGGTGTAATAAATCAGTGCATCGTTTACAGTATTGATGCCTCCGGCCGGTTTGAATCCGACCTTGTTTCCGGTCTTGTCGTAATACTCTTTGATGGCTTCACACATTACATATGCTGCTTCCGGAGTGGCTGCCGGTTGTTGTTTTCCGGTAGATGTTTTGATAAAATCCGCTCCCGAGTACATGGATAGGATAGAGGCCTTTTTGATGTTGGAGGCTGTTTTTAAAGCTCCGGTTTCAAGGATTACTTTCAGATGGCGTTCTTTACAGGTGTCTTTCAATTCCTGAATTTCCTCACACATCGTTTCGTAGTCTCCACTAAGGAATTTCCCGACGGAAATGACGATATCTATTTCGTCGGCACCTTCCATTAGTGCCATGGCTGTTTCGGCTATTTTTACTTCGATAAATGTTTGTGAAGAAGGAAAACCTGCTGATACACAGGCTATCTTTATCCCGTCAACATCCAATGTGTTTTTAACGGCTTCTGCAAAGTTCGGATATACGCAAATAGCAGCTACGTTTTTCAAGTCGGGAAACTCGTTATCGAACTGATTTACCTTTTCAGTAAATTTCATGATGCTTTCATCGTTGTCCGTACTGTTCAGACTTGTAAGATCTATACAATTGAAAAGGAGCTTTTTTACCTCTTCCGTATTGTTTTCCGCTACTTTGTTTTCGATGATTGCAGCTACGCGGGCTTGCACGTCGGCATCGCTCAGGTTGGTATTGTACTTAGCCAATGCGGCTTCATACTTGCTTAGGTGGGTGTCATTCTGTTCCATGGTCACTCAATTTGGGATTATTTATATGTCTTTTATTGTCTCTTTGGGTCTTCTTTTCCAGATTGCGGGTGAAGGCATCGGTGAGATCTACACCGGTCTGATTGGCGATGCAAAGAAGTACCCAGAGCACATCTGCCATTTCATCGGAAAGGTTATCTTTCTCTCCTTCCTTGAAAGATTGGTCACCATACTTACGTGCCATTACACGCGCCAATTCACCTACTTCTTCGGTGAGTACGGCCATATTCGTAAGTTCGCTGAAGTAGCGCACTCCGTACTTTTTTATCCACAGGTCTACCTGTTTTTGAGCTTCTTCCAGTGTCATTATTCTTTGTTTTTGGTATCTATACAAATGGTTACCGGGCCGTCGTTCAGTAGCTCCACTTTCATGTCTGCACCAAATTTTCCCGTGCTTATCTCCTTACCAAGTAAAGAACTCAATTCTCTGCAAAATTGTTCGTAAATAGGGATGGAAATATCCGGCTTAGCTGCTTTTATATACGATGGACGATTTCCTTTCTTGGTTGATGCATGTAAAGTGAATTGGCTGATTACCAGTATCTCACCTTCAGTCTCTACAATCGATTTGTTCATAACTCCATTTTCGTCATCAAAGATGCGGAGGCTGATAATTTTTTTACACAGCCATGTAATGTCTTCTGCTCCGTCGGCTTCTTCGATGCCTACGAGGATTAGCATTCCTTTCTTTATGGCTGATTTGCACTGTCCGTCAATGGTTACTGATGCATGGCCGACACGCTGTATTACTACTCTCATTTTCTCTTTTATATTGCTTTTGGAAAGGCAAATTTACAAAAAACGTTATAGATAATCAGAAGTTTAGATAGTTTTTCTCAAAAAAATGTTTAAATCGGTATAGGGATGAGAAGTGCAGTGTGCCAAATAAGTTGATACAGATTATTTAGCGCACTACATGTTGATCTATTATCGGTTGGCGGCTTCCGGGGTGGGGAGTGCCTCTTTGATAATCTTGGCTTTTGCTTCTCCTGTGATGGCACTGATTTCTTCCAATGAAGCCTCTTTTATGCGCTTTACACTTTTGAATTCTCTTAGTAAGGCTGTTTTTGTTTTTTCTCCGATGCCCTTAATCGTGTCTAATGCAGATGCTACTTGGCGTTTGCTGCGTTTATCGCGGTGGAAAGTGATGGCAAAACGATGTACTTCATCTTGTATCTGTTCCAGCAATTTAAAGAGGGGGGAATGTTGTTTTAACCCAATGGTTTGCGGTGGAAAGCCGAATAAAAATTCGGAAGTCCGGTGTTTTCTGTCTTTGGCAAGACCGGCAATGGGTATAGTGAGATGCAATTCCTCCATGACCTGTCTTACGGCTTCCATTTGCCCTTTTCCACCGTCGGTAATGATTAGGTCGGGGAGCGTGCTTTCTTCGTCTATAGCGCGCTGATAACGCCTTCTGACCACTTCTTTCATGGATGCGTAGTCGTCCGGTCCTTCTACCGTCTTGATAATGTATTTCCGGTAGTCCTGTTTGGACGGTTTGGCCTTTTTGAATACTACGCAGGCGGCTACGGCATCCGATCCTTGAATGTTGGAGTTGTCGAAACATTCTATTTGAAGGGGTGGTCTGTCTAAATGTAACTCTTGTTGTATCTCTTTCATCAATCGCATGCTTCTCTGCTCCGGATTTAGCTTTTCGGCTTGCTTCATGCGGTCGGCTTTGTATTGTTTTACGTTGAGTAGCGACAGTTCAAGGAGTTTTTTCTTGTCACCGCGTTGCGGTATGGTGAAAACTACGTTATTTAGCTCCATATCTATTTCAAACGGCACGATAATTTCTCGTGAAAGGCTTTTGTAGCGTTCGCGCATTTCGATGATACCCAGTGTAAGAAGTTCTTCTTTACTTTCGTTCAGCCTTTTTTTGTATTCGAAAGTGAAAGCTTGGTTGATCGCTCCGTTAGTGATGTGCAGATAGTTGATAAAAGCGGAGTTAGTCTCATCTTCTTCAATGGAAAATACGTCGATATTATGCAATATTGAACTTACTACTTCGGATTTGGAACGGTAATTTTCTATCAAAGTATATTTCTCTTTGATCTTTTGTGCTTCCTCAAATCTCATTTCAGTTGCCAGTTCCTGCATTTGCTGAAATAGCATGTGGCTGATATCTTGTGTGTTTCCTTTAAGAATTTCTTTGATTTCACCGATGTTTTTTAAATATTCTTCCTGCGATTGCAGTCCGATACAAGGACCGGCACAATTTTTTATGTGATATTCAAGGCAGACGTTGAATTTCCCGGCACGGATATTCTCCGGTGAAAGGTTTAAATTGCAAGTACGTAGCGGATAGAGATGCTTGATGAGGTCGAGTACGGCATTCATCGATGGCATATGGCTGTATGGGCCATAATAAGAGGAGCCGTTACGGATAATCTTTCTGGTTTTGAATATACGCGGGAAGTATTCGTTTTGTACGCAAATAGACGGATAGGTCTTATCGTCTTTCAGTAATACGTTGTATCGGGGCTTGTATTTTTTTATCAGGTTGTTTTCTAATAATAGGGCATCTTCCTCAGAATTGACTACGATATAGCGTATATCGGCTATTTTGCTGACTAATACTCTTGTTTTTCCAGGTTCGTGTTCTTTGCTGAAATAGGAGTATACTCTTCTTTTTAAGTTTTTTGCTTTTCCTACATATATAATTACCCCTTCGGCATTTAAGTATTGATAAATACCGGGGCCTTCCGGGAGATTTGCTACAATCCCTTTCAGGTATTCGCTGGTTTTGGTTTTCTGATCGGCTTCCATATTAAAAAGGGCGTAGCTGTATGGCTACGCCTTGCAAATATAGGAAATTATTTATAAAGACAATACCGATTCTATTTCTACATCGTCTCCAAATACAGCTTTTCCGTTCAACTCTTTTAACTCAATGATAAAGTTTACGTATACTTTCTTCGGCTTTAGCTTTTTGACCAGTTCACAGGCGGCTTTCATTGTTCCACCTGTAGCCAGCAGATCGTCGTGTAGTAATACAACATCGTTTTCGTCTAAAGCATCTTTATGTATTTGTATCGTGTCTTTTCCGTATTCTTTGTCGTAACTCTCTTCAATCGTTTCGGCGGGTAATTTTCCGGGTTTACGGATCGGGATAAAGCCTGCATCTAATCGTGTGGCGAGAATTGGTCCCATAATGAAGCCTCTGGATTCTATTCCCACTACTTTTGTGATTCCTTTATCTTTATACATCTCATACATTGTATCCGAAAGTTCCTGCAAGCATGCAGCATCTTTGAATAGGGTAGTAACATCATAAAAGAGTATTCCCGGAATGGGAAAATCGGGTATTTCCCGAATGCTTTTGATAAGCCTTTCTTTGCTCATAATCATTGATTTATTTCGTTTCTTTAAATGTTTTGTTTCACGTGAAACGCACGCTCTTATCTGCCTGAAAGTACCAACAGCACGTTGATGTCGCTTGGTGATACCCCTGGGATTCGGCTCGCTTGTGCTATAGTCTCCGGATCTATCTTGACTAACTTTTGTCTTGCTTCGGTGGATAGGGATTGAATCGAATTATAATCAAATTTTCCTTTGATTTTGATACTCTCCAACCGGGCAAGCTTGTCTGCGATAATTCGTTCGCGGCCGATGTACCCTTCGTATTTAATCAGTATTTCTGCAGCCTCGATGATCTCTTCTTTGCGTTCTGTGATTTCATCGAGTACCCGTTTGAATGCCGGCACATGTTCGGCTATATTTTCTACTGTGATTTGAGGGCGGTTTATTAGGTCTATCAATTTACATCCCTGACGTAGGGGAGTAGTACCCAATTTTTCAAGTGAATCGTTGATAAGTGCCGCTTTTATCGAATAGTTGCGCGCGAAAGAGACAATACGTTCTATCGCTTCTCGCTTCTTTTTTAGCAATGTATATCTATCATCTTTTACTAATCCCAGTTTCCATGCTTTTTCTGTCAAGCGCATGTCTGCGTCGTCCATTCGTAATAGAATGCGATATTCAGCACGGGAAGTAAACATCCGGTAAGGTTCGTCTACTCCTTTGGTCACAAGATCGTCGATGAGTACTCCGATATATGCTTCGTCACGCGCCAGTGTAAACGGTTCGCCTCCATGACAATTGATATGTGCGTTGATGCCGGCGATGATTCCTTGGCCACCGGCTTCTTCATATCCGGTAGTTCCGTTTACTTGTCCGGCAAAGAATAGATTTTTGATTTTCTTCGATTCCAACGAATGTTTTAGTTGGGTTGGGTCAAAGAAATCATATTCAATCGCATATCCGGGACGATAAATAACCAAGTCTTTAAAAGCTGGAATCTTCTTCAGTGCTTCAATTTGTATGCTCATAGGGAGTGAAGAAGAGAATCCGTTCAAGTATAATTCTTGTGTGGTTTCCCCTTCGGGCTCCAAAAACAATTGGTGTTGCTCTTTATCGGGAAAGGTGACGATTTTAGTTTCTATACTTGGGCAGTAACGTGGTCCTATGCTTTGAATTTGTCCGTTGAAAAGGGGAGATTCTGCCAGTCCTTCGCGTAAAATACGATGTGACTCGGGGTTGGTGAAACATGTCCAGCATTGTAGCTGTTTGAGATGACGCACGTGAGTATCCATGAAAGAGAATTTATGGAAATCGGCTTCTCCGTCTTGCGTATCCATTAATTCATAATGTACGCTTCGTCCGTCTATACGCACAGGGGTGCCTGTCTTCATCCGACCATAGCTAATGCCATGCCGTGCGATGGATTCGGTCAACCGGTAAGATGCCGGTTCTGCCATACGCCCACCTGGGAGCATGTTTTTTCCAACATGCATCAGTCCGTTGAGGAATGTGCCTGCGGTAAGTATTACGCATTTTGCATTAAAGGTAACTCCCCACATTGTTTCTAATCCCACAACTTCTCCGTTTTCAACGAGCAATTCTTTTACTGTATCTTGCCAGATGTGAAGATTGGGCGTGTTTTCTAATACTTCTCTCCAAGCCCAGATAAATTTATTGCGGTCGCATTGCGCGCGCGGGCTCCACATTGCCGGCCCTTTCGAGCGGTTCAAGATACGGAATTGAATGGCTGTTTGGTCCGTTATCAGTCCCATTTGTCCACCCAGCGCATCTATTTCACGTACAATTTGTCCTTTGGCGATACCACCTATTGCCGGATTGCAACTCATCTGGCCGATTTTATTCATGTCCATCGTGATGAGACAGGTCTTTGAGCCCAAGTTTGCTGAGGCCGCTGCTGCTTCACAACCGGCATGGCCGGCACCGATTACTATTACGTCGTACTTAAAGTCCATTCGTTTTAATACTTCTTTTTCAAACGGTGCAAAGTTACGAAAAAGTTCCGTTTTTATAATGAAAAAGAGAGTTATAAGCGTTTAAGGAGATGGGGTGTGGGGCGATATGAAGTGCGCCCCAAAAGTTTTATACCTGACTTTTGGAGCGCATTCATGGTTATAATGTGGGCGATTTGATGGTAGGGGTACACCCTTTCCCGCTTATTTGAACACTTGTTTCATCGGGCGTCCTATCCATACTTGTGGCTGTTTTAGGCCGAATACATAGGCGATGGTGGATGCCACATCATACTGCATCATACTTTCATTGAAGTTCAATCCTTTTTTGATGTTTTTTCCGAAAATAATAAAAGGAGTTTCCATTTCATTCATTGTTTTTCCGCCGTGACCTTTATTGATACCACCGTGGTCGGCTGTTATGATGAAAATGGTCTGGTCAAATGTTCCTGCATCTTTGGTAGCTTGGATGATTTGTCCGATATATCCGTCCAGTTCTTTAAGTTTTGCATAGTATTCGGGCGTGTCATGACCGACACCATGTCCTATGTGGTCGGGGTTGTCAAATGCCACAAGGGTAAGGGTAGGCTTCTTTTCTTTCAGATAGTTTACGGCCATCTCGCACAGGGCAGTGGGGTGCTTGTTGTAATCCGGAGCTTGTTGGTAATAACTCAACGCAAGCGTGTCTACCAAGTATTTGATACCGTTCCATTCGTATAAGCAACCTATTTCCGCTTCCGGAGAAGCATCACGCAGTAGTTGGAAGATGGTTGGGAAAATACCGTGTTGGTTCAACTCGCGTGATGGAAGTTCCGGTGTTTTGGATCCCCATTCGGTATAGCCGTGTAGTTCGGGACCGGCTCCCATAAACATAGAGGCCCAATTAATGGCGCTTGACGAGGGAAGTGCCGAACGTTTTTTCAACGTATACGCTCCATTCGCCATCACGTTTTTGATGTTGGGAATATCCGCTTTTTCTACACTGTATGCTCCCCATCCGTCCAGGCCGATAAGAACGACGTGTTGCGCTTTCCATTTGGCGGCAAAACTGTTGGGAACTACGATAAACAGGGCAAATAATAGGATTGCCCAAGTTGAAAATAAATGTTTCATGGTTTATAGTTTTATAAATGGTTAATGTTTATAATATAGATAATTTTAATTTTACGTCGACCCCGGAATGGTTTATCATTCGAGTTATGCAAATAAAGTGAATTTTATCCAGTGAGAATTGTATTTTGTGTTTTGGTAATTACCATAATTGTATTTCGGACAAAATTACCCCTTATTAAAGATAATACATGTCGATTTTGATTGGGTATTGGATGGTGGAGAACATTGCATAAACCTATATTTTAGTTACTTTATGACTTAGGCAAAGTGATGGATGTATTCTAATTGAATTTATGTTAGATATTTCATCTTATTCTTAGTAAATAATGGTCTGTATCCTTACATTGTTGGAACTCTATTTCCCATTCGTAAACATCCGGATGTTCCTATCTAAAACATGGGGATGTTGTCATATAAAACATCCGGGTGTTGTGGTGCAGAACATGGGGATGTTGTGAGGGCTTGGGACTGTACTGATAAACAGATATACTATATCTATTGTACATTGAGAAGTGTGTCTTGCTATATATATATTGTTGATATATAATATATTATAGTAATGGTCTACTCCTTGAAACAGGAATAAATGCCTCTTTTATGGATTGGCGATAAAATCTTTTTTATGACTGAATATGCCTTTCCCATTAACAAGATTATTCGTAAGTTTATTTTCTTATTTCCAATGCCCTGTTTTCGGCTACTTCCATAATTTCGCGCTCACCCGGCCCTTTATCGTTAATGCCGCACAGGTGAAGGATACCATGGATTATTGTTCGGTGAAGTTCCTCATCATAAGTAGTCTTGAATTGTTCGGAGTTGGTTTTTACTGTGTCCAGACTGATGAAAAGATCGCCGGAAAGACGATCACCCTCACAATAATCGAAAGTAATGATATCCGTGTAGTAATCGTGTTGCAGATACTGGCGATTTACCTCCAGTATTTTTTCGTCCGAACAGAAAATATACGCGATTTCACCGACTTTTTTGCCATATGTGGCAGCCACGGACTTAATCCATTCCGTTGTTTCCCTTTTTTTGATATCGGGCATTTTTACGCCCTCTGTCTGATAAGTTACAGCCATGATATTGATGTATTAAAAGAAGAATAAATAACTGATTAGTATGGCGGCAATGATTCCTGAGAAGTCGGCTATCAGCCCGCACGTAACTGCGTTACGTGTTTTAGTGATGCCTACGCTGCCGAAGTACACTGCTAAAATATAAAACGTTGTGTCCGAAGCACCGCGTACAACGCAACTGACGCGCGATACGAAAGAGTCCGGTCCGAATTCTTTCATCGTATCGATCATCAATCCGTTGGCAGCGCTTCCACTGAGCGATTTCATCAATCCGGTGGGTAGAGCGCCGACAAAGCTCGTGTCCAGTCCGCAGAGTCCTACTACATAGCCAATACCGTCTACAAGGATATCCATTGCCCCGGAAGTACGGAATACAGCAATACCTACCAGAAAAGCGACCAGATAAGGAATGATGCGTACGGCGGTGGTGAAACCCTCTTTCGCCCCTTCTACAAAAGAATCGTATACATTGATCTTTTTTCGTATTCCCGTCAAGATGAAAAGAATGATGACTCCGAACAATATGATGTTGGCTATCAGCGTAGAATAGGTTCCCATTTCTTCGCGTGAAAGGGTGGTGAAGAGATATATCAACCCTCCGAAAATGAGACTCAGGATGCCGATTAATATTAGTATAGGCTTGTTTATCAGATTGATACGTTGAGATATGCTGACGGCAATCACTCCAACCAATGTCGAGACGAACGTACTTAATAGGATAGGGATAAAAATATCGGTTGGTTGTGCTGCTCCCATCTGTGCACGATATACCATGATAGAGATAGGTATAAGTATCAGCCCCGAAGTATTGATAACGAGAAACATAATCATCGGGTTACTGGCTGTGTCTTTTTGAGGATTCAGTTCTTGCAGCTCTTTCATCGCTTTCAGTCCCATCGGAGTAGCGGCATTGTCGAGTCCTAACATATTGGCAGACATATTCATGAATATGGATCCCATTACTGGATGTCCTTTCGGAATATCCGGAAAGAGACGACAAAACACAGGACTCAGCCATCGGGACAGTGCATTGATAAGGCCGCTGTTTTCTCCGATCTTCATAATGCCTAACCACAAAGACAAAACACCGGTCAATCCGAGCGAGACTTCAAAGGCGGTCTTTGACGAATCAAAAGTGGAATTGATGATATCGGTAAATATTTGTGTGTTTCCTGTAAAGATGAGCTTTCCTAATGCCACAATAAAAGCGACGATGAAGAATGCTATCCAGATGTAATTTAAAACCATAGTCTGATTACTGTATTATTTGCAAAAATAGATATAACTTTCCATTATTCCCCCATATTTTGTTTATTTTTGGTGCGGATTGCTTTACTGCAAGCCGCTTGAATTTATACAGAAGATCATATGAGAACAAAGGCAGCAGAGATTCAGAAAGAGTTGGAAATGTATATCGACCCGGTGAAAAGGGAGTATTTGCCCAATTTTTTCAAAACAGGAAAAGGGCAGTATGGTGAGGGTGATAAATTTCTGGGGATTGTTGTTCCCAATACCCGCCTGGTGGCAAAGCGTCATAAAGAAGAACCGTTTGAAGCGATAGCGGATTTATTAGAGAGTGAGTGGCACGAATGCCGCTTATGTGCATTGCTGATGTTGGTGGAGCGTTTCAAGAAGTCCGGTGAAAAGGCACGAAAGGAGATTTATGATTTCTATCTGACACAGACTGCCCGTATTAATAACTGGGATTTGGTGGATCTGTCTGCCCCTTATATTGTAGGAGAATATTTAAAGGGTAACCCCCGTGAGGATTTGTACCGTCTGGCTGAAAGCACACTTCTTTGGGAGCAGCGTATTGCAGTAGTTTCTACGATTACACTGATCAGAAATGACGATTTTATCGACATCCTTCGTCTTTCCGAATTGTTGTTGCATCATAAACATGACCTGATGCAAAAAGCCATAGGTTGGATGCTCCGTGAGATGGGTAAACGCGACCAGAACCTGCTGCTACAGTTTCTTGATAAACATGCCGGTGAAATGCCCCGTACGATGCTTCGCTATTCGATAGAAAAGCTGACGGAGGAAGAACGGAAATATTATATGAAACGGTGAGAATGATAAGCACTGTGTAATCTTTATAGAAGACACGTATTTTAGACGACATCCCCTTACGCAAGCCTGAAAAGTCTTGGTAGTCGGTGTCGTAGAGCGGAAGGTGCTTCTGTGGGGAAATGTTCTTCCTCGTAATCTCAATTTGGTATAAGAATCATACCTTAAAATTCAGTTGCGTAACAATACCTTATCCATAATTTTATTTCTTTCTATACCACAGACATGAATCACGATTGCAATATGTACTGGAAAGGCTTTCACCTTTCTTTACCAAAAACTATTCGCCGGATTTGTTTACTTTGATATTGGTGACGGTTCCAATGTATTTGCTGTATGAACTATGCATTGTCATAATTAAGCGGATAGAATAAAAATTAAGTATTTATATTGCTTCTTAGGTGATTATTGTGCTATCTTTGTCTACAGGAACTTTTTAAACTCCAAAAGATTATGAGTAACAAGATTTATCCCATCGGTATACAGAATTTTGAGAAACTTCGTTTGGGAGGTTATTTTTATATTGATAAGACCGCACTCATCTATAAAATGGTCAAGACAGGTAGCTACTATTTTCTTAGCCGCCCCCGCCGTTTTGGGAAGAGTCTGCTCATTTCTACGCTTGAAGCGTATTTTCAGGGAAAAAAAGAACTTTTTGAGGGGCTGGCGATGGAGAAACTTGAAAAGGAGTGGAGGCGGCATCCGATTCTCCATATGGACCTTAATATCGGAAAGTATGATACGCCGGATAGTCTTGACCGTATATTGAACAAGGCTTTGACGGATTGGGAAGCCATTTATGGTACAGGGGCGGCTGAAACGACTTTGGCGTTGCGCTTTGCCGGTATTATAAAGCGGGCTTATGAACAGACAGGCGAGAGGGTCGTTATTCTGGTCGATGAATATGACAAACCAATGCTTCAGGCTATTAATAACGAGGCCTTGCAAGCCCATTTTCGCGATACGTTGAAACCTTTCTATGGTGTTTTGAAAACGATGGATGGCTGTATCCGGTTCGGTATGCTGACGGGGGTTACGAAGTTTGGCAAAGTGAGCGTTTTCAGTGACTTGAACAATCTGGATGATATCTCGATGTGGGATGAGTATGTAGGTCTTTGCGGCGTTAGCGAACAGGAATTGTATGATTATCTCACTCCGGAAATGCATGAATTTGCGGCTGCTCAGCAGATGGATTATGAAAAGTTTTGTTCAGAGTTGCGTGAGTGCTATGACGGCTATCATTTTGTAGAAGACTCCATCGGTATTTATAATCCTTTTAGTCTTTTGAATGCTTTCAAACGTAATAAATTCGGTAGCTATTGGTTTGAGACAGGGACACCTACTTATTTGGTTGAGTTGTTGAAGAAGCACCATTACAATTTAGAACGCATGACGCACGAAGAGACCAGTGCCGATGTGCTGAACAGTATCGATTCTTCGTCTACCGATCCTATCCCGGTTATTTATCAAAGTGGTTATCTGACAATTAAGGGATACGATCCTGAATTTGCTATCTATCGTTTAGGGTTTCCTAATCGGGAGGTAGAAGAAGGTTTTGTTCGGTTTTTATTACCTTTTTATGCTAATTCCAATGTGGTGCAGTCCCCTTTTGAAATTCAGAAGTTTGTGAGTGAAATACGTTCTGGTGATTATAACGCATTTTTTCGTCGTCTTCAAAGTTTCTTTGCAGATACTCCTTATGAATTGATCCGTGATTTGGAGCTACATTATCAAAATGTCCTTTTTATCGTCTTTAAACTTGTCGGCTTTTATGTTCATGTAGAGTACCATACGGGACAGGGACGTATTGATCTTGTTTTACAGACGGATAAATTTATTTATGTCATGGAGTTCAAATTAGATGGCACGGCAGAGGCCGCATTGCAACAAATCAATGAGCGGCAATATACCCGTCCTTTTGAATCCGATCCTCGTGAACTTCTCAAGATTGGTGTGAATTTTAGTTCGGAGACACGAAATATAGAGAAGTGGATTGTGGAATAATCTTTTTCCGGTTTAATTCTATGCCGGGGTAATAATTATCTTATCCCCCCGGCATCATCTTTCTTTGAATTATGTTATCTTTGCCCTCTATATATAGAAAGGAAAAAGCCCTGTTTTACAGGTTAAAAACTCAACTTTTTTTTAATTTTTGAGAAAACAAAAAAAGCCGGCAAAACAAATGCTTCCACAGACACAGAATGAAATATCATCCTGCATTGTATCTGCAAATGTTTTGCCGGGCTCTTCATGATTCCAGTCAGGTTCAGCTCCTTGACAAACTCTTGCTATCAGGTGCAGCCTTGATGGTTCCAGCCAAATCCACCGCTTATCCTGACAGCTCATTTTATTTAGTTTCCTTTCGGGAATTCATCACTTTTTGAGAATATACCCGCATTCTTTCTTTCAGTTTTTCATCTTTGATGTGCAAAGGGCGTACTGAAACAATATCATCTTTTACTAAAATCTCCAAAGTGCTTCTACATTTCTTGCATTCTACTTCTGAATCGCAATGTGCGCTTTTTTCAATAAATGCTCCGCATACAGAGCAATGTACATGCCATCTGATAGCATCTGATCCCATAGGCTTCCTCCTTTAAGCAATAATAAAAAAGTCCATTTTATTACTCAACGGATCAAAGGGAAATCAAATCCGCCTTATGAGCATCATGTTGTCCATTCCGTAAGTGCCAAAGCTGCACGAACAGCATGATCATCAAATCCCAGACCTGCTTTGTTGATCTGGCGCATCCATCCTTATTCTCTCCGGATTCCCACTCACCCAGGATACTAAGAATTTCTGCCGATTGTATTTAACAAGGTAATTCCAATTCTTCAAATATATCACCGGATAATTCACAAAGATCCGGGATCAAAATGATCGTATCATCAATCCGTAAATGAATGGATGGATCAAAAAATTCAACGGTTCCGCAAATCGTATGATACTGGCCTGCCGGTTTCATTTCCCGGCTTTCTTTAAAATAGGTTGCCTGTATCTGCATTCCAACAGAAACCATCTGTAGCTGCCTATCCAATCCACATTTTTGTTCTTCGGATAACACCTTCCTTTGTTCATAAAGTATTTCCTGTTTCCGTACGATCTCCTCAAATCCCCGAAGTGCTGCAAAAGGGGCAAATTGCTTCGCCCTGTGCTGCACATCCATAGGATATCTTTTGGAAACTGGTCTCGGAATATATAAATATTTCTGATAAGCCTTTGCCAGCATACTTTCACCTCCTATGCGCGATGTCCTCCAACCTGATTATTTCTTTCCCGGTAGGTAGAACATTCCAACAGATTGGATCCCCGCATGATCGCATTTTTTCCATAACGCTTTTTCACCTGCAATACTGCTTCCTGCAGATGTCTTTCCTTTTCTGCTTTTATGGAATCCTGGAAAAGAGTATATTGCTGATAGCCTTCCGGCGTTATCTTATTTGCAATGATCTCTATCCGT
>ERZ838839.2145-NODE-2145-length-16125-cov-2.589110_pt1 | contig 16125 bp, 11 predicted proteins | sample MGYA00519909_ERZ838839 | MGnify/ENA primary metagenome ERZ838839 (study PRJEB31850, sample SAMEA3708843) | human gut metagenome | biome: human gut; feature: human-associated habitat; material: faeces | place: China | collected 2014 ... | reverse complement strand
GGGAAAGATATTACCTTGTCGCAAGAAACTCATGGACACTTATTGATACACGGCACTATCAATAACCCCTCGGGAAGTCGCTCTTTCCGTGAGGATAGGGATTATTTTTATCCTATTCCTGTTAACGATCGTATTCTTTCCGGAGGAGTTCTTAAGCAGAATCCCGGTTGGGATGATAAACTGGATTTATAACTATATGTTTAACCATTTAATAATAGTAATTATGGATGCACGAAAATTGAAATCGCTACTTATAGCGTGTAGTACTTTATTTGTTTCGCAGGTCTTTGCTGAAGATTGGTTTGTACGTCCCGATATTGCAACAACGGCAGGTGACGGGCATAGTTGGGAAAGTGCTTTATGTGTCTCTGATTTTCAGATGTTACTTGCCAATGAACTATCCACTCCTGGTGATGTGTTTCATCTGGCTGGTGGAAATTATATTCCGAATTCGAACGCTGATAATTTTCGCATTACACAAGGGGTAACACTTATTGGTGGCTACGCCGGTAATTTGAAAGGTACTGATACAACAAGACCTGTCTATCCGTCGGCTACCCCTACTGTCTTTTCCGGTGACCGGAACAATGATGGCATACCTAATGCCGGAGATATTCAAAATCTTCTTGTCATCAACAATTGCGTTGATACTGTTACTATACAAGGTATTGAATTCAGATGTGCTTATTATCAAGGAGAAGATTATGGAGCTGGGGCAGTTTATACCAACTTGTCGAATGTAGTGATGAAAAATTGCTTTTTCAGGGACAACACTTCTACTTTTCACGGTGGTGCGGGATTTACCACTGTGGGTTCCTTTACTCATCTGATTGATTGTGTGTTTACCAATAATAAGGCTAAGTCGAGAGGAGGAGCTATATTGGTTGATAATGCCAGTGCGGACGTGGGCGGCCGTAGAAGTACTTGTATGCTGGAACGTTGCCAACTCACTGATAACGAATTGGAATATAATAGTACTGATGGAAAATATGGTGCCGCTGTTCAGATAAGACATGGAAACATGTGGGTGATTAACTCTACGATAGCCAATAATAAAGCTTATTGCAACGGGGCGGGAATATCCATAAGTGACGGTGATACGGTTCGTATTGTTTCTTCTACTTTAGCCAACAATGTATGTACACGTGTACATGTCGATTTGGGCAAGCCGAATAGTTACGGTTCGTCTATTCGTATGGAAAAAGAGGCTGTATTGTATATCGCTAATAGCATTTCGTTAGAAGGTCCCGATGATACGGGGGATAAACAAAATCCGACTTGTTATACAGAGAATTATGTGAAGGGTATTGAACACTATTTTATTTCCGGTGGATATAATTACGTGGGTACATTTTATGATCTTACTAAAAAGTACCAAGATCCGGTATGGAATGTTGTCTGGAAATTGTCCGATCAGCCGGCTACACCTGTCAACGTACATGTATATGCCGATATATTCGGAACAAATGAGCCAGCCGATAATGGCGGCGGGACATATACTATTTTGCCGGTCGTTGCTGTTGCAGGAGCCTCTTTGTCGGAGTTAGAGGATATTCTCTCTCAGTGGAAATGCCCTGTTAAGGTAGCTATCAATCAAGATCAACGTAGCTATGAACGAAAAGCGAATACTTCCATGGGGGCTATGGATGTGAATGGGGCAGTTGGATTGGGTACTATCTCGAAAAATGTAAAGACTCTTATAAAACTGAGTGCAGACCGTTATTTGCTTGAAGGGGTGAAGAATATCCGGGTATTTGGAATGAACGGTTTCCTTTTGTGTGAAAGTAAAGGCGATGTGATTGATTTATCCGGTTTTGCCAAGGGAATGTATTTGATAGAAGCAGATGGGGGCATATATAAAGTTGTAAGATGAAACGAATTTATTTATTGGTTATAATTGTATCAGTCATGCCTTTTTTTATGGGCATGGCTGCACATACTTATCGGTTGGGGACTTATAATCTGCGTATACAAACGGCAAAAGATGTTGGCGAAAAGGATTGGGATAACCGCAAAATTTTTATCGCTAAAAATGTTATTGATAATAAATATGATGTCATTGGCTTTCAGGAAATTGCAGGTAGTAGGCAGCAGCATGATTTAGAAATGTTGTTACCCGAGTATACATTGGTGGTTTGGGGACGTAACTCTGCTCTACGTAGTGAAGGTGAGGGAGTAGGGGTTGCTTTTTTGAAGGAACGCTACACGTTGCTTGAGCAGGGACATTTTTTCTTAACGGAGAATCCTGAGGAACCGGGCCTTGCATGGGATGCTGCGTATAAGCGTGTATCGGTTTACGTAAAGCTTAGGGATAACAGAACGGGCAAAGCTTTTTGTTTTTGCTCTACACATCTTGATAATGAGGGTAAAATGGCACGTGTAAAGGGAGCGGAACTGAATGTTAATAAAATGTTGGAGGTCGCCGGGAATGTTCCTGCTTTTATCGTGGGTGATTTGAATGCGGAACCCGATGAAACGGTTGTCCATGAGATATTTGATAAATACTTTAAAGATAGTCGTATTATTTCAAAGAAGAAGCCGAAGGGGTATGAAGGGACTTATTGCAATTGGTTGCATAAGCCGACCACCCAACGGATTGACTATGTGTATTGCCATAAGGCGAAAGTGCTTTCTTATAAAACTATTATCGAAGATTTCGGACGGGAATTAATGCCTTCCGACCATGTTTCGGTACAAATAAAAGTTCGTTTCCGGTAATTTAAAAAATAATTTATATGAAAATACATATCTATATATGGATTTTACTGTTCGTGCAGGTTGCGCATTTGCATGCCAATGTTCATCGAATCGGTTCCTACAACATTCGAGTGATTTCTGATAAAGATACCGACGGCAAAGCTTGGGTAAACCGGAGAGAGTATGTGGCTCGTATCATTGCTGATAAAGAGTATGATGTTATCGGACTTCAGGAAATGAAAGATGCTCAATATAAAGATCTTAAAGCACTGTTGCCTGCTTATGGAGTAGAATATTGGGGGCGCGATTCTCATATCTTGAGTAACGTAGGTGAGGGAGTAGGTGTGGCTTACCGTACAGAACGATATAAGTTACTTGATAAAGGCCACTTTTTTCTTTCCGAAGATCCTGATCAGACAGCAATCTCGTGGGATGCCGGCTATCGACGTGTTTCCGTATGGGTGAAGTTACAGGATAAAGAGACGGATGAAGTCTTTTATTATTGTTCCACGCATCTTGATAATGTGGGTGTTATTGCCCGTCGGGAAGGTGCCCGCATCAATGTAGAGTTAATGCTTGAAATAGCAGGGAATTACCCATGTTTTATTTGTGGTGATTTTAATTCGTCTAAAGGAGAAATTGCTGTACATCATACTTTTGGGGCTTTTTTCAAAGATAGCCGTCTTCTATCAGCTACCGATCCGACAGGGCAAGAGGGTACATATAGTAATTGGGCTTTAACTTATGGTTCTCAACGCATTGATTATATTTATTGCCGTAAGGCGGATGTATGGTCATATGCTACCATAAATGAAGATTTTGGTCGGGGAATTACTCCTTCTGATCACTTCCCGGTACAGATAACTGTTGCTCTGAAAGACGTTGACAGACTTCCTCGGATATATGTTTCTACTTTGGGCAACGATGACAATGATGGGACTATTGACAACCCGTTACGTACCTTGCAAAAAGCAGTATCAATGACGCAGCAATGTGATACGGTGTATGTAACCGAAGGAGTATTTTATATTGGCAACACTCGGGACGAATGTTTGAATCTGTCTCAGACACTTAGTTTTATAGGTGGATATAATGGTGATTTTAGTCAGGTTACAGGTAAGACTGTGATTTCTGGTGATTACAATAAAAGTGGTTTCGAGGAGGATAATTCCCGGCATTTTATAGTTGCGAATGCGCCATCTTTTCTATATTTGGAAAATTTCGCGATCAATGATTTTTGTTCAGATGAAAATCCTTCTGGTAATGGTGGTGCCATACAGGCATTAGGTTTGGGTATTAAAGCTGTAAATACCGACTTTACTGGAAATTACGTTAATGGTTATGGCGCGTGTATTTATTCGACGGGGAAAGTATTGTTGGATAGTTGTCGTTTTTTCTCAAACCGAGCCATAACGGGAGGGGTCGTACGCATTGAGTCTTCTTTGTGGCCTTATGAAATAAAACATTCGGTGTTCGGTGATAATATTGCAGCATTGGGAGCTGCCATACATGTAGGTGGTACATTAAACGGTTATTTGTATGGAAATTCATTTTTTTCGAATACAACTTCTCAGCAAGGGGTGTTTTGCTACGATGATGCCGGTACGTCTGCCAAGATTACCTTTGTCAATAATACCTTTGCCAATAATTCCTGCCGGGTTACGAACGGTATTATGAATTCTATTAGAGGGGGGAGTGCTATTTATATATATGCAGCTTCCGATGGGGTCGTTTCACTTGTGAACAATACTTTTGCGGGCAATCTCGATGAGTGTTTGAGATCGGATGGTAGTTTGGGTGATAAATTTTATGGAGCTGCAGTCTATGTTCGAAGAGGTTATGTGAACTTGCATAATAATATTATTGCAGGTAATTACTCTACCGCAACGACCGGTGGTGATATCTATTTGTCTGCTGATGCCACAGTGCTTGTATCGCAGTGTAATGTGTATACATCGAATGAAAGCAATAATGTGAAATTGGGGACAACGGATATTGTGGCTCCTACGCAGTTTGCAGGGTTGAATGAACTCAGTTCTATGCTTGAGGGCAACCTTGAGGATAATAAATTTATTGCCCGATTACGGCAAACGCCTTATGCCGGATATATCAGTGTGAAAAACCCGTTTTTTGCAGGAAAGGCTATCAATATTTTATCTTCCGGACAATTGGATGAAGAGTTTCTTCAGGTCGATTTGAATAACGATGGTTTGCTTCAAGGCTCTTTATTTTATGATCAGATCGGTTTGCTACGCTCTATGACAAGCGGTACTATCGGTGCAATAGAATATGATGCAGGTGTGGGTATCCCTATAACAGAAGAGAACCAGCATGTGTTGAAATATGTTGATGGAGTATTAAAACTGAATTTAGATAATAGGTTTGTCCATGCGCAATGCTATATCTATGATATAACAGGGCGAATGGTATTGATGAGAAAATTTAGTGGAAATGAGGTACATGTCGGTATGGCTTTATCTTCGGGATCTTATGTCGCATTAGTATGTGCCGGTAGCTATAGGGGAGTACTGAAAATAAACTTAAAATAAGCTGATAAAGTTTTTAAGAGTAAAATTTAAACAGACTAAGAATTTCACGAATACAATTTTTATTAATAAACTTGTTTGTAAAATGCTTTCTATAAAGAAACTAAACTTACGGAGACTACTTCTTCTGTGTCTTTTTCTGTTATTTACCGGGGTGTGGACAATGGCGCAAAGTTACTGTTCTGCGCGTTACCGTTCTGTTGTGAGGCCTACAAAGAATCTCATTGTTATGCTTACCGATGGTACTTCTGTCGATATACTATCAGCTGCTCGCTGGTATCAGATCTATAACCGTATTGGAGGGGATAATCTTTATATCGATCCTTATTTGTGTGGCTTGGTGAAAACTTATTCCTCCAATGCTCCTATTGTCGATTCGGCACCGGCAATGAGTGCATATATGACAGGAATGCCTCAGCAATCGGGTAATATATCAATTTATCCTCCTAAAGATGGTGCAAATGACTTGTTGGAAGTTGATTCTACAAAGGCGTACCAGCCTTTGGCTACTATTCTGGAGGCAGCTAAAATCATGAAGAACAGATCTGTCGGGTTGGTGGTTACGGTTGAATTTTCACATGCAACTCCGGCGGCATGCTCGGCTCATGGTCCCTTACGCAGTAATTATACAGAACTCGGTTCACAAATGGTATATCAAAATTTGGATGTGATGTTTGGGGGTGGAAATTCATTGATGACTGACGATATGAAATCGCATCTTCAGTGTACTAACACAACTTACTTGCGCAATGATTTACAGAGATTCCGACAACATGAAAAAGGAAAAATATGGGCGCTTTGGGAAGAAATGGATTTGCCATATGTGCTTGATACGGATACGACCCAAATACCGTCTTTGCAAGAAATGACAGAGAAAGCGATTGGGCTTTTATCTCAAAATCCAGACGGATTTTTTTTAATGGTGGAGGGGAGCAAGGTTGATTGGGCAGCTCATGCCAATGATCCTGTAGCTTGCATTACCGAATATCTTGATTTCGACCGAGCTATCCATTCTGCCATTAGTTTTGCTAAACAAGATGGCAATACCACAGTGGTTATATTGTCAGATCATGGCAATAGCGGCTTCTCTATCGGACGATATGATTTGAATGACTGCACAAGAGCAAGCATAGACACTTTGTTTCATTCCTTGTCCGCTGTTCGTTCGAGTGTCCGTCATTTGGGCGATTTGCTGAAAAAAGCTTCTCCGGAAGAGTATAAAAAGATAGTCAGGCAATATACGAATGTCGATATTACCAACGAAGAGGTAGCTCTCCTCGTGTCTGTCCAGGAACAGATCCCCCAGGATTACATGAAAGCCAGTGATGGACAAACTCTTGTAGGCGCATTGAGCAGTATACTCAATCGGCATAACTATATTGGTTTCACCTCGGGAATGCATACCGGTGAAGATGTTATATTGGCTTGTTTTCATCCTCAAGGTGATATTCCTACAGGACTCAATACTAATATAGAGATTAATCATTATTTAGCTGATGTTTCCGGTTTAGACGGCGGTTTGCTTGGCATTTCCCGGGAATTATTCAGTAAACATACGGATGTCTTTGCGAATTGTAAATGGAACATTGATAAAACAGATCTCCATTTCCCTGTTTTGACAGTAAAAAAAGGAAAAAATACCTTATCTGTTCAGGCTAATAAATCAGTTGGATATTTCAATGGAAAACGATTTGATATTGGTTCGGTTATAGTGTATGCTGAAAATACCGGCATATTCTATTTGCCTCGGAAGTTATCTGATAATTTTTAGTATACCGGATAGGAACTTAATAATGTTACCCGATGATTACTATTTAGTAAAACAGATGCAAGAACATGATAGTCAGCTTGCATTTACGCATCTGTACAAAAAATACGGACGGGCTGTTTATGCGCTTTGCTATCATTACTTGTGTTCTGCAGAATTGGCAGAGGATGCTTTGCAGGATATTTTTTTTAAGATATGGGAGAAAAGGCATACTAAAGATAAAAATACACCTTTCAGGAATTTCCTGTTTACAATAGCTAAAAATCATTTATTGAATATCTTAAAGTCGCAACGGTATCATGAGAATGTGGAGGATTATATCAACAGTATAGTGGATGATCCTAACGATAAAGAAATGAAAATATTAAAAGAAGGGCGATTGAATGATATTCAGCAGGCTATTCAGAAGCTTTCCCCGCAAAAGCAGAAAGTAGTAGAGATGAAATTGTACAATAGTAGTACCAATCAAGAAGTCGCAAATAAGCTTAATATCTCGATCAATACAGTAAAGTCTCTCTACACTTCTGCTCTTCATGATTTGCGAAGGATATTAACTTTTTTGATGTTCTTTGTTTAACAGGGTTTCGGATGTTTTTTAGGTTATAGTAAGTGTGTTTCATGTTTTTGGAAAGTCTGATTAACAGAAAAATACTTGATTTGTTTCTTTCACACAATTTTTTTTCGGTTTTGTAGTTCTTTATACTGATGAACCGGTTCTTTTTTATATGTATTCTCACCACTTTGGCTTTATTTACCTCATCAAAGGTCAAAGCGCAGTTTGATGTGCACTTCAATCAATATTGGGACTTGAAGGGCTTCTATAATCCTGCTTGGGCGGGACAAACAGATAAACTAAATATCGCCGGAACTTATTCCATGCAGATGATGGGTTTCACTCATTCACCCCGTACGATGTATTTTGGAGCAGATATGCCTTTTTCGCTGTTTAACAAAAAACATGGAGCAGGAGCGGGATTTTTTAGTGATGCGATCGGTCTTTTTCGCAACCAGCGTGTTTGGCTGCAATATTCTTATAAGCACCAGATTGGAAAAGGAAGGCTTGGCGTGGGATTACAATTAGGGTTTGTCAGCGTCTCGTTTGATCCGGAAAATATCTATTTAGGAGAAGATAAGCAGGATGACCCTGCTTTTCCGACGGAACAGAAAAATGGTATGGGGCTTGACTTGGGGGTCGGAGGATTTTATTCACATCCGAAATTTTATGTCGGCTTCTCCGGACATCACCTTACTTCACCGACCATAGAAATGGGGACTACAGAGACCGGTGCAACGAGTAGCCTAAAGATTGATCCAATGCTTTATTTCACTGGCGGATACAATATTCAGACTCGTAATCCGTTAGTTTCCATACAACCGTCGCTATTATTACAGAGTGATTTAAATAAGGTAAGAGCCGATTTGACAGGGCGTGTATTGTATACTTTTAATGAAAGAGTTTTTGTCGGAGGGCTTACTTATTCACCGGGAGTTTCCTTTACAGTAAGTATCGGAGCTACGATTCGTGGAGTGACGGTGGGATATGCTTACGAAGCTTATACGTCAAAAATCGGAATCGGGAATGGCAGTCACGATTTGATAGTAAGTTATGCGATGGATATCAATTTATTTAAGAAAAGTAAGAATAAACATAAGAGTGTACGAATCTTATAATTGTGGAGAAAAGGATGAAAAGTAAAAACTGTATAGCAGTGGCGTTACTGGTCGCTTTGCTTTCTTCGTGTATGGGACGCATGGCAGGAGGTGGCGGTACCGGCGGAGAAGTGGTAGGCGTCAGTGTCACGGCATGGAACGAGCCGGCTCCTTATGGTATGGTACTGGTAAAACGCGGTTCTCTTAAGATAGGACCGGAAGAACAGGACTCTCTTTGGGGAGCACCTGTACCGACAAAGGAAATCTCGGTTGAGTCTTTTTGGATGGATGAGACGGAAGTTACGGTATCTCAATATAAGCAATTTGTGTATTGGGTACGCGACTCTATTATCCGCGAACGTCTGGCAGATCCTGCGTATGGAGGTAATGAAGCTTATAAAATCGAAGAAGACCGGGAGGGGAATCCTATCAAGCCATATCTGAACTGGTCGAAACCCATTCCTTGGAAAAAGCCTACGGAAGATGAGTTGATGGCGATCCAGAGTGTATACAAAAAGCATCCGATCGATGGTACGACGATGCTGGATGCTTCTCAGATGAACTATTATTATGAAGTTTTTGATTATGTGGAAGCTGCCAAGCGTCGGAATCGTTTGAATCCGAATGAACGGAATAAGAATACAGATATCGAAGTGAATCCGGACGAGGTGATCATGATCTCTAAAGATACGGCTTATATTGATGATGACGGTCGTATTGTGAATCGTACGATTACGCGGCCTCTTTCCAGCGAATGGGATTTCCTGAACAGTTATATAATCAACGTTTATCCAGATACGACCTGTTGGGTGAATGATTTCCCGAATGCGAATAATGAATCGTATATGCGGTTGTATTTCAATCATCCGAGTTATAATGAGAATCCGATCGTAGGAGTTAGCTGGGAGCAGGCGAATGCTTTCTGTGTGTGGCGTACGAACTATTTAATGGCTGGTTTGAAAGGACAGGCGCGATTCATACAGCGTTATCGGCTACCGACAGAAGTGGAGTGGGAGTTTGCCGCGCGTGGACGTGACGGTAATAAGTATCCGTGGTCGGATGAAGAGACCAAGGATGAAAAAGGATGTTATAAAGCTAACTATAAACCGGGTAAGGGTGATTATACCAAAGACGGTAACCTGATAACTACTCGTGTAGGTGCCTATTCTCCCAATGTGAACGGGTTGTATGATATGGCTGGTAATGTATCCGAATGGACATCGACTGTTTATACTGAATCAGGAGTGATGTCGATGAACGATTTTAATCCGGAATTGCAATATAATGCTGCCGTTGAAGATCCTTACCGTATGAAGAAGAAAGTGATTCGCGGTGGTTCATGGAAAGATGTGAATGCCCTTATCCGTTCGGATGCCCGTGCTTCGGAATATCAGAATGAACAACGTTCCTATATCGGTTTCCGGTGCGTGCGTACACAGGTTGGTTATAATAAGAAAGGAAGGTAATTATGGCAAATAGAGAAAACAAGAGAAGCCTGCGGCAGAAAATACAAGATTTTATGTCTACTCCTAAAGGGCAGACGATTATGAATTATGCTTATAACTGGGGAGCGTCCGTTGTAATTATGGGTACACTTTTTAAGTTGACTCATTTGCCGGGAGCTAACTTTATGCTATTTGCCGGAATGGGTACGGAAGTTTTGATATTTTTCCTTTCGGCTTTCGATCTTTCGGGAGTGAAAAGGGATGGCGCCAATGCAGGGACTTCTGTATCATTGGGAGGAAACATACAAGCCGGAAATCTTGTGCCTGGTGATGCTGCTGCCGATAATACGGGATTTTCCGGAATGTCGTCTGCGGATGATGTACCAGCCGGAAATAGGATTGCAGGAGGAGGTCCTTCAATTGTAGTGGTGCAAGGAGGAGGTGCTATGCAGGCGGGTACTCCGATACAGGCCGGTTCTCAAAATATATCTCCGATGCCTGCCGGTCAGCCGGTTCAGCCAACTCAGCCTGTTCAAACTGTTCAGCCTGCTCCTGCTGCTCCGTCGGCTCCGCCTATCACACCGGAAATGGAGGAAGCTACCACAGCTTATTTGGAGCAGTTGAAAGCAATGACCGAGATGCTTTCCCGTTGTACAGAGCAGGCACAAAGTGTTTCGCAAGACACAGAACAGATGAATATGCTCAGCAAGAACCTTGCCGGTATCAACGCTATCTACGAAATGCAGTTGCGTAGTGTCAGCACACAGATAGGAACCATCGATCAGGTACATGAACAAACCCGCAGAATGGCTCGTCAGATTGAAGAACTTAATGAAGTATATGCTCGTATGTTGCAGGCTATGACTTCTAAATAAAAAAAGAACGATTATGAGTTTTGGATCACAGACACCGCGCCAGAAGATGATAAACCTTATGTATATCGTTCTTATGGCATTGCTGGCACTCAACGTATCATCGGATGTGTTGCGTGGTTTCACTCTTGTGGACGAAAGCCTGACGCGTTCTACCTCCAACTCTGCCGAACAGAACCGTTCTCTTTATAATTCGCTGGCGGAATACATGGAGAAGAATCCGGAGAAAGTGGGGCCGTGGTATGAGAAAGCAATGCATGTAAAGCGGATATCCGACTCGCTCTATGTTTTTGTAGGAGATTTAAAGGCAAAGATCAACGAATCGAGCCAGGAAGATTTGGAAGCGGCTTCCTATGTGATGTTTTCTCCGCGTACCGGGAAAGGTAAAGAGTTGGCATTGGGCATAAGTCAATATAAAAATGAAATTTTGGCACTGATAGAAGATCCGGTGCAGAAAAAAATTATTAGCGATAATCTTACATTGAATATTCCCCGTCTTTTTGAAGGCACTCCGGTTGCGGCTGCCGTTACATTGCTGACCAAATTGCAGAGTGATGTGCGCTATGCCGAGGGAGAGGTCCTCCATACGCTGACGAAAGATATCGATGTACATGATGTACGTGTGAACCAGATCAATGCCTATGTGATTCCAAGTTCACAGAATGTTGTGCGGGGAGGAAAGTTGAGTGCACAGATTATTTTGGCAGCCGTAGATACGACCCAGCGCCCTTCTATATTTATTGGTGACAAGCAATTACCGGAAGAAGCTCATGGCTTTTATGAAACGGTATGTAACAGTACGGGGGAGTTTACGCTCGCCGGATATCTGGAGTTGAATCATGGAAACGGAGATGTGTTGCGGCGTGATTTTTCACAGAAATATACGGTAGTGGAACCTTCTGCTACGGTGTCGGCAACGTTGATGAATGTATTGTATGCCGGATATGATAACCCGATCAGTATATCTGTTCCGGGGGTGCCGAGCGGGCAGGTGCAGGCAAGCATTGTGAATGGGAATGGTACCCTGCAACGGGTAGCTAATGGATATGTGGCACGGCCTGCAACCATCGGTAAAGAGGCCGTGATACGGGTTACTGCAACAGTAGACGGACGTACACAGGTGATGGGCGATCATTCTTACCGGGTTCGCCAATTGCCCGACCCTTCTCCGTTCATCGAATATAAGGATGCTAACGGTAATTTGAAGCGTTACAGAGGCGGGAGCGGATTGTCGAAAGCTGTTTTGATGAATACGGAAGGTATTGTTGCTGCTATCGATGACGGACTGTTGAATATAAACTTCCAGGTACTTGGTTTTGAAACTACTTTTTTTGATAATATGGGTAATGCGGTTCCGGAAGTTTCGTCCGGCTCTAATTTCTCATCCCGTCAGAAAGATATGTTCCGGCGTTTATCCCGTGGAAAACGGTTTTATATCTCCCGGGTACGTGCTAAAGGACCGGACGGTGTAGAACGGTCATTGCCTACGACGTTGGAAGTAATAGTAAATTAGTAAAGAATTAAAATTACGAGTTACGAATGATGAAACGTAAGATTATTATAGCTGTTGGAGTTGCGTTATTGTTGGGTACGTTTCCCACATGGGCGCAACCGAAAGCACGCGCTGCTCAGGAAGAGGATAAGAGTGCTAACGAACTTTCTGTTCGTGCTCAGACGAGATATCCTCATTCGAAAGCGCTTCCACAGGACGTGGTATGGACGCGTGAGATTTATCGTACATTGGATATGACGAAGGAGGAGAACGGTGCCCTGTACTATCCTGTCGAACCTATCGGAGATAGGGTGAATCTTTTTACACTGATCTTTAAATTGCTGGCACAGAAGAAGATTCCGGCTTATGAGTATATGCTGGATGGAACCGAACGGCTGACTGCAGATAATGAAATAAAATTCCGTGACGTGCTGGATCGTTTCAGCATTTATTACGAACAAAAAAAACTGAAGAATCGGAAAGACAGTGTGCTGATGATTGACAATAGTGATGTGCCCTCTGCCGACATATTGAGTTATTTCATTAAAGAAGTGTGGTATTTCGATCAGCGAACTTCAACATATGGTTCGGTAATAACAGCTATTTGTCCGGTGTATCACCGTTCGGAGGATTTTAGTTCGGAACGGGTCAAATTGCCTATGTTCTGGGTTGATTATAAGGATCTTGCACCCTATCTGAATGGAGCCATGGTAATGGCAAGTAATTTTAATAATGTAGCTAACCGTAGTATGGATGATTTCTTTGTAACCCGTCAATATGCCGGTGAGATTTATAAGACTACCAATCTACAGAATCGTCCATTGGCTGAATATTGCAAAACGGATAGTGCAATGACAGCAGAGCAAAAGCGGATTGAAACCGAATTGCTTAGCTTTGAGAAGCATTTGTATGGTTCCGATACTCTTGCGACAGTAGCCAAACAAACGGCTAAAGAAAAGGTAAATGCAAAGAAAGCTGCCAAAGCGACTACTAAAGAAGAAGAGGTGGCAAACGTTGAGCAGGAAGCGGCCGATCAACCACAAGAAGCGGTGAAAACGAATTCGAAAAAGAAAGGACGCGAAAAATCTTCTTCCAGTGCTCGTCAAGGATCTAAGCGCGAGTCTGCAGCACCGAAAGCATCGGTTCGAAGACAAAGACGATGAACAAAATAGTCCTAATTTGTGTTTTTAATTTTTAAATACATATCTTTGTATCGGATTTTAAATACAATTTGATTTATGAAACGAATTATTAATGTATTATTGGTAGCTGTATGTGTCGCTATGGCTATGCCCGCTCAGGCACAACTTAAATGGGGTGTTAAAGGTGGTTTGAATGTTTCGAAGGTAACTTTCGATAGTGATTTGCTGAAATCAGATAATATGGCTGGTTTCTTCATCGGACCGATGGCAGAATTTACGATTCCAGTGGTGGGGCTCGGTGTAGACGGCTCGTTATTGTTTTCTCAGAAAGGTGTGAAGGCTGATAGCGATGCTTCTAAACAGTACGGTTTTGATATTCCTGTAAATTTGAAATATAATATAGGTTTGGGAAGCTTGCTTGGTGTTTATATAGCTGCCGGTCCTGATTTCTATTTTGATATCTCTAAGGATAAAGGTGTGGAAAATATAGCTGAGGCTAAGAAAAAACGTGCACAAGTTGGTATAAACGTGGGAGCTGGCGTAAAGTTGTTGGGACATCTCCAGATAGGTGCGAATTATAATATCCCATTGGGGGACAGCTTTTCATTGGAAGCTGTAGGGCATGCTTTGGGCGGTGCGAAAACCAAGACTTGGCAAGTTTCTGCCGCTTACATTTTTTAAAGATATTTTCTTTAACAACTAAACATAGAGGCTCCTGCTAAGCGGAAGCCTCTTTTTTTGTATCTTTGTCTCCGCAATGAAGAAATACGTCGATGTCATATTACCGTTACCGCTTCCAAGGAGTTTCACTTATTCTTTACCGGATGACAGTGCTGAGGATATAGAACCGGGGTGCCGTGTTGTGGTACCGTTCGGGCGAAAGAAATTCTATACGGCTATTGTTTGTAATGTACATTATTACGCACCTGCGGAGTATGAAGTGAAGGAAATTTCTGCTATACTGGATGCTACTCCTGTATTATTGCCGGTTCAGTTTAAGTTTTGGGAATGGCTGGCCGATTATTATCTTTGTACGCAAGGAGATGTTTACAAGGCTGCGTTACCTTCCGGGTTAAAACTGGAGAGTGAAACCATAGTGGAGTATAATCCGGATTTCGAGTCGGAAGTGCGGCTCTCGGAAAGGGAACAATTGATTCTCGACTTGCTATCTGCAGATCCGGAACAATGCGTTACTAAACTTGAAAAGGAAAGCGGAATTAAAAACATTCTTACCGTAATAAAATCTCTGCTTGATAAAGAAGCTATTTTTGTAAAGGAAGAACTCAGAAGAACTTATAAACCGAGAACGGAAGCTCGCGTTCGGTTGACCGGAGAAGCCGATGAGAGGCGGTTACACATTTTATTTGATATTTTATCCCGTGCGCCTAAACAATTAGCATTGTTAATGAAGTATGTCGAGCTTTCGGGGGTAATGGGTAACGGTACTGTAAAAGAGGTTTCCAAAAAGGAGCTTTTGCAACGTGCCGGTGTTTCTCCTTCCATATTGAACGGATTGGTAGAAAAAAAGATATTTGAAATATATTATCATGAGATCGGCCGTCTGAATGGTTGTGCTGATGAAACTTTTCCACTTAATCCGCTAAATGAACATCAGCAGCGCGCTTACGGTGAAATAACGGAAGTGTTTCTTGAGAAAAGTGTCTGTTTGCTTCACGGGGTTACTTCCAGTGGAAAAACGGAAGTCTACATTCACCTGATCGATGAAGTGATCAGGCAGGGAAAACAGGTGTTGTATCTATTGCCGGAAATTGCATTGACTACACAGATAACAGAACGGTTAAGACGGGTGTTCGGCACTCGATTGGGAATCTACCATTCTAAATTTCCGGATGCTGAACGGGTGGAGATATGGCAGAAACAATTGGGAGATAAAGGATACGATATAATATTGGGAGTACGTTCTTCTGTTTTTCTGCCGTTTCGTAATCTTGGTCTGGTGATTGTGGACGAAGAACATGAAAATACGTATAAACAACAAGATCCGGCGCCGCGTTATCATGCCCGTAATGCTGCTATTGTGTTGGCAGCTATGTATGGGGCGAAGGTTTTGTTGGGAACTGCTACACCGTCTGTGGAGACCTGGTACAATGCTGCTAACGGAAAATACGGGCTGGTTGAATTGAAAGAGCGGTATCAGGAAATCCGATTGCCGGAGATTATCCCTGTCGATATAAAGGAATTGCATCGGAAGAAACGGATGATCGGTCAATTTTCTCCCCTGCTTATTCGATATATACGTGAAGCATTGGATCAGAAAGAGCAGGTAATCTTGTTTCAGAACCGGCGTGGATTTGCTCCGATGATCGAGTGCCGTACTTGTGGGTGGGTACCGAAGTGTAAAAATTGCGATGTCAGTCTGACTTATCATAAAGGGATCAATCAACTGACATGCCATTATTGCGGATATACCTATCAGTTGCCTCGTTCGTGTCCTGCTTGTGATGGGGTAGAGTTGGTGAACCGTGGTTTTGGAACCGAGAAAATCGAAGATG
>ERZ838839.2134-NODE-2134-length-16222-cov-2.534917_pt1 | contig 16222 bp, 14 predicted proteins | sample MGYA00519909_ERZ838839 | MGnify/ENA primary metagenome ERZ838839 (study PRJEB31850, sample SAMEA3708843) | human gut metagenome | biome: human gut; feature: human-associated habitat; material: faeces | place: China | collected 2014 ... | reverse complement strand
CTCGTATGCTGGGTGTGAACGGTTGGTTCTCTACCAACATCCTCGGTAACCGTGACGGTGAAGTGCTGGATGATCCGGACAACTTTAAGACAAAAGAAGTTAGTAAGCTGTCTGTAATCGACACCATCTTCGAACCGGAAAAATATCCGGATCTCTATGGAGACGTTTACCACAAAGTACGCATCAACTACTATCCTCCCCGTAAGGACAACAAAGAAGCATGGGATAACATCGACATCTTCGGATGGATGGGCTATCCGATGGAAATAAAAGTAAATTTCCTTTGTCGCGATTCTATCCTTGCTGCTCCTATTGCACTCGACTTGGTTCTGTTCAGTGATCTGGCTCTTCGTGCGGGCATGTGCGGTATACAGACTTGGTTGTCATTCTTCTGCAAGAGCCCGATGCATGATTTTGAACATCAGCCGGTACACGATTTGTTCACACAATGGAGAATGGTAAAAGAAACATTGCGTAATATGATCGGTGAAAAAGCGCCGAGTTATCTCGATTGATACTGATAGAATGAAATATGCACTCATTGCAGCCGGACAAGGTTCACGTTTGGTTTCAGACGGAATCCAAGTGCCTAAACCTTTGGTGAAGGTAGGAGGTGAACCTTTGTTGGGGCGCTTATTGCACATTTTTCTTAATAATAATGCAGACTCGGTCTGCATTATTATTAATGAAGAAATGACAGAGGTCCGTGATTTCCTGGAACAGCAGCATTTGCCGGTACCGCTTCATGTTGTGGTGAAGTCTACTCCCGATTCATTTCATAGCTTTTATGAACTGATGCCTTATTTGAAAGGAGAAGGTAAATTTTGTCTTACTACGGTAGATCCGATTTTCCGTGAACCGGAGTTTTCGGATTATATCCGTGCTTTTCGGGAGAGTGATAAAGAGGATGCCTTGATGGCAGTAACCGACTTTATCGATGACGAACGCCCGTTATATGTCAAGACCCATCCTGATAATCTGAAAATTGTGGGGTATGCCAGTGAATCGTATCCCGATTGCCGGTACATTTCCGGGGGAATTTATTGTATGAATCAAAAGGCTCTTTCTCTGTTGCCTGCTGCCATGGAGAAAGGAGTATCTCGTATGCGTGGCTTTCAGCAGTATTTAGTGGACGCTGGACTGCAGGTACAGGCCTATCCTTTTTCAAAGGTAATAGACATCGATCATGCAACAGACGTTGAAAAAGCCGAACGCTTTTTAGAAGAACAGACTAATAAATGAAATCATATACTTTTGCGGGAATACAGCGATATTCCCTTTTCTCTCCCAATCATGTCGGGAACGATGCTGCTGTCTTTTCTGCTGTGGCCCAGTATCTGGAAGAAAATGGCCATAGGGTCAATCTATATACCGAGCAGGAGTTTCTGACCAATCCTTTAAATGAGAAGTTTGTTTTCACAATGATGCGTAGCAAAGCTGCTGTCCGTAACTTGCAAAAGCTTGAAAGAAAAGGAGTGGTGGCTGTCAATTCTGCTTTCGGCATTGAGAATTGCACGCGTGAGCAGATGACTGCTTTATTATTAAAACATCAGGTTCCTCATCCCGAAAGTCTTATCTGGGATGTTCACGAGGAACTTCCGGTTGGCCTTATCGAGTCGGAATTCGAGCCTTGCTGGGTGAAGCGTGCCGATTTTCATGCCATTCATAAAGAAGATGTGACGTATATACGGACTTGTAGCGAGTTGCGGGAAGTGATGGCCGAATATGCGTTGCGCGGTATCGAGCGTGTCGTGATAAACAAGCATCTGGCAGGTGATTTGATCAAGTTTTACGGTGTTTCCGGTACCGGATTTTTCTATTGGTTCTATCCGTTGGAAGGACATCATAGTAAATTCGGTTTAGAAGCTATTAATGGTGCTCCGAAAGGTATCTCCTTTTCAGAGGATGCGTTGCGTCATATTTGTGATGAGGCAGCGAAAGTGTTGCAAGTCGATGTTTATGGCGGTGATTGCATCGTATCTCCGGACGGTAATATTCGTATTATCGATTTTAACGATTGGCCGAGTTTTGCCCCTTGCCGTAAAGAAGCGGCCATAGCTATCGGGCAGGCTGTTCTGCAAAAAACTAAAAATGCGGATTTATGAGTAATGAAATAAGTAAAAACGGATTGGAAGCAACTTTAAAATCGGCGGATACCGAAGAGTGGATCGATTTGTTGTTTTACCGTCCTGTCGGTTACCGATGGGCGCTTCTTTTTCATAAAATGGGAGTTACTCCCAATGCGATAACGATTGCTTCCATCTTTTTGGGAGTTGCGGCAGGGATATTGTTTTATTACAACGATCTTTTGCTGAATGTGATAGGCATGTGCCTGTTGGTTTGGGCCAACATGTACGACAGTGCCGACGGACAACTGGCACGTATGACCGGACAGAAGTCCGAGATCGGACGGATATTGGACGGTGTGTCCGGTGATTTCTGGTTTATTTCTATCTACGCAGCCATCTGTTTGCGCTTGACTCCGGAGTGGTCTTATTGGATCTGGATACTGGCAGCCGTAACCGGCTTGTGTCATAGCAAGCAGGCAGCAATGGCCGATTATTACCGGAACATTCATCTTTTCTTTTTGAAAGGGAAATCGGGTAGCGAACTCGATAACTATGTGCAGCAAAAAGCCATTTACAACTCTTTGTCCTGGAAAAAAGATTTCATCCGGAAACTCTTCCTTTGGTTTTATTGCGATTATACCCGTTCTCAGGAGCGTCTTACTCCGGCTTTCCAGCGTTTCTTCGCTTTGTTGCAGCAACGATACGGTGCAGTGGCTCCACAGGAGATCCGTGACGAATTCCGCCGGGAGAGTCTGCCGTTGATGAAATACACCAACATTCTCTCTTTCAATACCCGGGTGATCGTTCTCTTCATCAGTCTGCTCATCAATGAGCCGTGGCTGTATTTTGTTTTTGAACTCACGGTGCTGAACGGACTGTTGGTTTATATGATCTGGCAGCACGAACGGTTGAGTAATAAGTTGTACAAAGAAATACAGATGTCATAATGAATAGCAAATTCCGAAATATCTTTCTGGTCTTTGGAGTGGTGGCTGTGGTTATCATGCTTTTCACGTTCGATGTGTCGTACGATGATTTGCTGAATAATTTAAGGCGTGCCGGTTTTTACCTTCCGTTGGTTTTATTACTTTGGCTGTTTATCTACTTGATAAATACCCTTTCGTGGTATATCATTCTCCGGAGTGGAGGGAAAACCTCTCCGTTGGGTTTTATGCAGTTGTATAAGTTTACGGTTTCGGGATTTGCCCTCAATTATGTCACTCCGGTGGGACTGATGGGAGGAGAGCCTTACCGGATTATGGAGCTGACTCCGTTTGTAGGGATGGAAAGGGCTACTTCGTCGGTCATTCTCTATGTGATGATGCATATCTTTTCGCATTTCCTGCTGTGGCTCAGTTCCGTATTTATTTATGTCTGTGTTTATCCGGTGAGTTGGGAGATGGGGATTGTTTTGGGATTGATAACCGTCCTCTGTCTGTTTCTCGGCACTCTGTTTGTGAAAGGATATCGTCATGGCATGGCGGTGGCATGTGTGCGTATGGGAAGTCACATCCCTTTTTTGAAGCACCGTGTCATTCGTTTCTCGGAAACCCATAAGGAGAAACTTGAAAATATAGACAAACAGATTGCTTTGCTCCATCAACAGAAAAAGAGTACTTTTTACAGTGCTTTGTTTTTGGAATATTTGGCGAGAATCGTCAGTTGTCTGGAAGTATGGCTCATTCTGAATGTGCTGACTACGAATGTCAGTTTTGTAAACTGCATCCTCATCGTGGCTTTTTCTTCCTTGCTGGCCAATTTGCTGTTTCCTTCCCATGCAGTTGGGAGGGCGCGAAGGTGGTTTTGCTTTGGCAGTGGGAGGACTTTCCCTATCGGGAGCCTATGGTGTGTATGCGGCACTTATCACACGGGTACGTGAGTTGTTCTGGATCGTTATCGGTCTTGCATTAATGAAAATAGGAAATAAAAAATGATACATACGGAAAAAGTAAAAGCGCTGGCTTTTGATTTTGGCGGTACACTCGATTCGCCGTTTATGCATTGGATGAAGATTTATCTGAAGCTCTATGGCGAGGAGTTGCACTTACCGCTTACGGGAGAGAATTTCAGAGACTCTTATGTGTATGCCGAACAGATGATGGAGCGCCTGCAACTGGTGAAACCCTCACATTCATTGCTTGAAACACAGTCTTTCAAAACCCGTCTGCAATTTGATGATCTGATCAGAAGGGGGATTCTGCCGGATACGCAAGAGAACAGGGAAGAACTGCCGGAGCGTGCGGCGCGTCTTGTGACTGATTTTTCTTCCCGTTATGTGACTCTTTCGAAAGAGGTGTTGGAACCGTTGTCAAAACGGTATACATTGTTGTTGGTATCCAATTATTATGGTAATTTGAAGAAGATAGTAACCGATTTGGGTATCGTATCTTATTTCTCTTCAATAACCGATTCTACACTGGAAGGAATCCGCAAACCGGATGCTGCTTTGTGGAAGTTAGCTATCGACCGTGCCGGATTTGCTCCGGACGAGGTAGTCGTGATAGGCGATTCGGTGAAGAACGATATTCTTCCGGCTTTGTCTTTGGGGTGTCAGGTGGTGAAAGGGTGTCCTTCTATGGCTGATGTAACCGAAGATGTGTCCTGCATCACTTCCTTGAAAGAACTGCTGGACATTTTGTAACAGGCTCTCTTTTAATTGGAGAACTTATTATTGTTTGCCTTACACTTCTTTCTGGCAGGTACTCCTTTTTCCCAAGGGGAGAGAAGCCATGCAGCGTGATTTTTACATCGAATGGAGGTGAAATAGATAATTAAAAAAAACAGAAGTCGATGAATAATTTTATCTTTTACAGTCCCACCGAATTTGTATTCGGTAAAGATACGGAAGCGCAAACAGGCACTTTGACTGTTAAGTATGGTGCTAAGAAAGTGATGATTGTTTATGGAGGCGGTTCGGTGATACGCAGTGGCTTATTGTCACGTGTGGAAAGTTCACTGAAAGGAGCTGGAATCGAATACTGCATGTTGGGTGGCATACAGCCCAATCCGATCGATACCAAAGTGTACGAAGGTATCGATCTCTGTCGGAGTGAAAAAGTTGATTTTTTGCTGGCTGTAGGCGGTGGATCGGTGATAGATACTGCCAAAGCGATAGCTGCCGGCGTTCCTTATCCCGGTGATTTTTGGGATTTCTATATTGGTAAGGCCAAAGTGACGAAAGCTCTGAAAGTAGCGGTAGTGCTTACCATTCCTGCCGCCGGTAGCGAGGGTTCCGGTAATACCGTTATCACCAAAGTTAATGGCTTACAAAAACTTAGTCTCCGTGTGCCCGAACTGTTGCGTCCTGTTTTTGCGGTGATGAACCCCGAACTTACCTATACGCTTCCCCCTTTTCAGACGGCTTGTGGCATTGCCGATATGATGGCTCATATCATGGAACGTTATTTCACTAATACGAAGGAGGTGGAAATTGCTGATCGCCTTTGTGAAGGAACCCTTCTTGCTATTATCAAAGAAGCGTCCACGGTGATGAAAGAGCCGGAGAATTACGGTGCCCGCGCCAACTTGATGTGGTGTGGAACTATTGCCCACAATGGTACATGTGGAGTCGGTTGTGAAGAAGATTGGGCTTCTCACTTTCTGGAGCATGAGATCAGTGCCATTTACAATGTGACTCATGGTGCCGGCCTTTCCGTAATTTTCCCTGCCTGGATGACTTGGATGACAGAACACAATATGGATAAGATCGTTCAATATGCTGTTCGTGTATGGGGTGTTCCGGAAGCAGATGATAAAAAAGCGGTTGCTTTGGAAGGGATCGCCCGGTTGAGAGCTTTTTTCAAATCCATTGGTTTGCCTGTTACTTTTAGAGAGTTGGGTATTGAGCATCCGGATATTGACCGTCTGGCCGATAGTCTTCATCGAAATAAAGGCGAGTTGGTAGGCAATTATGTGAAGTTGACAAAAGAAGACAGTAAAGAAATCTACCGATTGGCTTTGTAAGGAAAATACCAATATACGTACTGCCCCGTTACAATATACCTAACGATAAATTAGGATATATGTAACGGGGCATTTGGTTATTGCTCCTCGATTGTAATTTGAGTTTTCCATTTTGCCAATTTTTCCATTAACAAAGAAGCCTGTATTATAAATACCCTTTTAACATTGTTAATTTCTATTTTCCTAAATACCATATTTGCTTTGCAAAACATTCGTTTTTTGCATATAAGAAATTAATTTTTTGATAACAGAAGATGCGATTTAACATAATGTTAAATCGTATTCTTTATTTCACAATAATAGCTGTCCTTGAATGGAAGTTGTTTAGGATTATACCTCTGATATTTAATGTTTTGTACTGTTGTGTGGTTTGTCTTCGACTTAATTGTATTCGTTGGGATTAAAAAGGCATCTTTCTCTGTACTTGTCAATTTGGTAATTATAGAATTTGCTGAAATCTTTAAGGTAGTGTCAAGGGTATATTTTTGTATAGTAATTGTGGCAATTGGTAGGGATATACTAAGATATTAGATTTTATTGTCTATAGTGGTTTTCAGATTATTTGAGATGAATTGTTTTAGGGCGATAGTTCATGGTCATGCAACAATTGATCAGACGGTTTATAAAAGAGGTTTAATCTGTCCGTGTAAGGTGTCTTTATTGTCCGTCATACGGTAAAGGCACTTTGTTTTTATTATATGTATCAGACGAAGTAAATTTTGTTTGGTTTATTTGTAGAAATATTTATTAGTATTTTCTAAATAAGTTAATTCTAATTCAATTGCAATTGTTTATGGTGAAAAAATCGCTCAAACTAGTATTATTTAAATAAAATATATAGTGACCGTTTATTTGGAAGCCATCTGATAGTGATGAAAAATGCACAATATAATGAAGTTGATAAAATTTATCGGGAATATTGGAAATAAGTTTTTAACCTTGTTTTTTATTATCTGTTTAGGTATTATCCTATTATTGATTTTACAGATATTTTGTTTTACCTCTTTTAAAATTCCTACAGATTCTATGGAACCTTCTTTGTTAGCAGGAGATCAGATCGTGGTTAACAAACTAATTCAGGGTGCAAGGATTTTTGATGTTTTTGCGGCATTAAATAATAAAGATGTTCATATCTATAGAATTCCAGGAATGGGAAAGATAAAGCGAAATGATGTGTTGGTTTTTAATTTTCCTTATCAGTCTTCCCGTTGGGATAGTATTTGTTTTGATATAATGAAATATTATGTGAAACGGTGTATAGCATTGCCTGGTGATACATTGGAAATACGAAAAGGCTTTTTCAAGATTCGGGGAGCGGAAGATGAGGTTTTGGGAAATCGATTATCTCAGGAACGCATTTCTATGCTATCAGACAATATAGGACAGAGGATTGTGATGGACGCTTTTCCACGGGGAAAAGGTTGGACTATAAAGGAATTTGGCCCTTTATCTATCCCTTGCAGTGGACAAGTAGTAGAACTAAATCATATGACATGGTTACTTTATCGTCAACTGATAGAGTGGGAACAGAAAGTAAAACTAACACTGAGAAGAGGCGACATACTATTGGGTGATAGTGTGATACACAAATATCAATTTCAGACAAACTACTATTTTGTTGCAGGGGATAAGGGGGAGAATTCACAAGATTCCCGTTATTGGGGGATGTTACCGGAGCCATATATCGTAGGAAAAGCAACTTTGATCTGGAAATCGAATGATCCTCAAACTGGAGACATTCGTTGGAATAGAATATTAAACAAAATAAGATAGGATGAATATGAAGATATGTAACAGTAGCGTATGGATGATGCTGTTTTGCTTATTGGTTAGTTCATGTTTTAATAAAAACAGGTTATTGGAAGATGCGCTTAATATGGCAGGTGATAATCGTAAGGAATTAGAGCGGGTGTTAGAACATTATAGAGATAGTAGTTTAAAGTATAGCGCTGCTTGTTTTATTATTGAAAATATGCCGGGAGCTTACTCTGTTGATCCTCAGATAATAGAAGTTTGTGATTCATTTTATGAAGCGTATGATGTGCTGGCAAAGAAGTACGACTATATAGTTTGTAACGAGTGGGGAGAGCAAGTTGATAGTTTATGGAAATATTTTAATAGTTTGCATAATATTCAATTTGAGAAGTATAAACAGGATATACAAGTAATGACAGCTAATCAACTGATAAAGGAGATTGATTTGTCTTTTAGGGCTTGGAAAGAGAATGTTTTTACACGGAACTGTTCATTTGAGGATTTTTGTGAATATATTTTGCCTTATCGCCGGCAAAATGGATTGTTGATAGACGACAGCCGCCAAGTGTTTTATGAACGAAATTACGGTAAATATTTTGTAAAGGAAGACTCTACTTGTTTGACCGATGCAGATTCACTATTATTTGCATATCGTCATTTGACACATTCATCTTTTTGGGGAACACATATTCCTATTTATAATGTTAGGACGTTTGAAAAGTTGCGTCATGGCTTATGTGCACAACGGTGTTGGTATAACTCATTATTATTTTCATCTTTAGGAATGGCTGTAGCTATTGACTTTGTTCCTGCATGGGGAAATAGAAATAATTCTCACTCATGGAATGTGCTTATAGAAAATGATAAAATATATCCTTTTGATGCCTTTTGGGAAGTAGACAGATGGAAATATACCCGTTTATATAATAATATAGAACGTGATAGATGGTGGGGAAAATTTCGTTTGCCCAAAGTCTTTCGATATACTTACTCCAATCATTTTGAAGGGCCACTGGCGGACATTGAAATGAACATGGAAGATGTTCCTCTATTGTTCCGTAATTTTAAGATGAAGGATGTTTCTACGGATTATTTTGAAACGACAGATGTTACAGTGACATTAACAGGGTGTACGGAAGAGGCGAAATATGCTTATTTGAGTGTATTTAATAGTCAGGAATGGTGTCCGGTACAGTGGGGGCGTATAGAGAAAGGTAAGGCTACCTTTAAAGCTATGGGAAGGGATATTGTTTATCTACCTGTTCTTTATAAAAAAGGGCAAATATATCCGGCCGGTGCTGTGTTTTTGTTAACCAAGGATGGTAAAATAGAAAATATAGAAAAAGAGGATGGAAAGGAAACTGTTTTTTTACGCTTGCTAACAGGTACTTCATATTATAATCCAAAAAATTGGTATGCTGGATGTATGAATAATACTACAATTTGGGGTGTGAAAGATGGAAAAGAGGAAGAAAAACTCGCCCGTTTTCCGTGGTGGATGCCTTTGGAGCGAACTACATTGAGTTTTAAAACGGAAACTCCTTATCGTATTATTCGTTTAAAGTTGCCGACAGATAGTATTGTTTTGGGAGATATTATATTTCGAACTGAGCAAGGGCAAATAAAAGATGTCAAAGTGGCAACTACTTTATATGCCAATTATCCGAATGAATCTCCAGAAATGTTAGTCGATGCTATTGGTGCAACAGGTTTTCGTGGAAAAGCACCAGAGTATTACGTAGATTTTGACTTAGGACGGGAATATGTAGTATCGCAAATTATTGTAAGTCCATTTTTGCGTTCTACACTTTTCCATACAGACTATTTCGAATTGTTATATTGGAAGAGTGGTTGGCAATCTTTAGGAGTGAAACAAGGTACGGATAACTATTTGCAATTTGACGATGTGCCTGTAGGTGCTTTGTTATTGTTAAGGAGATGTAATGCTAAAAGTAGAGGTGTAGAACGGGTCTTCCGATATAAAGAGGGAGAAGTACGATGGTATTGATAAAGAAAATTATATATTATTTTTTAAGATAGAGTTAACGATGAGATATGTGTATCTGATACTATGTACTAGTTTTGTAATTTCTTTTTCGGAAATAGGAATATATCATTATAATACAAATGTGAATGTAATACATGGACAGGCGAGATCCGCTTTTGTTCATACGTTAAAACAGAAATTTAAAAAGAAAAATTATGGTATATTTGAAGTTCCTTATAATTCATTTAGTGAAGAAAAAGATACTGTTCCTTTTACAGTTGATAGTTCTTTAGTTCTTGATTCCTTAAGACAGTCTTGGAAAGACATGCTTTGCTATTCGGGAATGCATGTTACTACCGCTATACAGATTTTTGTGACAGGGCAAAATGGGAAATTAACCCATATGAAGAGTGGTATGGATCAAGAATCATTTTTTGATCAATGTACTTTTATTTCTTATATTAGTAATTATGGATATGAAGTAGAGGTGGTTGGTTATATAGGCTATACGTGGTGGACGGTGTTTATGTATGACTGGACTTCTTTCTTCTGGAATATTATTGTTATAATACTTATATTTAGTCTTTTACTTTATTGTTTGCAGTTGCGACAAAGATCGCATAAAGCAGAATCTGTAGAAAAAAAGGTACCTTATGAAGTTATTGGTTCTGTAAAAGAAGTAGATGAGATAAAGCCGGAAATCTATCGTTTGAATGATGAATTGATATTTAATCCTCGGCAGCAATTATTGATTCATTTAGGAAATGAAATGAAACTTTCACCTCAATCGACAGCTATTTTAAAGTTTTTTCTGGATGCTTCTGAATATACGGTAACTGACGATGAATTAGTGAAAAACATTTGGGGAATGAATAAGGGTGCAAGCATTAAAAATTTTCGTTCAGCTTCTCAGCGTCTCTATAATGTTTTTAACAGGGTGGGTTGCTCCATTAAATTTATGCGTGTAGGTATCGATAAATATGCATTGGTGTTTATTGATAATCAATGAGATATAATTTTGGTGTTTTTTGGTGATAAATGGTTATCTATCTGATAGACTCTTCTTTAAAAAATGCATTTACATTTGTCTTGGATGAGCTGAATGTATTCTTTAAAATTGTGAAAACTTATTATACTGTGTTTCTGGGCGCTATTTTGAGAATATGATTTATATATGAGATTTACATTGGATCAATGCCTTTATATAAGTGAAGAAAGAGGAGTGTCACAACAATAGAATGAATCGTGATCAACAATGGAGGCACTTTCTGTTGATTGAGATTTGGTAATAGATAAAAAAGGACAGAGTAGATGAAAAAGTAAAGGTTCTAATTAGCTACTCAAAATTATTAAAAAGGAAGGAGGAAATAATGATGCATAAATAGAAATAAAAAGTAGATACATTTGCTGTTTTATATAAAAGGGTGATGTGAAATATGAATAGAAAAGTAATAATCTTATTAATAAGAAAAAAGAAAAGATGAGAAAGTTTAAATTGTTTACAATAATGTTTTTGATTGTAGTGTTATTTGCTGGTTATAATATATACACTTCTTCAAAACGAGAATTATTATCGGAATTGGCATTGGCTAATATAGAAGCATTAGCAAATGATGGGGAAAGTACTAAAGGTTATATTAGAACAAGTTCTGATGTAGAATCTAAAGAAGAGAATGATTGTTATGTTGTAATAACAACAGTGACAACTGTACGATGTACTCTTGGGGGATGGGATGATTGTACTCCTGGTACATATACAACTGTTGAACATCTTAAAAAACCAGATTGTCCTAATTAAGAACTTTATTCATACCTCTCATACCATATTCATAAAATAATGTGGTATGAGATATAAAAGACATATGAGATGAAAAAAAATATATTGTTTATATGTGTGTCTTTATTCTTCTTCTCTTGTAAGGATAAAGATAATGCGGTAATTGATTGCCCTGTATTGAATATTGATGTTCCATCAGATAATTCCCCTTCTATGGGTGAAATTTTGTATATTCCATTGGAAACTAATGAAAAATATCTAATTGGTAATGTTGATAAAATAATATATCGAACAGACCGGTTTTATATCTTTGATAGAGGTAGTAAGGCTGTGTTTGTTTTTAATGAAAAAGGTAAGTTTCTTTATGATATTCAAAAAGTAGGAACTGGTCCTGGAGAATATATTGATCCTTCTGATATTGATGTTGATAAATTGGGAAATGTATACATCTCAGATAATCCAACTCAAAAAGTGATTAAATATATTTCTGGTGATGTGAATCGTTTTGAGACAATTGATATAGGAAAATATTTTTTAGATTTTGTTGTTACTGACTCTAATTTGATTTATTTAGGTGATATGGTTAATAATAAATGTATGAATATACGATTGGCGAAATTTGAAAAGGATTCAAAAAAGGTTTCTATATTACAGACGTGTGAGTTTGAACACAGAAAAGTTATACCAAAGTTTTCGCAGCATTATTTTTTCCGTTCCGGTGATCTTATACATTATTATAAACGTTTCTCCCCTTATATATATTCTATAGAAAATGGAGCTGTTACAGAAAAAATAAGGTTAGATTCAGATAAATTTCCGCCAAAAGAATTGATTGATAGTTGGAGTAACGATGGAGATATAGAAAAGATGAAGGCAGATAAAAAATATATAAAAGATATTTCTGCATATTATGAAACGAATAATGCTTTGTTTATTACCTTACGAGAAGGATCACTACAACAAGTAGTTGTTGATAAAGCCAGTGGTAAAGTCTATAAATTTAATTCATTTTCCAATAAAAAATTTTATGGCTATATTGGAGCTTATTCCGTAAGTAGAGACTATTTTGTTTCATACTGTTTTCCTTCCATAAATAAGATAAATGATATATTATTGCATAATCCTAATATAAATGGAGAACGGAAAAGGATGTTGTCTTCTCTCAATGAAGAGTCTAATCCGATATTAATATTGTTCAATTTTGTTTTTTAATAAATAAGGTGATATTTCTGTAGAGATTGTTTCCTGTTAGAATACTCTTAGAAAATTGTGCTGGTATTTTTTTATTTGTCTATAGTAAAAAGTAAATGAGAAGATTTTCAATTTTAGCCCTATTGTTAGGTGTGTTTGTATCGTGTATAAATAGAGGAAATGGTGTAGATGATGATACTTGTTTAACTTTAAATTTAGATGAATTATCTGACATGGCACCAACTATAAAGGACTTGTTATATTTACCTTTAGAAACAAATGACTCATGTTTGATCGCTGATGTTGATAAAATTTTATTTATGCATAATCGTTTTTATATTTTTGATAAACAAGAGAAAACAGTATATATATTTGATGATAACGGAAAATTTGTTCATAAAATACGGGCAATAGGTAATGGTCCTGGAGAATATATAGCTCCGTCAGATATTGATATTGATGAAGAAGGGAATGTTTATATAGCTGATAATCCTCGGAAAACAATAATAAAATACCCTTTAGATAATACAAAACCAATTGAAACAATTGAGGTTGGAGATTATTTTTTAGATTTTATAATTGCAGATTCTAATTATATTTATTTAGGTGATATGGCTCGTAATGGTAAAATGAATATTAAATTAGCCCGATTTGATAGAATTACTCATACGGTAAATATTATAGAGACAGATGAACGGATAGATAGTGATCCGATTCCCTTTTTTGCTAATCATTACTTTTTTAGATCTCGTAATAATACTTTGTATTATTATAAACGTTTTTCACAGGCTATTTCCATTATTAATGGGGGGATTGTTAAAGAACAAATTATTCTTAATTCTAATAAATACCCTTCAGAAGATATAATTGAGAAGTGGAAAATAAGAGGAATAAAAGCAATGAGTGAGGATTATAAATATATTCGTGATATATCTGGATGTTATGAAACTTCGAATAGTATTTTTATAACAACGCAAACTTCTCCATTATTGTACACAATAGTAAATAAACAGAATGGTTCTGTTTACAATGTATTTTCTTTAAAGGATAAGCGATGTTGTGGTAATATGGTTCCTATGGCTGTTAGTGATAATTATTTTATATCTTACTGTTTGCCAACATCAAATAATATAAAACGAATAGTGTCTAATAATGCTGCTATGGATAAAGAACGTAAAAAGAGTATATCATTGTTGACAGAGGATTGTAATCCTATTTTGATTTTATATCGTTTTGATTTTGATTGACAAGATGAAGTGTATAATTTGGATTATAGAATTTGTTAGTGTGTTATTTCTGATTTTTTTTATATTATCTTGTCATAATGTAGAAAAACAAAATACAATTGCTTTGGTTGAGGAATGGAATGGTAAAACTCTTATATTCCCTAATAATTTAAATTTCACTATATTAGGAGACAGTGTAGCACCTTTGTCTATGGAAAAGAAAAAAATAGTGGTGTATGCAGATTCTGCTGGTTGTATGAGTTGTAAATTAGGTTTGCCTAAATGGAAAAATATGTTACAAGAGTTAGATTCTATACCCGTTTTTTTCTTTTTATATTCTGAGGATATAAAAAATATAGTAAATATGTTACGTCAGGAGAATTTTTTATATCCAGTTTGTATTGATGTAAATGATTCTTTTAATAAATTAAATCATTTACCTTCTGATATAAGGTTTCGAACATTTTTATTGGATGAGGATAATAAAATACTTGTTATAGGTAATCCTACTTCTAATTTTCAAATAAAGGATTTATATTTAAAGATGATTTCAAATAATAAATTTTCAAAGCAGAAAAAGGAGAAGCTCACTGTGATACAATTAAATAAGAACTCTATTGATTTGGGTAAGTGTAATTATGATCAGGAAGTAGTGACGGAGTTTGTTTTAGCAAATACGGGAGATGTTCCTTTGATTGTTGCTGATGTAATAACTTCCTGTGGATGTATTTCTGTAGAATATGAGCAAGAACCGATACCACCTGGTGAATCATTGAAACTTATTGTGAAATATAGAACTGATCAATTAGGTTACTTTGATAAGAGTATTAATGTTTTCTGTAATATAGATAAAACTCCTTTATTGCTGAAAATAATGGGGGAAGTACTAGCAATTTAAATATTTATAAGTAGGGATGGAAAGATATTTGACTTGTTGAAAATATATTCAGAATTTTATGCGAGGATTAAAGATATCATAGAAAGTATATATGTTTACTTTTTGGGGGAATGCTGTGTTGAAAATTGTTTGTAATTATTTTCAGGAATTGCTTGTTTTTTTGTTGTTAGGTATCGTGGTAATGGAAACGCCTAAGGGCTTATGGCCAGAAGAACTGTCTTATCAATGGCTATGGTTTTCTCGATTGGGATTTTTGTTTTCTATTTACATTTTCTTGAATGGAATATTGACAATGGGTAGAAAACAGAATGATTGCTTGGAAGTATACGCAAATGTCGTTTGGTCACTTATTATTTATGGAGGTATAGAGGCTGTTTGGGGATTGTGCCAATTGTATGGTCTTATTTCTTCTAACCATTCACTTTATAAGCTGACCGGTTCTTTTTTTAATCCGGGTCCTTATTCTGGATATTTAGCAATGATATTTCCTTTGTGTCTGAATGAATGGTTGTCATTAAAAGGAAAAAGGAAACGGAAACATATGGAAAGTGTAGGCTATTATCTATCAGGTAGTGTTATGTTATTAATACTCTGTATACTTCCTGCAGGTATGAGCCGTTCGGCATGGATGGCTATCTTTGTTTCTGGGATATGGGTATGTGGTTGGCATTATTCATGGAGAGCTAAATTAAATGTAGCTTGGCGGAAACATCGACAAAAAACAATAGGAATAGTTACATTGGTTTTTATTGGCTTAATAATTAGTGGTACTGCGCTATTCTATTTTAAAAAAGATTCGGCAAACGGGAGAATTTTTATGTGGAAAATAAGTTGCTTGGCGATAGAGAGGCAACCTATGGGATATGGAGTAGGAAAATTTGCGTATGCTTATGGTAATGTTCAAGAAGAATACTTTAAAAAGGGAAATTATTCTCAACAAGAAGAACTGGTAGCAGGTAGTCCTGAATATGCATTTAATGAATACTTACAGATAGGAGTAGAATGGGGGATTATTGTTCTATTTTGTGTGTTAATGTGTATTAGTTTTTGCCTTTGGCTAGGGATAAAGAAAAATAGGATAAGTACTTGTGGAGGAGTAATTTCATTGCTTGTATTTGCTTTCTCTTCTTATCCGATGCAGATACCGGCATTCGTTGTTTCGTTTATTTTTCTTCTTGCGGCATGTGTGGTAGGGCATTCGCCTTTGAGGTTACTGATTTTGGCTTTATGTATAGGGGGGATGGGCTATTATATTCGTCAGAATAATGCATATGAAGCAGGTAAGGAGTGGGCAAGCGTGAAGATGCTTTATAAGGTGGGGGCGTATGAAGCGGCAAAAGAAAACTATGGGAAATT
>ERZ838839.2126-NODE-2126-length-16288-cov-2.509949_pt1 | contig 16288 bp, 8 predicted proteins | sample MGYA00519909_ERZ838839 | MGnify/ENA primary metagenome ERZ838839 (study PRJEB31850, sample SAMEA3708843) | human gut metagenome | biome: human gut; feature: human-associated habitat; material: faeces | place: China | collected 2014 ... | reverse complement strand
GCCGGACATTCCCCAAATGGCCGTTACCGTCTCATTGTCGAAAGTCTGTGCCGTAACCCATTGTGCGGCAAATCCCAGTATTCCGAGCAAACAGCCCTTTAATAAAGATTCTTTGTTCATCATATATATTCTTATTTTAGATATAAAACTCATTTCATTTTTTAATGATACGCAGTGTCTGTATCCGGTTTCCTGTCATCAGTTTACAGAGATAAATACCATTCGAGAAGCCACCCAGACTGATTTCATGTGCATAATCCCCCGCTTCCAAGTTATCATTATAATGATGCATTGTACGTCCCTCCATATCATAGAGAGTGATGTTCACCGGAGACAACTCGGAAAGCCCGTAATGCAAAGTAGTCTTATCAGTAGTGATTGCCGGAGCACAATAAGCCTTTCCTACATTCCGGGGCGTCTCTATCGAAGTAGCTCCCCCTTCCGTCACTACCCCTTTCACCGTCACTCCATAAAGACAGATCGACTTCCGGTTCGACTTACTGCTATACCAGGGATATACACGCAGATAGAGAGTCTCTTCTCCGTTCAGTTCGATAATCTCTTTCAAAGAAATGGGGTACATCGTATTGGATACATTAGCAGGGCGGTTACTGATCAACGTATATTCCCCGAATCCCGGATCTTTGGAACACATCACCCGGAAACACATGCCATTGCCACCGGAACCACCGGCATACAGTCCGATAGAATCGATATTGAAAGTGGTTCCGGCATTAGCCGTTACCGAAAATTCAATATAGCGGTTGTAGTTTACATCTATCTCATTTTCCGGCCATTCATCTCCTTCGATGATGTTGCGCTGAGTTTTCGTTTCCGGATCTATCCATCCATCTATCCAAGTCGTCGGATTTCCCGGTTTGGCATAACGGTCGGCATACATCTGGCTGAAAACCTCTTCTGCTGCCAAGATGGGACCGGTTACCACTGCTTTGGTATCCTGACTTAACTGCCAATAGGCCTGAGCCGCGACTCCTCCTTCAAAAGACACACCCTCACCTGTCAACGTTGCCGTTTTAGTATTCGTGCCATTGCTCACAGTCAGCGTTCCATTCTTTACACCTTTCTCCGTCGGCAGGAACTTTACATAAATAGAAGTCATCGGTACATTTCCATTCTCATAACTTATTTCCAAAGTAGAGGCAAATGCTTCAGTCGCGCTTCGGGAAACTTCAAATCCTTCCGAAGCGGTCACGGTTATTTTCCCGTTCGCCGGGGTCAAATCGATGCCACTGACCGAAAAAGCATATACAGAACCGGCATTGAGATAACTTTTTCCGAAGTTATGCGAAGCCGGATTAATCAATACATCCGGATTTGCATTAAAATACTCCGTCAATAATCCTTGTGCCGCCAATCCCTGTACAGCCAAACGGGCATAAAGTGTAGCCCCATATTCTCCGATATGAGTACCATCACCTACATTATAAATAAGTTCTTTTGCTTTCTCTTCACCGTATTCGTCACAAATAGCACGCGTCAAAGCCGTATGATCCACCAATAAGCAATTCAGCTCCACAGCCACTTCTTTCATAGCAGCTACATAGTCCAGGTCTCTACCGGAGGACATGATCACATCCGCTCCCAAATTATGCGCCCCTTTATCCGTTATCTTATTAGCGCTGAAATAACCGCGTACAATCGGAGTGAACAAAATAGGAGTAGCATTCAATTCCCGAACCTCGTTGACATATTTCCGAAGGTATTCTTTGTAAGTAGTCCACGGATAAGTTCCGACTTCTCCATCCGCTCCCGCGTGTTTCTCATCATTATGTCCGAATTGTATAATGACATAATCCCCCTCTTTTATTTGCGGTTTCACCGTTGTCCAGAAACGGCTCTCCTCATAAAATGTTTTCGAACTCGTACCGCTCTTGGCACGATTGTTCAATGTAGCACCGTTGACCATAAATTGCGGAAGCATCTGAGGCCATCCGCGTTGGCCGTTGGTATTTACGGAAGGATCGGTCGATTTCTCTTCCATCGTAGAGTCACCGATGGTATGAACAGTAGGAGCCTGCGCAAAAACTGAAGCAAGCCCAAGACTGCAAAGGGCAGTCAGAAGAAAAGATTTTAATTTGTTTTTCATGATCGATATGGATTGTTTTTCGAAAGGCAAAGCTAATGCATGCCTTTTCTTTTTTATTGCACAATCTATTCAATCTCCCGATTGAACAAATTGTGCAATAAAATCAAATAACAATCTATATCCAATTACTCAATTTTTCCACATGATGGTCAAAAAATACCATCACAGAACTTTATTCTATCATCGAATCATGCTCTTTCAGATAAATACGCAACAGCTCAAAAAACGCTGGAGCGTCCAGCAATACAATATTATCATCCTGCGTTTTCACCTCATCCATCACCTCACAATACCAGGTAGGCTGCTTTAAAATGTTACGAAACCAATGGAAAGGCAACGCCGAACGTTCTTTCACACGCTTCACAATTCTTCCGGCAGCAACTTTCGGGTCATCGTCATTAATATCCAGATCGGCACGAATAACCGGCATATTGCCATGCAGGGAGGCAGTCACAGTTTTCTGAGGTACAATGCCATTCGGACTGAAAGAAGCATAACAGTCCAAGCCTTCTTCATTCAATCCCGGAGCCTGTCCGTCGATGACAAAACCAGTAACGGATAATCCCCACTTGTCATAGTACTTCTTACAATGCTTGCCCCATACTTTCAGTCCGGACGGAAGCCCGGACAAATCACGAGGTTCTTGCAACATACCCGGCATTATATATCCCGCACCGTTATCGGCAGAAGCAAAATAATCATTCTCAGTTGCCGTCGTACGGAAATTATGCATAATATGTGGTACACGCTCAGCCAATACAGGACTGATACACCACATCAACGGTAGCTTTCCACGATTAGAATCATCCCAAATTGAGGGGGTACGTTGTGAAATCCATGCAGAAGCATCATAGTCGCCAACATAAAAGATAATAAAATTCCGCCCGGCCACATTCACTTTTCCATCAGCCGTCAATAATCCTCTTTTTTGCAGCTCCTTATGGGAAATCCAATCCTGTGTATATTTCTTTTTTGTAGGAAAGTGCTGCCAGAAAGAGGCATTCGCCAATGCACCATAGCTAATGGCATCCGCATCCTTAAAAGCATTGTATGCACTGATAATACGGCTAAACTCCCACTCTGTCGGCACATCATCATGAATACCCGAAGCATGCATCGTATATTTATAAGCCCAAGAAGGGAAACCTCCGATATAACACATCTTTTCATGCTTATTCTGTTGATAAGCCAATAACAACATTTCTTTCAAGGTTTGCAAGTCCGTACCTACCGGCTGAGAAGGATCGTCTGTAGCCGGTTCATCTCCCCAAGGAGATAAGTCGAAGAAAAAGGCCCTCTTACTTACAAAAAAGTCATGATTACTCAAGGTATGGTGATTTTTTACAGCCGCAAAAGGTTTCTGCTTCCAATACTGGTCGATATAATAAGCGGCAAATTCCGTATTGCACTTACCGGTTTTCATATATTTCTCTATAAACCATACATAAGGATCATTCTTCAGAGAGCCGGTAGAAAGACGTGACGTTTCCGGTATTTCCATTCCTTTTTTACCTGTAAACATAGAGGTTCCGTCCGGATTCAACAGCCATCTTTTTACCGGTAGCTTCGGCCCGTGTACCACAAGACGGTCATACAGACTTCCCGGAGTATCGTCGTAACGAATGGCAACCAAATTCTCAATACCAGCCACAGAAGAGGCAACATTACTGGTGGAAGGAACATTTCCATCATAAACAACCACTCCTTCTATATAAGAAGCATATGCAGTAAATAATTCCTCCATCGTCCGGTACGTCTGCGTTTCACGTCCGTATAACCACTCTCCCTTCCGATTATATTTATTCCACCAATAACCATCAATATCATTATTACCCTCCATCACAAAATAAACATACAAGCGGGGAGTATCCCTGTTTACCACTCCTTGCAAAGTAGCCACAGCATGTACATCATCCCAAGCCAAATTGAGCCCCTGTGCTGTGCTCAAATCAGCCTGAAGAGTATAACGCAAATCATAAATACCAATTTTATTTCCGGCAAAAGTGGCATTTGCCACCAGCAATAATACAACTATTATTTTCAAATATTTATTTATCATTCTTAGAGTGTTCTATTTTCATCATTTACTTCTTACACGGTATTCTCAATATCATCAACGAATTAGCCGGACAATCGACATTCTTTCATAACGATCCCAAAAACCATATCCTGCATAATCCAAGGAAGAAGACTCGGTCTCTTCTTTGACAAATCAATCGTTACTACATCAACAGGTTGATTGCAGGACAGTAAAGAGAATAAACCTCCAAACTGTACCATTTTTTTCATCCATGTTTTCATATTTTATTTCCTTTTTCCTGTATTTAGCTTATTGTTCGATCAGGTCATCAATATCTATTAAAATAACCTATTCAATTTTTATATTAATACGTCTGAGGTCTTTTTCCATAGAAGATGCCCCATATAAAATTTCATATTCCCCCGGCATTACCCGCATTGTATTTGACTCCGTATCAAAGAAATTAAAATGATCGTTTTGCAAATGGAAAGTCACATCTTTTTTCTCACCAGCTCTCAAATGAAAACGTTTAAAAGCTCTCAAGGTCTTTAAAGGGCCCTCCTTATCTTGTAATTTCCGGATATAAATCTGTATCACCTCATCACCATCTAATTTTCCGATATTTTCAACCGTAAGTTTCAAACTTACCGATTCATTCTCACGAATCCTTTTTTTACTCAGCCGGGCTTTTCCTATTTCAAATGAAGTGTAGCTCAACCCATATCCAAATGGGAATAAAGCTTCTCCTTCAAAATACCGATAAGTACGTTCCTGCATACTATAATCTTCAAAATCCGGCAGTTGTTCCGTTGCTTTATAGAATGTGACGGGCAAACGTCCGGCGGGATTATAATCTCCAAACAAAACATCGGCTACCGCCGTACCTCCCGCTTGCCCCGGATACCAAGCCTGAATAATGGCATCAGCCAGACCAACTTCGGCAGACAACCCGATGGCACTTCCCGAACATAAAATCAAAATTACCGGTTTTCCTGTTTTATGCAATTCCTGCAACAAGTCACGCTGTACCTGTGGTAATTCGATTACGGTCCGGTCTCCTCCTTTAAATCCCGGAAAAGAGACAGGCAGTTCTTCCCCCTCTACCTTTGGAGATATCCCTCCGACAAATACAATAACTTCAGCATCGCCTACTCTTGCTGCTATCTCATTCGGATTAAAACGCTTTGTATAGCCCAAATCAAATTGTAATGTGCCCTCTCCTCCGGCTTGCATGTATTCAATCCGGATTTCATATTTCATCCCGGCTTGTGCATTCAAAGTATAAAAACGGGATTCAGCACCATGTTGTCCCCAATAATCAATCACTTTTTCATCATTCACAAAGATCCGGTAACCATCATCTCCATTTATTTTCAAAGTAACTTCCCTATCTTCCTTCGGACAAAATACACTTTGATAGCATGCTGTAAAATTGTTCAGATTTACTCCCGGAGCAAAAACCGTAGCTCCGCCTGTATGAAAATTAAAAGGAGAACCGACCAACATCTCAGCCACTTTCTCTCCAGCAAATTCCAGCTGATTCCAATAAAAAGCCTTAAAGCCAACGCTACCTTCCCAAGAACATTGATTGAACAAACTGACAAAAGTATCCCCGGTAGTCAACTCACACCCTTTATCATAGATAATTTGTTCCGCTCCTAATTTATGCGTAATTCCTTCAAGAATAGTAACCGTATGAGAAGGAAAACCGTTATAATTTCCCCACATCATAACCGAATCGTTTGCGTTAGGACCTATAACCGCTATCTTACCGCAATGTTTAGACAAAGGCAACGTTCCATGATCATTTTTCAGTAAAGTCATCGATTTACGTGCCATCTCAAGTGCTTTCTCCCGATGCTTTTCACTATCCACAACCGTATATGGTATATCAGACCAAGAAACCAAATGTTCTTCATCCATCAGGCCCAATTCAAAACGGGCCTTCAACAAACGGAAAAGTGAAACATCAATCTGCTTCTCTGTTATTATTCCTTCTTCAACAGCTTTTTGCAAGGCGTAATAATCCACGCCACAATCCAAATCCGTCCCGGCTTTCACGGCAGCAGCAACAGCAGCTTCTTTGGTAGGGTGTGTTTCATGATGACCTTTAAGATAAAAATCGCTGATTGCACCGCAGTCAGACACAACAAGCCCATCGAATCCCCATTCCTCACGAAGAATATTATATAGCAAACGGTTGCTGCCACAACATGGCTCACCTTCAAAACGATTGTAAGCGCACATTACTTCTTTAACTCCTCCCTGCTGCACCAAAGCCTTAAAAGCCGGCAAATAAGTTTCCCACAAGTCTCTGGGAGAAATACTCTCCACATCAAAGCTATGACGGTTCCACTCCGGGCCACTATGTAACGCATAATGTTTGGCACATGCATGCAGTTTATCATACTTACTTTCCGAAGGTCCTTGCAAGCCACGAACAACAGCCAATCCCATTTGGGAAGTCAGATAAGGATCTTCTCCATACGTTTCCTGTCCTCTTCCCCAACGGGGGTCCCGGAAAATATTTACATTAGGAGTCCAAAAAGTCAATCCCTGATAACGTTCGCTTCCCTCTTTGTTTTCAGAATGATGATATTTGGCACGGGCCTCATCAGAGACACATTCAAAAGCTTGCCTAACGGCACAATCATCAAAAGTAGCAGCCATACCAATTGCCTGTGGGAAGACAGTGGCTAAGCCTGCACGTCCCACACCATGCAATGCTTCATTCCACCAGTTATATCGTTTGATACCCAAACGGGGGATCGGTGATGAATAATCACACATCAACAACACTTTTTCCTGAAGAGTGAGACGTTGTAGTAAATCTTGCGCCCGTTCTTCTACCGGAAGATCCGAATTATTGAACGGTAAAATGCCTTGTGCCCCTATCGAAAGAGAAGACAAAAATAAACAGAAAAGGAAACAGATTCTCATCGCTCTATTTTTATACTTGTTCTTTTGGATTATATCTAAAAAAATATCGTCCGATAAGAATCGGATGTTCCTTACCGGACGATATCAAATATCTGAGAGAGTTTATTTAACGATTACTTTCGTAGTAACCGATTCGCCTTTTTCCGTTACGAATTTTAATATATACATTCCTTGCGGTTGGCTAAACGTTGAAGTACCATTTGTAATAAATGCTTTTTCTACCACCTGTCCACACATGTTATAAATAGACATCTCCAGTGCCTGAGTCGCATCAATGCTGATCATTCCCTTATCTGCCGACACATTCACTATATCTCCAACTATATTTTTCTCAAGAGCAGATGCTCCGGCCGGAACATCAAGAGATACCTCAAATACATTGCAGCCACTTTCTATTTGGAAAACCATATACAAATCATGGATGCCCGTTACCGTCTCGCTCATATCAGCTCCCGTACGTTTCGGATCACTCCAATTATTCGTTCCTTGTGCAACAACACTTGCTAAAATAGGTTGTCCCTCCAATATCGATAAATCGGCAAATTCTTCATTACTGAAAGGTAAATCCAGATAGAAATCAAATGAACTGTTATTGATCTTAGCCTGATCAGAAGAATGTTGAACAAGGATACGTTTAAACATTCCGTCTTTAAAGTCAACCCCAATCAGTTTCACAACTACTCCTCTTGAAGTATAGCCAATATTCGAACCTTCAAATCGTGCTCCATCACCATCCGTACCAACAGCTATAATTTCTGCAGGATTTTCAACACCACCCATCGCATCGAAAGTCATGGTATATGCACTTTCTGTCAGTTTTTCATCAATCAGTTCGATCTCTTCCGGTTCATCATCTTCCACTTCCCAAGGAGTTCCTTCAATCAATTGAACTTCTTTCAAGTTAGTGGCAGCCGTCCATTTTACATATAAATCATGTTTTCCGCTAATCTTTTTAGTAATATTCTTGGCCAAAGTACCGTACATTGTCCAATAGAAATCTCTTGCTGTCCAGATTTTAGCTACCAGATTATCCTCATTATTCACATCATCGATATAAAGCATAAGAAAACCTGACGGATTAGTACCACCGCCATGTGTAGATACCACTGCTATTTGCTGATAAGTATTACCATCCTTGAAATCTACATCTGCAAATTTCACAACAACCCCTTCTCCGGTCCATCCTATCGCTCCTTCATCATTAAGATGAGGATCCGAATCGGCCTTTTCTATAATCTCTGCATTTTTAGCTAACAATGATTGATATTGGTATACCGGATCTTTCATTTCACCCATATCGGAGTCACTCAATTCTTCAGTATAGAAAACAACCTTTTTAAGGTTACCTTCACATTCACGATATCTCACATACACATCGCCCTTACCTGTCGGACGCACTACATCTCCTCCTTCCGGATAAAAATTATAACGGAATGTACGATAGTACTGAAATGCACCGGTTCCGTTCACTTGTACATCATTAATCAAAACACCGCCATTATCAGGATTACCAAGATAAAAGTCCAGATAACCTTCCATTGCCTTGTTCTCATGAGCGATTTCAACAGAACAACCTGCATATCTGTTTCCATCAGCAAAGTCCACCTCTCCTAAACGGATTGTAGTTCCTTCTTTTGTGTTGCCGATACACTTGTTAACTATATCAAAACGTGCATCGTTAACAATTTCCACTCCACTGTCTTCAGTCATCTTGAAAACCAGATCCTGTGCAAATAAATTCGCACCTAACAATAACATAAACGTCAAAGTAAAAATCTCTTTTTTCATAACATTCTTTTTAAGTTAATAAATTAAAGTATTTCATTGCTTCACTATTTTCCCACCAGAACAGAAAGTATCCCCTTCAAGAGCATAGATAAAAACACCTTGAGGAATGCTTAAGCCGGGACTCCAGATAAAGGTCACTACATTTTCTACTGCTACCTGCGAATCACTGTAAACCAGATTGCCGGAAGGAGTATAAATGTACAGTGAACATTTTTCACCTTTTTCCGCTGGTGTTGATATGTTGATATAATCGGTAAAAGGATTCGGATAAGTAGCCGCTTTTGCCACCTCAAAATTCTCTAATCCAGTAACATTACCAATCTCTTCTATCGAGAACAGTTGATTATCCGCACCTGTAAAAGGTGCCAAACCAAGAACAGCATTTTCCTTATCAGAAGAATCGATTACTTCAAGAACAGTACCCGTACCTTTGGCTGTGATGCAAAAATAGTTTTCATCTACACACTGTATTCCCCACTTAGCCACATCGACAGTCGTATCAAACGGAAACTGTTGAATATACTTATTCCCTCGAACGGTCATAAAAAGTTTCGAACTACCCGATTGAAGCCCATAAAAAGCATCCCCGACCAAATGTATATTCCATGATAATGAGCTCTCGTCTACATAAGTTTTCTGTACAATGCTTGTACCATTCACCTGATTATCAACAGATAATCCGAGTGCTTTACCACTATGCTTTGCCACTATTTTATATGTCTTATCCGATTGTATTTCGGGTAAAGTGTACTCCGCACGGATAAAATCTATATAATCAAGATTCATGCTGCCATCCAAAAACAATATTTTCAACATTTGTTTTCCTTCAGGCAGGTTGACATACACACTGTAATCAGAGTATTCCGATGCTTTTTGTGGCTCGACCGTAGTTAGAATCTTATCGTCAAGCATTACGGTAATTCCCGTTTTAGAAGAGGTAGATGAATAATGAATATCCATTCTATAAGTACCGGCTTCCTGCACATCGACGGTATAATTCAACCATTCCCCAGTGGCACTCCAGCCGACATAATAACCCGTTCCTCCTTCTCCTATACCTACAAAATCACCAAGTTCTGTACGATACTTCCCTCCTTGGTTACTTTTAGAGGTATCGTAAAAGCCGACTCCCTGACCACCTTTATCAAAATCTTCGGCTTCTATACGTCCCGGAATAGCCAAATCTTTATAAGGAGCATGTACACTCTCAAAATATTGGCGTGAAGTTGCCATCAAATCGCTGGCCTTTAGAAAAACGTACTTCCCGGGAAACTCCGCATTTAGCTGTTCCACTACGCTATTAATACCCGGATAACCGTCTCCTCCCATTCCTGCCTGTACCATATAAACTCCTGTGAAAACCGGATAATTCTCTGATGCGGCAACACCGGAAAGATAATTATACAAATCTTTCTTATTGGCGACAACCCCTCCGGTACATACAACAGGCATTCCCAACCAATCATAAGCATCCCGATAAGCACCGTTAGTCCATGCAATGGTTCCCATCACTCCAGTTTTCACAAAACCATTATTAAAGAAAGGTTGCGCTGGCCAACGAAGAGATGATGCCGTAACAGACATACCTGCCTGGTAAAGCCATTCGCCATTCATCTCACACCAACTTACATAATCCATCGGCTTATAAAAAGTCTCCTGAATATACTGAACACCAGACGGCCCACCAATAAATTCATCATTTTCCGTTGCATTCTCATAGTAATACCGCAAAATAAACGGAGCAATTTCCATCAGTGCCGGTGATAATGTCATAGAAACCGGAACCTTTCCCCTACCCTGCTGATTAAAAATATCATAAGTAGCATTATGGTTAAATTGAATATTGTCACCATCACTCCAATGCAATGCTACGTACACTTTTCCTTTTTCAGCAGTTACAGCCTTTGGTTCGGGCTGTTTAAATGTTTCTGTCGGGAAAGAAGAGTAAAAACTGGCATTCGGGAAAATATCCCCTACCAAAAAGCCCCAACCTTCCGGATTAATAGCATCATTCAAATCATCACCATGCATACCGTATCCCAATACAAACGAATTTTTAGGATATCCTTCCGTATTAAGTATGCGTTTAATGATATTTTTTCCTTCTGTAGAATGGTTATCAAGCCAAAAGGTAAAAGAACGTGTTGCTACGGCATAATCATACAACCTCCACGGAAAACTTTCCCAGTCATCTCGTAGTCCGAGACTGAAAGTTATTTTCTTATTCAGTTTAGGCATAAGTTCTGTCAACGCCCAATCATAAGCCTCTGATAACGTAGACCAACGATTACGTATATCGACAATTTCTTTGTCCCAACCGAACTCTGCCACCAATGAGTTTTTCAACTCTTCACTTACGGGTAAGGCATTCTCGGCACAAGCCATCATCACAGCCATATTCCAACTAAATCCGTTCACCTTAAAATCGCACACGACAAGTTTATCCAAACGGTCCTTATAGTTCCGGAACAAAGTACGCAGCCCTTTATTCTCACCGGAATTAACATTATAAGTCGGACGTTTATACGGCTTCTCAGTATACTTGAACCAAGTTACCTCATGAGAATCATCTCCCAAAAAGAGTTCGGCGGAGTCCCGGTTAATTATTCCCTGAAATACCCTGCTTACCAACTTCGCTTCGGTTTGATCAGTCGTAATGCTCAAATACACAGCTTTCTGTACAGCCTTCATTTTCGGGAAAAAAGTCGGAAACTCTTTTCCCTGAGTGAAAGCACAAGCACAAAGCAATAATAACGATATTATTGTTGTTTTTTTCATACCTTTTTATTTTAAAGTAACTACTTGTTGAAGCTGTATAGCATCAGAGGCTGTACCAACCATAAACAGATAATCACCGGCAGGAGTGTAAAACTCTCCTTTTTCTTCATCCCAAAAGCGTAATTCTGACTTCGGAACAGTCAAGGTTACCCGTTTACTTTCGCCTTTCTTCAAATGTACCCGTTCAAAACCTTTCAATTGTTTTAAAGGTAACTTAACCAAAGAATCATTTCCCTGATATTTCACATATAACTGAGCCACTTCGTCACCATCATACTTTCCGGTATTCTTCAAAGCGAAACTTACTTCCACCGCATCACCGGCAGAATCGATATTCAGTTTTTTATAAGAGAAAGTAGTATAACTCAATCCGTGACCGAACGCATATAGCGGATTACCTTCAAAGAACTGGTACGTACGTCCTTTACGGATATCGTAATCATCAAATGCAGGCAATTCGTCCAAGCTACGGTAATAAGTCAACGGTAACTTTCCACCGGGATTGTAGTCCCCAAACAGCACTTCAGCTACAGCAGTTCCTCCCGCTTCTCCAGGATACCATGCATTGACAATAGCAGGAATATGTTCGTCCATCCAGTTTATGGCCAATGAACTACCGGCAACCAGAACCACTACGGTATTCGGATTTATTTTATAAGCTTCCTCAATAAAAATCTGTTGGTCTTTCGGTAACTCAATCGAGTAACGGTCTTGTCCTTCACGCTCAATGGATTTATTGATTCCTAATACGGCAACCGTCAAATCACATTTTCTCATGACGTCACCGGCGGCTCCATATAAATCTATCAATTCCTTTTTATCAGTATCCGGTGCATGCCAGTACAATTTAGCAGATGCTTCAGCTCCGTTATCAAAATATTCAGCAACCAGTGCGTATTTTTTCCCCTTTTCCAAGAACAAAGATACGCTATCCGCCTGCACGCCCCTGTTATACCAAGAGTCTATCATCTTCTTTCCATCGATATACAACCGACAACCATCATCGGTAGCAAAAGCCAATGTATATTTCCCCGAAACTGTGGGTACGAGGTCGCCACTCCAACGAATAGACAAGGGAGACTTCGGCAGGAAAGGATCCGGTGCCTGGTTGGCCGGTTCAAAATTAATATTATCATCTATACGTACTTTAGGAGTACCTGCCAGATCTTTATTATCAAAATACTCAGCTTTCAGACCATTCGGAAAATAAGACTTTGTAATCATCTCATATCCCGAAACTGAAGAAGTCCAGGGAGAATACATAACTTCTATCTGATCGCCCACTCTCTTTTTAATACCCTCCAGTATCGACACAGGCTGATTCACCGGAGTTCCACTATAATCACCGAATTCGCAATTTCCGGCATTGATTCCCACCACTGCTATCGATTTTATCTTTTTGAGATCGAGTGGTAAGAATTTCTTTTCATTTTTCAATAAGACAATGCTCTGACGGGCAGCCTCAAGGGCCAATTGGCTATGCTTTTCACATCCCACTACCGAAGGAGATATCTTATTATAAGGATTCAAGTTCGGATCATCAAACAAACCGAGACGCATACGAGCTCTCAAGATATGATAAGCGGCAGAATCAATTTCCGCTTCAGTAACCATATATTGCTTATATGCATTAAGCAAAGGTTCCATATAGACATTGTCTCCACATTCCAGATCAAGGCCGGCCTGTATAGACAAGGTTGCAGCAGCTTCTAATGTTTTCACATATTTATGATGTGTTACCAGAAAACCGGGAGCTCCACAATCGGAAACTACATATCCGTCAAATCCCCAGTCATGGCGAAGAACTTTTTTCAATAACCAGTTATTCAATGTACAAGGAACATCATTGATTGCATTGTAAGCTGTCATTATGGAAGCAGCCTTTCCCTCGATAATACATTTTTCAAATGCCGGCAAATAATATTCCCTTAAATCCTTCTCGCTAATGATAGGATTACATTCAAAACGGTTATGTTCTTCATTATTCGCTGCAAAATGTTTCGGAGTAGATACTATTTTCAGATAACGGGGATCATCTCCCTGTAATCCCTTTACAAATGAAACACCGAGTTTTCCAGACAGGAAGGGGTCTTCACCATAAGTCTCCGGCGTACGTCCCCAACGCGGATCTCTTGCCATATTCACCGTAGGCGACCAGAATGTAAGCAAATCACTGAATTGTCCCAACTGTTTTTTACCTTGTTCCAACTCATTCCATCTTGCACGCGCTTCATCCGAGATAGCTGTTGAAATCTCATTCAATAACTGAGGATTCCACATAGCAGCAAGTCCGATAGCCTGTGGGAACACAGTAAAGTTTCCCGGACGTACGACTCCGTGCAATGCTTCGTTTCCATGATAATACTTATCTATTTGAAGTCGCGGAATGCCCGGTGAAGTAGCACGCAATAATGAAATTTTCTCTTCAATCGTCAATTTAGATAATAAATCAAGAATGCGTTCATGCTGAGGAGCATTCATATCCAAATAAACATCTTTACCTTTCTGTGCCTGAGCAGTAAATATACAAACCAGACCTACTACAAAAAATAATATTCTTCTTTTATTCATTTTCATGTTGTTTAAGGAGCTACAAATTCAAATATTTCAGAATAGTTATACCGTTTCAGAGTAGAGTTATAACTGCAACTGGAAAGAGCTGCCAGACGCAGATAATATTTTACCCCACTTTTCAGTTTATCAAGTGTAATTTCCTGATCTTTACTTTCAATCGTTTCGTCGCTGGTCCGGCTTAAAGTCTTCTTTACACTCAAGTCGTCATCATCTCCGACTGTTACTCGATTATAATAAGATACAACCGGTACTGTATTACACAAAAGCCATGCTTCGGAAATTGTTTTTTTACCAATTTCCATCCCTTCCGGAACAGTAGAACGTTTCAATGAAAATTTCACAGTTACTTTTCCGGCCTCTCCGGGTATTACTTCCACTAATTTTATTCTTAGATAAGGAGTTACTTTAAAATTATGATCTGTCACTCCTTTTAAACTCAGTTCTTCTTCTGCAATCGGGAAAAAAGGACCTTCAATTGGTGATACTTTATAATCACCCTCAAACAAGGCAACATTCCGGAATGTACCATTCGCTTTCACCCAGAAATAGAGAGGAGTCGGATTTTCATACCCCAAATCAAGTAACTTAATACGGCAACCGTCAGGTTGCTCCGTAAGTACAACTTCACCTGTTTCACTATCTATCAGACTACCGTTGATTCCAGCATTAGGAGCATCGTAGTTATCTAATTCAAAACAAGAAGATAACAAAACGGTAAGTAGTACAAATAATATATTCTTTTTCATATCTTTCTTTTTTATTAATCGATTAATATCCGGGATTCTGAACGATATTCGGGTTCAGATTAATCTGATCATCGTTGATACGGATGTAATACATATAAGGTTTAAAGTCATGTGCATTACCAACCTCAGTTTTCTTGAATATCCACTTTTTCGTATTGGCTACATAATATGGATACAACCCTTTCATCTTTACGCTATTCATCATCTTATCAGCCTCTCTCCATCTCTTCAAATCCCAAAAACGATGATTCTCATACATAAATTCCACCTGCATCTCTTCACGCACCGCTTTTATAGTCAAGGCCGGTGCATCCTCTACTCCCGCACGATCTCGAACGTCATTCAGATAAATAAGCCCATCAGAAACATATTTTGATTCCCCTAATGAAGCGAGTTCTGCCGCTGCTTCTGCGTAGTTTAATAAGACTTCTGCATAACGGAATTCCAGCCAATCCTGATCCTGACTACTATGTTTCGGATCGTTCGGAGCATTTCCTTCAAAAAGGAATTTCTTAATATATAACCCTGTAATAGTAGATTCAGCAGTACCGCCTATTCCTTGTTTACCAATCACACTCAAAACCGTATCACCATACTGAATTACATCAGTGAAAGCACCACCCTCTTTCACAACTTTTACACTCTGACCGTTAAGTTCAACCACTCCCCTCTGAACATCTATAATTCCATCACCTTTCGCATTGGTCCATTCCGAACCGGGAATCATAATGGTAGCATATAAACGGGAATCACGACCTTTAAATAAATCTGTCCTGCTATCAAACTCTTGAATTTTGCCCGACACATCCACTATCCATCCGGACGAATTCGTATTCAACACTCCCGAAGTTCCATCAGCCATTTTAAAAGCCTCTACAAGATTTAGAGTAGGACTCAAGCGTGATCCATATCCTTCGGACAGACGATATCCCCAAGGAGAATTCCACAAATCCCAATTATGAGTTTTACCCGGATACTGATATTTTTTCACAAAAATAACTTCCGGGCAATCACCCTTCACCCAAAATAACTGTTGGTAATTTTTCGCCTTATCAGAGTTGGCTCTGTACAGACTGTAATCACCTTCTTCAATAATTATTTGTGCAGCAGAAATCACCTCTTCATAATACTTTTTAGCTTTATTAGGATCATCAAAGCCTACCACACCATTTTTATCATATGTACCATACTTGGCAATAGAGGCAGCAAAAAGCATAGCTCTCGTTTTAAGTGCTGCGGCAGAAAAGCGATTCATTCTATATCTTTCATTTGAATCCCTTTCCTTCGGTAAATGCTCAATAGCATAATTCAAATCTTTCAAAATAAAATTATAAG
>ERZ838839.2098-NODE-2098-length-16459-cov-42.284870_pt1 | contig 16459 bp, 14 predicted proteins | sample MGYA00519909_ERZ838839 | MGnify/ENA primary metagenome ERZ838839 (study PRJEB31850, sample SAMEA3708843) | human gut metagenome | biome: human gut; feature: human-associated habitat; material: faeces | place: China | collected 2014 ... | reverse complement strand
CTTACATTTGTTAATTTTTAATTTTTGAATCAGAAAGCCAACTGCTGATTCGCATTATTTACAATGGCGAATATAAGAGAAGACAAAAGTAAAAGAAATATGTTTGACTTTAGTAAAAACACATAGGAGAAGCACAGTTTTATACTGAAAGCATTACTTAAAATGCCACACAGAAGATACCAATGTTTTTAGAATATGATAATAAATAATCAGCATATAAAGTTTCTTAATAAGAACATGTTTATTACCAGTTATTTTCGCTATATTTGCTCTCTAATAAAGAGATTTACAAAATTGGTGATTGACAACAGTACCCAGTTTGTACTCGTTGAAAAGGAAAACAGCGAAGTAACTATGACACATATTAGCAAAGATAGCAATGTGGCTTAGTATTGATAAGATAAACGAGATCTTACAACTGGATGATTGATGACATAAGTGATGTCAAATTCCCCAAAACCGTTGAATTAAATGTTAGGTCATGGAAATATCGTATGCACAATTAGGAAGTAAGAACGTTGCGGACATACTATTTGTAACAGCAACACCTATAGAGACAGAATCGTTATATAATAAATTAGAACACGTTTGCGCAGATGGCTTGCTCCATATAGAGAAAGAAGGAAGGAAATATACATTGGGAACACTCTCAGGCTATAATATCATACATTGTCAATGTAGTAATATGGGAACGCAAGAGGTTGGATCTTCCACACTGACCACAGTCAACGCATTGATAGATTGGCCTTGCATAAAAACTGTTATAATGATTGGTATAGCTTTTGGAATGTATAACGAAGAAACAGATCTGCCCAAACAAAAATATGGCGATGTTTTAGTTTCAACGAAGATATTTCCATACGAAAATCAAAGACTAAATAAGGATGGAAGTAAAAAATACAGAGGTATAGAGCATGACGCCAATCCACATTTGATAGAAGCTTTTCGCTTGGTTGAGCCAGAATGGCATCAAGTTAATCTTAGTGGAGAATCTACCCGTGTGGAATTATGTCCTTTGCTCACAGGAGAAAAATTAGTAGATAACTTGACGAAAAGGAATGAGTTGAAGGCATCGCATACAGATTACCGGGGTGGCGAAATGGAAGGAATGGGAATAGCATCTACCTGTGATAGCAACAAAATACCTTGGATAATTGTTAAAGCCATTTGTGATTTTGCAGACGGGAACAAAGGAAATACGCCGGAAGAGGAAGAATTGAAAACAAAGAAACAGATTGCGGCAGCAGATGCCGCTGTATTAGCTACAAGTCTTGCATTAAATAAAATAAATATAAAACAGGTAATACCGAATAAAATTAATTATTACTATAGGCCATTGAGACAGGATTTAGATAAGGTCTTTTTTATGGCGTACGACAAGTCATGTGCGGATTACTATCTGTTGCGAAAGGTGGATGATGATTTACAAAAGCACATTCTGTCTAAACATATTTGGGTTTATGGAGAAACGGGAATTGGCAAATCGGAATTGCTACGAAGAACATTAGTTGAAAATGACGTAGAGCATATATACATAGATCTGTCCCTATGTGATCATAACAATGTTGACGCAATGTTTATGGCAATGTATGAAACAATCTGTGAATACATGGGTCTTGATTTAAAGAATGGTCTTGATTTCCAAAGTACGATAAAGTGTATTTGCAATCAAATCAACGATTACAAGAAAAAACAACAAATCTGCTTATTTGTAGAAGAAATACCATTTGAAAAAGAGAGTAAAGAATTCGGGGAATTTGTTGAAAAGATATCTAAGATGGTTGTTTATATGACGAGTCATCTCAATGATAGTAAAGTTCTTATCGTCATGTCATCTATAGCAATTCCTATAAAAATGATGGAAGTATATGGAGATAAGATAAAAAACTTTATCCATTTCGTTGCTATGGAGAAATGGGATATGGATGAATGTAAGTCCCTTGTAAATTTATTGAGCAAGATTGTCTCTTTACAATGGGAATCAGAAAAAACAAAACAGGATTTTATTGAAAGAGCAGACTTTTCACCAAGAAGGATAAAATCTAGGTTAAAAGAATGCTGTTCACTAGAAATAGGGAAAATAAACGAAAGTATTATTAACAAGCTATTTACAGAATAAAATATGGGAAGTAAATTATATAGTTGTACAGTAGTTCCGCGCGATTTCTATGTAGAAAGAACTGCAGATAATCAAATAAAAAGAATTATCAATGGAATGGGTAGACCTGGTTATGTGTTAGTAGCCCGTCAGATGGGAAAGACGAATCTTTTACTTCATACACGAGATATCATGCAGACACATAGGCAGATATTCTCATATATTGATTTTTCCACGGTTGGGAGTATTACAGAAACGGAATGTTTCAATAAATTAATTGACGATACGATTTCAACTCACGAAGATATTTTGTCGGTAGCTGAGTCTGAAATACGAACTATTAGAACACTCCCAAACTATAGTGGACAGAAAATGTTTACCAAGGAATTAAGGGTATTGTTAAAGTATGTAGACAAACTTGTTTTTATATTGGATGAGATTGATGCTCTTACTAGGACAGATTATTCTGATCATATTTTCTCTACCATAAGAAGTCATTATTTTATGAGAGTCAATTTCCCAGAATTAAACAAATTAACATATATACTGTCTGGAGTAATAGAGCCTAAACATATCATCAAAGACCCTAATATATCTCCTTTTAACATTGGAGAGAAAATATACATGAATGATTTCACAAAAGAAGAGTTCATGCGTTTTCTTAGTAATACTAGTATTCGAAAAGAAGAAAATGCAGAACTTGTTGAGAGGATATACTATTGGACCAAGGGAAATCCAAGACTCACTTGGGATGTATGTGTAATGGTGGAGGAGTACGAAATAGATGATACAGATACATTGGATTCAATGATAGCAGATCGATATCTGACCACATTTGATCAAGCACCAATAGATGGAATACGACAAAAAGTTAGTGAAAACACAGAGATAAGGGATGCGCTCATTCAGTTATATTTCAATAAAGGAAAGGAGCTATCTGATGATGTGAAAAGTAGTTTATATTTGGCAGGGATTATTGACTACGACAATGCATCCCCTCACTTTAAGAACCCTATACTTGAAAAAAGCCTTAGTTATGAATGGTTGTTGAATCTACAGAACATGGAGAAAAACCATTTGACTGTGGCAGAAAAATGCATACACCTAGAGAGAGATTACAAAAAAGCCATCAATCATCTAAATATGTTTTTCAAGAATTCCTCAAATGAAGAAGATATTGACAAAATAGATATGGCTAACTTTCTTATGGGCGAAGCCTACCTAAGGCAATATAATATCAACGAATCACTTTCATGTCTTTGTAAAGTTACTAATGGTGAAAGAACAAACTCAAAATGGTATTTCAAAGCACTTCTAATGGAAGGTCACGGACACAATTCCAATTCTGATGCGGATAAAGCTTTGTCATGTTATGAGAAGATTATTGCGCAAAAAGAAGACACTGATAAAGATACTTATAATCAAGCTTTACTCGCAAAAGTGGATGTTCTGCTATCTAATAATGCGGAAAAAAAGAATCAAGACGCGGAACAAATTCTGCTTAAATTACTTCACTCTACAGAACAGGAAAATAATAGTGGTAATATACTCGCGATATGTTTCTATTATTTAGCTCAAATTGAGATTAAGAGGGGAAACAATAAAAAAGCAATTGATTACTTAAATACCGCTCTTATGTCTGCACAGGAAAACGAAAAACAGGTTTTGCTGTACAATAAGTTTTTAATTGCGAGTGGAGAAACACGGAACGAAATTGCGAGAGAATTATATAATAGTTTGGAACTCATGAAATCCAGACCAGAGGTAGAACCTATGGATAATCCTTTGGAGATTAACCTACTAACGATATGCTACATACTTGCTGATTATATTCTATACTATCCTGATTATGACATTACTGTGTATCTCAGACGATTCCTTTATGACTCTAAAGAAAATGCGTTATTATATATATACACAGTATTAGAAAAGGAACAAGATGAAAGGTGTAAGCCATTGTTGATATTCATTGACAATAAGTTAAAAGACCAAGAATGGTCTTTTGATAAAGACAATTTAATTCAAATTGCCATTTTTAAGATTAATCAAGAAAATGACTATTCGTTAGCAATTGATATTATTCGCAGTATGGAAGAAAAGGGTACAGATGATTGGGCAGTTAATACAGTACTTCTTTTTAGAAAAGTAATGGCAAAAAACTTTCAAGAACGAGATGCAATCAATGGCATTAAAAACTACCAGATTTTTGATGCTAATAGGAGTGTTTTCAAAAATTGTGAAAAGAAGATAGTATTAGAAATTGAATATCTATATAACATATTTCTGTATTACAAGAAAGATTTTATGCTATTACGGAAAACTGGTGCAGAATGGATAGATAAAGCAAAAAAATATATCGAAAGTCCAGAAAATGCAGAATATATTCCAACAATAAAGAAGTTAATGAGGAACCTCACCGAAATAGAGTGTCATCTATTTTCTACGATGAATCTGTTGGGAATCAACACGTTTAATCTAGGAAAAATTGGGCGTAATGATAAAATAACTGTTAGATATTTATCAAATGGTAGCGAAAAAAAAGGTAAGTTCAAGAATTTGGAAAACGATATCCGATTAGGTCTTTGCGAAATCATTGAAATATGATTATATCATGAACAAAAGATGCTAGTCATGCAATTCCTCCGTTGTAAAGGAGAATAAAAAAAGTACAAGCGTCCAGCAATACAAGTGCATGGCGTATGGACACCACTTCTGTGGTTGTTGCTTAGAAAGGCATGATTCATCCAGAAAAGTGTAGAAATTCCGTATTATTCGTCTAGAAAAGTGTAACAAACCTTGTGCATTCGTTTGGGAAAATGTATTTTTGCATTGAGCTAATCGTGAAAAGCTATGCTTAAAAGGAAGATAGAAACATATTTGGCCGAGTGGAAGGAGGCGAAGGACAGGAAGCCTCTTGTGATAAAAGGCATCCGTCAATGCGGAAAGACATACATTGTGCAGAAGTTCGCAAAGGAGCATTATGAGAATGTGGTCTATATGAACTTCATCCTTGAACCTGACAAGAAATCGGCATTCACGGGCAACATAGATGTAGATACCATCATACTTAACCTCTCGGCTTTGATTCCCGGCAGTCGTTTCGTCAATGGAAAAACCTGCATTATCCTTGATGAGATACAGGAATGCAAGGAAGCGAGGACAGCCTTGAAGTCCTTTCATATAGATGGGCGCTTCGATGTTATTGCCACAGGCTCACTTTTAGGCGTGAAAGGTTACGGCAAAAGCAAGAGGAAAAACGAGGAAGAGGGACAAGATTCCGTACCTGTGGGATATGAAACGGTCATAGATATGTACCCCTTGGACTTCGAGGAATTTCTTTGGGCAAATGGTATCAATGATGCAGTGATTGACTCCGTCAGAACCAGCTTCGAGAACGAGACTGCCGTCCCCGATGGTATTCATAAGGCGATGATGGAACTGCTGTATAGATATGTCATTGTTGGCGGTCTGCCCGAAGTGGTGAACTGCTTCCTTGAAACAAAGAACATCGAGCTTATATATAATGTGCAGCGCAATCTCATTGCCGAATACGAAGAGGATATGGTGAAGTATGCCGATGATTCCGACAAACCCCATATCCGCGAATGCTTTGAGTCCATTCCAACACAATTAGCCAAGGAGAACAAGAAGTTCCAATATTCCGTAGTTAAGAAAAGCGGACGGGCTTCGCAATATATGGGAAGCATTCAATGGTTAGAGGATGCCGGGATAGTTCAACGGTGCTACAATACATCCATAACGGAACAGCCTTTAGACGGCAATGCTATCAAAGATTGCTTTAAGGTATATACCACTGACATAGGCATCCTGATGGCCATGCTCAATTATGGAACGCAGATAGACATCTTAAAAGGAAATCTTTTAGGCTACAAAGGGGCAATCTTTGAGAATCTCATGGCAGACTTCCTTTGCAAGTCCGGACAAAAGCTGTATTACTTCCACAAGGAAAGCGGTCTCGAACTGGACTTCCTCGTAAGATTCAAAGGTGAATGTGTTGTCCTTGAGGTGAAAGCAAAGGCTGGCAAAGCAAAAAGCATGACCACTGTTCTTAAAAACAAGGATGTATATCACGTGAACAATGCCATCAAGTTGGGACAATACAATGTAGGTCGTGAGGGAAACATACTCACCATCCCGCTCTACATGGGATTCCTTATACAAGACAAACTCCCGGATGCCATCATTCCGGAGGTTGACTTGAGTTTACTGACAACAATTTAATTACATAGATTATGGCAAAGCAGATATTGGCAGGAGTCAAAGAGCAGAATTTGAATGAAGTCGCCCATTACCTTATGATATATATTCCTTTTGATGAGGATATGTGTAGTTATACTGATGCTTGGCTTGGCGAGTTGTATAAAAACAACTATCCCTTGGTTTCCAAAGGAATGTGGTCGGCGATGATAAATCTGAAAACTCACAAGCTTTTGAATTGGAAGCCGGAATACGGAAACCTATACTTCCAAGCAAAAGTATGTGATAGTGGAACATACTTCTTGCTTGATAAAGACAAACAGGTGATATGTAAACTCGCAGACTATGTGCCTAACAGTCTGATACCGGAAGTAGATGATTGCGGGGATTATATCCGACTTAGAATCAATCATGATGGACTGATAGAGAACTGGCCTGAGAAAGCTGACTTTTCGGAATTTACTGATGGTGCAGAAATTGTAAAGAGCATAGATACAGACATTGAAGAAGAACCGATACTTGATACCAAAGTAGAGTTCACTTATAGCCAGCTGATGAGCAAGCTGCTTCGCCTTCCTAAATTCTTGCAGATGGAAATTGGGAAGGCACTGGTTGCTAATGCATCCGAAGGATTTGAGGACGAAGAATGTTAGTGAAATGTAACTGCTGAGTTGTCTACAATATGAAACGGTATTTATTGAAAGAAAAATCGTAATTTATGAAACAGGCATCTCTTATAAACATATTGACTTACAAATTACCTGGTAATGTCACTCACCCCATCTATCTTGAATACAATAGCAGAAGGAGGGAGCTCGACCGGATATGGGCTAATCCTGAGAATAATTATCAGATGCTTCAAGATTATATCTCCACGGTTGAGGCATTGCTGGCAATCAGTATATTCTACAGACATGTGATGGGGCATATGCTGGGTGCTGTCTCTTTCTGTAAGTCTGTCAACCAGAAACTCGGCACGAAGAAAGAATGTACAATCAAAGTCGGGGGAACGGTACTTGACAGTGAACAACAAAGACATCTTCTTTCCGCAAAAATCACATTTGAACAGATTCTGGAAAGGTATCAGTTGACACCGAAATTCTTTGAGTACTCCGAGACTGTTCAGTTTTTGAGAAATTGCAAAGAATTGTTTTATCAGAAGGAATATGAAGAAGACTACCCCTTTTAAAGCATCGTCAGACTTTGAAAAGGAACTGACTGATTTCTCAAACAGATATAGGGTATTGCTTGCAGAGCATTCTAAAAGAATAAGTGACTATTTTGAGATGACTTGTTATAATCTAGTCATCCGATACTACGAGAAGAAAGGTTATGAGTTGGAAGTACAGAACTTGCAGGCGGGAAAATTCAAATTCAAGTGTAGCCCAACAGGACTATTAAAGAACTTCTCGTATTTCAAAGCCACTAAAAAAGGTGATCATGGTATTGATGAAGTTGTTTATATTTTTCACAACGCCACAGCGCAGTCCGCGTTTGACAAAAAGGTATTTACAACTCCAGATATTGTAGTTGCAGACACCAACATTCCTGCGGAAACGACGGACTACTATGTTACAAAGAAAACGCTGTCATATATTCCTAAAGAGAACCTTGTCACTTTTTGCGAAGCAAAACATTTGACACCTTTCCCTGAATTGATGGTGAATTTTATTGGAACTGTTCATGAATTAAAGCCAAACTGTGTAGATGATTCTGAGGAGCACCCTGTTTCTGAACATTTAGCTCCTTCTCTTATGATGTCAGGAACATTTGGTAGACCAACAAGAAGAATACAGAAATCTTTTGAGAATAGGTATTACGTGAACTTTTTCGATAATCTCTTTGAAGATATTTCTGTTAGATTGTTTTTATCTAAGTATGGTCTCGATCAGATTGCCACTTTGGGCAAAAAGTGTGACAAGGCTCCGCTGTTAGAAGATTCATAGGTATAACAGTGCCTATCTGTTGTTTGTTTTAGAGCCTCATAGTGTTATCTGTAACGAATGAGGCTCTACTCTTTTGATAGTATCGGCGAAACGGTACCATCATAGCGCATGAATCGGTACCGCTATAGCGGACGAATCGGTACCATCTCAGCGCTCCAATCGGTACCAACGTAGCGCATGAATCGGTACCAGCAAAAAGATTGACAATTCAGTTCAGTTCTGTAGTTTAGTATAAACTTCATATCTTAAAGGTCCGATCAACCAATACCCTTTAAGATATGGCAAACAGAACGTTGAATATGGTAAAATTAAAAAGAGCATTTCAAATGCTGTCGGCTTCCACTCCTCAACGGGAAATATGTGCACAACTGCACATAGGCCGTGGAGTCTTAAACCGCTACAAGAAGTTGGCTGATGAAGCCAAAGTTGATTACGGCACAATAGGCCGGATGAGTGAAGAGCAAATCCACAGTCTGCTGCAGTCTCCACCAACTCCCAAACCTTCTGAACAGAAAAACGAGTTGAAAGAGCTGTTGCCAGACTATGCGGAAGACCTTGCCAGACACCGCCACCTGACCATACAGTTGCTACACGAGGAATATCTCAAGGAGCATCCCAACGGCTATGCGTACACGCAGTTCAAGAAGCATATCCGTGATTATCAGTATGCCAACAACCTGTCTTACCACAACACTTACATCCCAGGCTGTGAGATGCAGATTGATTTTGCTGGTGACAAGCTCTATGTTGCAGACCGGAAAATCCAGGAGCATATACCCGTAGTTGTCCTCTGCTGTATGCTGCCGTTCAGCGGTATGGGCTATGCCAAAGCCATGTATCATGCAAGCATGGAATACTTTTTCAGTGGCTTGTCGGATGCCATAACCTATTTTGGAGGATGTCCTGAAGTGTGCAAGAGCGACAACATGACCCAATGGGTGAAAAAGTCAGACCGTTACGAGCCTACATTCAACAATGCTGCGCTGGAATGGTCAAGCTACTACAATACTACCCTGGAGGCTTGCCGTGTACGGAAGCCACGTGACAAAGGTCCTGTAGAAGGAATCGTATACAAGTTCTACCAGTTTATATATGCTGCCATCCGGCATGAAGTGTTCCATTCTTTGGATGAGCTCAACAGCCGTATCTTTGAACTGACAGACAAGTTTAATGACCGTCCTTCCAGAACTACCGGAAAAAGCCGCAGGAGTGTGTTTGAAGCCGAAGAACAAGGCTGTCTTGGGCCGCTCCCCATCACCCCTTTCCGCTTCCGTTACCGCAAGGAAGTGAAACTGACCGGTGATTACCATGTCACCGTAGGACGGCTTGAAGAACGGCATCTTTACAGCGTCCCATACATTTATGTAGGACAAAGAGTAACCGTGGTCTGGGATACAGAAACCGTGGAAGTATATCTGAACACCCAACGAATAGCCCTGCATAAAAGAAGCTTCATAGCCGGACGTTCTACAGAGGACGCGCACATGCCTGAGAATCATCTGGAATACCAGCACAGCAAAGGACGGAATGCCGCCTTTTACCTGGAAGAGGTAGAGGTTATCGGCATGTATACACTGAAAGCCGTAGAAAAGGTATTGGCTTCACCGAAGTACGTAAGCCATGCCTACCGCTCTTGCGAAGGTATATTGTCCTTGCGTAAAAAATATGGTAAGGAAAGGCTTGAGAATGCCTGCAAGCGTGTGTCTGAAAGCGGAACCGTAACTTACAGCATGCTCAAGAATATCCTTCAGAACAATCTGGATAAAGCTGAAAACCGATCCAATGTATGCTGCATCCCCACCAATGAATATGTACGGGGTGCAGAAGCGTTTTCCAACATTTAAACTCTTATTTATATGAATACACAAGAAACCGTCATACAACTCAAGGAGTTGAAACTGAGGGGAATGGCGAATACGCTGGAATCCCTGATGACTCTTCCGGTGCAAAGCCGTCCCTCATTTGATTTTGCCATAGCCAAGATGGTAGAAGCAGAAATACTGGAAAGGAAGGAACGTAAAACAGAAATGTTCCTCAAAACCAGCAAACTCCGCTACAGTGCCATGATTGAGGATGTTGCCTGTGGGGCAGAACGCAACATTACAACTGAACAGCTGGCTGCACTGGCCGACTGTTCCTTCATACGCAGACATGAGAATCTGCTGATACAAGGTAAATGCGGCTGTGGAAAGACCTTCCTGGCATGCGCCATTGGCAGACAAGCCTGCACCTTGGGCTTCAGAACCGTCTATCTTAATATGAACCGGTTCATCGAGAAAATCACACTGTCCAAACTGGACAACACCTTCCTCAAGATGATTACTTCCTTGGAGAAGAATGACCTGATTATATTGGACGACTTCGGTCTGCAGCCGATGGACACCAATACCCGGTTGGCTCTGCTTCAGATCCTGGAAGAGAGATATGAACGAAAGTCAATGATCATCGCATCACAGCTTCCTATCTCAAAATGGTATGATTACATAGGAGACCCAACCTTGGCGGATGCCATTATGGACCGTCTCGTGGCCAACGCTAATAAAATTGAGTTAAAAGGCGAGTCTATGAGACAGCGAAAGAAAAAATAATATACATTTGCAAAGAATCTTACAGAACTGAATGCGGTACCGTTTGCAGCGTCATGACGGTACCGATTGCAGCGCTACAATGGTACCGATTACAGTGCTACGCATGGTACCGATTCAGCGCTATCGTCAACTCTTTAGACTTTTCAGTTGTTTTTATTTTCGAGCAACTAATCGTTACCAAATAATCCCTTATCTTTCCAAGTCTTGATTTCCTTGTCAAAATCAGATAGGTAATTTTTGTCTTGAATCAAGCGAAATTTGTCGTATTCTGCATACGCCTTTTCTTTTGCTTGTTCAGCAGAAATACTGCCCGCAACATCCAATTTGTCATACTCATATAGCGTCAAGAAATCATCTAACTGCTTCTTCCAGTCTGCCATCGTGGTAATGATCTGACGTCCCGCACGAATTTCTGCCACATCAAGAAATGCGGTTGATAGACGATTCAAGGCTGTAACTTCCTTGTCTGATAGGTAGTTCTTGGCAGCTATTGTATCAGACTTTTGAACTCTGCCATCAGGTGCGTTCTTCCATGTGGTTAGACCCATATGCGGCATTTCGGCATCTGCTCTGGAATATATGATTTCTGCGGCTGTTTGATGAGTAACAGCCCAATGCATCATATTCTGTACCATCTTGAAGAATGACTGGGTAGTTTCTGATTTAGGGTCATAATCAGCACTACATTCGGCATACACATCAGTGATTTTCTGATAATATCGACGTTCTGAAGCTCGTATCTCACGGATGCGCTCCAACAGGTCATCAAAATAGTCTTTGCCAAAATGTTTGCCCTGTTTTAACCTTTCATCGTCTAATACAAATCCTTTCACAATCAGTTCCTTTAGGACTGATGTTGCCCATATCCTAAATTGAGTGGCTTGGTAACTGTTTACGCGATAACCAACAGCAATAATTGCATCCAAATTGTAGAACATTGGGGTACGCTCCACATCCCGTTCTCCTTCCAACTGAACTATCCCAATTTTTCGGATAGTTGCTTCTTTGGTTAGTTCACCTGATTCGTAAATCTGCCCAAGATGATAGTTAATAGTTCGTACATCCACCCCGAACAAATCGGCCATACGTTTTTGAGACATCCAGAAAGTTTCGCTATTGAAGATAACCTCAACACGTGTTTCTCCTTGCTTTGTCTTATACAACAAAATACTGGAAGATAGGCTATTATTGATTAACTCGTTTGATGGTGTTTTTTGTTTGAAATACTCCCGTGCCATCTGCACTTGCGGTTTCCTGCCATCGGAATTTTCCGCAATTATCAGGCAAGCCATACGAGACAGATGTATATTCTCCACTTTACGAAATGCGCCAGAACCCAGCTTGACCATTTCAAACATAAGGTTAAAATGCTCTGTCGTATCAAGCCCCTTATTATTGGCTATCGAAATGGCTTTATTTATTATGCGGGTAAACTTCTGATACGTACTATAGCCTAATGCTGTGCATAAATCACGAGAAAGCCAATACTCTTGTCCGTCTTTATTGAGCCTCTTTATTTGCTCAAAGTCTGATTGTAGAGGTGGTATGTTATTATCTTCCATCGTTTATTTTTCCTAACTTTACTAATCGACTTCTTATCGCTCCTTCTGTTCTCTCGAACACCTCGGCAATTAAACGGATGCTATTTCCCTCATCATACATTTTAGACAATATAGCATCTGCCTTTTCATCCCAAGGCAAATACGCATTACCATGATCCTTTCGTTTCTCATCCAATGTATATTTCTTTATTTTCGTGGTAGAGCGTTTCTCGTCCTCTTCTGTCGAATAATTTTGTTTATTAGGTATCACACCTCTCACTCCACCTTTCGGGTTCTTTACATCCCCTTTATATCTTGGTATTAAATGCATATGAACATGAAATACAGATTGACCGGCCGCTTCATTTACATTAATTCCGATATTATATCCATCAGGGTGGTAGCGTTCATCTACTTTTTGTTTTACATATTGAAGCATTATATTCATTGCTTCTCTTTCGTGATTAGTAAGGTCAAAGTATGATGCAACATGGCGTTTGGGGATAATCAATGCATGGCCTGGAGAGACAGGATAGCCATCATAAAAAGCCACACAAGTTGCTGTTTCGCAGATAACTTCTACTCGTCTGGAAAGACGACAGAAAGGACATTTTTCCCCTTCCTTTCGAGGCAGCTTGTTAAAATGATTATATTGATATAATTCATAACTGCTGTTGCATGTAAGACTTTGGAAAGGTAGTCGTACATTACATTGGTAAGTATATTGTTTATGAATGGCATGCAATCTAAATCCTTCCTCTTTTAGATCGCGGCGTACTGCGAAAAATGCAGTTCCTTGTGGTGTCAATAGGTTAGTAATATTCATCATTACTTCTGCCTGAGCGTATGGTTCTAATACGTTCAAAACATAATTGCAAATGATAGTATCAAACTTTCCATCTGGATAATCTGGACGATAATAATAATCATACCCTGTTATGTCGTACCCTCGTCTATTTAGTTCATCAGTATCAAATCCAAACCCGCAACCAAAGTCAAGTATACGTCCTTTCAACAAATTATGTTGAAGGAGATAACGTGTGGGCACTGAAAGATCCGTACGTTTAATTGCTGTCAGATACGGATGATTTACTATATTTGATTCCATAGTTTTTTCATTTCCAAGTTTCGAATCCCATATTAAGTGCAATTTGATTTATTGGTTTAAAGGTTCTTTCAAACAAATCCATAAATCTATCATCACTCATGTTTGCAAGTTCTTGCACTGTGTAGCCCAAAGAAAGATAGTCCTCCAATACTTTAAATGTTTTGTTAGCATTTACGCAAACACATATTGAATGACGTTGTAATTGTACAAGCTTCGGTAAATAAAAAGACAAATCTGGTAGTTTATCGCCTTTAGAGGAGTTGATGCTATTGTCAGCAGGAATCAAATTCCAAAGCAGATTGTGTGATACGAAGCTCCATGGAATAAAATGGTCAAGAGCATATTCTGCGCGATGCAGTTCTCTGCCCGTATAGATACAATGTATAGTGCCACCAAGTTCAATAACGGTATCCCAAAAGCGATGCTGATTGGATAGAGAATCTCTTGTTGCTGGTTTTATCAATTTATTTGAAATCGCAGGTACATTTGGATTTCGTACTTGCAAGAACTGAGCTAAATTCCAATATGCAAAATCCGACAAAATATTGTAATGATTATGAAGATATGTGTCCCAGACAGGGTTTATTTCAATATAAAACTCTGTTTCTTCTTTGTGGATGGAATACAAACATTCATTCTCAAATGTCTGCGAACGAAAAACCATCTCTCTATCATCGGATGTGTCAATCCATGGGCGCAAGAAGCGATAGGGTACATTGAATGTTAGAATCCTTAACTTACTTTTTATTCGATTGTCGTTAATTCTATTGCCAAGTACATCACAAATATTCTCAATATCAGCATCTATAGGAATTCCTGTTATGCTCTGCAGTTCTATCACAATATCAAACAGCGAGTCACTTTTACCAAAGGATAAGCGGAAATAATGTATGGGATACCACGCATTAGCTACCATTCGTATCACGATATCCCATACATCCATCTGCAACTTATTTGTCTTTGCATGTATTTGTATTATGGATAGGAACCAAAAGTATTTATACGTGGCGACAGTTTTAGAAAATACGTTTCCTAAACACCTTGTTGTTAAGCTATCATGTGCTGGTATATTCATAGACATTTAATGGAGTAAACATTATTTGCGATTGTTCCTTCTCCGTATGGCGTAAAATCAAGAGGGAAGAAGACGCTTCCACTCGCTTTAAGTTCAATCCCTGCCCAAATGTTATTCTTTATACTATTCATAGCGTTTTACTTTGTCGTAAAATTACAAATAATTTGCGACTATCCTAGGTTTATATGAGACAAAAATGATTTTGAGCGTAATTCATTGTGTAAATCTATGAGGATAGATATGTGTGCTGTGCATTCCAATACTAAGAGTGAAACACGATTTCTATCATATTCTGCCCATTGATTCAGACTTTGATAAACAGATAGAAGGTATGTTAGAATAAGGAAGGGGATTTCCCCTCCTTACTCTCAAATCACGAATCAGACATTCAGATCTTTCAATGCCAGTACATAATTGTGTCCGAAAAGGTCTTTCCTGACGAGCCTCAAGCCGAGTGTTTGGTAATACCCGTATTCATCACCCTCGGTGCAGATGTACTTGTAACCGTAGCGGGGCATGTACTCTTTGAAGAAGCGAGCCAAGTCTTTCAGGCTTTCCTCTTGGTTCTTCCTGAAGTTGCTGCGCACGATGATGATGCTCCAGTCGGGGAAGTTGCCCACGCCGTTGCTGTACTCCCAGAAGCGGATGTAGCAGTCTAAATCACGCTCACGGATGTCCACGCAAAAGCCATTGGCATTTTGCATCACGCTACAACTGTTTCTGTAGCCGAACTTCTCACACAGGTAGAGATTGAAATCACAAATCAAATCGTTGTGTAACATAATTGATAAAGTTTAAATTGTTAATAAATTGATTATAAATGAAAGCCTCGCTTGCGCTTAGTCTTTTTCTTCTTCATCAGGCGATTGAACTCTGCTTCTTCTGCGGCAGTGGCATCGTAAGAAGATCCACCGTTTAACAGACCGAGACTGATGCCAACTCCATCATCAGAATGAGAAACGCTTTGTTGTGTCTCTGTTTCCTCTTGTTTGGGCTTCTGCTTGGCTGATTCAAACAAGAACGCACAGGCATTCTCTTCCAATCGATTGTCGATGTTCAGGTAGCTGAACTCACGGCTGACCTTTGAACCGGAGAACGAGAAGCCACCATACTCAAACTTGACACCTTGTATTTCGCGTGTCGTCCGGCTGACCTTGAATTTCATATCAATGTCCTGGTCAGCAAGAGCGTCTTTCAGTTCGTTCCAACTCTTGGCATTCGGTAGTTCTTCTTTCAACACTTTGTATATCTCGTGTTTTGCCCGGTCGTATGGACGTAGCCGTTCCTCGTTGATGTAATTCTTGCCGTTGGCGAAGTGTAGCCGATATTTTGCCGTCAGCATTTTGCAGATCTTCTCATTTCGGCGGAAGTCGTTCTTGTCGCTAATCGTTTTGCCGTCATTGTCCACCCGATTGAAGACGATGTGGCAATGCGGATGTTCGCGGTCAATATGCCGGGCAACGATGTATTGCATGTTTTGAATACCCATCAGCTTCATGTAGTCATGAGCGATTTGCAACATCAGCGCATCATCATGCTTCAAGCGGTCGCTATCTTCGGGTGAGAAGTTGAGCGAGGTGTGTCCAACAATATTCTTTACCTTGTCGTTGAGCAACGATTGTAACTCAAATTGCTCCGCCATCTGTTCGGGTGTTCCGTCCACTCCAAATGCCTCCAGCAACTTGGACTTTTCTTCTTTAAGGACATAGCAGACGCATCCATTGAACGATGTTCCTTTCGTTTGTTTACCTATCATCTTTCAGCCGTCTTATAAGTTGGTTAATACGTTCCGCCATCTCTTCGCATCGTTTGGCAACAGCAGAGAACCCGTAGGTGTTTGCCTGCCTCGCCAACTGGTTGAGATTGGTGCTTTCGCCAATCAACT
>ERZ838839.2097-NODE-2097-length-16463-cov-46.050951_pt1 | contig 16463 bp, 28 predicted proteins | sample MGYA00519909_ERZ838839 | MGnify/ENA primary metagenome ERZ838839 (study PRJEB31850, sample SAMEA3708843) | human gut metagenome | biome: human gut; feature: human-associated habitat; material: faeces | place: China | collected 2014 ... | reverse complement strand
CTTACACGATTATGATGCAAATATACTATTTACTTTTAAAATAATCGTGTTATGGAACTGGATTTTAACAAAATAATTCGTCTTAAAAAGATTCGTATTGAGAAATCAGAACTTTCAGAGGAAGAAAACGCCTTGACCACCCCGATTTTGAAAGACAAAAGCCTTATCCATGAAATCTATAAAATATTTGTTAAGTTACTGAATGAGAGAGGATGTCCACCGAATATTGACAGTGTTACCCAGCGGAAGAAGTTCATTTTCATTATCCTGTATCTGTTTTCTCCAAGTTCGCTTGCCGGTGGGAAAATGACAGCTGGGTTACGCGAAGAGATGTCAAGGGTACTTGGGGTTCAGTCCAAGAGTACAATTTCCGACAACTGCGCTGATGTCGTGTTTCTGTATCAGAATTATGGGGATTTCAGCGGGGATATAGAGTATCTTTACACCGAAATCGTAAATCGGTTAAGAATTAAAGGGCTAATCAATTAATGAGCCGGAGTTTAGTGCTCCGGCTTTTGTTATGTGTACACGGTGTTAAAAGTAACAAATATGTTATTTCTTTCTTCATCTTTGCTTGTTTTATTGTAACAAATATGTTACTTTTGTAGTGTCAATTAAAAATGTTCTTTGATTTTATGAAGTATTCAGAGTTTTACAAATTGATTGAATCAGCTGGCTGGACAATCAAAAAGGGAAAGAAACATTATAAATATGTTCATCCCGACTTTGACTACTTTATTCCTGTTGGCAGACATCAGTCTCAAGAGATACCAAATGGTACTCTTGACAGTATGTTGAAAAAGGCAGGGTTAAAGAAGTGAAAGGACTGCACCCACTTCGGTGGGTGCTTTAATTGACGAATTTAAAATACACGATTATGAAGAAGATTAAGGCAATTATCGAAAAGGCGAATGATGGGGGTATTTCCGTATATTCGGAGGATGTGAACGGAGCGTACGGTTTTGGGCTTACAGAGCAGGAAGCTAAAGATGATTTTATGTCCGTACTTGAGGAGCAGGCCGAATATTATAAAGAAAAACATGGAGACTTTCCTGCGTGGTGCAAATCCGGATATTCAGTTGATTATGTATATGATTTAAGCGGATTCTTCGAGGCATTTCCTTTCATAAATGCCAGTAAGTTTGCAAAGGAAATTGGCATGAATGAATCTGTCATGCGGAAATATAAGGGAAAGATTGTAACAGCTTCCGATAAACAAAGAGCTCTTATACAAGAGAGATATAATAATCTTCTCAGAAGAATGGAAGCTGTCAGATTCTGATATTCTAGCCGTGAGGCTCTGATATAAAATCAAGAACTAATTGACAACAGAAGGCGCATCGTTTTGGTGCGCCTTTATTGCTTTTAATGAGGTTATCAATTAATGAGCCGGAGTTTAGTGCTCCGGCTTTCAATAATTTCTATTCCATAGTGGAAGTTCTTTTGTTTTTTTGTAGTATTTCTGAATTAGTCGCGCTTCGATACAGTGTGGAATATCGGAGTGTTTATCATCAACAGTGACAAACCATTGGATTATAATCTGATGTATTCCATTTGCCTTCATAGAATCAGAAAAGAAGGTCTGGCGTTTCACATCGTCTTGTTGATTGTTGATTCTTCCATATAACGCTTGTTTTCCATATATTCCCAATTGTGAGATTGTCCCAGCTTTGCCTATATAAATGATATTTTCAAAAGAAATGCACTCTTTGTAAATGATGTATACTCCTTGCTTGTCGCGTGGAACATCACTAGATACTTTTCGCAGAATATCATCTGTTTTGAAATTAAAATAGCCGCTTTTATACTTCATTAGAAAATGGAAACAAGAAACTCCCATATTATTTAACTTTAATCTTTGCTACAATATTTTCTAATTCCTCTATCGTATCGGCTTTGTAGAAGTTTTCTTTATACTGGATAAGGGCGGTGAGTTCACTTTTATCGGTTACTTCTACTGGCGAAGCGAAGAGTTGCCACATAGGAACATCTAAGGCGGATGCTATTTTTTCAAGAGTTTCTACCGAAGGCATCGTTTTGTTATTAATGAGATTACTTACCGTAACCTTTGAAACACCTATTGTATCAGCTAAACTAACTGACGAAACACCTTTTTCTACCATTATTTCTTTGATTCTTACCTGCATAAAATATAGCTTTAACTAATTAATGCTGCAAATATAGTAATATTTTAATCTTTAATGTTTGATGATAAAATATTAGTTTATTAATCTATGTTAAAGATAAAGTAATATTTATTCTTTTATTTGTAAGTGATAAAATATTACTTTATCTTTGCATCGTCAGAAACGAAGTAATAACAATTAAAAGATATATAATTATGACACAAGAAACATTTAAACTGATAGACGCAGTTCAGAGTGAAAGTATAGAAGGACAATGGGGCGTAGTGCAAAACGTCAATACACGTGATTATTTTGGCACTAATGAAAGTATAAAACTTGATGGGCAATACTTGTATGTGTATCAAAAGAGAGATGGGTACTTCTGTTTTATAAGCAAGTTTAAGCCTACCTATATGTTGACCGTAGCAGATGACGAAAACATCAATATCTACAAGATTGATTAAGTTTAACCAGCAGGGCGAAAGCCCTGCATAATATAGAAGAATATGAAAGAAAATATATTTTTAAAAGCAGTTATAGAAAAACCGTTATTGAATAATGAACCAGAGGTTTTACACCTTTTCGTTCAAATAATCAATGAAATAACTTCTTGTATGTCAGAAGACGAGTTAAGAGGCTGTATGAACTCTTTAATAGTAAGATACCCTTATTTTAAACTGTTTTTCGATTATGGTTTCGGACATAATCATATGTGGGTGAAAGCATCAGGTTCTTTAGAAAGATTGATATTGGTTGAGTTCTAATCCGGTAGCTTTCGAGCTGCCACAATATACACGATTATGAAATGCTGTTTTACGATATGTTATTCAGAAGAAGAAGCAAACGAAGTAGGTCACTTTATTTTGAGCAGAGGTTATGAGGGTGTTCAGAATGATAGCTACCGATATTGTCGAGATGCTATTAGGTTCGCATTTGCAGATGCTAATAGACACCATAGAGGCTGCATTTATGTTGGGTGTAATGGTGGTAATATGATTGTATCTCATAGTAAAAGAATACTTCGCCGAAAAGGGCTTAAATATATAGAGAAGAAAAGAATGTTCTATGAGTTGTTAGAACTTACAGAATGGTTAAAGAAAGTACGTGAATTTAATAAATAGCTTATGAATTCAATAAACAAGAACGGTTGCAGCGTATGCCAGCCCGGCAAAGAGAATTACACTACCTACGCAACGAAGTTAGGCAGAAAGAGAGTGAGAATGTACCAGTACGACTACCGTACTGAAAGTGGTGAACTCTTTGCTTGTTGTGCGCCTACCTTAGAGGCGTGTAGAGAAAGACGGGATAAATGGCTTAGTTCACGACAATAAGCCAATTGTCGTGTATAACGATTGAAGATATTTCGTTATCTTTGGTTGTGGTAGTACCTTTGGGGTACTATCTTTTATGTATAAATTTTATAACGATATAGTGATATGAAGATTAATTATAATGGTCAAGAGATAGAAGCGTATTCGCTCATAATGACAAAAGAAAACGCTTTAGATATTTTGAATGGTAAAAAGAGCATAGAAACACGTATGCTTAGCGCCAAATATGAGAAGATGTTCACGGACTTTGCGCAAGTTGACGAAAACGAGAAATTTAGAAAAGCTGGACGCGAGCAAGAATGTCAACCTATTTTAAGGACTGATATAGAAGCTATTCATTTTTATAGTACTGGTGCACCATGGACACTTGATGTCGCCATTGATGAAATTGGTATAGGCGAAATAACAGAAGAAGGAATAAAGTTCATGCACGATGAATTTGATTTTCATGATTTCGATGAACAGCTAGAAGATTTCAAGAAAAATCCGCCCGAAGAAGTGCCATTGTTCTATTATTTACATATCTGTGAGATTATTCATCATGATGGATTGAAATAATATAAGCCACTTCGGTGGCTTTACTTATTGGTAAAAAGATTGTTTAATTTAAAATTTAAGATTATGGGAGAAACTTACGCAACTGATGCGAGCGGTAATAAATATCGCACTCGAAAAGACTATGAAGCTGGTCGTTTTCAATCTATGGGTAGAAATGCAGCCCAAAGAGCGAGAATTAATCGTAAGGTAGGTGGTAGGATTGCTTGATGATGAAAAAGGCAATAGATATAATAAAAACTATCGCCGAAAGGACTGACAGGGTTATATTGTTTCACTCGGCATCGGGTAAAGACAGTATAGCCCTTTTAGACCTTATTTCACCATACTTTAAAGAAATTGTATGCGTTTATATGTACGTTGTTAAAGACTTATCTCATATTAACCGTTATATAAACTATGCTTGTAATAAATATCCAAATGTTAAGTATGTGCAGATTCCTCATTTTGCAGTTTATTCCTATAGACGCATTGGGTATATGGGATGCGAGAAAAATGAGAAACAGAAACTTTACAGCATGGCTCAGCTTACAGATATAGTAAGGGAGAAATACAATATTGAGTGGGCTTTCTTCGGCTTTAAGCAATCCGATTCAATGAACAGGCGTTTGATGCTACGTACATACGACATGAACGGAATTAATGAAGCGCAAAAGAAGTGTTATCCATTGTCTGAATACAAAAATAAAGACGTCATGGATTATATTAGCAGGGCTGGTTTAATCAAACCGGAATCATACGATTCCAAGCATCAATCATCCGGAACGGACATAACGGATATTAACTACCTTCTTTTTCTTCGTAATAGATTTCCGGGTGATTTGCAGAAAGTTATAAATGAATACCCTTTGGTGGAACGAAAACTATTTGAATACGATTATGAAAGAACTAAAGCAAAGTGAGACAAGAATTATAAAGCGCTCCAAAATAAATCTGAATCCGATTAATCCTAAAAGGCATTCTGATGAGAGGGTAAAATTGCAAAAGAAGAACTTGCAAAAAGTGGGTTTCCTCGGCGGTATCGTATGGAATGAGAAATCGGGAAATCTTATAGACGGGCATCGCAGGATAAAAGCAATGGATTTGCATTATAAATACGATGGTACTTCCAGCACGGATTACAATGTTAAGGTTGAGGTCGTAAATCTGGATGATAAGGCTGAGAAGGAACAGCTTACATACATGGCCGTGGGAAATACTAAACCAGATATTGATTTGATAGCTGATTACATTAATGATATTGATTACTCCGATGTCGGTTTGAGTGAAGCTGAACTTAATGATATTCTATCCATAAGTGGTATTGATGATATTAGATTGTCTGATTCTTTAGATAATTTGCTATCTTCCCCGGTGAAAGAATCAAAGCGTCTTGATAGAACAGATGAAGAAAAGAAAGCTCACATGAAAGAGGTTAAGCAACAGGTTAAGGCAGTGGCTAAGGAACGCCAACTCAATGAAGAGGCTTACATAATGCTTTCGTTCTCCTCCTACGAAGCTAAGGCTGATTTTTGTGACCTGCTTGGTATAAGTACAGATGATAAGTTCGCTAAAGGGGAAGGTGTTTTAAAACTGATTGAATAAGTATGGCAAAGCCGAAGTTTGATTTTGATGATGAACAGAACCTAATCCGTATTGAGGGTTGGGCACGTGATGGTTTGGACGATAAGCAAATCGCAGCAAACATCGGCTACAGTGAAGCGCATTTCTCTGTGTTGAAAGGTAAATTGCCTAAATTATCTAAAGCATTAAAAAGTGGGCGTGCGCCCATTGATTTTGCCATTGAAAGCAAGATTTATCGTAAGGCTATGGGGATGAAGGTAAAAGTTCAACAGGCTATTAAGGTGAAAGATGTGTTTTTCGATGAAGAAGGTCGCAGATGCGAGAAAGAACGGGTAGAGATTGTGGAATTAGACCAAGAAGTACCACCTGATACAACAGCTGGTATTTTCTGGCTCAAAAACCGTAAGCCCGAACAATGGAATAGACCGGCTCCAAGAGCTGAAGATGATGCAGATATTCCTGCTGACATCGACCACGGCATCACTATTGATTCATGGATTAAAGACAAGCTGAAATGATAGTACCCCAGCCCATATATCACCCTCTCTACACCGATACGGAGAAATTCATTATCCTTATTACTGGTGGGCGTGGTAGCGGAAAGTCTTTCAATGCTTCTACCTTTATTGAACGGTTGACTTTTGAAATGACTCCCGTAGAGAAGATAGTTCATCAGATTCTCTATACCCGTTACACTATGGTTTCTGCCGGTATGTCTATCATTCCCGAAATGATGGAGAAGATAGATTTGGACGGTACCACGAAATATTTCAAGACCACAAAGACGGATATAGTCAATAAGATGACTAAGAGCCGTATCATGTTCCGGGGTATCAAAACTTCATCTGGAAACCAAACAGCGAAACTAAAATCTATCCAGGGTATCACTACTTTCGTCTGCGATGAAGCGGAAGAGTGGACAAGCGAAGATGAGTTCGATAAAATAATGCTCTCCATTCGCAAGAAGGGTATTCAGAACCGGATTATCATTATAATGAACCCATGCGATTCCAATCACTTTATCTATAAGAAGTACATAGGGAATACTCACAAGCTTGTAGAGATTGACGGTGTGCAAGTTCAGGTTTCTACCCATCCGAATGTGCTCCATATCCATACTACGTATTTTGATAACTTGGATAACCTTTCTCCTGAGTTCCTGAAAGAGGTGGAAGATATGAAGGTGAGTAATCCTGAAAAGTATGCTCATGTGGTTATCGGCCGGTGGGCTGACGTTGCAGAAGGTGCTGTGTTCAAGAAGTGGGGAATTGTTGACGAGTTCCCGGCTTGGGCAAAGAAAATTGCTTTCGGGCAAGACTTCGGTTATACGCATGACCCGTCTGCTTCCATTCGTTGTGGTATCGTTGATAACGCCCTTTACTTGGATGAAGTGGATTACCGTACTGGATTGCTTTCTTCTGACATCATCAAGACTCTTCGCCCGTGGGGATTGAAAGTCATTGCCGACAGCGCAGACCCACGTTTGATTCAAGAGATACACAACGGAGGAATCAAGATATATGCCGTAGAGAAAGGTGCAGGCTCTATCAATGCCGGAATTGACAAAATGAAAGATATGGAGATTTATATAACCAAACGCTCGTACAACTTGCAAAGCGAGTTCAGAAAGTATGTTTGGGCAAAGGATAAGGACGGGAACTATATCAACGAACCGGAAGACCATGATAATCACGGAATAGACGCTGTACGTTACTATGTATTGGGTGAGCTTCTTGGTAAGATTCAGAAGCCGAAAGATTTAACAGGAATATTCACGCATTAAAAATATAAACTATGCCATTGAATTTAGAAGAAATATTAGCACTCCCTGACATCGGGCAGAAGATAAACTACCTGAAGAAAGGTAGGAAGACTGAACTTCCCGACCGTTGCAAACTTTGGGATGATTGGAATCCGGAACGACATGAAATCATGGTTGACAAAAAGAAGTATCCGGACAGAAAGGTTCTTGAAAAAGAAGCAGAGAAGCACTTCGATGAAAAAACTGGTAAGACTTATGAAATCGAAGCAAAGTATAAGACTGAACCGGTGAACCGTATTTCTATTCCATTGGAACAAGATATAGTGAACATCCAAACTGCTTTTACAGTCGGCACAGAACCGTCTATGGATTGCACTCCGACTGATGATGATGAAAAGAAGCTGCTGGATGCGGTAAAGGCTGTATTTAAATCCAACAAAATCAAATACCAAAACAAGAAGATTGTCCGTGCCTGGCTCTCCGAACAAGAAGCGGCAGAATATTGGTATGTTACCGATGATGATTCGTTTTGGGCGAAGTTCTGGAAGAAAGTTAAGACTACGTTCGGTGGCAAGGTCAAGCCCACCAAGAAACTGAAAAGCGTGTTATGGTCTCCATTCAGAGGTGATAAGCTATACCCGTTCTTTAACGACGAAGGTAAAATGATTGCTTTCTCACGTGAGTACAAGAAGAAGCTCATGGATGATTCGGAGGTCATCTGCTTTATGACTATCACGGACAAAATGGTTTATCAATGGGATTTGTCTAAAGGGTATGAAGAAAGAACGCCTTTTGCTCATGGATTCCCAAAACTACCGGTTCTCTATGCTTATCGTCCTGAACCTTACTGCAAGAAGATAAAGACTTTTCGGGTCCGATTAGAGAAATTGCTATCTAATTATGCTGATTGTATAGACTATCATTTCTTCCCACTGCTGAAGCTAATTGGAGATGTAGAGGGTTTCATGGGTAAGGTTAAGGACAGAATGGTCAAACTTACGGGTGAAGGTGCGGATGCCCAGTATCTGACGTGGAATCAGGTGCCAGATACCGTAAAATTTGAAGCAGAAACACTCACTAATATGGCTTATGATATGTCAAACACTCCAAGAATATCCTTTGAGACGTTGAAGGGGGTAGGTAAAGCATCAGGAACCGCTTTCCGCTTTATGTTCATGGGTGCACATATGGCGGTAGAAAATCACGGTGAGGTTATCGGTGAGTTCTTGCAGCGGAGAGTAAATTTCATTGTTTCCGCTTTAGGCTCTATCAATCCAACCGAGTTTAGCAAGGCATCGCAGACCATTGACATAGAAACAGAACTGGTTCCATATATGATTGATGATTTGAATGATAAGGTGACCACTGCCGTTTCCGCTGTCAGTGGTGGCATCTGGTCAACGCGTGAGGGAATCATGTTTGCCGGGAATGCTGATAGGGTAGAAGAGGAGCTTGTAGAAATCAAGGAGGAACAAGGGGCAAAGAATAGCAATGCAGCGTTTCCTAACTTCAAGGGATAATTCATTACTTCATGTTTTTGTACTATTGAGCGGAGCCTATTTAGTTCCGCTTTTTTATTGCAAAATTTTATATTATAGAATATTCATTCTGGAAAAGTTTTATAATTCAGAATTAATTCGTATTTTTGCATCAAACAAAAGAGTTATGAGAATTGTATCACATAAGAAATTGAAGGAATTCTACGAGACGAAAGGTTATGAAGATTCACGCATAGCTTTGGAACGTTGGTATGATATAGCAGAAAAAGCTGAATGGAAGAATCTATCAGACATTAAAGTGGATTTTCTTTCAGTTGATTATGTAGGCAATCAACACTATGTATTCAATATCAGAGGTAACAATTATCGACTTGTGGTAGTTGTCAAGTTTACGATAGGTTACATATTCATCCGTTGGGTGGGTACTCATAAAGATTACGATAAAATAGATTGTTCAACCATTTAAGAGATAGAAGTATGAATAAAGTGACGAAAGAACAATATGAATTTGCTTTGGCGAGGGTGGAAGAACTCCTGCCATTGGTTGATGACAATACGCCCGCCAATGACAAGAACGCGGTGGAACTTACCGTGATGTCCGACATCGTGATAGCATACGAAAAAGAACATTATCCGATAGGGAAGCCGACTGTTGCGGAATTGATAGAACTGTCTCTGGAAGAAAAAGGAATGAGTCAGAAGCAACTTGCCGGTGAGATTGGGATAAGCCCGTCACGTGTGAATGACTATATCTCCGGTCGTTCGGAGCCTACCCTTAAAATAGCGAGGTTGTTATGCCGGGTACTGAATATCCCTCCGGCTGCAATGTTGGGTTTCTGATTATCTCAGAAGAAGAGTATTTTAGGCGTGTCCCAATTGGGTTTCACGCCTTTTTTAGTTTCATTCCTCAATATCTTCCACCAGTTTTAACCTTGCCCCACACTTTGGGCAAGTGAAATGCAATACATCCTCTTTATCCTCCCTTAATAATTCGGAAACAGAAATACCTAATATTGATGCTATTTCCCTTAACTTGTCAAGCGATGGATTCCCATTAATAATTTGAGAAAGCGAAGATTGGCTCATACCTTTTTCTCCATTCTTGTTGGTCATCAAGGCAGCGACCTGACTAATTGTAAATCCTCTTTTTTGAATTTGCTCTTTAATAGACATGGCTATAAGTTTTAAATAATGGAGCAAAGATATGGAAATAATTAATTATACGCACAAATATAAGATATATATTATACAATATCACGTTTAATAAGTTTTAAATTATTTGCTTGTTTGAGTTAATTATAAGTTAAATCTAATGTAGTTCATGTAAATATAAGATATAACTTATATATTTGCAGCATGATTCAAAAACGAAGTATAAACACTAAAATAGAATTATGAAAACTCTAAAAGAACAAGTAGATGAGATTGTAAAGAGCAACAAGTCGAAACAAACAAAGTCTGTATCTTTAGTGAAGTTAGGTCTGTCACCATACGAAATAAGCCTTTTATTAGGTTCTATTAAAGTACAGAGAGGTTGCAAGTTCAACGCTAATGCACTAACCTTTGGCGTTGAATTAGAGACTTACAACGTATTGCGTGATGCCCTTATCAGAGAGGTAGAACGAAGAAACATTTCTATTCAATCAGAGGGATACAACCATAGAGACAATAACAATTATTATAAGATTGTTTCTGATGCCTCTATTCAAGGCGTAAACGGTCAAGAAGTAGTAAGCCCTATTTTAAAAGGCAAACAAGGTTTGAACAGCCTCAAATCGGTTTGTGATTCTTTGAACGCAATAGATGCAAAAGTTAATAAATCGACAGGTCTTCATGTTCACTTTGACGCATCAAAAATCAATGATTCTCACTTTGTTCAGATTTTCAGAAACTATCAGAAATTAGAAAAAGTGATTGATTCTTTCATGCCACAATCACGTAGGGCACAGAATAACGGATATTGCAGAACAATGCAAGGGATTGACTATAACTCTTGTGTCACAAAGGCAGATGTTATCAGGGTGAATAACACCCGTTATCGCAAAGTGAACGCAGAGAGCTACCTTAGACATAAGACGGTTGAATTTCGCCAGCATTCGGGTACTACTGACTATGAAAAGATAGCCAACTGGATAAACTTTCTTAGAAAGTTGATTCAATACTCTTTTGAATATGAGATTCAAGAATGTGTATCAATCGAACAGATACCTTTTTTGACAGAAACAGAAAAACAATACTTCATTAATCGCAGAGAGGCTCTTGGATAAGCCTCTCTTTAAAATACAACGAATTATGTGTGTCATCATTTATAAGCCAGCAGGCAAGGATTTTCCAAGTATAGATATATTAGATAGAGCGTATAGAAGAAATCCTCATGGGTGTGGTCTTGTATCGCCAAGCGTGTTCTACAAAGGTTTGTCTTATGCTTCATTCAAGAAGTATCTGAAAGAATGTACCAAAGAAGAACCTTTGTTAATTCATTTCAGATACGCCACACATGGCAGCGTGAAGAAATCTAATTGCCATCCGTTTTATGACAAAGAAACTGAAACATATTTCATGCACAACGGTATTATGGGTGGTATTCAGCCATTGAAAGACAAGACTGATTCAGAGTGCGCTTTTAGATGGATTTTGCAGCCATATATCAAAATGTATGGTTTGGATTCTAAAGATTTTTTTGAAACGGCAAACCAAGTGAGGGGATTTCATTCAAAGTTCGCTTTTATGCAGAATGGCAACGTAAAGTTATCCGGTGAGTTCTTTCATTACCAAGACTGTTATTTTTCAAATTTGAGGTTTTTATAATGTCTGTTTAGTGTTTATTTCGTTATGGCGTGGCATCGGTCACGCCTTTTTATATAATTTCACGACAATCGCTTCATTGTCGTGTATCACCCATCTGATAATTTTCCACACAACTTAATAATGCCGAAATTTACCGTAGAAATTTATTAATCAAATTCATACGGTATGACAATCTTAGAACAAATCTTAGCAGGACTGCAACAGAAGTTCACTGGGGTGGACACTGCTATTCTTACCCGAATCGCCACCAAAAAGGCAGAGGGTGTGACGGACGAGACAAAGGTAAACTCCATTGTTGAGGGTATCAGCTTTTCGGACGTGCTTAATTCCTATGGTGATTTCCGTGCCGGGGATGCTTCAAAAACGGCAGTAACCAACTACGAGAAGAAGCATAACCTTAAAGACGGTAAGCCAATCGCGGAGCCAACTCCTACGCCGAAACCGGAAGAAAAGAAAGACGATGTGCCCGCATGGGCGCAAGCTCTGATTGATTCCAACAAGAGCCTTTCCGACAAACTTACCCAGCTTGAAACTGAGAAGGCTCAGGCGACACGCAGCCAACAGATTCTTGCTAAAGCAAAGGAGTATGGTATTCCAGAAAACTACGCCAAACGATGCGCCATTAAGGATGATGAGGACTTGGATGCTTATTTCAAGGACTTGAAACAGGAGTTCGCGAATGACGGCTTCAAAGGCGTGACCCCTCCCGAATCAGCAGAAGAGAAGCTGGAGAAGGAGAGCGAATCCCTCGCCAAGATGATTGACAACGGGACGAAAACTATTGTTGAACAAAACAAGAATTAATTATGTCAGCAGGATTTAAGTACGATTTGGTTCCACTTGTTGAGCAAGAGGAACGCTATGATGTCCAGACCGGCATCCGCAGGCGTGGCCCGTTCAAGCTCGATAAGACGAACCTTGTAGTGGGAAGTTTTCTTCCCGGATTTACACCGATTTATGCGGACTTGAAAAATAAGTTCGCGTACGCGGTAATCAATGTTAGAGTAGTAGAAGCATACGCAACCGGTGACACGGCATTATCTATCAAGGTAGAAAAGAACTCCCTTGCATACGTTGGTATGTTTCTCGGAAGCGGAACGAAAGGCGCGGAAGTTTCGGCTATTGACAAGACAAACGCAAATTATGACGTCTTGACAATCAAGGCTGCTTTCGGTGAGAATATCGCCAAAGATTCTGTACTCTTCAATGCGGTTGCAGTTGATGGGTTGAAGCAGAAGTACGTGGCAAATTCGGCTCTGTACAACCGTACAAAGGTTGAGGATGGAATCACACTGGTTTCATTGCTTCGCACAGCCGCAGAGATTGAGCCTTCAAAATTGGTTATGCCTTTCTCTAAGAGCGACAAGGATAACATGAAGGGATGGTTTGAGTTTAACGAGTAAAGGAGGTAGGATATGTTTTTAACGATTCAAACATTATTCGATGATGCGAACATTGTTTCAGCTATCATCAGACGCGTGAACCAGACACGCAAGGATACAATCTATTGGCAGCAGTATCTTACTTTCCGCAGAGTGACTACTCGCGTGTTCAAGGATTATATCGGTTCTGTAACCGGCGTGATGGCTGGCTCCATCAATTCACGCTTCGGAGAGAAGCCCATTCGTGAACGCCGGAACATCGGTTCAGGTTATGGCGAGATTGCCTACCTTGGCGATGCCTATCAGATGTCTATTGACCGGCTTTCCGAATTGCAGGATTTGATTGACAAGTTCAACCAATCTAAGACGGCAGACCAAAGTGCCGCTTTGGAAGAGATTGTAAACTTCCTTGCAGACGACTACCGACAGATTACACTTGCCGCTCACAAGCGCATGGATATTATCGTTGGTGCGCTGTTGATGACCGGAGAAGCCACCGTTTATAACAAGGATGCAGCAATCACTTCCGGGCAGACGGACAACAAGTTGCTGGAGATTGCACTTCCGTTCAACTTCATCAAGCCTACAAGTTCTGATGTCATTGTGGACGGAAAGAGCAAGTTTATCTCTTATTTGAGGGCGAAACTTCAGTCATTGGCGCCGGACTTCGGAGTTTATGCCAAGATGATTATGACACGTGCTTCTTTCAACAAGTTCGTACTTGGCTCTTCTGAGTTCGGAGAGCAGTATAAGATGATTATTGGAACTAACGAAATGAAGTTGAGCACAGGATTGATTTCCTCTTCTTTGGCTTCCGATGTATTTATCGGTATCGGTCTGCCCCGCATCGAAATCAAGGAAGACTACGTGAAAGACCAGACCGGGAAGAATGTGCAGATTTATGCGGACAACCGCATTTCGATGCTTCCTTCCGATAAAATTGGCTATATGCGCCACCATACCCCGTATGAAGCGGTTGACCCCGTGCAGGGGCGTACCTATGTGCCCTCTAATGACGGTCAGATGCTTATCTCCAATTACCGTGATAAGAACGGTCGCTACATGGAATATACGGCAGAGTGGATTCCGCAGATTTCAAACCCGGACTTGATTACCAATTTCGACCTGAGCGAGATTGCGAATATCCAATCAGCATAAGGAGGTAGGTATGAAGGTAAAGGTTATATCTGTTTTCAGAGACAAGTTCACCGGGAAGTATTATACTCCCGGTGAAGTGATTGAAATCAGTGAGGAGTCCCGCGTCTTGGATATGGAGAGCCGCAGACTTGCTGAACGGGTTGAAGTGAAAGCCCCCGAAGAAAAGAAGGAGGTGAAAATCTCTCTTTTTGAAAAGGAGTTTGAGAAGAAAACTTTGGTTGAAGCGTTGAAGTCAATCGGTGTGCAGGCTTCCGGCAATATGAAAGAGGAAACTCTTTTGGCTAAGGTTTCAGAACAGGATGAAGAATCAACTGCCAAACTGAAAGAAGCATTAGGTATCGAATAAACGGACAGGGTAGCTCATTCTACCCTTCCATTGTCTAATTTAATAAATCTATAAAGAAAATGAAGAATTTTATTTTTGCCCTGTGTGGCTTTTTGATGATGTCTTTGGTTTCGTTGAGTGTGCAGGCATCGAGTGTGGAATCTTCTAAGTGTGAGTATGTGACTCCATCGGTTGATGCCGGTCTGCCGGACATTCAGTTTGTAGCTTTTGAAACGGTTCCGGCTGATTGTATTGTGCAGGCTACGCCACAGACTTTGTTCTTGCTTGCAAACGCTCCGGCTATGGTGTGCATGATGAAAAAAGAGGCGGCTGTCCGATGGAAACGGATTGATGTTCCTAAATGTCCGCTTCATACATCTATAAATCGAAGTATTGCACGCATTACTCTTATACCGCATACAGCAAATTAATTACTTCCTGTTGAGATGACGGTAAACGACTACATATCACAAAAATTTCAAACTTTCGACATTCGGTTGTCGGAAGCCGACATTTTCGATATGTGTCTTGATGCGAAGGTAAGCGGAGAGGATGAGATGGACGAGGATTGCCGGGGGCGTGTATCTGTGGCGATTGCGAAGTTCATCCCCTCTCTATTGCTTCGTGCCACTTCTATCAGCGAAAGCGGTTTCTCGATGTCTTGGGACATTAAAGGCGTCAAGGATTACTATTCATGGCTTTGTAAGCAATACGGACTTAAAGACGAGTTGAGCAACAAACCTAAATGCACTTTCTTATGATATTCGCTCCACACATATTACAGGTAAAGGTAATCACCGAAATGGAACGGGATGAGTTCGGAAGACCCATTCCCGGAACAGGTGGCGAGAGCTGGCAGGAGGTGTGCAAGTGCCGTTGCGATGACAATACCACAAAGGAGTTCAAATCAGCGAACGGTGAGGTGTACCGACCTAATTACCATGTTGTATGTGACAAGCGGATAACAGTCAAGGATGGCGATGAAGTGCGCTGCATGGACGGCGAGAACGTGAGAGGTCAAGGCGTGGCTTACACGGTGAAGAGTACGAACTACTTTAACTATTCAGAATTATGGATGTAGATTTCGATTTTTCCGATGTCGATTCTTTCTTCGAGGAAGGCGAATGGGAGGTAGAAAAGAAGATGATTGATGTGGGCGATGAAGCCGTGAAGTACGCAGAGGAACACGGCAACTATCAAGACCACACACTCACTTTGAGGACATCCAACAAGTACGATGTGGATAAGGACGGTTTGACGCTCTACAACGATGCGACAGCCCCTAACGGTTATCAATATGCCTCCAAGGTGGAATCCAAGGGCTTTGATGTTTTGAGTAGTGCCGCTATTCATGCGGAGAAACGATTAAAAGAGGAATTTGAAAAATGAAATACAGAAAGAAATCAGTAATAATTGAAGCCATTCGGTTGGCAGCAGATAACTTCGATGTTGTATGTGATTTTATGGGCAGAACTCCCGTACAGAAACACAATCCCGATTTCGGTATAGACGAGAATGGCAACACCAACGAGCATTATCTTGGTGTGTACATCGAGACGCTTGAAGGCAAGATGCTTGCAAATAATGGCGATTACATCATCAAGGGAGTGAACGGTGAGTTTTATCCCTGCAAGTCGGACATTTTTGAGAAAACATACGATAAAGTCGATGATTCATCCGTAATGGGCTTCGGCGATGCTATCGAAGTGTTAAAACAGGGTGGGACTGTTCGTAGAAGTGGTTGGAACGGTAAAGGTTTGATGGTATTCAAGCAAGTTCCTGCCCATATCGAAAGCGACATCATCCCTAAGATGCAATCGCTTCCGCAATCGGCAAAAGACCTTATTCTGAAAGGAAATGGATTTATTGACTATACAAGTCAGTGTCTTATCTACAACGAGAATACTGGTCGTGCCGATTCGTGGGTGCCGTCTATCAGTGATGTTTTTGCCGA
>ERZ838839.2093-NODE-2093-length-16487-cov-9.153420_pt1 | contig 16487 bp, 14 predicted proteins | sample MGYA00519909_ERZ838839 | MGnify/ENA primary metagenome ERZ838839 (study PRJEB31850, sample SAMEA3708843) | human gut metagenome | biome: human gut; feature: human-associated habitat; material: faeces | place: China | collected 2014 ... | reverse complement strand
AGGGGAGATTCACAAGAGGGTGGAAAACCGCAGGTTGTCTACCCTCTTGTGCGCCCGCCGCGCGTAGCGGCACTCCCCGTCGTGGTTCACGGCAAAACTCTCCGCCCGGAAAGGGCGAACCGCCTGCGCGGTTCGGGCACACCGCAAAAGCTCTGCCTGCGAATCCCTGTCCGAGAGTACGATCTTAACGCAAAAACCGTCCGGCACCGGAGTGCCGAACGGTTTAGAGAGGTGTTTACTTTTTCTTGTCCGGAGGCGCTGTGTGATGACAGCTGCCGCCGCAATGTGCGCAATCGCCGCCGCAGCCGCCGGACTTCTTGACGAAGACCGAACGAACCGCAAAGAACACGATAGCCACTACGATCAAAGCCAGAATTACATCACCAATACTCATGGTAAAAGCCTCCTTTCAAATACGGAAGGATCAGTTGGCGTCCACGCTCATGCGGCGCAGACCCTCGGTGGAGTCAGCCTTGGCCGGCTTGCGGAACAGCAGGAAGATGATCAGCGCGATGAACGCGATGGCAACGACCGTGCCGATACCGAAGGTCAGCTCGCCGGTGATCAGACCGCCGATCTGATAAATGATGGTGGATACAACGTAAGCGTAAGCACACATGTAGCCGATTGCAAGTGCGGTCCACTTGCCGTTGTTCATCTCACGCTTGATGGCGCCCATTGCCGCGAAGCACGGTGCGCACAGCAGGTTGAACGCCATGAAGGCATACGCGCCGACCTGCGTGAAGTCAGCAGCCAGCTCGCCCCAGATTTCGGAGCCGTCCTCGGCAACCTCGCCGACGAAGTGATACAGCTGACCGAAGGTAGCGACAACATTCTCCTTTGCGACCAGACCGGAGATGGCGGCAACGGTGGATTTCCAGGTACCGAAGCCCGGCAGCGTAAAGATCGGAGCGATCACAGAGCCGATACGCGCCATAATGGAGTTGTCGATATCGGCTACCGCGCAGAATGCGCCGTTCTCCCAGCCGTAGCCGAGGGTGAACCACATAAAGATGGTAGACAGCAGGATAACGGTGCCTGCCTTCTTGATGAAGGAGGAGCCGCGCTCCCACATGGAGCGGAATACGTTGCCGGCGGTCGGAACGTGGTAGCTCGGCAGCTCCATGACGAACGGAGCCGGGTCGCCGGTGAAGATCTTGAACTTCTTGAGCATGATGCCCGAGATGATGATGGACAGCACGCCCAGAACGTAAGCGGAGAATGCGATGGTGCCGGAGCCGCCAAAGAACGCGCCTGCGAACATTGCGATGATCGGCAGCTTAGCGCCGCACGGTACGAAGCAGGTGGTCATGATGGTCATGCGGCGGTCACGCTCGTTCTCGATGGTACGGGAAGCCATGACGCCCGGCACACCGCAGCCGGTACCCACCAGCACGGGGATGAAGCTCTTGCCGGACAGGCCGAACTTGCGGAAGATACGGTCCATGATGAAGGCCACACGGGACATATAGCCGATGTCCTCCAGGATGGACAGCAGGAAGAACAGCACCAGCATCTGGGGCACAAAGCCCAGCACTGCGCCGACACCGGCGACGATGCCGTCCATGATCAGGCCGTACAGCCAGCCTGCCACGCCGATGCTCTCCAGGAAGCCGCCCAGTGCGCCCGGCACGATCTCACCGAACAGCACATCGTTGGTCCAGTCGGTGGCAAAGGTACCGATGGCCCAGCCGCCGTCTGCAATGGAGGTGCCCATGGACAGGGAGTACATCAGGTACATCACCGCTGCGAAGATGGGCAGCGCCAGGATGCGGTTGGTGACGATCTGGTCCACCTTATCGGAGACGGTCAGGTGCTCCACGCGGGCCTTCTTCTTGACGGCCTTGGAGACCACGGTGTTGATGTAGGCATAGCGCTGGTTGGTGATGATGCTCTCAGCATCGTCGTCCATTTCCTTCTCGCAGTCCTTGATGTGCTCGTCGATGTGGGCGATCAGGTCCTTATCCAGCTTCAGCTCTTCCATGACCTTGTCGTCGCGCTCGAACAGCTTGACGGCGTACCAGCGCAGGAAGCGGTCATCCACCTTGCCCTGAATGGACTCTTCGATGTGGGCAATGGCGTGCTCCACACTGCCGGTAAACACATGGGGCAGCTCGCCGGCCTTTTTGCCCTGGGCAGCGGTCACGGCAGCCTTGGCAGCTGCCTCGGTGCCCTCGCCCTTCAGGGCGCTGATCTCGACCGCCTCGCAGCCCAGCTCGGCGCTCAGCTTCTTCAGGTCGATCTTGTCGCCGTTCTTGCGCACCAGGTCGATCATGTTCACAGCCATGACCACCGGGATGCCCAGCTCGATCAGCTGGGTGGTCAGGTACAGGTTGCGCTCGATGTTGGTGCCGTCGATGATGTTCAGGATGGCGTCAGGCTTCTCCTTGACCAGATAAGTACGGGAGACGACTTCCTCCAGCGTGTACGGAGACAGCGAGTAGATACCGGGCAGGTCCTGGATGATGACATCCTTGTCGCCCTTCAGCTTGCCTTCCTTCTTTTCCACGGTAACGCCGGGCCAGTTGCCGACGTACTGGTTGGAGCCGGTCAGGTTGTTGAACAGGGTCGTTTTACCGCAGTTCGGGTTACCGGCAAGTGCAATCTTAATGCTCATTGCGTGTTCCTTTCCTCCCTTTGGAATCAGACTACTTCGATCATTTCGGCATCGGCCTTGCGCACGCTCAGCTCGTAGTTGCGCACGGTCAGCTCCATGGGGTCGCCCAGGGGAGCCACCTTGCGGACATAGATCTCCACGCCCTTGGTGATGCCCATGTCCATGATGCGGCGCTTCACCGGGCCTTCGCCATGCAGCTTGGCCACGGTGACAGTCTCACCGACCTTAACGTCTTTCAGAGTTTTCATTGCAAATCGTCCTCCTCTGCTTGTCTTTATTGGAGACCAGTCCAGTTTCGGAGTGTCTCCCAAACAGTGTTGCGGGCACTGTTCAGTCTGTAATCAGCCGATCATAATGCGGTTTGCCATGGTCTTGTCCAGCGCGATGCGGCTCTCCTTGACCTGGATGATCAAGTTGCCTGCGATCTCGTTGACCACGGTCACCTCACTGTCCACCACGAACCCCAGCTCTGCCAGATGCAGCCGGACTTCGTCCTTGCCGGTGATCTTTTTGATGGTGACCGTCTCTCCTGCTTTTGCCATCGTCAGAGGCATCATATATTCCGCTTCCCTTCTCATTGAATCGGAGATGTGCGGCGGTTAGTCAGCCGCAACTATCAGCATGGATAGTTTACTCTCGCTAACCGCTCTTGTCAATAATTTTTTCATAATTCAAAGTTAGTTTATATAAACAAACAAATTTTATGTCCGCAGCCCTCCGGATTTTATCACAATCAACAATAACTAACTCAGCTTTTTGACGAAAAGTTCGTGTATATTAACATTCAAGCACCCGTTTTACGGTCACCGGCTGTGCACTCTGCCAAAGCCGGTTTCCGGAGCGTTGTTCCGCCGGGAAATATTGCGCCGACCGGCCGGTGCGGCGTGAAAAATTTTTCCGGAAAGTGACACAGCCGCACGGTGCAGTGGTCAGTCTGCGCCGCGCGGCCGCGTGTCAAAAGGAGGATTTCTTCCCATCGGTGCGTGGACACCGGCGGGCGCCAGGATAAAAAGAGAGTATTTGAAAAGAGAATGTCCGTGTTAAGCCGCCACAGCAAGGCGGAGAATGGGGGTACCGCTGTGGAACAACCGCAGATACACGGCTGTACACTTGCGCAGCTGTGCAAAGTGACGCTGTGCCGCCTGCGGGTCCCCGTAGGCTTTCCAGCAGCCGCAGCAGGTAAAGTTCCGGCCGCTGTTTTCAATAAAGCCCACCACGTCGCTCAGGGGGTACCCCAGAAAAACGCCGATCTCATGCGGGAATTCGGCCGAGCAGCACAGTCTGCGCGAAAGCTGGGTGAGCCAGGCCGTGCAGTCGGCTCGTTCTGCCGGCAGATGGTAGCCCTCCTGCCGGAGAAAGCCCTGCACGGTCTCGTCGGTCAGCACCGCGCGCAGCATGCTCTCGCGGTACACATAAACGAGATACTGGTGGGTGCGTGCGCAGCCCTTCAGCACCCGGACCCGCAGGCCCTTGGGCTGGAGCTGCTCGTTCCAGTTTTTCACCCGGCGGGCAAGGTCGGCGCAGTCCCGGGTCTCGTAGCGGAACAGGCCCGCAGGTTTCAGGCTGGCCAGCACCGGCGCGCACTGCTCGATCATCACGGTCTCAAAATTGCGCTCCATAGGCTGTTCCCTCCTCTGCGTGCTTCCCTGCCAGTATGGCCGGAAACAGGCGGTTTTATGAGTTAGATGTTTCTAACCCATAATTCAAAAAGAATCGGCGCACCCGTTTTGCAGGGTCTGCCGTTCCGGTCTTTTGGTTAGTTATTTCTAACGTGACTGTATCTTACCACAGGCAAAGCCTCCTGTCAACACTTTTTCGCAAAAAAGTTATTTGTAACAAACCAGTCGATTTGTATTGTACGTTGGTCTGTTCTTTTGGGGTGGGTTGTGCTATAATGCTGTATATCTCATTTTTCAGAGCAAAGGAGTTGTTTTCATGGCAGAGTACCCGATTCACCCCTACATCATCCACTGTCTGGAGCCGCTTCTGGCCAACGCCGCTGCGCCGGTGGTGCTGGCACTGGACGGCCGCTGCGGCAGCGGCAAGACCACGATGGCCGCCGCATTGGCAGAGCAGTTTCCGGACAGCATCGTCCTGCACACCGACGATTTCTACCTGCCGCCCGCCGACCGTGTGCCCGGCTGGGAACAGACTCCTTGTGCCAATATGGACTTTGCCCGCCTGCGGGACGAGGTGCTGGCCCCGGCCCGCGCCGGAAAGCCCGTGCTCTACCGGGCCTACTCCTGCCGGGAGGGTGCTTATCTGCCCGTGCAGCAGCTTGCCGCACAGCCGCTGGTGATCCTGGAGGGCAGCTACAGCCACCACCCGCTGCTGGCCCCGTATGAGGATTTCCGGGTGTTCCTGACCTGCTCGGATGCCGAGCAGACCCGCCGCCTGCAGGCCCGGGAGGGCGACCGCTACCCGGACTTTGCCGCCCGGTGGATCCCGCTGGAAGAAGCCTATTTCACCCAGCACAACATCGAGGATGCCGCCGATTTCGTGATGGACACCACCACCGACTGAACGCACGACACAAAAAGCACCTGCCGTGGAAAAATCTCCACAGCAGGTGCTTTTTTGCGCTTTTGTTGTTTTACGGAATGTTACTTATTCTTGTACATATCCTGATAGTAGTTCTGGTAATCGCCGCTGGTGACGTGGTTCATCCACTCCTCGTGGTTCAGGTACCAGTCGATGGTCAGCACGATGCCCTTCTCGAACGGGGTCTCAGGGTACCAGCCTAGATCGTTCTTGATCTTGGTGGGGTCGATGCCGTAACGGCGGTCATGGCCCAGACGGTCGGCCACATGCTTGATCAGGTCCTCGCTGATGCCCTCGTCCTGCAGACGGTCATGCAGCTGGCTGATGATGGTCTTGACGATGAAGATGTTGGGGCGCTCGTTGTGGCCGCCCACGTTGTACACCTCGCCGATCTTGCCGCCGTTGGCCACCATGTCGATGGCCTTGCAGTGATCCTCCACATACAGCCAGTCGCGGATCTGCATACCGTCGCCGTAGACGGGCAGCTGCTTGTGGTGCTTGACGTTGTTGATCATCAGGGGGATCAGCTTCTCCGGGAACTGATAGGGGCCGTAGTTGTTGGAGCAGCGGGTAATGTTCACCGGCATGCCGTAGGTGTCATGGAATGCCATGACGAACATATCAGCGCTGGCCTTGGAGGAAGAATAGGGGCTGTGGGGGCACAGCGGGGTGGTCTCCATAAAGTAGCCGTCGGCACCCAGGGCGCCGTACACCTCATCGGTGGACACCTGCAGGTACTTCTTGCCCTCTTTCCAGGTCTTGGCGTCGGCATCGTACCAGGCTTCCTTGGCGCGCTGCAGCAGGTTGACGGTGCCCATCACGTTGCTCTGCACAAAGATCTCCGGATTCTTGATGGAGCGGTCCACATGGCTCTCGGCGGCAAAGTTGATGACGTAGTCGAAATCGTACTTCTGGAACAGGCTCTCCACCAGTTCCTTGTCGCAGATGTCGCCCTGCACGAACACATGGCGGGGGTCACCCTCCACGTCCTTCAGGTTTTCCAGGTTGCCGGCGTAGGTCAGCTTATCCAGGTTGACCAGCAGGATCTCCGGGTATTTCTTGAGCATATAATGCACAAAGTTGGAACCAATAAAACCGGCGCAGCCGGTGATCAGATAGGTTTTCATAAGTTTATTTCCTCAAAGTTTCGTTGTAGTAAACCCCTCTCAGTCATCGCTGCGCGATGCCAGCTCCCCCGAAAAGGGGGAGCTTTTTTCAGCGTTCCCTCCAGATGCATAAAACCTCGCCCTTCGGGAGAGGTGGATGCGAGGGAACTGAGCAGACGGAGAGGGTTTCATCTCAGTCTTTCATTCCGTTGTCGCCGTCCCAGTGGGTGAAGAAGCAGGCCAGTGCATCCTTCCAGTCACGGACGTCGTTGCCAACAGTGCAGCGCAGCATCCGGTTGTCCAGAGCGCTCCACTTCGGGCGGTCGGCGCTGTCCGGGTGCTTTGCCTTGTACTCCTCGCTGGTGCAGGGAGCCACGGTGGCGTCCACACCGGACAGGCGGATGATCTCGGACGCGAAGTCATACCAGGAGCACACGCCCTCACCGGTGCAGTGATACAGGCCGTACTCGTGGGTCACGCACAGCTGCAGGATCTCGTGGGCCAGGTCCACCGCATTGGTGGGGTTGCCGCACTGGTCGTTGACCACCTCCAGCTTGCCGAATTTCTTGCCGGCATTGACGATGGTCTTGACAAAGTTCTTGCCGTAGTAGCTGTACAGCCATGCCGTGCGCACGATGAAGTGGCGGTGGCAGAACTGCTCCACATACTTTTCGCCCATGAGCTTGGTGGAGCCGTAGGCGCTGATGGGGCCGGGGATGGTGGCTTCATCCTGCGGGATGCCGCCGTTCTCGCGGCCGGAGAACACATAGTCGGTGGACACATGCACCAGGCGGGCACCGGTCTTTTCGGCGGCCTGCGCCAGATTGCGGGGGCCCAGTGCGTTTGCCTTGAAGGCAGCGTCGTGGTTCACCTCGCAGCCGTCCACGTTGGTGTAGGCGGCGCAGTTGATGATGACATCCGGGCGGTTGCGGCGGATGAACTCATCCACCATCCGGTAGTTGGAAATATCCAGCTCCGGCAGGTCTACCGGCAGAACGGTGGCGTTGAGCAGCTTTTCGGGGATAGGGCCGATCTCGCTGCGGCCCTCCCGCAGCTGCTTGAGGATCTCGGTGCCCAGCTGGCCCCTGCATCCAGTAACAATGATCTTCATACCAATGTGCCTCTCTTCTCAGTAGCGCAGTTTGCCGTCGGCCACGTTCTTCAGGTGCTGGCCGTAGGGGCTCTTGCCGTAGCGCTCGGCGCTGGTCAGCAGGGTCTCGCGGTCGATCCAGCCATACTTGAAGGCGATCTCCTCCGGGGCGCTGATCTTGATGCCCTGACGCTTTTCCACCATGCGCACGAAGTCGGCGGCATCCACCAGGCTCTCCATCGTGCCGGTGTCCAGCCAGGCAAAGCCGCGGCCCAGCAGCTGGACGTCCAGCTCGTCCTTCTTCAGGTACATGTCGTTCAGGGTGGTGATCTCCAGCTCACCGCGGGCAGAGGGCTTGACCTGCTTTGCCATCTGCACCACTTCCTTGTTGTAGAAGTACAGGCCGGTGATGGCGTAGTTGCTCTTGGGATGCTGGGGTTTTTCCTCCACGCTCAGCACCTTGCCGTCCTTGTCGAATTCCACGATGCCAAAGCGCTCGGGATCCTGCACATAGTAGCCAAACACGGTGCAGCGGCCCTTGTTCTCTGCATTGGCGGCAGCGGTCTTGAGGATCTTGGAAAAACCGTTGCCGTAGAAGATATTATCCCCCAGGATCATGGCGCAGCAGTCATCGCCAATGAACTCTTCGCCCAGGATGAAGGCCTGTGCCAGGCCGTCCGGGGAGGGCTGCACCTTGTACTGCAGATGGATGCCGTACTGGCTGCCGTCCCCCAGCAGCGCCTCAAAGCGGGGCGTGTCGGTGGGGGTGGAAATGATCAGGATGTCCTGAATGCCTGCCAGCATCAGCGTGGACAGGGGGTAGTAGATCATCGGCTTGTCGTAGACCGGCAGCAGCTGTTTGCTGGTGACCATGGTCAGCGGGTAAAGCCGGGTGCCGGCACCGCCGGCAAGAATGATACCTTTCATACTTGTGCACTCCTTTAATCTTTTGTAAAAAGTTGTGCAGCTGTACGCAGCCCGGGCGGCGTACCGGCCGGACTGCGTATGGATTCAAAGCGGAGCTGCGTCCGCTGTCAACTTGTTCAGCACTGCCCTCTCCTGCAAAAGGAGATAACAGTTCACTTTATTTTACTATCAATTCACATAAAAAGCAAGAAAGAACGGCCCTTCCGGCAAAATTTCCGGAAAAGCCGTTGCAAAAATTTTTTATCTTACCACGCAAAGCCCCACTTGGAAAAATAACGCAGCAGACTGCGCAGTTGCCACAGAAAGGGCTTCAGACTGCGGTGGGCGGCCCGGTGCCAGGCATGGATGGCCGTGTACTGGGGCACCAAATACGCCTTGCCCTTTGTGCGCATTTTCTGGGTGAGGTCGGCATCCTCCACATACATGAAGTAGTGCTCGTCAAAGCCCCCCACCGCCTTGAAGGCTGCGGTTTCCACCGCCGAGAAGCTGCCGGTGCAGAACTCGATCTCAGTGGGCTGGGTCAGGTCCCGGTCCGCCATGAGGTAGCGTTCGTTGTACTTTGCCCAGAACTTCAGGCAGGGCAGCTGGCGGTAGACCATGGCCCGCACATTGCACCGGCGCAGCGGCAGCCGCTGGGGCTGCCCGTCCGGAAAGGTCAGGGCCGGGCGGGCCATCACCACACCGGGGTGCTGCACCATCCAGTCTGCCAGGTCGCTCAGGGTGTCGGCGGTGAGCTGGATGTCCGGGTTCAGGATAAAATGCACCCGGCTGTGCAGCAGCGAAAGCACCGTATTGTGCCCGGTGCCGAAGCCGCCGTTTTTGGTCCGGCAGAGCACCTGCACCTGCTGGCCCGGTGCCGTGCGCAGGGTGCCGTCGGCTGCCGCGCGGGTCAGGCGCTGGCCGCTGCCGTCCGGGCTGGCATTGTCCACCAGATACAGCGTCAGCGGATGGCGGCGGGTGCAGTCCAGCACGGTCTGGGCCGCACGCAGGGCCTCCTCTGCGCCGTTATAAACTACGATACAGGCTGAAAGTTCCACCAGAGTTCCTCTTTTCGTTTTCAATCAGTTTTCCGAACAAAGCTCCCCCTTTCGGGAAAGGCTCTCCCCGCGCCGGGGAGAGATGTCACGCAAGTGACAGAGTGAGGAACAGCTGTCTGCGCAGCAGACTGAGAGGGTCACTCCAGCGGCTTGATGTCGAAGGTGAAGTCCTCCTTCATCAGGTCAAAGTTCGGGTTCAGGCAGGGGTCCCCGGCGGCCAGCTGCTTGGCCCACCGCTGCTGGAACCGCTTCACTTCCGACTCAAAGCGCTTGCGCTTGGCCGGGCTCTCGTCCAGGCCGCGGCTCTTGCTCTCGTAGTGATACAGCTGGGCAAAGGGGGTAAAGACATTGGTATACCCGGCCTCCCGCACGCGGACGCAGAAGTCCACATCGTTGAAGGCCACAGCAAAACTCTCGTCCAGGCCGTTCACCTCGTCGTACACGCTCTTGCGCACCATCAGGCAGGCAGCGGTCACGGCATAGACATCCTGCGCATAGACCAGACGGCCCATGTAGCCGGGGTGTCCCACCGGGAAGTTCTTGTGCATGTGGGCGGCCAGGGTCAGGTAGCCAAAGCCGATGCCTGCATGCTGGATGGTGTTGTCCGGGTACAGCAGCTTGACGCCCACGCAGCCCACCCGGTGCTGCTGGGCATACATCATCATCTCCTGGATCCACCGGGGGGTGATGACCTCGGTATCGTTGTTCAGCAGCAGCAGGTATTCGCCGGTCGCTTCCTTGGCGCCAAAGTTGTTCAGGGCGCTGTAGTTGAAGCCGGTGCCCTTCCAGTACAGCACCCGCAGGTTGTCCGGGTGCTCCTTCTGCAGCTGTTCGTAGAGGCGGAAGGTGCCGTCCTCCTTGCTGTTGTTCTCGATGATGAGGACCTCAAAGTCCGCATAAGTGGTCTTGCGGTAGATGGAATCCACGCAGGTGCGCAGATCTGCCCCATGGTCGCAGCTGGGGATCAGGATGCTCACCTTGCCGGGCTTTGTGATGGTGTAGTCGGTCTTGTAGAAGCCCGGGGTGTTGGGGATCATGGTCACGTCATCCACCGGCACGCCCACGCGCTTGTAGTGGGCACGCAGGGCCTTCATGGCGGCTTCCAGACAGTACATCTTGGCCGAAATGTTGCTTGCCACGCTGGTGGGGCTGGAGCGCCAGTAATACAGCAGGTGCGGGATGTGCACCACCTTTTTGGCCTGCTCGGTCAGGCGCAGGTACAGGTCATAATCCTGGCTGCCGTTGAACTCCGCCCGCTCGTCGCCGCCCACCTTGGCCAGCAGCGCGGCACTGAACACGCTCAGGTGGCAGATGTAGTTGTTGGAGCGGAGGTTGTCCAGCATATAATCCGGCTTGAAGTGGTACACCGTCAGGTGGTCGATGTCGCCCTCAAAGGTGACCTCGTCCGTATACACGAAGTCGGCTCCCTGCTCGGCGATGGCCTGTGCCACATACCACAGAGCGCACGGATGCAGGATATCGTCGTGGTCCAGCAGGGCCACATAGTCGCCCTTGACCATAGCAAAGCCCTGATTGGTGTTGCCGGCAATGCCGTCGTTCTTGTCCAGCTTCCGATAACGGATGCGGGGGTCGGAGGCGGCGCGGGCCTTCACGGTCTGGCCCACCGTCTCATCCTGCCCGGCGTCCACCATGCACAGCTCCCAGTTGCGGTAGCTCTGGTTCTGCACCGAGTCCAGCAGCTCCACCAGGAACTGCTGCGGGGTGTTGTACAGCGGCACCACGATGCTGATGAGCGGGCCTGCCGGCTGGTTGGCCGCCTGCTTTACCAGCAGCTCCGGGGTGGCAAAACGGTCGGCGGGCATGGCTTTGCCCGGGAACAGCTTTTTGTACTCCCGCTTGGCCTTCGCCTGGGCCATCACGCCGGAGATGCCCACCCGGCGCAGCGTTGCCAGAAAGACGAACAGCGGGAAGGTGTGCCACAGCTGGCGGCACTTGCTCACCAGATACCGCATGGGCCAGGTGAGCTTCCAGAACTGGGACTGGACCACGCTGTTCAGCGTTTTTTCCAGGTCCTGCTCGTGGCTGCGGCTCAGCGAAAGGTCGCTGCGCAGACGCTCCAGCTGGCGGCCCTGCTCTTCGCCGGTGCGCTCGGCCAGCTCCATGCGCTCCCGCAGGATATCCAGTTCTTCCTCATATCCGGCCAGCTGCCCGGCTGCATCCGGGGCGTCCGTGCGGCAAAACAGAGCCGTCTGCAAAGCGCGGCCCCGGCTCTGCCACGAAAAATCGCGGTACAGGCCCTGCTGTGCCAGCTGCTTTGCGCAGGCGGCCAGCATCGTTTCTTCGCTGCACACCAGCAGCACACGGTCGGCCAGCTGCTGCGGCAGGGTGACCCACTCCGGGTCCACCACCACCAGAAGTTCCGGCAGAGCACCCTCGGCAGGCTGCACGGCACCGGTCGCTTCCAGTGCACTTTCCAGTGCGCCGACGCCGCCCAGCACCTGTACGCTGCAGGGGCCGAGCTCCCGCCGGATGCGCTGTGCCAGCTCCCGGCTGCGCTCCGATTCATTCCGGGTCAATTTTTCCTGATCCAACTCCATGCTTCCTTCTCCATTCCTTGGCAAACACTTTTATTTTCCAAACGTCTGATGCGGACAAGCCGCCAACGTGTATCACGCAGATGCGTTGTTTTGTATCACAGAAACCTTTCGTCCTTGCGATAGTATACCAAATTGCGCCGCACTTGAGAAGCCCTTGCCAGAATTTTGGAGGTTCTTTTTTGCCGCCAACGTGACACCAGAAGGCCGCTCAGGCCGTGTACCATGGCCGCGGGGCGCATTTTGTCAGCCAAACAGGCTGCGCAGCCAGCCGAACAGACCGCCGCTGCTGCCCTGGCTCGTGATGCTGGCACCCTTGTAATAATGCCGGAGAATGGCCTTATAGCCCATGTTCCGCTCTGCGGCATAGCCCACGGCGCCGCACTGGCTCATGCCCACACCGTGGCCAAAGCCGTAGTAGGTCATGCAGGGGGTACCTTTTTCGTCCGTGCCAAAGTCAAAGCAGTAGCGGGACGAGACGAACTGCCCGATGTAGCGGTAGCTGCGCCCGTTGGACACAAAGGTGTTGTACTGCACATAGCCGCCCAGGCTCTTGTGGGTGGTGTCCGCATCGGTATAAGGCTCCCCGGTGCGGCTGTCGTTGTACTCCACATAGGTATAATCCTTGCCGATGGAGCGGCGCAGCAGGTTGTGATACTGCTCCTCATAGGGGCTTTCCACGCTCTGCAGATAGGGCACCTCGGTGCCCCAGGCATCGCGGCTGGAGCAGGTGCCGTACACGCCGGTCTGGGTGTTGTAGCCCGCGCTGGCCGACCACACCGCGTCGCAGACACTGCCGTTGTAGGTGAGGATCTCATCCTTCACCGGCTCCACCGCCTTGCGGATGGCTTCCCGGGCAGCGGAGGGGATCTGATCCACCGGGGTGTAGACCAGTGCATTGGTCGAAGAACCGTACTGCTTGTGATATTCCAGATAGGAGTGGGCCGCCACGGCCTGTGCCTTCCAGGCCTGCTGGGCCGCACTGGCGCTGACATAGCTGCCGATGGACCCCAGCTCGTTGTAGGTGATGCCCACCAGGCAGTCCACCAGGTTCAGTGTGACGTTTTTCTTCAGGCCCTGCCCCCGGATGTTCAGGTACGGCAGGGTGATGGTGTCGCCGGAGCCGAAGAGCCAGCTCAGGCAGTTTTCCTCTTCCACCGGGATCAGGGTGGTGTTGGCACCGCCCATGGTCACCGCACCGCCGGACACGGCAGCATCGTCCGCTGCCAGTGCTGCCGGAGCACACAGGCAGAGCACCGCCGCCAGCACCAGCGCCGCAGCGCGGCGCACAAACCCTTGCAGTTGTTTCACGAACCATTCCTCCTCATAATGCGATCTGTTTTCCTTTAGTTTAACACAGCCTGTGTCTGCGGGCAAGGACCGGACTTCTGTTTTATGCACACAAAAAGCCGGGAAGTGCGCTGGTTTCCCGTGCACTTCCCGGTTGGTGTGATGTTTTCAGGTTTCTTCCGGCGTGTCCTGCATGGCACGCGCGATCTCGACTTCCATGTCCTGCAGGCAGTCCAGCAGCAGCGGATTGAAGGCCCCGCACACCCCGGTACAGATCATCTGCACCACTTCGCTGTGGGTACGGGCGTGGCCGTCCACCGGGCGGCTCACCAGCCGCTCGTACACGTCCGCCAGGCCCACCACCTGTGCTTCGATGGGGATCTGCTCCCCCTGCAGGCCGTCCGGATAGCCGCCGCCGTCGTACCGCTCATGGTGCCAGCGGCAGATGTTGTACGCCGTGCGGGCAAAGGCGTCGTCCCGGCATTCGGGCTGTTCTTCCAGCATCTGTGCTCCCAGCAGGGTGTGGCTTTGCAGGGTACGGCGCTCGGCCTCGGTCAGTGGGCCTTCCTTATGCAGCAAGTCCTCGCAGATCTCCATTTTGCCAATGTCGTGCAGGGCCGCCGCCGTGGCAATGGTGCGGCGCATCTCCCGTGTGAGCGGGTAACGGTCGGTCTTTTGGGCCAGCCCGGCCAGCAGCATGGAGGTGAGCTGCGCCACCCGCTGCACATGGTCGCGGCTTTCACCGTTGCGCTTTTCCACCACCTGGCTCAGGATGCCGATCATCATCCGGCTGGCGCGTTCCTTTTCAAAAGCAAGATCCGCCGCCATGGCGCTCAGGCGGCGCTGCTTGGCGTACAGCTGGATGGTGTTGATGATGCGCTGATAGACCACCTTGGCGTCGAACGGGCGGCTGATGTAATCCGAGGCTCCCAGGTCAAAGGCCCGCCGCACCGCGTCCACGGTGTCCTCGCTGGAGATCATGATCACCGGGATCTGTTCCAGCAGGTTTTTCTGGTTCATCTCTTCCAGCACCGTAAAACCGTCGATGCCGGGCATATGGATGTCCAGCAGCACGATGGAAATGCCGGTGGCGTTCTGTTCCAGCAGCTGCAGGCAGGCCTCGCCGCTGGCCGCCTCGGCAATGTCGAACCGGCTGCCCAGCATCTGCCCCAGCATCTTGCGGTTCAGCTCAGAGTCATCCACGATGAGCACGCTTTGGCGGCGGTGCACCGGCGCGGCGGCCGTGCGCTCCGGCTGCTGCTCGGTGATCACGGTGTTCTTCTGCATCTGGGCATAGGTCGCCAGCCGCTCTGCGTGCTCCACCGCCGCCGATACTTCCCCGTCCCGGATCCACACACCGCCGATGCTCACCGAGATGTGCAGATGGGAGTAGCCCGGAACACCGGCCGCCGCCAGCTGCAGCCGCAGATGCTCCAGCTTCTGGCCGAAGTCGCTCTGCCCCACCTCCGGCAGAAGCAGCAGCAGCCGGTCCTCGCCGCGGCGGATGAGGCGGTCCTTCTCGCCCAGATTCCGGCGCAGCACCCCGGCCACGGTTTCCAGCACGCTGTTTCCGGCGCAACGGCCATATACGTCGTTGGCCGCCTTGAAGTCGTCCACCCGCAGCACCGCCACACCAGCCGTGAGGATGCGGCTGCGGTATTTTTCCTGGTAATAGCGCTCATTGTACGCGCCGGTCACCGCATCGCGGTACAGTTTTCCACGGTACTCCGCAAGGTTGTTGAATAACTGTTCGCTTTCTTCGGGGTCCAGCAGCATGACCCGGTCCAGCCTGCGCTCCAGCTCCAGCACGCAGGGCGTGCCTTCCACCTGCGCAAAAAGGGCCGTCACCTCGTACAGTTCCTGCCCGCGGTACTCCATCCGGCTGTGGGTGGTCTTTTCTTCCAGCGCCTGCCGGGCAGCATCTCCCACTGCCTCCCCGGCCTGCACCTGCTCTGCAGTGAGCATGCGCACCGAGGGGAACACCTTGCGCAGCTGCTCCATTTCCTGTTCGGCCTGCTGCCGGGTCATTGCCCCGCCCTGTGCCGTCTTTTCGTCCTTGTCCTGCACCCCGGTGTCTCCCTTCTTTTCTATGGTCCGTCCTGGGGTCATTATACTATTTTTTGCATGGCTGCGTCAAACTTGTTGTCGATTGTCCCGGCATCGGAAAATTTTGGAAAAATGGACGTTCCTCCCGGCTTTTTGCCTGTCCGGGCCGGACAGGCGGGCTGCCCAGGATTTTCCATTTCCCAGCCCAACAGTTCCGGATTTTTGTTTGCCAGCATATTATATCTGTCCCTTAAAACCCCGGCTGCCTTTTTAACGGAATCCTTTTCAGCCAGCGTTTCATCATCATGGAACAATGAGGATACATTCAGATTCCACACCTGGTTAAAGTAAGCCTCCACCTGGTTCAGGGAACTTTGGCTGGTCCCGGCAGTGCCGTGGGCTGTGTTATAGACCAGGACTTCCCGGTCATGGCTGCGGGAATTGGTGGGATAGGAGCCAATGAAGTAGTCAAAGGTATTACGGCCCCCAAGGATATAGCCGTAGTCATCGGCAATCACATATTTGTCATGCATCCTGCCCTGGGTCTTCCAGGGAAGGAGCAGGTTGATTTTGTTATAAATCTTAATCTCTATATTGGGATGGCTGGAAAGCGCGTAAAAATAGATGTTCCGCTCCATGCGCACCAGCCCGGAAAAACCGTCAACCAGAATCTGTACCTTTACCCCCTGGTCTGCTTTATGGAGCATGACCGCCATGATATCCCTGGGGCTTTCTCCGTCCCTGAAATCAAAGGTGGACAGAATGATCCGTTCCTTTGCCATCCCCATCAGGCGCATCCTCTCATCCCATGCGCTCTGATTGGTCTCCAGGATCATGGCCCTGTCACAGCCCGGTCCATCCTGATAAAAGGCGGAAGCAGAAGTATTGGCTTTCGTTATCCCGGAAACCGGTTTATAATGGTAAAAGGGTGCGGCCGCACCGATGACCAGATACAGGAATATAAATAGCAGGACGGTCATGGCCCTGTGTTTTTTAATCCATTTGATAATCATAAGGAACTCCTTTTGTGAGCATACTTTAAACAAATGGGAAACAACCTATAGGGTAATATACTAAGAATGGACAAGAAAGTCAAATCATTTAAAACGCATGAATGGGAAGGGAGCGCAGTACATGGGACAGACACTTTATCATAACGGGACCATACTGACCATGGAGGACCAAAAGCCGTGTGTGGGTGCGGTACTCACTGAAAATGGCAGGATTCTCGGCACCGGGGACTATGAAACCTTAAAGGACATGGCGCAGCCAGGGGTA
>ERZ838839.2085-NODE-2085-length-16526-cov-2.669783_pt1 | contig 16526 bp, 10 predicted proteins | sample MGYA00519909_ERZ838839 | MGnify/ENA primary metagenome ERZ838839 (study PRJEB31850, sample SAMEA3708843) | human gut metagenome | biome: human gut; feature: human-associated habitat; material: faeces | place: China | collected 2014 ... | reverse complement strand
TATTATGTGGTTCAGGCTTATTACTGTAGGTCGGATGAAGGATATAGTGATGCTTTGGACGGTCGTTTTGAAAGGTTATTAAATAAATTCGGTTCGATAGAGGATGAGGCTACGATTCTTAGCAAAACAGTGTGGTGTGAGGACTTTGAGAAGCATAAAAGCGATGGAGGACCAGAATTTACAACTCGGGACGGTATTGTGACTTATTCATTGAAAGGAATGGCGATGTACTATCGTCCGGGAGTGGATGCCCGCATTGGCGGAGTGGGCGCCTATCGCTTTAATCTTTGTCGTCCGGTGAATGACTATTTCTTTATGCGTGAGGTTATTCAGGTTTTGAATCCCGCTAATCATTAATTGCAAGAACATAACTAAAAAGGATAATTATGAAGATGATTAAATTTACCAGATATGTTGTACTCGGAGCAGCGTTATTGGCTGTCACCGGATGCGACGACGCAAAATTGTCAACTATTGATAATGGGATATATATTGCAGAAGCTGCTCCTTCCAATACGTTTGGTCAGCAGATAGAGGCACAATTGGTGGACGAGGGAGATGTGATAAAGACATTGACCGTCCGTTTGGTTCGTGCTATTGATCAAGATGTAACTGTAACACTGGATATCGATCAGCAACTCATTGATGAGTATAATCAACAGCATGAAGCGTCTTACGAACTTTTGCCGGAAGAATTCAGAAGTTTTGAACGCACAGTTACGATTCCCGCAGGCGAAGTGTCTGCACCAGTCATTAATCTTACTATAAAGCCGTTTACCACCCCCAATAACGAGGCTTATGCGATTCCGGTACGGATTACTTCCGTAACCGGTCCGATAGGACTTGTTGGTAATGCAAACCATATTCTTTATCTGCTTACTTCCCCTAATAAGCAAAAAGCAGTGATTCTGAAATCAGGTAATAAAACCAGTTTGAAGTTTCAAAATGAGATTCCTGTTACTCAATGGACTATAGAATATTGGATCAGATTCGACAATATAACCGGCAGACCGACTGGAAATTGGGTGGGACTTGCTAATAAGTCGTTCAGGGAAATGATGTTTCCCGGCAATGTAGCTCCTCTTTCTTTTAATGGTATATTGTTACGTTATTGGCCGCAGGGCGTTAAACAAATAGCTCCTGTTCTTCAGTGTCAATTAGATGGAAATTATTTTGATAGTGAAGAATTCTGGTGGCCTGATACATGGTATCATATTACTTATACTTATGATGGATCTACTATTCGTCTTTATAAAGATGGTACAATAAACGCCAGTAAGACAGACTCTAGAGATTTTACATTCAATACAATATCTTTAGCGCAGAGCTTTGGTTGGCGCGTGCAGGTAGAACTTGCTCAGATTCGTCTTTGGAGCAAATGCCTGACAGAGAACGCCATTCAGGAAGGAATGTCACGCCAGATATCCGGAGATTCGGATGGTTTGATTGGGTATTGGAAGTGTGATGAAGGAGAAGGAAATGTATTGAAGGATAATAGTCCGAACGGTAATGATATAACGCTTGCCGGAACTCCTGCATGGAGTGAACAATACAATTTCTATCATCCTAATGATTAAGCGGATGGTCGGAGCTTTATCAATTGATTAGAGAATCCGATACTTACAGATAGTGAAAAGAAAAGCCGGCTGCAAAGGATTACAGCCGGCTTTTTGATAAATGGGTTTTATGCCTTATTTCTCATCGTTCTCGCGAATCTCCACGCGACGAATCTTGCCGCTGATAGTCTTGGGCAGTTCGTCAACGAACTCAATCACACGCGGATATTTATAAGGAGCAGTCACCTTCTTGACGTGGTTCTGCAATTCCTTGATCAGTTCTTCTCCGGCACGTGCTTTATAGTCTTTGGACAATACGATAGTTGCTTTTACTACCTGTCCGCGAATCTCATCGGGTACTCCGGTGATGGCACATTCTATGACGGCAGGGTGCGTCATCAAAGCGCTTTCCACTTCGAACGGGCCGATACGGTAACCGGAACTCTTGATTACGTCGTCTGCACGTCCTACAAACCAAAGGTATCCGTCTTCGTCTTTCCACGCTACATCACCTGTGTAGTAAATGCCGTCGTGCCAAGCCTCGTGTGTACGTTCCGCATCCCGATAGTACTCTTTGAAAAGTCCTAGAGGTTTGCCTTTGCTGGTACGGATCACAATTTGTCCTTGCTCTCCGGCTTCCACGGAGCGGCCTTCACTGTCGATCAGGTCTACGTCATACTGCGGATTGGGCAGTCCCATGCTTCCCGGTTTCGGTTCCATCCAAGGAAAAGTAGCTACGGTCAGCGTTGTTTCAGTTTGTCCGAATCCTTCCATTAGTTTGATGCCTGTTAGCTTCTTGAAAGTATCGAATACGGCGGGATTCAGTGCTTCACCGGCAATTGTACAATATTGCAATGAAGAAAGATCGTATTTGGTCAGATCTTCATGAATAAGAAAACGGAAGATGGTAGGTGGTGCGCAGAGAGACGTGACGTGGTAATCTTGTATCTTTGTTAGGATGTCACCCGGGGTGAATTTTTCATGATCGTATACAAATATGTTAGCTCCGGCAATCCATTGTCCATATAACTTTCCCCATACGGCTTTCCCCCAACCTGTATCGGCTATGGTGAGATGGAGGCTTTCGGGGGTAAGATTGTGCCAGAAACTGCCTGTAACGATATGGCCTAACGGATAAGTAAAGTCATGTGCTACCATTTTAGGCTCGCCGGTAGTGCCGGAAGTGAAATACATCAGTGAAATGTCATCGTTCGTATTCGGATGTTCCGGTTTTACGAATGGGGCTGCTGCTTGGATACCTTTATGGAAATCTTCAAATCCTTCAGGAATCTCGGGCCCTACGCTGATAAGTTTATGTACAGTCGGGCAATCGGGCATAGCCTCGATGATATGTTTGGTGATCACTTCTTCGCCGGCGGCAACGATCATTTTAATATCTGCGGCATTGCAACGATATACGATATCTTTTTTAGTTAATAGGTGAGTTGCGGGGATTACCGTGGCTCCCAGTTTGTGTAACGCTATGATACTGAACCAAAATTCATACCGGCGTTTTAGAATCAACATTACCATGTCGCCGCGTCCAATTCCCAATGACTGGAAATAAGAGGCCGTTATGTCTGTATAATGTTTCATATCGGCAAATGTGAACTGCACATGCTCGCCTTTATCGTTCGTCCACAGTAATGCAGGCTTATTCGGCTCTTCTGCAGCCCAGGCATCTACTATGTCATATCCGAAGTTAAAGTTCTCGGGTACGTTAATCTTAAGATTTTTGATAAAATCCTCCTGTGAGGAGAATGTTGTTTGTGATAAGAATCTTTCTACCATAATAATATTACATGATGACGGCAAGGAAACGTACTGTTTTTCCATCGAGTGCTTTCATGCCGTGTGGGAGTTTTGAGTTGAAATAAAGACTGTCACCTTCGTTCAGTATCAGTTCTTTGCCTTCGATATTAACCAGCATACGTCCTTCAAGTACCAAGTTGAATTCTTGTCCGGTATGGCTGTTGTAATGTATCGGTTCGTTATCCGGTTTCGGCTCAACGGTTACGATGAACGGATCAGCGCTCCGATTGATAAATCCTGCTGCCAATGATTGGTATTTGTATGCTTTGGTACGTTCGATACTTGTTCCTTTCCCGGCGCGGGTTAAAAAATAACTGCTCATTTTGGGCTCTTCACCAAACATGAGTGCATCCAGGGCGATACCATACTTACGTGCTATCTTTTGCAGCATGCTTACTGAAATATCATATTCTCCTGTTTCTGCCAAGCGGTATTCTTCGGCAGAGATATCACAATCGCGGGCAATGTCTTCTGCTGTAAGTTCCAGTACATCACGCAATCCGCGTAGTCGTTCGGCTATTTGCTTAATTTTATCATCCATGTATTTAATGAATTAATGTGTAAATGTTAATAGTTTGTTGGGGTGTTTTCATGCTCGTAATAATTCTTAATGGAGTTTGAGTCCTCATTTTCATTCCTGACATTATTTAGAGGCCTTCATTGCTTTTATTATGGCCGAGGTAAATCCGGCATGTTCCAATTCGTTGATACCTTTAATCGTGATTCCGCCGGGTGTTGTCACTTTGTCGATCTCGACACTGGGATGCGTATCTTTGTTAAGCAACAATTCAGCCCCGCCTATTAGTGTTTGTGCAACCATTTTCATACCGTCCTTAGGTGCGATTCCCATTTCGATGCCTGCCTGCATGGCGGCCTGTACATATTTCAGCACATAGGCAATGCCACATGAAGTCAGCGCAGTTGCTGCTGCTATTTTACTTTCCGATATCATCATGGTCAGTCCCATCTCGTCGAACATATCAGTTAATAATTTCTTCTGTTTATCTGAAGCATTGCGAGCGGCTATAAGAGTCATGCTGGCACGTTCGGCAATGGCGGTATTGGGAATAACACGGAAAATCGGCATTTCCGGTTCACCACAAAAATGCGCTAAATCGTCGAAACAAATACCGGCGGCTAAAGACACGAGTATCTGTGTACGTTTCAAGCGGAGTGGTTCGAGTACCTTTTCTATTAACCAAGGTTTTACAGCAGCGATTACAATGTCGGCATTGCTTGCTGCATCCATATTGTCGTTCGTTGTTTTAATATTGGGAAAGTCGGCTTTTAGTTTCTCCAGTTTCCCATTCGTCGGGTTGGATACAACAATTTCATGTCCTTGAACCAAATATCCCTGGGCTAAACCACGTGCAATGGCAGAGCCCATATTTCCTGCACCAATGATAGCTACTTTCATAATTTGATGTTATTTAGTACGTTGGAGACAAAGGTAAATGTAAAAAGTGAAAATTCGAATAATTGTGGCAGGTATTTTATTAATTTGGGTAGCAATTACTTTATTTGTTACATTTTCATCTTCGTAATTGGTTGATGGCCAAATGTGATATAGCTTCGATTTGCTGAAGTTATGGATTGAAATTGAAATAAAATGATTTTTTTCCGTTTTTGAGGTTGGGCAAAAGCCAACGAAGTTGTCTTAATTATAACAAGTGTGATTATGGAAGAACAAAGAAAAGATAATATGCGGTATGTCGCTTTCAAATATTTTGAAGGTGAATTGTTACCGGAAGAAGAAAAAGTGTTATTTAATTTTCTTCATGAGGAAGAACGGAATATGCAGTTATTTCGGAAATGGGAAGAGGAATGGTTTGTTTCTAACCGACATACTTCATATATAGATAATAAGTGGAATCGTCTGTCCGGCCGATTGCATATGCAGGTTACCAGCATGCCAAATATAAAAAGAAGGTATTCTATTGGGAAAAAAATCCTTCCATATGCGGCTATCTTTTTGATGGGATTGGTTACTTCGGCTGTTTTTTACGGTTGGTATAAGATATCTCATCGGAATGATACTTTATTTGCACAATCTGAATTTTTCGTACCGAGAGGTTCTCAATCGCGAATATTGTTACCTGATAGCTCTGTCGTTTGGTTAAATGCCGGTTCCACATTACGTTATGATCGTTCGTTCGGAGATAAAACCCGCTCTGTCTATATAGAAGGTGAAGGGGTATTCGATGTCACAAAGAATAAAGAAATACCATTCATTGTTCGGAATGAAAAAATGGAAGTAACAGTTCATGGAACTGTTTTTAATGTAAAATCTTTCGCAGAAGATAGTATTTCATCAGTCGCGTTAATGCAAGGGCACGTTTCGGTTTCCTGTCCGTTTGTAGCCCAAACAACGAATCTGCTTCCTGGTGAACGGTTGATTATTGATAATGTAAAGAAAGTAACAAAGAAGGAGACATTTGATGTCGATTCTTATTTGTCATGGCACGACGGAACTTTAGCTTTTTGTGATGAACCGCTTTCGGAAATCGCAGAAAAGTTGGGGCGTAGATTTAATATATCAATTATCATAAAGAACCAATCATTAAAAAGCAGGAGGTATTATCTGACTTTCGTCAATAATGAAACGATAGATCAGATATTGGAAAAGATACAGGAAGATAAAAATATACATATTAAGAAACAAGGAAATACAGTGGAGATTTATTGAGCTCTATCCCGGGCAGAGCAAGTAAGGCTTATCTGTAATAGAATAGTATAATTAATTTTAGATTTAATATTTATGAGAAAGTTACTTTGTTTTGTAGTCTTTCTTCATGTGTTAGCATTGGCTGTTGCTCAGACAAATGCTGGGTTGACATTGAAGATAGTAAACAAGCCTATCTCTGTTGTCCTGAATGAGATAACAAAGAAAGCGGGCTACTCTTTTGTAATCCCTACGAATGACCTGAATATGAACAAGCAGGTTACTGTTGATGTGAAGAATCAGCCGATAGAACGTGTACTCGATATTGTCTTCAAGGATATGAAGGTAACTTACCGCATTGATGGCAAAAATGTATATGTGGGTAAGCAGGAAAAGAAAAAAGAGCCGACCTCTCACGGGCATATAAATGCACGTGGAGTGGTGGAAGATGAAAATGGGAATCCTATTATTGGCGCAACTATTATGGATAAACTCACCAATACCGGAACTACTACGGATCTGGATGGAAACTTTTCCATAATGGTTCCCGATGGAAGCGACTTGGATATTTCTTATTTGGGATATACGCCGGCAAGAATGAAAGCTACTGATAAAAAGAATTTGGTTGTGAGGTTGTATGAAGATACCAAGAAACTGGATGAAGTGATTGTTGTAGGATATGGTGTACAACGGAAGAGTGACTTGACCGGTGCCATAGCTTCAGTAAGTGCCGACGATTTGAATGCAACTCCAACTACTACTATGGCCGAAATGTTAAGGGGTAAAGCCGCCGGTATACAGGTAAATATGACGAATGCAAAACCGGGTGGTAGCTCAAATATCTATATTCGTGGACGCCGTTCTTTATCAGGTGATAATACTCCTCTTTATATAGTCGATGGTGTTCCGATGCAGTCAATTGATGAGATAAATTCAAGTGATATTGCCTCTCTGGAAGTATTGAAAGATGCTTCTTCGCAATCTATTTATGGCGCTCGTGCTGCCAATGGTGTTATATTAATTACCACAAAGAGGGGCGTAGATGGAAAACCGCGTGTAGACTATAACTTTTATATTGGTAGTCAGAATATTCATCGTAATTTTGATTTCTATAATGGCGATGAGTGGGCTGCTTACCGTAGGGAAGCATGGAAAAACGCAAATCGAACAGATAATTATAATGAAGAAGACTGTTTCAGTGAAACGATGCGTGATGTAATGCAGTCTGGTGAATGGGTCGATTGGGAAGATTTGATGATTAAGTCGGCTATGCAGCAAAAGCATGACCTCACGATACGTAGTGGTAATGAAAAATCTAAAATGGCTTTCTCTTTAGGATATTACGATCAGTCGGGTATGGTGATGAATTCAGGTTACAACCGTATCACCGGTCGATTGAATGTAGACCATAAGATATTCAAGAACTTGAGTTTGGGTGCCAATCTTTTCTATTCACATTCGAAAACAAAAAGTGCCGATGGCACATTCAACCGTTTTATTACGATGCCTCCATTAGCAAAAGTTTATAAGGATGATGGCTCATTGCGTATGGATGTAACAGATGCAGGTGAAAATCATTATAATCCGCTTTGGAATATGAATCGTGCCATTAATGATTTGAAAACAGATAATTTCCTTACTAACCTTTATGTGGATTGGGAAGTCATACCGGGCCTGACATACCGTGCCAATGGGAGTATGACGTACCGGAATGAAAATACAGGTAGCTATTTATATCGGGATCACACTACCGGTAAGGATACTAACGGCAAAGCAACCGTAAAAACAAAATTGAGAACAGAATTTCTGTTTGAGAACATCTTGAATTATAATAAGGAATTCAATAAGATGCACCGTCTTGGCATAACATTGGTGCAGAGTGTAAACGCCATGAAGACAACAGAAACGGAACAAACGGCTATGGGGTTTTCGAGTGATGAAAAAGGGTATAATGCCCTTTCATCGGCAGTGAATTTTAATACTCCGATTCGTGGTATTTCCGAGAGAAAGCTTCTTTCTTATTTAGGACGTGTGAACTATACGCTGATGGATCGCTATATTTTTTCTGCTGCTTTGCGTGTGGATGGTTCATCTGTATTTGGAAAGAATAATAAATATGGTTATTTCCCTTCTTTTGCAGCCTCCTGGAGACTTGGCGAAGAGAGCTTTATGAAGCATGTAGATTGGGTATCGAATTTAAAACTCAGAGCATCTTGGGGACAGGTGGGAAACCAGGCTATTGATCCTTATTCTACTTTGGGACTGACGCAGGCATACATGAATGAATTTGGTGGTGAGAATAATGTCCAGATAGGTTTCCTACCGGGCGATGAACTATGGAATCCGGATTTGAAATGGGAAACTACTACTTCTACTAATATCGGGCTTGACTTTGGATTTTTTAAAGAACGTATTAGTGGTACGTTAGAAGTGTATCAAACAAAAACAACGGATTTACTTGTAAAGCGTAAAATTAGCCAGAGTTTAGGATACTCAAGCCAGTTGATGAATTTGGGTGAAGTAGAGAACAAAGGGGTGGAATTTTCTATTACCGGTTATCCGATCCGTAATAAGATACTGACTTGGGCGTTGAACTATTCTATTTCTGCCAATCGGAATAAAATTGTGAAGATTACCGGAGAAACGGACGAAGATGGAAAACCGTTGGACGATGTTACTTCAAAATGGTTTATTGGTAAGCCGATGAATGTGTATTATGACTATAAATTTGATGGAATATGGCAGACGGGTGATGATATTGAAAACTCACACATGCCTAATGCACAACCGGGTATGGTGAAAGTAGCAGATACGGATAAAAATGGTAGCCTTACAGAAGCAGACCGGGTGGTGTTACAGCGTGACCCCAAATGGATTTCTTCTTTCGGGACGTCTTTGAATGCCTATGGGGTAGATTTAAGTGTGGATTTCTATGTATCCCATGGTGGGGTGATAAACAATACCTATTTGACGAGTTGGGAACAGGGAGGTGATTTGTCTGGTAAGCGAAACGGAATCAAACGCGATTATTGGACTCCGGAAAATCCTTCAAATACGACTCCTGCTCCAAACTATACACAAGTTCCGGCCTACATCACTTCTTTGGGTTATCAGGATGCAAGTTACATTCGTCTGAGAAATCTGACAGTAGGTTACACCTTACCTTTGGATATCAGCCGGAAGTTCTATGTGCAGAAACTGCGGGTATATTTTTCTGCCAATAATTTGTGGACTAAGACAAAAGTTCAGAGCTATAGTCCGGAAGTGAATACCGGTAGTTATCCCGAACCGAGAACATTACTGTTTGGTGTGAACCTTTCATTCTAAGAAAAACATATAAATTCATTGAAGATGAAAACAACTTTATCAAAAATATTAATAGCAAGTTTGGTTGCGCTCGGCTTTACAGCTTGCGATTTTCTGGAAGAAGAGAGCCAGACTCGATATACGACTCAATATGTATTTGAGACAGAGGATGGATTAAGCCTAGCTGTAACATCCCTATATGCATTGGATCGTAAATATCAGGATCAAAATGAAGGCTCAATTAATCTTGCATTGAGACGTGCTACCGATCTGAGTGTGACTAATGGAGGTACTGGTAATTTTTATGGTGCGTATGATCCTACTTATCTGAAACCCTCTGCTGCTCAACCGGCTGATATGTGGAAGGGTATGTACGGCATTATCGGTAAGTGTAATGACATTATAGAAGCAGCAAAGAAGCTACCGGAAACGGATGTGCTGAATAATCTGGTAGCACAGGCTAAAGCTTATAGAGCTCAGTCTTATTTCCTGTTATATCGTACCTTCGATCGTATTTGGTTGAATACTTCTTCTACTACTCCTGAGAATGTGAACGATAAGCGTGAGTTTAAACCGGCTACCAAAGAAGAGGTTTTTACGCTTTTGTATGAAGATTTGGAATTTGCTATCAAATATCTGGAGTGGAAACCAAAAGATATAGGACGATTTAATCAAGCTGCTGCTCGTCATATTATGGCTGATGTTGCACTTTGGAATGAAGATTGGCAGACAGTGCTCGATCAGATTGAGGCTATCGAAACTTCCGGAGCTGGTTATGAACTGGTAGATATTGATAAAATATTTAATGGAGATAATCTGAATCATAGCGAAGCTTTGCTTGTACAACAATGGAGTCGTAATCCGGGAGGTAATAATCTTGCGAATAACGGAGCAATTAAGGGACATTTTTATGCTTGCTGGTTCATAGCACCCTATCGTACCACTTTCGGTGGAGATGAATACTGCTGTGTTGAAAACTGGTCGTACGGTTGGGGACGTTGTTATCCGAGTCCTTATCTTTTTTCATTGTATAAAGATAAAACGGTAGATAAGAGATACAAAGCTTTTTATATTCATCAGTACAAAAATTCGACAAATAAGACAATCCGCGGTGTGAAACCGGGTGAATATATAACAATGACGACTGGCGGATCCGTAGATAAGAATCTCTGTCCGGGATGTACCAAGTATGGAGATGTTTGGACACGTAGTACCACTGAACAGTATTCTTATAAGGACATTATCGTTTACCGTCTGGCTGAAACGTATATTTTCGCAGCGGAAGCAGCGGTTCGCATGGGGAATAACGATTTGGCTAAAAAGTATTTCAACAAGACATGGATGCGTGCAGGTAATAAGGAATTCACCGGAACGGTAACGATGCAAGATGTGATTGATGAACAGGCACGTGAATTGGCATTGGAAGGGCAACGCTGGTATTTCCTGAAACGTCATGGCATTCTTATCGATCAGGTGAAGAAGTATGCAGGCGACCCGCGTATTTCCACTTCTATTGCCGGAAGAGTAAACTTACCTAGGAATCCACATTTCGTGAGATGGCCGATTCCGGAGGCGGAGGTTATTAATATGGGACCTGAAAATTTTCCTCAAAACGAAGGATATAACTAAAGGATAGGGGTAGCATGAAGCAATATACCTTAAAAAAGGTAATTGACTTTAATGATTCTTACGATATAATCATAGTTGGTGGTGGACCCGCCGGATGTGCAGCAGCTATTGCTGCTGCACGTGATGGCGCCAAGACACTATTGGTTGAAGCAACTGGTGTATTGGGAGGTATGGGGACAGCCGGGATGGTGCCTGCATGGTGCTACTTCTCGGATGGTGAGAAGATTATATACCGTGGAATTGCAGAAAAAGTCTTTACTGAAGCCCGAAAGGGGGTTTCTCACGAGTCGGAAAACGCGATGAGTTGGGTGGATATAAATCCGGAACAATTGAAGCTGGTCTACGACCGGTTTGTAAAAGAGTCGGGAGTGGATGTTCTTTTTTTCACCCGTTTAGCCGGAGTAGAAATGAAAAGAAAGACTGAAATTGATTTCCTGTTGTTAGCTTCCAAGCAGGGTTTGAAAGCCTATAAAGCAAAAGTTTATATAGATTGCACCGGAGATGGCGATTTGGCAGCTTGGGCAGGTGCTACTTACGAAGTGGGCGATCAGGAACATAGAATGCAGTCTGCTACTCATTGTTTCTCAATGGCAGGGGTCGATATGTATCACTATACAACAGGGGTACGTTTGCATGGCGACAATAAAAAAAGTCCGATTTACGAGATATTGGCTGATAAAAAATATTCTTTAATAAAAGACAGTCATTTATGTCAGAATCCAGTGGGGCCGGGAGTCGTACAATTCAATGCTGGCCATATTGATGCAAACACTCTGGATGATAGGCAATTGAGCCAGGCTATGCTATTGGGACGAGAGATGGCTAACCAATATGGTGAAGCTCTGAAGGAATATTATCCGCAGGCATTCGGGCATGCATTTATAAACAATACTGCTCAGTTGTTGGGAGTACGTGAGGGACGGCGGGTCATTGGAGATTACATATTGACTTTGGATGACTTTAAAGCCCGTAGGCAGTTTGATGATGAGATAGGACGCAACAGTTATTATGTAGATGTACATATCCCCGGTTCGGAAAGTGTGCATTATCAGAAAGGTGAATCCCATGGTATCCCTTATCGTATTTTGACTCCTAAAGGACTTGAAAACCTATTGGTGGCCGGGCGTTGTGTTTCTTCCGATTCGATGGTATACGGAAGCATACGGGTGATGACAAATTGCTTGGTGATGGGAGAGGCGGCAGGTACAGCCGCATATTTATGCTTTAAGGGTGCTCATGATGTGCATAAAGTAGATACAAATAAGTTAAGAGCGCGCTTAAGGCAAGCAGGACAATACTTTTTATAAACCATTTTAAAATTCAGATATTATGAAATCAAAATTTACATTTTCTTTAGTTTGTGCAGCGATTTGCTGTTTAGGTTTGAACGCACAGTCCAGTGATGATTTTAAAGTGACGAATCTTTTCGAAGTTTCTGATGTGAATTATCCTGTTTCCGGTTGGGCACCGACATTTTCGGCAAATACGTTGCGTGGTATAGCTGTGCATGGGAATGATCTGTATCTTCCTGTACGTAATTCACCACTTGGTAATGTTGTTTGCCGTCTGGATGCAACGACCGGAGAATTTATTTCCGCATTGGATACAAAAGGTATGGATGGTAAAGATGTGATAACTGGTGGTACTTTTGTGATTAATGACATAGCCGTTTCTGAAGACGGAGCGATCTATGTTTGTAATATGACATCGGATGCCCGTTCTAAAAAATGGGATAAAACGAAAGAAGAATGGGTTGCCATGTCGGGCACTGTTCCTTTTAAAATTTATAAATATGCCTCCTCGGAAGCTAAGCCGGAGGTTTTTCTGTCATTCGATCCGGTAGAACAGGAATCTACTGTAAATACAGCTAAAACAAATGCTTTCCGTATGGGCGACAGTTTTACATTTAAAGGAACAAGCCAGTCCGGTAAATTTACTACAGGGATAGACAACTTGAGAGAACGTTGTTATGAGTGGACTATTACAGACGGAGTACTCGATAAAAATCCATTGGTTATCGTTTTCCAGAATGATGTTCCGGAAGAGGGTAGTGACGAGTATGTGGCACTTGATCCGAAATTTGGTGGTTACGGGCGTTTTTATTTTGGATTTGAAGATGGCACTTATATCGAACGTTCCAAAGACGAAGGAAGCTTCCTGCGTGTTTTCAAACACGACGCTACTTCAGAGAATTTCTGGTCTCATTATGTTCTGTCTCAAGGGGTACGGTTGAATGACACAAGATACTCAGGTAACTCTGCTTATCCGTTTGAATTTAATAACCGTAAATATTTGGCTATGGTCGATTTTGAATTTACTCTGGATGATTTGGCAAATGCCCAGGGAGTGATTGTTGATGTGACGGATTGGAGTAATCCTGTAGAAGTGTTCAGAAGTACTACCATGGGCAATCTTTATAAGAATGGAACCACTGGAGCGGCAGTACAAATTAACGAAAAAGGTTTTAATGTTTATTTCCTGTCTGCTAATGGTGTCTTTGGATATGCTTTGGAAAGTACTAAAGGAGTAGGCGTTATGGAAACCGGTGCTCAGCCGGAGTTGACGATAACAGTAGATCCGGCTTCACAAAAAGTAATATTTTCCAAGTTTATAAACAAGGTGAGAGTATATCAAGCTCAGAGTGGAATCGAAGTACGTAGCGCCTCCGGTATTAAGGAAATCCAATTATTAGACAAGGGTGCTTATATATTGAATATAGTATTGGAAGACGGTCGCGTTGTAAATAAGCGTGTGATTTTGTAAGAGAGTCTTTTTAAGGTAGGAAGATGGATAGACGGAAGTTTGTAAAAAGCATTGGCCTTTTAGGCGGGGCTGTTTTGAGTGGAGCTCCTGTTGCCCGAGTGTTGGCAGGAGAAAAATCAGAACGGGGGAATTCGAATGGCGATTATGAAAATTATGATGTGATCGTCATTGGGGGAGGAACTTCCGGATGTGCTGCGGCTATGGCGGCGGCACGTGAAGGGGCCAGAACTCTGCTGATAGAGGCGACCAATGTTTTAGGAGGAATGGGCACGTCGGGATTGATCCCGACGTGGGTACCATTCTCCGGCAGAGAAATGCTGTATGGAGGGATAGCAGAAAAGGTATTTCGGAGTTTATATAAAGAGAGCGATTATCAGAGGATCGGGCTATTGGATGGATTACCTGTAGATGCCGAGGCTTTAAAACGTGTTTATGATGAAATGCTTGCCGGAGCAGAAGTAGAGGTACTTTTCAATTCACGCGTTGTAGAAGTTAAAAATAAGACCGGCAAGAAAGTAGAATCGGTACTTGTAGCCAGTGATAGCGGATTGGCAACGTATAAAGGTGATTTCTTTATAGATTGTACCGGTAATGCGAGGGCGGCAGCTTGGGCCGGTGCACAGTTGCAGGAAATAGATGCCAAACAAAAAACGGAAGATGCCGGATTCTGTTTCCTATTAGGGAATGTCGATTTTTACAGCTATACCTATCAGTTTCAAAAGAAAACAAAAGCCACTGCTGAACTTATAAAAACGATTGTACGCTCCGGAAAGTATCCGCTGTTGCAAGAGTCACATTTCGAAAATAGATTAATGAATTCTTCTGTAGTGAAGTTTAGAGCTAGTCCGGTATGTCAGATAGCTCCAAATAGTCGGCAAACATATACCGAAGGGCTATTCCGTGGAAGAGCTATTGCACAACAGGTGCTTCAAGCTCTTAAGGAATATTTTCCGGAAACATTTGCTGCTGCTGTTCTGATAAATAGTGCTACTCAGTTGGATTTGCCGGTTCCATCCCGTATCTTGGGTGACTATGTTTTTACAAAAAGTGATTTTGAATTGCGTAAATCATTCGATGATGAGATAGGACGCAATGATTATTCATCCTATCATAAGTTGGTTTACAAAAAAGGAGAGAGCCATGGGATTCCTTATCGTATTCTTACTCCTTTAGGATTGCGAAATTTGCTGGTAGCCGGTAAGGCAGTCTCTGTCGACAAGGACATCTGTGGATCGCTGGGGACAATTCCTGCGTGTTTGACCACCGGTGAGGCAGCAGGTATGGCCACCGGGTTATTACTGAAAATGAAAAAAAGAGATGTACATGCAATCGATATTTCTTTGCTTCAGAATAGATTAAAAGAGGAAAGACAAAATATTTAAAAACAGAAAAATAAAGATAATATGCGCTTTACGGTAGTAATAATAGGAGCTTTATTAAGTGTTGCCAATGTTTGTGCGGAGAATGACAAAGTCCCACACTATAAAAACGCTTCTCTTCCGGTGGAACAACGTGTTGATGATTTGCTCCGACGTATGAGCTTGGAAGAGAAGGTGGGCCAGATGTGCCAATATGTAGGAATGGAACATATACGAAATACCGAATTTAAATATAAAGGGAAAGTCGGAAAAAGTGATGATGCCAATGCCACCTATAACACTCTTTCCATTGATGGACTGAAGAAACTGACAGAGCAGGGGCTCATTGGTTCCTACCTCCATGTGGTATCTGCTGATGAAGCGAACTACCTGCAATCGCTGGCGATGAAAAGCCGTTTACAAATTCCGTTACTGATCGGCATCGATGCTATTCATGGCAATGGGTTGTGCGAAGGTGCAACCATTTATCCTACTCCAATAGGACAAGCGTCTACTTTCAATCCGGAACTAGTGAAAAAAGCGGCCCGGGAGACGGCTTTAGAAATAAGGGCCACCGGAGCCCACTGGGCTTTTACACCCAATGTGGAAGTAGCGCGTGACCCACGCTGGGGAAGAATCGGTGAAACATTCGGAGAAGATACCTATCTAATCTCCAAAATGGGAGTAGCAACGGTACAAGGGCTTCAGACAAACAATCTGAATGGAGAGGATAAAGTTTTGGCATGCGGTAAGCACCTTATTGCCGGTGGAGAACCGGTAAACGGATTGAATGCTGCCCCTATGGATGTATCGCAACATACGTTGCGCGAGGTTTATTTGCCACCATATCAAGCATTGATTGATGAGGCTCAGGTTTTTACGATGATGGCTGCCCATAACGAACTGAATGGTATCCCTTGCCATGCCAATCAGTGGCTGGTAACTGATGTCCTTCGTAAGGAATTGGGGTTTAAAGGTTTTTTAGTGAGTGATTGGATGGATATGGAACGTATTTATTCGAGCCATCATTATGCTTCCTCACTTAAAGAGGCTTATTATGAAAGTGTTACTGCCGGAATGGATATGCATATGCACGGACCGGGATTTATGGAAAAAATTATTGAATTAGTAAAAGATGGGCGTATATCGGAAAAACGGATTGATGAAGCTTGCCGGAAAATTTTGGAAGCTAAGTTTCGTTTAGGCTTGTTTGAGAATTCAATAGTTGACCCTAAAAATAGCCTGAAAAAGTGGTTCGAAGTTCATAAATCGACTGCACTTCAGATGGCGGAACAATCCATTGTTTTGCTGAAGAACAACGGTATACTTCCGATAGATGTCTCAAAATATAAAAAGATACTTGTAACAGGGCCTAATGCGAATAGTGATGCCATCCTTGGCGATTGGGTATTTGCACAACCTAAAGAGAATACTGTGACT
>ERZ838839.2078-NODE-2078-length-16562-cov-13.290543_pt1 | contig 16562 bp, 15 predicted proteins | sample MGYA00519909_ERZ838839 | MGnify/ENA primary metagenome ERZ838839 (study PRJEB31850, sample SAMEA3708843) | human gut metagenome | biome: human gut; feature: human-associated habitat; material: faeces | place: China | collected 2014 ... | reverse complement strand
ATGTTAAAAATTATAAGTTTTGTAAACGTAAATTAGAATGATAAATTATAGTTTAATTATTTCGCTTTATTCCATCTTAAATATCCATTTATAAAGATATCTATATCTCCATCCATAACAGCTTTTATATTTCCAGATTCAGCAGATGTTCTATGATCTTTTACTAAAGTATAAGGTTGAAAAACATATGATCTTATTTGGTTACCCCAACCAATCTCACTTTGCTCCCCTTGAATTTTCTTCATCTCTTCCTCTTTTTTCTTTAATTCAACCTCTAAAAGTTTTGATTGTAACATCTTCATTGCTGTCTCTCTATTGCTCAATTGAGATCTCTCTCTTTGACAAGTTACAACAATTCCAGTTGGTAAGTGAGTTATTCTAACAGCTGAGTCTGTCATATTAACGTGTTGTCCCCCAGCTCCACTAGCTCTATATGTATCTATTCTCAGTTCTTCAGGTTTTATATTAACCTCAACACTCTCATCAACCTCTGGTACTACTTCCACAGAAGCAAAAGATGTATGTCTTTTCTTATTAGCATCAAATGGAGAGATTCTTACTAATCTATGAATCCCCTTTTCGCTTTTCAGATATCCATAAGCATTATTTCCTTCAACTAAGAAAGTAATTGATTTTATTCCCACACTATCTCCAGGCATAAAATCCATCTCACTTATCTTATATTTTTTATCATTACACCATCTTGAATACATTCTATATAGCATATCTGCCCAGTCACAAGCTTCTGTTCCCCCTGCTCCTGAGTGTATTGTCACAATAGCATTATTAGAGTCATAATCTCCATCTAAAAGAAGTCTTGTGTCAAAATGATCTAAGTCCTTTCCAAGAATCTTATGCTTCTCCTCTAACTCCTCTTGAAAATCTTCCTCTCCCATCTCAACAAAATCTATTAAAACTTCCTCTTCTCCCACTTCAGCTTCAAGTTTTTTATACTCTGCAACTATCTCTTTTTCTCCATTCATCTCTTTTATCACAGCTGAACTTTTTCTTTTATCATTCCAAAAGCTCTCTTCCATAGTTTGCTTTTCTAATTCTGCTATCTTAGCCTCTCTCTTTTCTAAGTCAAAGAGACCCCCTAATATCATTTATTGTTTGTTTATACTCTGCAAATTCTCTTTTTATATCTAATATATCCAAGTTAGCTCCTCCCAATACCTATTTTAAATTTAATCTTCTTTTTATCTCGTCCATAGTTACCATACTATATATAGTGCCATCTATTGACATATTTGGACCTTTTGCACATCTACCAAAACATCTTTTTGTAGTAAGTTGAATCTTTCCATCCTTTGAGATTCCATTTTCATCTATCTCAAGAATTTTAGCAAGTTCATCATAATATCCCTTACCCCAACTTCCACAAGTCATTCCTACACAGATAGCAACCTCTTTAACTTTTTTTCCTTCCACTTTATTTCTAAATTTAGGATAAAAATTTATTGTATTCTCAATAGAGATCTCCATAAGTCCTGTTTTTTCTGCTATAAATTTTTGAACTTCCACAGGAATGCTATCTAATTTTTCTATTACAAAGTTTAAAATTTTAACATCATCTTTTTTATCTTTTAAACTATTTATATACTCTTCAAGTTCATTATAAAATTCTTTTGTCACCATATTTTATCACTCCTTTTCTATTAATATTGCTATTGCAGTAGCATATTCTCTAGAATGTGAAATAGAAATTTCAATTTTTTTCCCTTTCATTATCTCTAAAAGATTATTTTTAAAAACAACAAAAGGTTTTCCTAGTTCATCATTTAGTATCTCAATATCTGTTAAATTAAAATTTCTGACCCCTGTCCCTAAAGCTTTTGATATAGCCTCTTTAGCTGAAAATCTTCCAGCATAGCTAGCTTCAGAGTTCCCCTTTTTACTTATAATCTCAATCTCTTTTTCTGTATAAACACGTTTTAAAAATTTTTCATTTGATATAGCTTTTGCTATTCTTGATATCTCAACAATATCATTTCCTATTCCCAATATCATAATTTAGTCCTTTTGAAAAATATCGATATTTACATCTATTGTTATCTCTAAATTATCTAAACTAAACAATCTATCTACTCCCTCTTTTGGACTTCTCCACTTATATGGAGTCATATCAAAAAGATTTTTTATGCTTTCATTCTCTTTTATAAAAGATTTTCCAATACAATTTACAGTTTCAAGATGTTTAAATATTTTTAGATCCTCTACTGGTGAGTAAAATTCAGTTCTTACTTTATCATATACAACCTCTTTAAGTTCAATCAGATGTTTTTCTCCAGTTGATACAATAATAAGTTTTCCACCTTTTTTTAGAGTTCTCATCTTTTCTTCAGGGATTATTTTTGCAAACATACATATTATATAATCTAGTGATTCATCTTCTAAAGGGATATTTGTAGCACTTGCCACTACCCAATCAATATCTTTATATGTTTTTGCTCCACAAATTATAGCTTCTTTAGATATATCTATACCTGTAATATTGCTTTCAATACCATTTTCATCAAGGAATTTTTTCAGTCTACCAGTGTAGTATCCCTCACCACAACCTATGTCCAATATCTCTAAACTATTTGAATCTCTCAATTTAAAAACTATATTATTAACACTATCAGAGATAATCTTATAGTAATCTTTCTCTAAAAATCTCTTTCTACTTAACACCATCTCTTTATCATCTCCAGGTGTCTTACTATGTTTTTGATTTGAAAGCAAAAGATTTAGATACCCCTGTTTAGCCATATCAAAACAGTGATTATTTACACACTTATATGTTTTATTCTCTCTTACTAATTTTTCCTTACATACAGGACAAATTTTCATATTTTTCTCCTATTCCATTTCATAAGCTTTTCTTGTATTTCTATTAGTTACCTCTACAACCTCTTCATAACTAATTCCTTTAATCTCAGCTATTTTTCTAGCAACATACTCAACATATACTGGCTCATTTCTTTTTCCTCTATATGGAGTAGGAGCCATATATGGACAATCAGTTTCTATTATCAATTTATCAAGAGGAATATTTTCTACAACTTCAACTAATTTTTTAGCATTTTTAAAAGTTAAAACTCCACCTATTCCTAAATAATAGTTATCTATTACCTCTTTAGCTGTCTCTACTGATCCAGGGTAGCAGTGAAAAATCCCCTTTACATCAGGAAACTCTTTTAAGATTTTCAATGTATCTTCCATAGCCTCTCTTGAATGAATTGCCACAGGTTTACCAACTCTTTGAGCAAGTTTCATCTGTTTTCTAAAAACCTCTTGCTGTTGCTCTTTAGGAAATGTCATCCAATGATAGTCAAGTCCTATCTCTCCAATTGCTAAAACTTTATCCTCTTGAGCTAGTTTTTCTAACTCTCTCTCTACTTCATCAGAATACTCACCTATATCATCAGGGTGTACTCCAACTACTGCATATATAAAATCATAATTTTTTGCAAACTCAACACTTTTTTTGCTACTAGCTAAATCATAACCTATATTTACAGCAAAATCTAAGCTCTCTTTTATTCTATTTAATACCTCTTCTCTATCCTCATTAAACTGTTCATTATCTAAATGAGCATGAGAATCTATCAATCTCATCTTCTATTTCACCTCTAAAATATCTTTGAAATCCTCTTTTTTAAACTCATATCTCTTTCCACAGAAGTGACACTCAGCCTCTATTTTCTCCTCTTCTGCAAAAATTTTGTTTAACTCATCTTTTCCTAAAGTGATTAATCCTTTATAGAATTTATCTTTGTTACAGTCACATTTGTAACTAACTTCTTTTTCCTCTAATATCTCATAGCTTTCTACTAATTTTTCGTTATCTTCACTGTTCATATCTTCATATAGAAGTTTTAAAATTCTTTCTAAGTCCATTCCACCCATCATAAGCTCTGTCATAGGTCTTATAGCTTGAATTTTATTTTCAAGAGCTGTTATAAACTCATCTTCTGCATCTGGTAAAAGTTGTAACATATATCCACCAGCACATGCTACTGTATTTGCATCTTTTAATTTTACTCCTAGAGCAATTACAGTAGGTGTTTGTTCTGAATTATAGAAATAATAAGCTAAATCTTGTGCAATCTCTCCAGTATCAACTGTTGAAATTCCAACATATGGCTCTTTTAATCCCATATCTTTTATTATTTTCATTGTTCCTCTTCCAACTAATGCTCCTACATTTGATTTTCCATCATCTCTTAGTGGTACATCTGCTGAAGGATTAGAAAGATATCCTTTTACTCCACCATCTGCTGTTGCTGTAACTACCATATTATTTAAAAGTCCATCTGTATCTGTTCTTAAAGTTAAAACATCATTTCCTTTTAAAGTGCTTCCCATTATAACTCCAGCTGTCAACAATCTTCCAAAAGCATCTATAGCTGTAGGACTACACTTATGAATGTTTAAAGCCTCTTGAACTATATCAGTTGTATCTACCAAAAAAAATCTTGCGTTTTTACTAACTCCTCTTATTATTCTACTCATTATTACCACCTCTAAAATTTATCATATTTTATTATCTCTTTATATTTTTCATATCTTTTTTTAGATAACAGCTCCATCAGCTGGATATTATTATCTATTCTTCTATTTTTATCTAAATAATCTTTTAATTTCTTTATCTCTTTTTTATCAAAACCATAGTATTTTAAAAGCTCTTCATTAGCATCATTAATATAGAGAGGTTTCTTATTAATTGGAGATTCTATCTTAAATTTTTTAGATAGTTTCTCAAAAGTTGCATTTCCAATCCCTTTTATTCTCTTTAACTCATCTATCTTTAAAAAACCACCTGTTTTTTCTCTATAATCAATTATTTTACTAATATAGCTCTTTCCAATTTTACTATTGTTCATCTCCTCTTTTGTTGCAAGGTTTATGTCCAATCTAAAATCTTTTTTCTCAAGCATATTTTCGCTCATAATAACTTTAAACTTAGGTTTTTCTTCTGAAAAACTATACTCTGTAAATAAACCTAGTGTAAGCATAACTACAAAAATCAGTATCCAATTTTTCATTTTACCTCTCTCCTAGTCTATCAAATAATTTACACTTACTTTCCATTCTCTCTTTCATCTCTCTTATATATAGGGCTGGATCTTTAGGGTTTACTATTCTTTCAATATAGTCTTTTCCATCTCCCTCTTCTAAAACTATTTTTGTAATAGCTCCTCCACCTAGTCCCATAGTTGATTGATTTTCCTCTATCATCTCTATATTAAAAATAGATTCTTTTCCCTCTTTAGAGTAGCCAACATTTTCTCCCCATTCCATAATATTTTTTTGTCTGTACATATAGTATGGAAACATCTCTTTAGATGCAACTAAATCTTTTATTCTATTTTCAATTACCTCTCTATCAATCTCTTTTCTACTTTTATCCTCTTTGAAAAGATTTGAAGCTCTTTTAAATGCAAGTGAATGAACAGTTAGATTATCTATATCATATTTTTCTACTTCATCTAAAGTATATAAAATATCCTCTGTACTTTCATCAGGCAATCCAATTATCAAATCCATATTGATTATAAAACCAAGTTCTTTTCCTAATTTAAAAAACTTATCAAAGTTTTCTCTATTGAATCTCCTATTTACCTTTGCTAAAGTTTCCTCATTAAAAGTTTGTGGATTCAGACTTATTCTATCCACTCCATACTCTTTAGCTAAATAAAACTTTTTCTCAGTAAGTGAGTCCTCTCTTCCAGCCTCTAAAGTAAACTCTTTAATATTAGTCATATCTAAATGTCTATTTATTTGAATTAACACTTTTTCTAGATCTTTTTCACTAAGAGTTGTAGGAGTTCCCCCACCTATATATAGAGATTCTATCTTTAAATTTTTCTCTTTCAGATATTTTCCAGTAATCTCTATCTCTTTTAAAAGAGTATCTACAAAACCATTGTAATATCTTCCCACTCCACTTGTTATCTCATAAGATGCAAAAGAACAGTATTTACACTTGCTAGGGCAGAAAGGTATCCCTATATATAGGTTTATATGCTCTCTATTTAGAAATTTATTCTCTTTTTTAACTGTATCTACTAAAAGTTTTATCTTTTCATCTGTTACCAAATAAAAATCTCTCAACATATTCTCAGCCTTTTCATATGTAGAACCTGTGGCTAATAATCTTCTTAAAACCTTTGTAGGTCTCACTCCCATTAAGCCACCCCAAGAGTAATTTTTATTATAGAATTTTAATAATAGAATTTTTGTCATTGTCTGTTTTTGCTCTTCTATCTTATCTTCACAATTTATATAAGAGAAACTTTCTACTTTATTATCTATCTCCATTTTTATCTCTATATTTTTATCATCTTTTAATAAAGATAGATTCAATGTTTTTTCCAATGCCTCTGGTACCATTACCCTGGCAAACTCTTCAACACTTCTCTCATTTATCTCAAAATCTGAGTTGATTATCACTTTTTTCTCCTTTTCTCCCTAATATTTTTCAATTACCTTATCTTTAAAAATTTACTCTATATTATATCATAATTTATATTTCTTGTCTTTTAGAATAACTCAAAAAAATTATACCATCTTTAGAAAGTTTTTAAAATATTTTTATCTCTAAGAATAAGTTTTTACTTACCTTTTACCTGTTTTTTAAATTCAATTAACAGAAAAAGATTAAATTTAAAAGAAAGGAGTGGGATAAAAATGTCACAGAAAATATTTATAAGTAGTTTAATCTTTCAAAATAATAACTACGGAGAGATAAAAAAATTTATTGAACACAACAATATAAAAAATATGGAGTTTATTCTTGAACCAGACAATGCTTCTGACTTTGAAAAAACATTAAAACTTCTAGATACTATCGAATTTGAAGAGGTTGCCTTTCATGGACCATACAAAACTTGTATTCTATCTGACAGTGATGAGGAAAATTGGCAAAAAGCTCTTGAAACATATATTCACTGCTTTGAAATTGTAAAAAAATATAATGGTAGCTATATTATTCTTCATACAAGTGAATACCACGAAGAAAATAGCGATATTGCTCTAATTAAAGCTAAAATTATAAAATTAGTTGAACTTGGTAAAAAATATGGAGTAAAAGTTATTCTTGAAAATGTAGGTTTAAAAGAAGAGGCTATATTCTCAGAAAAAAAATACTTTAAATTTTTAAAAGATGAAAAATATCAAACTGTTTTAGATATTGGACATGCAGAGATTAATGGATGGAATATTTTTGATATTATGAAGGAAAATAGCGATTCTATCTTTGCTTATCATCTTCACACTAATGATGGAGAATTAGATTTACACCAAAGCATCAGAAAAAACGACTTTAATATAAATAAATTTTTAGATATATTAAAAAGAGGAATTGGAGTTAATAGATTAGTTCTAGAATATTCTCCAAGTGTTGAGAAAAAAACTCTTATCTCAGATTTTAACTTTTTAAACACTTCTCTATAATCTTATATTTTCTTAATTTTTTTGGGAGCTTAGCTTCCTTTTTTTATTTTTTGAATTTTTTTAAATAAAAGGAATTTTCTTCTTTTTTTGAAAACACTATTGAAGTGTTTTATAAATTTTAAAGGAGGGAAATATATTGAACAGATTCTTTTTTACTTTTATATTTTTAGCTTTTATAGGGTGTTCACCTATTCCTAAAATAAAAACTGAAAAGATAATAAAATCTGATAGTATCCAAACTAATATTCCTAATGATAGGACTCTTATTTTTTCTTGTAAAGAGTGGTGGAAGATCTATAAAGATCCTATCTTAGATAGATTAGTCACTTTTGCTTTAGAAGAAAATGAAGATCTGAAAATAGCTAAGCTTAATATTTCAAAATCTGATGAAGCTATTAAATTAGCTGATTCTGCTTTGGGGGTATCAATAGACAGCTCTAGCGACTTAAAAAGAGAGAGATTAGGTAAAAACGGGATGACTCCACCACCATTTGGAGGAAAAATAATTACCATCGGCTCTCTAGGTTTACAAGGTGATTACAATATTGATATTTTCAATAAGTTACACTCTTTAGCTGATGAACAAAAATATAGATGTGAAGCTGTTAAATTAAATTCTGACTGGATAGAGTTAAATATAACTAATAGAGTAGCAAAACTATATTTTTATTGGAATTATCTTCAACAAGAGAAGAAAATTTTACTTTCTCAAAAAGATATTCTTACTGAGATTGTATCTTTCAACAAAAAAAATGTACAGATTGGTAATGGAATCAATAGTGATATTTGGCAATCTGAAAATGAACTACGTAATATAGATTCAGCTTTGAAAGATAATAGCTTAAATCTTCAGCTAACTTTAAATAACTTAAACATTTTAACTGGGAATAAACATAATAAAGAGATAGCTGAACTTTTAAATGGGAAATATTCAATGGCAGATGTAGTTTTAAAAGAGAGAATCGCTATTCCTTCAACTATATCATCAGATATAATTATCAATCGTCCAGATATTAAATACTATATTATGCTTATCAAAGGACAGGAGAAACATCTTGAAGCAGAAAAAGCTAATTTCTATCCTCAATTTTCACTTACAGGACAGATAGGTTTTGAGGATATAACTATGGAGAAAATTTTAAGAAGAGATTCTCTTTTAGGTTTCATAAGTCCAAGTATATATCTACCAATTTTTCATTCAGGAGCTATTACAAGCAAATATAAAATGGCTGGAGAAGATCTCAATATCTTTATAGAAGAGTATAACAATGCTGTTATTACAGCTTTAAATAATATTGAAAGTGAATTGTATAAAACAAAAATCAGTTGTGAAAACTTAAAAACTTCAGATATAAATCTATCTGTGCAAACTCAAATATTAAAAGAGAATAGAGAACGTCTAACTATTGGTAGTATCTCTAAATTAGATTATCTTTTAAAAGAACTAGATTGGAATAATTATAAATTATCAAATAAAAAAGAGTTATTTAACTTTAGCACTCAACAATTAACTCTTTTAAACTCTTTAGGTGGAGCTTATAAAATAGAAAAATAATTATAGGAGAATGATCATGGAAGAGATAAAAAAAGAAGAGATTAAAAAAACTGAAAACAGTAATGAAAACAATGAAACAAAAAATTCAAATAAAAAAATAGCCTTAAAAAAAATACTTACTTTTATAATTTGCTTAGTTGTTATAGGAGTTATTTTTATACTTTATTGGGCACTATATGGAAAAACTATTGAAGATACTGATGATGCCTATGTAAATGGTTCTCAAAATATTATTACCTCTCAAGTTAGTGGTACAATTAATAAACTTATGATTGAAGACACTCAATATGTCAATAAAGGAGATTTGCTAGCTACTGTTGATGATATTGATTATAGATTAGCACTAGAAAATGCCACTGCATCTCTAGGAAAAGCTATACGTTATTATTCATCTCTTAACTCTCAAGTTGCTCAACTTCAAAAAGATGTAATTGCTAAAGAGAACAGATTAAAAAAGGCAAAGATAGATTATCAAATAGCAAAAAATTCCTATGAAGCTGGACTTGCTAGTAAACATGAATTTCTTACTGCTAAAGATAATTTAAATATAGCTATTGCCTCTTTAGAACAAAGTAACTCAGCTTTAGATAATGCTATAACTCAAGTTAGTAGCACATCTATCATGACTCATCCTGATGTTCAACAAGCTATTACTGCATATAAAAAAGCCTACGTAGATTTAGAAAGAACTAAAATTTATGCTCCAGTTTCTGGAGTTGTAGCTAAAAAGGCTATATTTTTAGGACAAGAGGTTGCTCCTTCTCAAGAGCTTCTAACAATAATAAATCTTGAAAATACTTGGGCTGATGTAAACTTAAAAGAGACTCAGATGAAAAATGTTAAGGTTGGAAATAAAGTTACTCTTGTAAGTGATGTTAACAAGAAAAAATATAGTGGTTATGTTCAAGGAATATCAGCTGGAACAGGTAGTTCTCTATCTCTTTTACCAGCACAAAATGCCACTGGTAACTGGATAAAGATTGTTCAAAGAGTCCCTGTGAGAGTTCACATTGATAGTGATAGTATAAAAGAAAATGGAATTATTCCTATTGGTAGTTCTATGAAAGCTACTGTATATTTAGAAAAAAATAGTGATAAAATAGTTCCTTTTCAAGAAAAAACTTCATCTCTATACTCTATTGATGAAGCTACAATAGATGAACAGGTTAATAATATTATAAAAAATAATGTCCAATAAAGCTGGTGATTTTTATGAGTATTCCTTTTGAAGTTATATCTGCTACACTAGCACTATCAATAGGTTCCTTTATGAACGTTTTAGATAGTACTATTGTAAATGTATCTTTAACCCATATAGCTGGAGATTTCGCTGTTGCTCCTACCCAAGGAACTTGGGTTATTACATCATATGCAGTTTCTGAAGCTATATTTTTACCTTTAATCGGTTGGTTGACTAAACGATTTGGTATTGTAAGGCAATATACTCTTGCCACTCTTTTCTTCACTGGAGCAAGCGTTCTATGTGGTATCAGTTTTTCCTTTGGCTTTCTGCTTTTTGCTAGAGTTCTTCAAGGGGTAGTAGGAGCCAGTATGATTCCACTATCACAAACACTTATGTTAAGTTTCTATCCGAAAGAGAAAAAAGCTATGGCTCTAGGTATATGGTCTATGACAATTGTTCTTGCTCCTGTTCTCGGACCTGTAATAGGTGGTTGGATAACAGATTCATTCTCTTGGAGATGGTGTTTCTATATAAATGTTCCCTTTGGTATTTTATCTACATATATTGTTCACTCTATTTTTAGGAAAAAAGGTTATAAAGATAAGATAGAAAAAGTTCCTGTTGATAAATGGGGACTTATCTTTTTAGCTATTGGAATCTCTGCTCTACAAATAATGTTAGATAAAGGAAACGATTTAGACTGGTTCCAAAGTCCATTTATTATAAGTTTAGCATTGATTGCCTTTATATTTTTGACTATATTAGTTATTTGGGAGTGGTATCACCCTACTCCAGTAGTAAATGTTAAACTCTTTCTAAATAAAAATTTTAGTATAGGAGCATTGAGTATAACAGTAGCTTCTATTGCTTTTTTTGCCTCAGTTGTTGTTATTCCCCTATGGCTACAAAACTATATGGGGTACACAGCTTTAGATAGTGGTATAGCTACTTCTACATTAGGGCTTTCTATTCTTTTTACTGCTCCTATTTTAGGAAGTATTTTAAATAATTTAGATGCTAGAAAAGTTGTTGTATTTGGTTTTGTACTTTTTAGTATCACAGCTATTTTAACTGGAAACTATCCACCAGACATTACAGCAAGTTATATTGCTGGATCTCGTTTTTTAACAGGAATAGGGTTGGGAATTTTCTTTATTCCTCTAAATACAATTACTCTTTCAGATATTCCCCCAGAAGAGTTAGCAGGGGCATCTGGACTATATAATTTTACTAGAAATATAGGAAATAGTTTTGGCACATCTCTTGCAATAAACTACTGGAACAATAGAATCTCTATGCACCATCAAGATATTGTTTCAGCTATCAATGTTGGAAACCCTAATTTTCAAAGTTATATCAATCATTTTTCATTTCCTCTACACATGAAATTAGAGATGATAAATGAACTTATAACTCAACAATCTGCATTAATGGGAGTAAATGATATTATTATTGGTAGTGGAATTATGATTTTATTACTTATCCCCCTTATATTTTTAGCAAGAAGACCTATTGTAAAATAGTTTTACTATTTGATATAATTAAAATAAAAAATCTGTTTTGGGGGTTATTATGAAATATAAGATGATTGTTACAGATTTAGATGATACTCTTCTAAACTCTGAGAAAAAAATATCACCTATTGATTTACAAGCTATTATGAAAGCTCAAGAAGCTGGGGTAAAATTTATTCTTTGCTCTGGAAGACCTACTTTTGCTATGAGAGATCTTGCAAAGGAGATTGAAGCTGAAAAATTTGATGAATATATTTTATCTTTCAATGGTTCTATTATCACTAATTGTAAAACTAATGAAAATATCTTTGAAGCATCTCTTGAAAAAGAGGATCTGCATCTGATGTATGACTTTAGTAAAAAATATAATACTCATATTTTAACTTATATCAATGATGAAGTAGTTTCTGAAACTGAAAGTGAGTATATAGATGTAGAAGTTAATTTAACTAAGATGAATCATAGATTAGTTAAGAGTTTTAAGGAGTATGTAGATAGAGGGGCTGTTAAGTGTATGCTTTTAGCTGAACCTAGCTATCTAAAAAAAGTGGAAGTTGAATTAAAAAAAGAGTATGGGGATAAATATAGTATTGCTATTTCTAAGCCTTTCTTCCTTGAAGTAACTAAACTTGGTATTGATAAAGGAGTAGCTGTTAAAAAATTAGCTGAAAAACTTAATATTCCTATTGAGGAAGTTATAGCTATTGGTGATTCTTTTAATGATCTTCCTATGTTAAAAGCTGCTGGAACTTCTGTGGCTGTGGAAAATGCTCAACCTGAAATAAAAGAACAAGTTGATTTTATTGTAAAATCTAACAATGATGGTGGAATTGCTGATTTAATAGAGAAATTTATCTTCAATAAAAGGGATATTTTATGAATATAGCAATAGTAGGAGCTCCAGATTCAGTAAAAAAAATTTATGATATATTAGCTCCAGAATATACAGAGATTAATTTTTTACAATTTTCAGAATCTAAAATAGAAAAAATGATTCCATTGGTTAAAAATATCAAAGAGGAGATTTCTGGTTTCTTCTTTACTGGAAGCGGAGTATATGCTTTTCTTAATTTAAACTCTGACATTACAAAAAAACCTTGTGTATACACTAAAAGAAGCGAGGGTGGAATAATTAAAGCTCTTTGGAACTTAAGAAATGACTATAATAATTTTAAAGATTTATCTGTGGGAATAGATTTAGTTGAAGAAAAAATATTAAAAAATCTTTTAAAAGAATATGAAATTAATTTAGAATATACTTTACAACCATATGATGATCTAAAAAGTGAAGAAGAGTATTTAAACTTCTATTTAAAAAAATTAGAAGCAAAAGAAATTAATTGTGTTATAACAGCCTTTGGACATATTTACTTTTATTTAAAAAATAAAAATATTCCTGTTTATAGATTACAGGCAACCAATAGCGAAATAAAAGAGGAGTTTAAAAAACTCCAATTTTTAATAAAAATAAATCAACTAAAAAAAAATAATTTTGGTGCTGAAATAATAAAATTAAAGAACTTTTATTTTAAAAACATAGAAGATAAAAACTATCTCACTAGTCAGTTACTAGACTACACTAAAAAAGTTCAAGGAAATCTGCAATTACTTGAAAACAATGTATTTTTTATCTTAACCAATAACTTCTTTTTATTAGAAAATGAAAATATAAACTTCTTTAAAAATCTAAGTAATGAATTTGAAAAAAAAGGTTATTTATTAAAAATTGGATTGGGAGAGGGAGATACTATCTTACAGGCAATAAACAACAGTAAAAAAGCTTTAACTCTTTCTCTTAACAAAAATAATATATACTTTTGCAATTCACAGAAAACTATCGGTCCTTTATCAACAGAAAATACACTTTATTATGAGGACTCAAGTGATAAATATGATATGGAATTAGCAAAAAAAACTGGTATTAGCCATTCATATTTAAATAAAATAAAGTATATTATATCTAAATACAATAAAACTAATTTTTCTAGTAAAGAGTTATCTGAAATATTAGAAATCACTGAAAGAAGTGTAAATAGAATATTGAAACCTCTATTAGAAAATGGGTATGCTGAAGAAATTGAATATAAAACAACATCTAGAGTTGGAAGACCTAGAAGAATAATTAAATTTAATTTTTAAATTTTTATAGTCTTGATATTAAAAAATATTAAGACTATTTTTACTTTTTGTATATTATTTTTGAAATTTATGTTGCATTTTTATACTAAAAGTGCTATAAATTATTTAGGACGTATTTAAGACAAATTTGAGGAGGATTTTTATGACACACAAAAAATCAAGTATGACAAACTTTATAAAAACTGTTGAAAAAGTTGGAAACAAACTTCCAGATCCATTTATTCTTTTTGGAATTTTTGCTATAGTTACTCTTTTCTTATCTTTTATTCTTTCTGCTTTAGATGTTCAAGCTTCTTTTATTGATAAGGGAACTGCAAGTTTATCTGTTGTTAAAATTGAAAATTTATTGACTTTTGAAAAATTAAGAAAAATAGTCATTGATTTTCCTAACACTTATGTTAACTTCCCTTCACTAAAATTAGTTCTTATTATGATGATCGCTATTGGGGTAGTTGAAGAAACTGGTTTCTTTGATTCTGTAATGAGAAAATATCTTTTAAAAGCTCCTAAAGGTGTTGTAACTGCTGTCTTTATTTTTGCTTGTGTTAATGCTAATATAATGTCAGACGCTGGTGTAATTCTTACTTTAACTCTTGGAGGAGTTGTATTTTCTTCTATTGGAAGAAGTCCTATTCTTGGAATAATGCTAGGATATGCAGCTTGTAATGGTGGATATTGTGCTAGTTTACTTGTTGCTGGTGCTGATGCTCTTGTTGCTGGTATCACTGAACAAGTAGCAGTAGATGCTGGCTTCCATTTAAATATAAACCCTTTATGTAACTATTACTTTATGTCTGTTGCAACTGTTGTATTAACAATTGTTTTGACTTTCTTTACAGAAAAGTTTATTATTAAATTATTCCCAGACGAAGAAATAGCAAACGAAGATCTATTAAAGAAATATGAATTAAGTAGCACTGAAGAAAAAGGTATTAAATATGGATTTTTCGGATTTTTAATATTTACTGTTATAATGTTAGTACTTACTGTGCCTTCAAATGCTTTCTTTAGAAATGAAGCTGGAAAATTACTTCCAAAATCTCCTTTACTATCTTCTATTGTTGTTATCCTTTTCTTCTTATTCCTTATGGTAGGAACTGGTTATGGAATAGGAACTGGTAAAATAAAAACTGGTAAAGATCTTTCTAAACTTTTACAAGCAGGAGCAAGAAAAGCAGCACCATTATTAGTTACATTTCTAACTTGTGCTTTATTTATGGATTTCTTAAATAGAAGTAATATTTTAAAAATTATCGCTATCAAAATGGCTGAATTAATAAAATCTGCTAATGTAAGTCCTTTAATTTTATTAATCTTAGTAGTTTTCCTTACTGCTTGCATGAATCCTTTCATGACTTCTGCTTCTACTAAATGGATTTTATTAGCTCCTATGGTAGTTCCTGTTTTTGGTATGATCGGGGTACACCCTGCATATGCACAACTTGCTTATAGAATTGGAGATTCTGCAACAAATATTATTTCTCCTCTTCATCCTGCTATTACTGTTATAATTGGTTTAATGGCTGAATATAACACTGCTAAAGCTAAGAAAAATAATACAGAAGTTGAAGAAGCTGGATTTGGTACTATCTTCTCACTTACTCTACCTTATTCTATTGTAATTTTAATTACTTTAACTGCATTAATGATAGTTTGGTATGTTCTAAACCTACCTATTGGACTTGGAGTTTCAACTTTTATCTAATTTAAAAAATTTATTTAAAAAGAAAGGGGGGAATTGTCAAAATATAGATATTATTTAATGATAAATAACTAGATATTTTGACAATGAAATAATGATAAATCAAGAAAGAATAATTGACACTTTTATTGAAATGGTAAAGATATATTCACCTTCTAAAAAGGAAGGAAAATTTGCTAATTATTTGATAGATATTCTAAAAAATCTTGGCGGAGAAATCTATCTTGATAATGGCTATACAAAATATAATGGTGATGCTCCTACAATTTTTGCTAAATTTAAAGGAACATTAGCTGGAGAAGGAGCAACTCTATGTGCTCATTTAGACGTAATTGAACCTTGTGAAAATATCTCTCCTATAATAGAAAATGGCATTATAAAAACAGATGGGACTACTACCCTTGGAGGAGACGACAAGGGAGGAGTTGCTTCTATCATTGAAATTCTTAGAGTTTTAAAAGAAAACAATCTTCCACATCAAGATATTTATGTTCTTTTAACTCCTGGGGAAGAATCAGGTATGCTTGGAGCAAAAAGCATCGAATGGAAAAACGTCCCTGCTAATATAAGACCTGCTAATAATATGATAGTTCTTGATAATGCTGGAAGAGCTGGTATTATAGCACATTCAGCTCCTTGTAAATATGATTTTACTTTCTCTTTTAGAGGAAAAAAAGCTCATGCAGGTATTGAGCCTGAAAAGGGAATCAATGCTATTGCAATGGCATCAACTGTAATTGCACAAATGAATACTGGACGTATTGACCAATTAACTACTTCAAATATATCAGGTATAACTTCACAATTCCCTACAAATGTAGTTCCTGACTATTGTTCATTTAAAGGTGAAATTAGAAGTCACTCTGAAGATGTTGTTGAAAGAATACTTGATGAATATGAAGCTATTGCAAAAGATGTAGCCAATAAATTTAATGGAGAGTACACTTTAGAGATTTCATATAACTATCCTGTTTTAAAACCTAAAGATGATCTTAAATTTGGTAAAGAGTTTGCTAAGGTATATGA
>ERZ838839.2076-NODE-2076-length-16583-cov-2.713214_pt1 | contig 16583 bp, 9 predicted proteins | sample MGYA00519909_ERZ838839 | MGnify/ENA primary metagenome ERZ838839 (study PRJEB31850, sample SAMEA3708843) | human gut metagenome | biome: human gut; feature: human-associated habitat; material: faeces | place: China | collected 2014 ... | reverse complement strand
AAGAACAGGTGGAAGCGGGAAGTCAGATTGGAACAAAGTTTGTGCAGGAGCTGAATATAATGCCGGCTGGTGATCAATTGACTTTAGATTCTGTATATAATACCCGTTTTGACGTGCAGACCCCTTACGCAGTGAAGAAAGTGATCGCTTGTGGGTGGGTTCCCTGGTGGATGGGCTTTTTCGGAATTTTGTTTTTGCCGATTCTTCCGTTGCTTATTTGGGGGGCTGTCAACTTTATTAAATTGTTGATTTCTGTATTTAAGCATGAAATATTTACGCGGAAAAATGCGCGTAGATTGCGCATATTCGTATATACTACCAATGGCTCTTTAGCCTTCATCTCATTGTATGATTGGTTGGTATATCATTGTATAGCCAGTCAGACTACAGTGCCCGGATATGTGATAAGCAATTATGAATTTGCTATAAGCTGGAGTGATATGTTCCTGATGTTGCTTTTCGCCGAGATTTTTGCATTGGGTGTGAAGTTGCAAGAGGAACAGGAACTGACTATTTGACCTAAACTGAAAATAAAGAAATTATGGCTATAATAGTAAACCTTGATATTATGATGGCCCGGAGAAAAATCTCTTTGGGCGAGTTGGCGGAAAAGGTGGATATTACCCCTGCTAATCTTTCGATCTTGAAAACCGGTAAGGCAAAAGCGATCCGGTTTTCTACGCTTGAAGCTATTTGTAAGGAGCTGGATTGCCAACCGGGAGATATTCTGGAGTATAAGGAAGGCGACGAATAAAAGAAGGGGTTTCCTGTTCGGTCAATTTACAGATGAACCGGATCAGGAAGTCTTTTCTGCAGGAAAGTCAGTTTATGGTTGAAGTATCGGGCCACTACTCCGACAAGTAATGCCGCAATGATGGTGCCTTCGCGTACTCCCGTCACTCCACCGAACAATAGCAGTGATGTGATGCATGCCAGTGTCATTAACGTGCAGTCAAAACCTATTTTTACCCATCCGAATTCTTTTTTCTTTTTCTGCGAGATTGCATGTACGAATGCTTCTCCGGATAGCATTACCACATTGGCTATTACTTCCAGACTTACCCCTAACCCCAAGATGATACAGCCCAAGACCAGAGTTATTATTTTCCAAAGATAAAATTCGGGCACGACCCATGATAGCATAAGCATGGATATATCTATGAAAAAGCCGAAAAGGACGGAAATGGGGAGTTGTAGCCATTGCTTTTTCTGGAAATCTTTTTTTAATAATAGCATTTGTCCCGTTATGAGGAGCAGATTCAGGATAAAAGTCAATGTTCCTAAAGTGACAGGGAATCCCAAGCTGATGGTGTAGGGTAAACTGGAAATGGGAGAGGAACCGAGACCTGCTTTGATAATTAAACTGATACCTACTGCATTTGTGTATAGCCCGATGGTGAATAGTGTGTATCTTCTTACCGTTTCTTTCTTTGACATCTTTATTACTTTTCTTTTCGGCGGCAAAATTAAGCAATTCTTCTTTGGCAAATTTATCGCTAAGTTTCAAAGTTTGTTGTCTGTAAAAGTCAGATTTGCTACCTTTGCCGGTATGAGTCAACAGCGTGAATTTCGAAAATCAGAAGAACCTTTCTATTTTGTGTGTTATGACAAGCCGACACAGAAAGAGTTGTACGAACGCAATTATAAGCTGATAAAGGTAGCGGAAGGCGGAACGATTACCTTGTCTTGCTGTGGAGAGACACTTACCGCGAAGGAGGGAGATTATTTGTTTGTAAATCGTGGTGGATTTTCAAAAATCCGGATATTACCCGGCAAAAGCGGCCGTTTTCGTTTGTTATGTTTGAATCTTACGGAAAAGTTTCTGAAAACATATGTGCAGAATAATTTGATTCCCGTGTATTCCTGCTCTACTTCATTTTATTTTCGGAAGATCGGTGAGAATACTCTGCTGAAAGCTCTCTTTTCTTCGTTGGCTGTTTATGCGGATGAGGAGGCAAAACCCGATAAAAGGCTGGTTGAGTTGAAGTTAGAAGAATGTCTGCATCTGTTGACTTTTACAGATAAGGAAATTGTTTCGGCTCTTTTTTCCGGTCAACTGGATATTCAGAGAGATTTGGTGGAGTTTATGAATGCAAATTATATGTTTAATGCACCTTTGGAACATTTTGCCGAGTTTTCCGGCAGGAGTCTTTCCACTTTCCGTCGGGAGTTTGTGCGGCTTTTCGGTACCACACCCAATAAATGGTTAATAGCTAAACGGCTTGAAGTGGCTCATCAGAAGATAACGGAAGAAAATCTGAAACCGTCGGATATTTATTGGGAGTTGGGTTTTGAAACATTGGCACATTTTTCCCGGAAATTTAAAGAGCGGTATCATATAGCGCCTTCACAGTTGAGAAAATGATGTGCCAATGTGTCAATAGGTTAATGTGCCGGATTAAGGCAGTACGCACACTTTGTGCATAGTACCGGCTACTTTTACAATATAGATGCCGTTGTTTACCGTTTCGTCGGCTTTCGGATTGCATGTACCGTTTGCCACCAGTTTGCCATCGGTTGTAACGATTGTATAGTCTGCACAAACATCACTTTCGATGATGATTTTACCATTGGCTGCATATACTTTTGCGTTTGCGACTTGAGCTTGTTTGATGCCGGTACCCTTGGAACTTGCCACGACGAATTTGCCGCCAAGATTACCGTTGTCTACCGGCTGTACGGCAAATTCATAATCGGTAGTGTTGAAGCCTTTCATGCGGATCTGCTGACCGTTGATTAAACGCGCGCTTACTTTGGAATCATAAGTGGTGTTTCCGAGTTGGAGATTGGTTTCAATGTTGGCAGGAACATAGGTATATGTATAGGTCGTTCCGAATTCATCCGCTTTTTTGGCTTTGATGTATATATTGTAACGGATTGCTTCCGCCGGAGTGGTATCATCTGTTGCACTTCCCCAAGAGATGATTACGTCGGAATCTTCTTCTTTTACTTGCACATCTGCATCATTCACGAACTTTGGAGCCTCGTTCATGGCCAGATCGCTGGTCAGATTGTTGGGAACGACCCGGTTGAACCAGTTAGGTTCTTTCGGTCCCCATCCACTGATAGAGTAGTCCAGAGCACCGTCATGGTTGAAATCAACGAAGTTAACATCGGATTCGTGAGAGTTAACATTGTCATTCAGGTATTCACGGGTGAAACTATTGTCTCCGTTGTTGTAATACAGGTTGGTAAGTGAATATTCTATTTCGGTCTGCCCGTCTGTCGACGACCAGCCACACTGAATCATAATGTCGATTTTTCCGTCGTTATTGATGTCACCTACAGCCGGTGCTGCTCTGGCTGCCAGCAACTGAGTTACTTCGGTTTTTAAAGGTTCGGCAAAAGTTCCGTCACCATTGTTGATATATAGGTTACCGATGGCATTTTGAGTTTCTGTTTCGCTGTTTTTAAGGTCTCCAAATTCCAGGATATCCGGATAGCCGTCGTTATTGACATCTGCGGTAAAGGTGGTACCGCTTTTTTGTCCTTCAAAGAAGCCTTGTTGGGTTGTTTCGCGGAAGGTTCCGTCACCATTATTAAAGTAGATGGTAGTTGTAGCCACCCAGCCATTGGTCTGATCGTTTCCGGAGACAATGAGGTCGAGATAGCCGTCTTTATTTAAGTCACTCAAGTAGATAGAGCCGGTTGTGATTGTCTTGAAAGGTTCGATCCCTTCACCGTCTTCTCCTACCGGATTTTGTACCTCTTCGAAAGTTCCCTGATTATTCCGGTATAGAATGACGTGCCAGCTTTCGTCTTTACGCGCCCAGCCAGTCATGAATAAATCCGTCCAGCCATCATTGTCATAGTCGCCGGCTGCACAGAAATATCCCCGGTGTTGTCCTTCATTTTCTCCGATGCCCAATTCGTCAATTTCTTGCTGAACCGCATGCTCAAAAGGATTTTCCGGGTCTCCCGTTCCTCTCCAGATGGCTGTATAGTTTTCCCGGCCGTTATCGGTTACCCTTTTTCCTTGCACGTAGAGGTCCATGATACCGTCGTTGTCAAAATCTAAGACCACCGCTCCGGCAATTTCCAATTTGGGAATATCGACCGGTATGTTTGTGAATTCGCTTCCCTCTTCATTCCTGAACAGATATGCGTGTCCCAAATCTTCGTGTTTTCCACCGATAACAAAGCGATCCATGTATCCGTCGTTGTTGTAATCGAACCATAAATCCTGCCCCCATTGGAACCAGGAGCATACATTTACCCCTTCCGGGTCGCTGGGGTCTCCCCAAGGTTGTTTGATGGGATCTCCCCATTCCACTTTTACAGGTTCTGTTGCCAGTGCATTCGAGGCTACTATAGCGCTCAATGCCATTGTCGATAGTAATTTTCTAATTTTCATAGCGTGAATATTTAATAGTTAATATTAATCAGAATAACTCATGGTCAGTAGTAAATTTCTTAGTAGTAAGTAGTTAAGGAGGATACATTAGACAAGTCATTTCTACTTAATTACTTGACTACTTAACTACTTGACTACTTGCTACTAAGTAACTTACTGCTACATATGAATGATTCCGGTTGAAATGATTAGTTTTTATAAATAAGTGTGCTTTGGCTGATATCGGGGGTGGTACATTTTATACAGTAATATCCTTTGGATAAATAGGGTACCGGGATGCAGAGCGGATTATTATTGGCTGCATAGTTCGGATAAAACGGACGCCCTGCAATATCGTAAAGATGAATGTCGGCAGTAAGCTCCCGTTCCGGAAGTTGTACGTAGATACTTTCATTCTTCTGCTCATACCATATTTTTACTTTCTCTGTTGTTTCCGTACCTTTCATTCCGGTATCATCGGGATTCGGATAAATACGTATCACGAAACCGCCTCCTTCTGCTACTTGAAAGCTCATTTGAGTCTGACTGGTGACATCGGTCGTATAGCATTTGCACGCTGTCGCATCTCCGGTACGACTCGATGTATCGTTGTTCTTTTCCGGTATATCTTCAATAATGTAGGCTTTATAACGTGTATTAGGATCAAGGAATGAAAAATCAACGTTGAGACTGCGTTCTGTCCAGTTGCTTAATCCGCCTATATACCATTCGTTTCCTGCCCTGCGTGCCATGACTGCATATTCGCCGATTTTCCCTTGCAGGGGTTTCGTTTCGTTCCAGACGGTAGGTACGTGCTTTAAGAACTCCATTATCTCCGGGAATTTCCGGTATTCCGTCGGTGCATCGCTCACGAATCCCAATGTCTGATGATATACCACATACTGAGCCATCTGGTGTGCACGCGTACCCAAGCTCCAAGGGGCACCGGTGCCTTTCCAGGTCCATCCTTTCCGGGTTTTGTTGCGCAGAGAACCGGGTGTCATATCCATTGCTCCTCCAAGCATGCGAAGGAAAGGGATCACCGCGTGGTATACCGGGTTACAATTATCGTTCCATTTGTTACTTTCTTCACCTGTCACTGCCTCGTAACTGATGATATTCGGGTAGGTGCGGTGCCATGCCACCGGTTTAGGACAACCGTGCAGCAACAGCATCAACTGGTTCTTTGCACAACGTTCTGCCATAGTCGGTATCCAACCGGCTGCAATCTGATCGTCTCTGGACATGAAGTCGGCTTTTACACCGGATATTCCCCATTCTTTGAAACGGGCAAGCATCGGTTCGTCAACAAGCAGGAAATTGAAATAGCTCCACACCATAATTTTAATGTTTTTGCTCCGGGCATATGTACACAGCTCTTTGATGTACTCTTCCCCCCAGCCGGCATCACAGGTCATCCATTCAAATCCCATCTCTGCTGCAAAGTCGACATAGTACTTATAGAATTCGAGCGTATGAGGACGTCCGTCGCCGAACGGCCCATAGATAAAGCCTAAATCACCTTCAAGCTCGCCGTCGTGCAACCATTCGAAAGCGGTTCTGCCTCCCGATATCCAGGAGAAGTCTCCTTCTGCCTGTGGCTTTGCTAATTTGTAAACCAAGTCATTGTTCATAAGTTCCGAATCATCATGGCTGATGATAAATCCACGCCATGGGTAAGTGCGTTTTCCCGGTGTCACGGCAATGTAGTCGTAACGCTCTAATACAGCCTGCGAGTCGTATTTATTCTCGTTCTTGATCTTTTTGGGATATTCGGCCCATTTGCCTACTAATTTATTTCCGGCCTCTTTTTTTAATAAGTACATACCTGGGTAATTCTCCAAATCGGACTCGATAACCGTGATTCCGATTGCTTTCTTATTATTTCTGAAAAAGCAGGGATTAATGCCGTAGTCTCCTGTTTTGATCGACTTCACACTTAACTCACGTTTATAGGGGAGTTCCCACTGGCTCATGGTACGTTTGTCTTCGTCATAGGCAATCCAGACTTGCGGATTGTCTTTAAAATTGAATTCTGCTATTTCGGTACGAACGGTGATACTTCCACTGATTTTACTTTCCATCCGGTAGGCTACTCCTTCGTCATACGCCCGGCAGTGCAAGGAGTAAAGAGAGCCTAAATCGAGTATCATTTCATTGTAGGTGTCGTCTATTTCGTCATTTTCGCCCAGATGCATCGGGATTTTCTGACTGATAAAATTCCGGGTACACTTCTCCACTACCGGATTTTCTCCTAAAACCAGTTGGCGGCCGTTCCTCTCTACCACCATTGCAATGGGAGAGATTTCAGAGATCACCTCTCCGCCGGAAAATATTTGGTAAGAGAGAGTATCTTCTGTTATAATTTTAAGTTCCAGCGTTCCGTTAGGCGAACTGACTGTATACTCTTTTTGTGCTTTTAGCTGCAAGGTTGCTGCAAAGCATAAGACGATGATTAAAATAAGATGTTTTTTCATATTCCGTATGGTTATTAACAAGTTCTATCTGTCTCTTTTATTGGCTGCTACAAAGGAACGGCATAGTTGTCACATGTGGAATGGATAATTCTATTCTGAATATGGATAATTTTACCTTTACAGAAAGCGTTATCATGAAAAGTAAGATTATCCATATTCGCGGTAAGATTATCTATTCTTTTTTTTCTGTCAATCAGCTTATTTTGCAATCGGATAGGTCAGGGGGACGGTAAGTAGTCAGGTATTAGGTAACAAGTAGTGAATAGGTAGGTGGATAAGTGGTTAATTAATAGGGATGTAGATAGGTAAGTAGTTTGATGGTAAGGTAAGTATAAGTTATATATTATAAATACGATAAAATGGAAATAAAAAGAAAGATGAGTAACACATTGGGGGCCGGCCTTTTACTGCTGGCATCCGCTTTTAGTTTTTCTGCACAGGCTGCACAGGTTTTTCTGCATAGCGGCGAACCGGTTGTTGCCTGGAAGTTGAAACCGCAGGCCGAAGTGAAAGAAGACGCAAACACTTTGTGTAATAAGGGATACAATACATCTTCATGGATAGATGCTGTAGTTCCGGGGACTGCTTTTACAGCTTATGTAAATGCCGGACTGGAAAAAGACCCTAACTTCGGTGATAATATCCATAAAGTAGATCGTGCCAAATACGATCGCAGTTTCTGGTACCGTACCGAGTTCAGGATTCCTGCCGATTTTGATAAAGAACTGATCTGGCTCAATTTTAACGGGGTGAACCGTAAGGCGGAAATTTATCTGAACGGACACAATTTGGGTATTCTGGATGGCTTTATGCACCGGGGACGCTTTAATGTAACCGATATGGTGGATAAAACCGGTGAAAATGTATTGGCTGTGCTGGTGCACATGCCGCAAACTCCGTTGGCCAACTGCGGTAGTCCTACCTATCTTTCCAGTGGTGGCTGGGACTGGATGCCATATGTCCCGGGATTGAATATGGGTATTACCGATAAAGTATTTTTGAGCAATACGGGAGGTGTGACCTTGATTGATCCGTGGATACGTACTGATTTACCCACTCGTGCGCGGGCGGATATATCTGCACAATTGGAAGTGAAGAATAATGAGAATAAATCGGTTAAGGCCGTAGTGACGGGTATGATCAAGCCGGGTAATATTACTTTTAGCAAAGAGATCGATTTATCTGCCAATACGACTTCTACCGTCAGCTTTGACAAACGTTATTATCCGCAATTGATGCTCGACAGCCCCCGGTTGTGGTGGCCGAACGGATATGGAGAACCGAATCTGTATACTTGTACCTTTGAAGTAAAGGTGGATGACAAAGTTTCCGAAACGAAAGATGTTACTTTCGGTATAAAGAAATATACTTATGATAAGGAGAATAACACTTTCCACATTTATATCAATGGGGTTCCCGTATTTGTAAAAGGGGCCAATTGGGGAATGTCGGAATACATGCTTCGTTGCCGTGGTACTGAATATGATACAAAGGTTCGTTTGCATAAAGAGATGAACTTTAATATGATACGTAATTGGCTGGGCTCTGTGACCGATGAGGAATTTTATGAAGCCTGTGACAAATATGGAATTATGGTGTGGGATGATTTCTGGATTAATTCCAATCCGAATTTGCCTTACGATCTTAACGTGTTCAATAATAACATGATGGAGAAGATCAAACGCATACGCAATCATCCGAGTGTGGCAGTGTGGTGCGGGGATAATGAATCCAATCCGCAACCGCCGTTGGAAGGCTGGATGGCCGAGAACATCAAAACGTTTGATGGGGGCGACCGTTATTTTCAGGCAAATTCCCATGCACAAGGGCTGACCGGTAGTGGCCCGTGGGGGGCTTTCGAACCTCGTTTCTACTTCTCTAAATATCCTGACGGATTGGAAGGCGATCCGGCACGCGGCTGGGGATTCCGTACGGAAATAGGTACTGCTGTAATGACTACTTTTGAGAGCTTTAAAAAGTTTATGCCGGAAGAAAACTGGTGGCCGCGTGATGATATGTGGAATAAGCACTATTTCGGGCAGAATGCTTTCAATGCGGCTCCCGAACGTTATGACGCTTCTATCGCAAAAGGTTTCGGTAAGCCTGAAGGCATTGAAGATTATTGCCGTAAAGCGCAGCTTATCAATATCGAGTCGAACAAAGCAATGTATGAAGGCTGGCTGGATCGTATGTGGGAAGATGCGTCGGGCATCATGACCTGGATGGGGCAGTCGGCATATCCTTCAATGGTCTGGCAGACATATGATTATTATTATGATCTGACAGGTGCCTATTGGGGGGCGAAGTCGGCTTGCGAACCGGTACATATTCTTTGGAATCCGGTGACGGATGGTGTAAAGATTGCCAACACAACGGCACGTGATCTGGAAGGGTTGACTGCCGAGGTTAAAGTATACAATCTGGATGGTAAACCGGTAACGGCTTACACGAAATCGGCTACGGTCAATTCGCCCAGTAACACTACCGTACAGTGCTTTACCATTGATTTTAATAAAGAACGCAAAAATCTGTCTTTAGGAAAACCGACTTATGCGTCGAGTGTCACTTACGGGCAACCTTCGGATGCTACGGACGGTAAGAAGGACACCCGTTGGGCAGCAGCCAAAGCGGATAATGAGTGGATCTATGTAGATCTTGGCAGTGTGCAGCCTGTCGGTGGTGTTCGTCTGGATTGGGAGGCTTCGTTCGGAAAAGCTTATAAGATACAGGTATCGAACGATGCGGAAAACTGGAAGGAAGTCTATAAGACGGATGAAGGACGCGGTGGTGTAGACGAAATTACCTTCCCCGAAGTGGATGCCCGTTATGTACGTATGTTCGGTATCGAGCTCGGCTGGTGGTTCGGTTATTCCTTGTGGAGTTTCGATGTCTTGAGTGGAACGCAGCCCAGTGAAGGATTGAGCGATGTTCATTTTATCCGCCTGACCTTGAAAGATAAAGCCGGAAATGTAGTTTCGGAAAATAACTATTGGCGTGGTAACGACCGTTTGAACTTTACGGCTTTGAACACTTTGCCGAAAGCAGATTTGAAGGTTTCTTCCAAAATGGTGAAAAAAGATGGAAAGGCGGAAATCCAGGCTTCCATCGCCAACCCCGCTTCTGCCAAAGGTGTTGCCTTTGCCGTGCATGTGCAGGCATACCGCACCTCGGATGGCGAGCGCATTTTGCCGGCTATCATGAATGACAACTATTTTACCCTTATGGCGGGTGAGAAGAAGAATGTTACCATTACGTTCGACGAAAAGTTATTGGACGGCGGTTCTTATAAACTGGTGGTGACCCCTTATAACAACTAACATATAACTGTTCGGGATTTGCGATTAGACGGTTTATGATGTTGTACGATTGAAATAACTCCAATCGCATGTCATAAACCGGCTGACTGCAAATCCCAATTTTTTTTCTCGAAGATAGATCAATACTCTCATTTTATAGAACAAATGTAGAAGATCAGCCCGGAATATATTTAAACACGCCAAGATATCTACATTGATTATATTTATCGATACATTTAAAACTCGATCCGAGAGTCGATAATACTACATTTGCAACAGGTCTTTGACTATTAACCAGGTTTTAAATTAAAAATTATGAAGCACATTTTCTCTTTAAAGAAAAGTATTTCCCTCTTGTCGGTTGCGTTTGCCTGCTTACCTTTTACAAGTGGCGTTGCCCAGCAAATGACTGCTTTTGAAAGGGTGGGAACAGATGATGAATCCGTACAGGAGTTTTTCCCCGGCGAGCACCGGGCGCGTCCGGTATTGGGCGCATATACCAATAGCGGATATATGGGATTGTTCAGTGGCGGCCAGGATTTAGGCGGTTCGAGTGGTTGGTACACCGATTCCCGTTGGGGAGATTTGGGTGACGGGACATTTGCCAACCCCATCCTGAATGGCGACTATTCCGATCCGGATGTTATCCGGGTGGGAAATAAATATTATATGATCTGTTCTGAGTTCCATTTTATGGGAATACCGGTTCTCGAATCCGAAGATATGGTTAACTGGACCATTATCGGTCAGATATACGATCGTATCGACTATCCCGGCTTTTCGGAAATGAAACGTTATGGCGACGGTAGCTGGGCGCCTGCTTTGCGCTATCATGACGGGAAATTCTGGATGTTCGTCTGTATGCCGAATGACGGTTTGTTTATGTCTACCGCCACAAATCCGGCCGGCCCCTGGTCTCCGTTGCATTGTGTGAAGAGTGCCGGTGGCTGGGAAGACCCTTGTCCGCTTTGGGATGAGGATGGGCAAGCTTATGTCGGCCGTAGCCAGTTGGGCGGTGGCCCTATTTATATTCATAAAATGAGTGCGGACGGCACACGGCTTCTTGACGATGGTCAGAAAGTATATGAGGGGCCGGTCGCCGAAGGCACGAAACTTTTTAAAAAGGATGGTTACTATTACATCAGCATTCCCGAAGGCGGAGTCAGTTCCGGCTGGCAGACGGTGATGCGTTCTAAAGATATTTACGGTCCTTATGAATCGAGGCGCGTGCTGGAGATGGGAGTGACCAGGGTAAATGGTCCGCATCAAGGTGCTTTGGTAGATACTCCCGAAGGAGAATGGTGGTTTTATCATTTCCAGTCGGCCGATCCTCAGGGGCGTGTCGTACATTTGCAGCCGGTGGTATGGGAAGACGGTTTCCCGGTTATCGGCATGGATTATGACAAGAATGGAGTAGGCGAGCCGATGAAAGTCTGCAAGAAGCCTTCTATAAAATGTAATGTAACCCCTCATGCCCCGCAATCGAGTGACGACTTCGCATCGGATAAGTTAGCTTTGCAATGGCAGTTCAACCACAATCCGGCAAACGAAAACTGGTCTTTGACATCCCGTCCCGGATGGCTGGAAATTAAAGCGTTAAAGGCGGAAAACGTACGCGAATCCCGTAATCAGTTTACACAGAAAACGATGGGATATAAAGGAGAAGCCGTCATTCGGATGGATTATTCGGATATGACAGAAGGACAGCGGGCCGGTCTGGAATGTATCGGTGATAAATTCTGCGGTGCAGGTATCTTGATGCAAATAGACGGCGGAGTGTTGCAGCCGGTTGTCTATTATGAGAATGAAGGGCAGGTAAAATTGATAAAAACAATAGAGGGGGCGGATGACCGGATAATTTATGTGAAATTAGTGATCGACGCCTTGACGAATAATCATCAATTTTCCTACAGTTTGGACGGACAGAATTATCTGGACTGCGGCGATTCGTTTCGGGAAGGTTCCCGCGACTGGAAGGGTTCCCGCGTAGGCCTTTACTCCTATAATACGAAAGCGGATGGCGGAAGTGCCTGGTTTGATTCATTTGAGTATAAATTTGACGGCCCCGGCGGGTTGGCGGCAGAAGAATAAAAGGAGGGATTTATGAAAAAGAGATTGATTGCCTGTCTGCTTATGGCATTGCCCTGTATCGGGGGGATTGCCCACGTCTGGGATGAATTGGCTATTCTTGTACGGCGTAATAGTGATGGAACTTTTACACTTGAAAAGGAATCCTATCTGCCGATAAGTACGTATACCAATGCAGTGTTTTTTGATTTTAACAATGACGGGAATCTCGATTTGCTGATTATGGGGCAGGGAGGAGATTGGAATGTAAGCAGTGATGTTAAGATTGTGGCCTTGTATCGGAACTTGGGAGAAGAGAATGATTATCGTTTTGAGAAAGTTGCCAATCCGGGATTCTTTCCATACAAAGATGAGGGTTTTTACAATCCGATTTCCGTAGGCGATTATAATCACGACGGATATACGGACGTCGTTGTGATGAGCTATCACGAGGGGCGACGTGTGGACTTGTATCTGAATGACCGTGGGAGCGGTACCTTTATCCATCAGGAGCAACAAGTGTTTGAGGGGGCTACCAATGGTTCGGTTATGTTTGGCGATCTGAATAACGACGGTTGGCTCGATATTGAATTTTCCGGATATAGTGACCGGGCGTCTACCGGAATTAAAACTTATCAACAAGCGTGACGGCTCATTTGCAGATGAGACTCCGGCAAATATTTACGGCGCTTTTCAGGGACAATCCACGTTGGCAGATATTAACGGTGATGGAACATTGGATATTATCAGTACCGGGAATGGCGATAATTGGGTTTGCCTTGCTTCTTTGTTCTACAACACGGTTGATAAGGACGGTAAATGTACCTATCGGTATGTTTCGGAAAAAGAAAGCAACCTTTTGGGAGTCAGTAGGGCCAATCCGTTGGTTGCTGACTTTAACGGTGACGGCCGGATGGATATGGTGATAAACGGGGAACCCAGTGACGGTTCCGGATATAGAAACCGTATCTATTATCAGACTCCGGAAGGAAAGTTTGTGATGGATAAATCTTATCCGGTGGTTCCGGTCAATCAGGACGGGGGTATTAATATGGGTGATGTGAATGGCGACGGCAATATGGACTTGATAGTCGGCGGTTATGTAGGAACTTACGATAAAGCTCCCGACTCTTATTATTCTTCACCGTTGCGGGTTTATGAGAACAATCCTCAGAAAAACGGGCTTCCCGGAAATACTTTTCCCGAGCCTCCCGCCAAGGTTACGGCTGCAATGGAGGGAGATGAACTCCTGATCACTTGGTTACCCGGTTCCGATAAAGAGACCCCCGAAGCGGCGCTGCGCTATAATATTTATGTTCGTAACGAGACTACCGGTGAACTGTACACCATGATCCCGGTAGATATTGAAACCGGTAAGCTGAAAGTCGGTACCGATTTGCAGACTTCTCTTTCTTCCGCTCTCAACTCTTATCGGATGCGTGTGTTTGGTGAAGGCAAATATACGGTAGGGGTTCAGACGTTGGACCAGTCATATGCCGGTAGTAAGTTTGCGACGGCCGGTTTCTCGGCAACGGGTATCCGGCAAGTTGCGGCGTTCGATCATTTCAGAGTCGTTACTGTCGATTCCGGAGTAGTGATCCGGGGAGAGGATAATCACAAGGTGGTTGTCTATGCCATGGACGGCAGAACGGTTAATACGGGCTTTTCCAATACGGTTATCCCTTTGTCGGACAAAGGAGTGTACGTTGTTTCGGTAAGTGGAGAAGACGCACCGCTAAAGTGCATGTATTGACTGCTCCGAGAAATATACTGATTAAGTAATGGTAATATAGTTTATTATTCGCTTCTTGATAGACTTTAGGTGTAAAAACATGGGGATGTTGTGCATGAAAACATCTCCATGTTGCATATAAGAACATCCCCATGTTTTGTGTGACAACATCCGGATGTCTTGATATCCCGATTTTATAGAAAAATGATGGCGGATCATATATGATTATGGAATTAAAAGATAAAAGAATGAATAGAAGAATTTTATGGTTTGCAGTAAGTCTGGTTTGTACTTTTTCTGCTTATGGCCAGGCGCAAAATGGCAAAGATGTTTATCTGGATATGAATGCTCCCCGGCACGAACGTATTCTCGATCTGTTATCGAAGTTGACCATTGAAGAAAAGATTTCATTGCTGCGTGCCACTTCACCGGGTATCCCACGACTTCATATAGATAAATATTATCATGGGAACGAAGCGCTTCATGGCGTTTTGCGTCCCGGAAACTTTACCGTGTTTCCACAGGCCATTGGATTGGCTGCTATGTGGAATCCGCAATTATTGAACGAAATATCGACTGTTATCTCCGATGAGGCTCGTGCCAGATGGAACGAATTGGAACGGGGCAAAAAGCAATCGGCGCAATTTAGTGATTTACTTACATTCTGGTCTCCTACCGTCAATATGGCAAGAGATCCGCGTTGGGGACGTACTCCTGAAACTTATGGTGAAGACCCCTTTTTGTCGGGTAAGTTAGGGGTTGCATTCGTAAAAGGACTGCAAGGAGACCATCCCCGTTATTTGAAAGCCGTATCGACTCCTAAGCACTTCGTTGCCAACAATGAAGAGCATAACCGTTTTGAGTGTAATGTCAGGGTGAGTGAGACGAATTTAAGGGAATACTACTTGCCTGCATTTGAAAAATGTATTACCGAAGGAAAAGCCGCTTCCATCATGACTGCTTACAATGCTATCAACGATGTTCCTTGTGCATTGAATAACTGGTTACTGAAGAAAGTTCTTCGTCATGACTGGGGATTCGACGGGTATGTGGTTTCCGATTGTGGAGGTCCCAGCCTTTTGGTTACGGATCATAAGTATGTAAAGACGCTGGAAGCTGCCGCGACTTTATCCATACAGGCCGGACTTGATCTCGAATGCGGGGATAATGTCTACATAGAACCTTTACTTAATGCATATAAACAGTATATGGTCAGTGAAGCGGAGATAGACTCTGCCGCTTATCATGTATTGAGAGCACGTATGCGTTTGGGATTGTTCGATGATCCGGACTTGAATCCTTATAATAAAATATCCCCTTCGATAATCGGTTGTGAAAAGCATAGTCAATTGGCTCTTGAGGCTGCCCGCCAGAGTATTGTCTTGTTGAAGAATGAGAAGAAATTCTTACCTCTCGACCCCAAGAAGATAAAGTCGATAGCGGTGGTGGGAATCAATGCCGGAAATTGTGAATTTGGTGATTATAGCGGAACCCCGGTCAATCATCCTGTATCGGTGTATGAAGGTGTCCGAAACAGAGTGGGCGATCAGGTTGAAGTCATGTATTCTCCTTGGGTCTCTTCGGTTTCGGGATATGAGATGATTACGAAGTCTTATTTCCCGAATGGGCTGAAAGCAGAGTATTATGACAATAAAGATCTGACAGGTACTCCTAAGGTACGTATCGACAATAATATCAATTTTGAGCCGGCCAATCAGGCACCGGATCCTTTTCTGCCGAAATCTCCCTTGTCTATCCGTTGGAGTGGCGACCTCGTGCCCACCGTTTCGGGAAAATATACATTGGCTTTTTCTTCTGATGACGGTTGTCGGCTGTACATCGACGGGAAGAAAATGATAGACTCATGGCATAACCGGAATGTAGAGACGGATAGCGTATCTCTGTTTTTGGAGAAAGGGAAAAAGTACGAACTGGTTGCTGAATATTTTGACGGTGGAGGTGATGCGTCTGCAAAATTGTATTGGCGTGCACCGGATACCGATAAAAGAGATTTAATCGATTTATACGGGGAGGCCGGTGATATCATGGGAAAATGCGATTTGACCATTGCCGTAGTGGGAATAAACAAATCCATCGAACGTGAAGGACAGGACCGTTCTTCTATAGAGCTTCCGAAAGATCAGCAAGCTTTTATCGAAGAAGCCTACAAGATCAATCCGAACACCATAGTAGTTCTGGTTGCCGGTAGTTCATTGGCTATAAACTGGATGGATGAGCATATCCCTGCTATTGTCAACGCGTGGTATCCCGGAGAAGCGGGAGGAACTGCCATTGCCGAGGTACTGTTTGGAGATTATAATCCCGGAGGAAGATTGCCATTGACCTATTACCGCACTTTGGACGAATTGCCCGCATTTGATGATTACGATGTTCGTAAAGGGCGGACTTACCAATTCTTCGAGGGTACTCCACTGTATGCATTCGGCTACGGGCTGAGTTATACTACTTTCTCTTATAAAAAGCTGAATATCGATTCTGCCGGTGATACGGTGAAAGTAAACTTTACTTTGAAAAACACCGGAAAGTATGAAGGAGATGAGGTCACTCAGCTATACGTAAGGTATCAGGGGGATAATTCCTTAATCAAACTGCCTTTGAAACAACTGAAAGGTTTTGAACGGGTGCATTTGAAGAAAGGCGAAAGTAAACGGGTAACC
>ERZ838839.2062-NODE-2062-length-16642-cov-2.529511_pt1 | contig 16642 bp, 16 predicted proteins | sample MGYA00519909_ERZ838839 | MGnify/ENA primary metagenome ERZ838839 (study PRJEB31850, sample SAMEA3708843) | human gut metagenome | biome: human gut; feature: human-associated habitat; material: faeces | place: China | collected 2014 ... | reverse complement strand
GTCCATGCCGCCTGCTGGAGCAGATGGATGGTACGCGGATTGTACAGGTGTTCTTCCTGACCAGAGCGCTCCTTGTGGCTTCCCACGCTCTCCAGGGTCAGATCTACATCCAGGCCCAACGGGTCAAATGCGGTGGAATGCAGCACATCCACATCATTGGCGATATCTTCCAGGGTGATACCGCCCACACGGCTGACCGTGTTGGTAAAGTACTTGTCGATGACCTCTTTAGAGATGCCAATAGCCTCAAAGATCTGCGCGCCCTGGTAGGACTGGACGGTGGAAATACCCATCTTGGACGCGATCTTGACGATGCCGTGAAGGACTGCGGAATTGTAGTCATTTACGGCTGCATAATAGTCCTTATCTAACATCTTGGACTCGATCAGGTAGTGAACAGACTCCTGTGCCAGATACGGGTTGATGGCGCTGGCACCAAAGCCCAGTAAAGTTGCGAAGTGATGTACTTCTCTCGGCTCGCCGCTCTCCAGGATCAGAGCCATGGAAGTGCGCTTCTTGGTCTTTACCAGATGCTGCTGCAAAGCAGATACCGCTAACAGCGACGGGATCGGCACATGGTTTTCATCGATGTCACGGTCAGACAGGATGATGATGTTGACGCCATCGCGGTGCGCACGGTCTACCTCCAGGAACAGGCGCTCAATCGCCTTGGCCAGGGAAGTATTCTTATAATAGGTGATCGGGATCACTTCTACCTTGAAGCCCGGTTTCTTCATATATTTAATCTTTAACAGATCGGTACAGGTCAGGATCGGGTTATCTACCTTTAAGATGTGGCAGTTCTCCGGAGCCTCCTCCAGTACATTGCCCTCTTCACCGACATAAACCGTGGTAGAAGTTACGATCTCCTCACGGATCGCATCGATCGGCGGATTGGTTACCTGTGCAAAGAGCTGTTTGAAGTAGTTAAACAGCGGCTGATGCTTCTTGGACAGCACTGCCAGCGGACTGTCCGCACCCATAGCGGAAACGGCCTCTGCACCATTTAATGCCATCGGAAGGATCATCGTCTTATACTGCTCGTAGGTATAGCCGTAGGTCTTCTGCATCTGCGCACGCTGTTTTTTAGTCAGCTCCGGCACGCCCTTGTTCGGAATCGGAAGATCTTTTAAATCCACCATCTGGGCATCCAGCCACTCACCGTACGGCTGGCGGGACGCATAGCGAAGTTTTAATTCCTCATCTCCTACCAGTTCGCCCTTCACGGTATCGATCAGAAGCATCTTGCCCGGTCTTAAGCGTTCCTTCCTGATGACATGAGACTGGTCGATATCGATCGCACCAACCTCGGAAGCCAGGATCACCTGGTCATCATCGGTAATGTAGTAACGGGATGGACGCAGGCCATTGCGGTCGAGAACCGCCCCCATCACATCTCCATCACTGAATACAATGGAGGCCGGGCCATCCCATGGCTCCATCATGGTTGCGTAGTAGCGATAGAAGTCCTTGACCTCCTGCGGCATAAACCGGTCATGCTGCCACGGCGCCGGGATCAAAATCATAACAGCCATCGGAAGCTCCATGCCGCTCATAACCATAAATTCCAGCGCGTTATCTAACATGGCAGAGTCAGAGCCCTCCTGGCTGATGATCGGAAGAACCTTGTACATGTCAGACTTGAAGAACTTTGTTTCCATGTTCTCCTCGCGAGCCATCATCTTATCCACGTTGCCGCGGATAGTGTTGATCTCACCGTTGTGGACAATAATGCGGTTCGGATGGGCACGCATCCAGCTCGGGTTGGTATTGGTGCTGAAACGGGAATGTACGGTTGCAATAGCGGACTCATAATCCGGATCCTGCAGATCCTCAAAGAACTGACGCAGCTCTTTGACCAGGAACATACCCTTGTATACAATTGTGCGGCTGCTCATGGATACCACATAAGTGTCGTCATTGCTCTGCTCGAATACGCGGCGTGCCACATAGAGGCGACGGTCAAAATCCAGTCCCTTTTCCACCTCTGCCGGCTTTCCGATAAAGCCCTGCATGATGTAAGGCATTTTCTCTACGGCCTTATCACCGATCTTCTCCGGATGAGTCGGAAGGGTTCTCCAGCCAAGGAACTTCAGTCCCTCTTTCTTTACAATCACCTCCAGCATTTTCTTTGCCTGGTTTCTTGCAAGTTCATCCTGGGGGAAGAAGAACATGCCGACACCGTATTCACGTGCCTCGCCAAGCTCAATGCCAAGCGGCTTTGTTACCTTCTGGAAGAATTTGTGGGAAATCTGAAGCATGATGCCGACACCATCTCCGGTCTTTCCTTCCGCGTCCTTGCCGGCGCGGTGCTCCAGGTTTTCTACAATATGAAGTGCCTGCTCCACGGTACGGTGGCTCGGGATACCCTTGATATTGGCTACAGCACCGATACCACAGTTGTCATGCTCAAAGCTCGGATCATAAAGACCCGGAGCCTTTGCTGTAGGAGCAGAGTTTTTTTGGGAGTTTGTTAAGGTTCTCTGATCGCTGTCCATAAATCATTTCCTTTCCTGTTTTGTAATGGGGAAATCAGTGGATGCGCCTTTTGGCGCTTTCTCAATCTGCAGAGCAAATGAAAAGAGGGCGCGAAAATCCATTTCGAATTTTCGCACCCTCGCGATTTCCTTGTGTAATCTTCCTGCATAATACTACATATTTTCTCATTTGTAAATCCTTTTTTTATTTTAAATTGTCAGATTATTTGTCTATTTATATTTTTGATTGCTATTATCAGTATTTTATTGCATTCCCAGAAATAAAAAAGGTATCTTCCAGAATTTTCTTCCAAAAGATACCTTTTTCTATCCAAATATGTTCACTTGCATTTGTTCAAAGAAGACTTACATTTCTCCAAGACCGCTCTCGATTGCTTTGCTCACAGTCTCCATAGCGGCTGCCTCATCCTCACCGTCACAGATCAGGGTAATCTCGGTACCGGACTTGATGCCTGCTGCCATTACGTTTAATACGCTCTTTGCAATGATTCTCTTCTCACCACACTCGATGATAACGTCACATTTGAATTTCATGGCAGTCTGGGATAAAACTCCTGCCGGTCTTAAGTGTAATCCGGACGGATTTACAACGGTTAAATTCTTACTAAGCATAGTTCACGTCTCCTTTAGAATTAATATCAACCTTAATAAATTTTATTACAAATCACGACAAGTGTCAAGGTTCTTCCCTAAGTTCCTGTTCTCTTTTTGAGAACACGCAGCCGCAGTAATTCTGCCGGTAAAGTCCATATTCCGCAGATAATTCCACGGAACGCCTGTAACCGTTTTTCTTCTTGAAATCCGATGGCAGGTGCTCTACCTTGTAGATTTGAGAGAGTTCCTCTCCGATCTCATTGAGTTTGCCGGCATTCTTAAGCGGACTGATAGTAAGAGTCGTGGCAAAATAATCAAAACCGCCCTCCGCCGCCATTTTGGCAGCCGCTTCCAGACGCAGTCGGTAACACCGAAAACAGCGTTCTCCACCCTCCGGAACTGTCTCAAGTCCCCTGCTTACTGCGTAAAAGCGTTCCGGCTCATAAGCACCGACTACAAGCGTAATGGGATGCTTTGCAGGCAGCTCCCGGATCAGATGCTGCTGCTCTGCGGCACGCTTTTCGTATTCCTCAGCCGGAGAAATATTTGGATTATAATAAAATACAGTGATCTCAAAATAATCTGACAGGTATTCCAGCACATAGCTGCTGCAGGGAGCGCAGCAACTATGCAACAAGAGCCGGGGAACCCGACTCTTGCTTTCATTTTCTTTTATGACTGCTTCCAGCTCACGCTGATAATTTCTGCGGTTCATAACAGCTCCTTTTACAGGAAATCACGGATCCGTTTGCTTCTGACCGGATTGCGCAGTTTTCTCAGTGCCTTCGCTTCGATCTGGCGAATACGCTCACGGGTTACATTGAAGGACTTTCCAACCTCCTCCAGTGTGCGCGGATGGCCATCCTCCAGGCCGAAACGCATCACGATAACCTGGCGCTCACGATCCTTTAAATCTCCAAGAAGCGCGTCGATGTGCTCCCGCAGCATCACGTTCTCCACATTGCCCTCCGGTGTCACAGCATTGCTGTCTGCAACAAAATCTCCCAGATTGGAATCATCTTCCTCACCGATCGGTGTTTCCAGCGATGCAGGTTCTCTGGCGATCTGCATGATCTCCATAACCTTATCCTCAGACATCTCCAAAGCATCTGCCAGCTCCGCAACAGACGGCTCATAGCCCAGTTCCAGAGTCAGCTTACGCTGCATCTTGGACATCTTGTTGATGGTCTCTACCATATGCACCGGCACACGGATCGTACGGGCCTGATCCGCAAGCGCACGGGTTACAGACTGCCTGATCCACCAAGTCGCATATGTACTCAGTTTATATCCCTTTGTATAATCAAACTTCTCTACACCCTTGATCAGACCAAGATTGCCCTCCTGGACCAGATCAAGGAAGCTCATGCCGCGGCCGGTATAGCGCTTTGCAATACTTACTACCAGACGCAGGTTTGCCTCGATCAGTCGCTCTTTTGCATATTCATCGCCCTCTGCCTTACGCTTTGCAAGCGTCAGCTCTTCCTCGGTGGTAAGCAGCGGTACGGTTCCGATTTCCTTTAAGTACATGCGGACCGGATCCTCAGTTCCGATTCCCTCAAGCAGATCAACCGCATCCAGCTCAATATCATCGGAATCCTTCATGAAGCTGTCGTCCATGTCTACATCATCGTCATCGAGAAGCAGACTGTCATCTGCAAGGGCAGCATCATCAATAACAGGGACTACATCAATATTTTTTTCCTCGAGGAAGCTGTAAATCTGCTCCATCTGCTCAGGACCAAGGTTTTCCCCTTTAAAAAAGTCATTGATCTCGGTGATGTCCAATGCATTATGCTTTGTTTTGGCAACTTCTACCAGCTTTTTCAGCTTATCTAAAAAATTGTCTTTTTCCACAGTAACATCCTTTCAGTTGAAGGTTTACGAAAGCCTACACAACTAACCATTATATAATACCCAGCGGCAGATTTCAACAATTATTTTCATTATTCTCTGTTTTTACGGCAGGTATCTTCTCATTATACAGCATATTTTCGTTCCTTTCCCGGTTCCGGGCAGAGAATCTCAATCTGCCGCGGCAGATTCCGGATGGACACTGCTGTTTTGCTTCCTCCGAATTCTCCGTCCAGCACCCAGTCTACCGGCTCCTGTGCCTCAATATGCAGCTCACTGGCTTTGAATTTATAGATGAGATCACTTGTTTCCTCCTCCCGCATCAAGAGCCCCGTCACAATACTGCTGAACTCCAGTGGTGTTTTCGGCATACGGATCAGAAGCACCTCAAACAAACCATCACTCAGCGATACATTCTGATTGATCAGTCCTTTAAACCCACCCACACTGACGGTGTTGGTCACCATGCCATAGATAAACTCTCCTTCTATGGTTTCTGCCGGAGAGGTAACCTTCATGACGTAGGATTTGATAGAAGCAAGGCTCTTTACGCCCTCCAGAATATACGCCTGATGTCCAAGCAGATTTTTCTTATCCTGCGGCGTCATGTAGGACACCTCCGTGAAGGCTCCAAAGCCCGCCACGTAAGCAAAATAGCTGTCCTCACAGAACCTGCCGATATCGACAGCACGGGGAATGCCATTTACCGCATTCAGGGCTGCCGGCATCATCTGTTTTGGAAGTTTCAGGCTGGACGCAAAATCGTTGGTAGAGCCGGCCGGGATATAGCCCAGGGCAACAGGCTTTGTCAGCTCCATCATGCCGGAAATGACCTCATTCAGGGTTCCGTCTCCGCCGCTGCACACGATCAGATCTTTCTTTCCGCCATATTTTAAAACAGCATCTCTGGCATCCAGGGATTTCTGCGTCACGTGCACCTGGATCTGGTATCCGGCACCTGTGTATGCATCCAGAATATCCAGAAGCTTTAAGCGGATCTTCTCCCTTCCGGATCTCGGATTAATGATCAGAAGCATTTGTTTTTTCTTTGCCATATAATACCGTCTGCCTCCTTCTCATTCTTTTTCATTATCGTCATTCTATCATCTTTGTATACCTGCCAAACGCATTCGGCAGTGCGTAAATCGTTTTCAGCTCTTCTTTTGCAGCAGCAATGTAGGACTTCGGGATTTCATGCCTCAGCCGTACCCGGTAGCCGGTCATATGCCATTCTACATGGGAAAAGACATGCTTTGCCGGGCCGATTGGCTCCAGCTCCACAATCTCTCCCGGATCCAGGCCAAAGGCCTCCGGCACCTCCTCCGGCGCAAGATGGCCTTCGCGGTTTGGAAGCTCATAAAGAGATGCCAGAAGCCCGCTGTCAGCCCGTTTATTCAGGCCCACCCGGCTGCCGCATTCCAGAATACAGACCGTTTTATCTTCCAGGCGGCGTTTTTTCGGTGGGGTTTTGACCGGGATCTCACCGATCAGTCCCTGCCGCTTTGCAAGGCAGATGGACTCCAGCGGACATTCTGCACAATGGGGCTGCCCGTTCGGCACACAGACAATGGCACCGATTTCAATGAGACCCTGGTTAAAATGGCTGGCCCGGTTTTTGGGCATTGTCTCCCGCAGATGAGTCTCCATCCACTTTTTTGTGGATGCCTTCAAAATATCCTCCCGGCTGGCTGTGACCCGGGAAATAACCCGGAGCACATTTCCGTCTACAGCGGGCACCGGATGACCGAAGGCGATGGAAGAAACGGCTCCGGCTGTATAGCTGCCGATCCCCGGAAGCTTTAAGAGCTCCTCATACTGCTCCGGCATCTTCCCGCCATATTCTTCCATAATGACTCCTGCTGCCTTTTTTAAATTGCGCGCCCGGTTATAATAGCCGAGGCCCTCCCAGAGTTTCATCAGCCGGTCATCCTCTACAGATGCCAGCGAAGCCACGTCCGGCAGCGCCTCAAGAAACCGCTCAAAATAAGGTTTTACCGCTTCAACCCTGGTCTGCTGCAGCATGATCTCCGAGATCCAGACCCGGTAGCCTTCCGGATTCTCCCTCCAGGGAAGGATCCGGGCATGCTCCTCGTACCAGGCAAGCAGCGGACCGTTCATGGCCCGCAGTCTGGCATCCAGATCTAATATCCCGTCCTCACGCTCTGAAACCTTCAAGCGGTCATACAGCTGTTTTGCATCATACATATCCATAAATTCCTCTTACTGACACCTCTCCGGAATTGATCTCCCGGATGCTGCCGTCAGGCAGTTCCACGATCAGCTCGCCCGCGTCATTGATTCCGTGGGAGATTCCGGTGTAATCACCTCCCGGCGCCAGCACCTTAACTTCCCGCTCCGCATTGACCAGCTTCTGATTATAGAGTTCCTTCAGAAGGCTCATATCCAGTGTTTCGCGGTACCTTCCATAATATTCCTCAAAAGCGCACATCACACCGTTGATCACAGCCGCCCGGCAAACCGGATGGCCCAGCTCCAGTGCCAGGGATGTAGCCGTAGCGCGGATTTCCTCCGGAAAATCCGTGGTATTGGCATTGATGCCGATTCCCACCACCACATAACGGATGGCATCCTCCTCCGTACTCATCTCCGTCAGGATTCCGCAGACTTTTTTGCCGTTCACCACAATATCATTCGGCCATTTGATCAGTCCATCAAGGCCGGTGACCTCTTTCACGGAATTCTGTACAGCCATAGCTGCAAGAAGCGTCAGCATGGAGGCATGCTCCGGGCGAAGCAGGAAACTGTACCAGATCCCACTCCCCTTTGGAGAGTCCCATCTGCGCCCCCGTCTGCCCTTTCCGGCTGTCTGGTTTTCTGCCACCACCAGGGTGCCTTCCGGCGCGCCCTGCTCTGCCATACGGCGCACTTCATTGTTGGTGGAATCAATCTCTTCTAAAAACTTTACATTCTGTCCCAGCCACTGAGATGTTAATACGGCACGGATTTCTGCTTCATTTAAAATATCCGCACTGTCATGCAGACGATAGCCACGGTTGCGCACTGCCTCGATCTCATAGCCCTCCGCTTCCAGCTGGCGGATCACCTTCCACGCCGCGGTGCGGGATACCCCGAGACGCTCACAGAGCTCCTGCCCGGAAACATAACCGTCTGTCTGTTTTAAGCATTTTAAAATTTCGTTTTTCAAACTTTACCTCCAGATGCTGATGGCACTTAACACACCCAGTATCGTCAGGATCACTGCCAGCAGGCACTGGACCGCTCCCCCCGCCTGCTTCTTTTTATCGTGTCCGCTCATTTTTAACCGGAATCCGCCGACTATACCGTTCAGCAGGGCTGCCAGCCAGAAAATCACAGGGAACAGAATACTGTTCCCCTCCGGATCAAAAAACGCCAGAATGGCGCAGATAACAACAAGAATGCCAATCACGATATGCAGCAGGTCCAGAATCAGCGCCGCACTGCGCGGATTGCGTTTTTTCTCCTGCCCAGCCATAAATTACACTCCAAGCGTTGCCATCATAACTGCTTTGATGGTGTGCATACGGTTTTCTGCCTCCTCAAAGACCTTGGACTGCTCAGACTCAAACACCTCATCGGTTACTTCCATGTCAGTAATGCCGAAACGCTTACCCATCTCAGCACCGATCTTTGTCTTTAAATCATGGAAGGACGGCAGGCAGTGTAAGAAGATTGCCTTCTCACCTGCATTCTTCATAACAGCAGAGGTAACCTTATACGGAGTCAGGTCGCGGATACGCTCCTCCCATACCTCGTCCGGCTCACCCATGGATACCCATACGTCGGTACAGATAACATCAGCGTCCCTGGTTGCCTCCTCCACATTCTCAGTCAGGGTAATGGTTGCACCGGATTCTTTTGCGTACTCCTCACACTGTGCTACCAGCTCCGGATTCGGGAAATATTTCTTTGGTGCGCATGCTACAAAGTGGAGTCCCAGCTTGGAGCAGACAATCATCAGGGAATTGCCCATGTTGTAGCGGGCATCACCCATGTACACAAACTTAACGCCCTTTAAACGGCCAAGCTGTTCACGGACTGTCAGCATATCTGCCAGCATCTGGGTCGGATGATACTCGTTGGTCAGACCGTTCCATACCGGAACACCTGCATATTTTGCAAGCTCTTCCACAATTTCCTGTCCAAAGCCGCGGTACTCGATACCATCGTAGATACGGCCAAGTACGCGTGCGGTATCCGCGATGCTCTCCTTCTTGCCGATCTGGGAGCCTGACGGATCCAGGTAGGTGGTGCCCATGCCCATATCATGCGCTGCAACCTCAAAGGAGCATCTGGTGCGGGTGCTGGTCTTCTCAAAGATCAGGGCCACGTTTTTGCCTCTATAGTTATCAACCGGAATGCCTTCTTGTTTCTTACGCTTCACCTCTGCGGAAAGATCCAGGAGATACAGGATTTCCTCCGGAGTGTAGTCCTTCAGTGTCAGAAAATGTCTTCCCTTTAAGTTCATAATTGTCTCTCCTCTGTATAAAAATTTTTATTGCTTTCCATCCTGATTCTTCGCGATCTCAGCCACGGATGTCACCAGACCTGCCATGCCCTGGATATCAGACGGAATGATAATCTTGGTGGCCTTGCCGTCTGCTGCTGCCGCAAATGCCTCCAGGCTCTTAAGCTGAAGCACGGCAGCATCTGCACCTGCCTCCTTTAAGAAGCGGATACCATCTGCCTTTGCCTGCTGTACTTTTAAGATTGCCTCAGCCTCACCTTCTGCCTCGCGGATCCGGCGCTCTTTCTCTGCCTCCGCATGAAGGATGGCTGCCTGTTTGTCTGCCTCTGCATCTAGGATCGCGGATTCTTTCTTACCTTCCGCAACCAGAATCGTGGATTTCTTCTCACCCTCTGCTCTAAGAATCGCTTCACGGCGCTCACGCTCTGCCTTCATCTGCTTCTCCATGGCATCCTGGATGGCCGCCGGCGGGATGATGTTTTTCAGTTCTACACGGTTTACCTTAATGCCCCAGGGGTCAGTCGCCACATCCAGGGAAGCCCGCATCTTGGTATTGATGGTCTCACGGGAAGTTAAGGTCTGATCTAATTCCAGGTCACCGATGATATTTCTCAGAGTGGTTGCCGTCAGATTTTCAATCGCCATGATCGGATTTACCACACCGTAGGCGTAAAGCTTCGGATCTGTGATCTGAAAAAACACAACGGTATCGATCCGCATGGTAACATTGTCTTTGGTGATGACCGGCTGTGGGTCAAAATCAACTACCTGCTCCTTTAAGCTTACCTTTTTTGCCACGCGGTCCACAAACGGAACCAGAAAATGCACACCGACCGACCAGGTGTCCAGGTAGGCTCCCAGACGCTCCACAACCAGTGCCTGAGCCTGTGGTACAATGCGGATACAGGATGCCAGCACCGCTAAAATCACGATCAGTAACGGAAAAATAAACAGAAAACCCATTATGCCTCCTCCTTTTCATCACTCACAATCAGTTTCACACCCTGGATCGCACGGATCCGGACTCTGGTTCCCTCCGGGTACACCTCACTGTCTTTTTCTGCCCGTGCGGTCCACTCCTGGCCCTGCACCATAACGGCACCGGTCTCTTTTGTGTTGTCGATCTCTGCCGTTACTCCTGCATCTTTTCCGATCAGGCTCTCTGCATTTGTCTTCACCGTAGAAGTATTGACATACTTGATAGCCAGCGGGCGGGTCAGAAACAGCAGGAGGAAGGAGATCACAACAAATACCAGAAGCTGTACTGCTACCGCTGCGCCTAAGAGGGCTGCCACAAAGGCAATGACTGCGCCACCCGCAAACCAGATCGTGGTCAGGGCTGTAGTCATGATCTCGATCCCCACCAGCACTACAAAAGCGATAAGCCAGTAAATTGCTGCCATAACAACTCCCCCTTTCTTATTTTCCTGTATGGTTTCTGCGCTGTCTTGCCGCCTCAAACATAAGGACTGAGGCTGCCACAGCTGCATTTAACGATTCCACGCGGCCCTCCATGGGAATGCGGATGTAGGTGTCTGCCATAGCCGCGGTTTCCTCCGTAAGTCCGTTGCCCTCATTTCCGATGAGAAATGCCGCAGGACCGGTATAATCCTCCTGGTCATAGGCATGTTTCCCCTGCAAATGAGCCGCGAACAGGCGGATCTTTTTCTTTTTCAGTTCTTCCAGCGTTTCATGCAGATTCTCCACATAGACGAACGGCATACGGAGCACGGAGCCCATGGTGGAACGGATCACCTTGGGATTGTAGATATCCGCGGTGTTCGCATCCATCACGATGCCGGTCACACCGGCGCCCTCGCCCGCGCGCAGGATCGTTCCGAGATTGCCCGGATCCTGAATGGTTTCCAGCACCATGAGAAGTGCCGGTTTTTCCTGCAGGTCCTCTGCCTGTGCAGACTTCCGGCTGCCGCCGGCCACCTCCTCCAGAGTATAATGATACTGTTTTACCAGCGCCAGGATCCCCTGTGGTGTCTGAGTGTCAGACAGATTTTTAAATACTTCATCGGTTACCAGTTCTATATGCTTCACACCTTCCCGGAGTGCTTTGCCTTCCTTCGTTTTGCTGAAGCTTTCGGACAGATACAGGGTGTGAATACGGTCTTTGGGAATTTCCGAACACATGCGGAGTCCTTCCGCCACGAACAGATCTTCCTCTCGCCTGGTTTTTGCTTTCTTCACCAGAGCATTCACAAATTTCACCTGCTTGTTGGTTGTACTGCTGATCACGTTTTATACTCTCCTTATGTTTAATGGATGTTTTCGAGATCCTCCATCCAGATTCTTCTTGCCGCATCGCTCGGCATGCGCAGATCTCCTCTCGGGGATACAGCCACAGAACCGACCTTCGGGCCATCCGGCAGACAGGAACGCTTAAACTGCTGGGCAAAAAAGCGGCGGTAAAATACATTCAGCCACTTGAGTATCGTCTCTCTGTCATATTCTCCCTCAAATGCCTGCAGGGCCATCCGGTAAATTCTGGAAGGCCGGAAGCCAAAACGGAGCACATAGTAGAGGAAGAAATCGTGAAGCTCATACGGTCCCACCAGATCTTCTGTCTTCTGGGAAATGACGCCATTCTCCGGCGGAAGCAGCTCCGGGCTTACCGGAGTATCCAGCACATCCAGAAGGACTTCCTTCAGTGCTTCTTCGCCGCAGGCGTCCGCATAATAGCGCACCAGATGACGGACCAGTGTCTTCGGCACAGAAACATTTACGCCGTACATGGACATGTGGTCACCGTTATAGGTAGCCCAGCCGAGAGCCAGCTCTGACATGTCACCGGTGCCGATTACCATACCGCCCACCTGGTTGGCGATATCCATCAGGATCTGGGTGCGTTCTCTGGCCTGTCCGTTCTCGTATGTCACATCGTGGACAGAAATGTCGTGGCCGATGTCCTCAAAATGACGGGTCACTGACGCCTTGATATCGATCTCCTTTAAGGATGCCCCAAGCTTTTCTGTCATCTGGCAGGCATTCTGGTAGGTACGGTCTGTCGTGCCGAAGCATGGCATGGTGATGGCATGAATCTGTTTTCTCGGAATATCCAGCATATCAAAGGCCCTCGCCGCCACAAGAAGTGCCAGGGTGGAATCCAGGCCTCCGGAAATGCCGAGAACCACATGACTGCAGCCTGTGTGCTCCAGGCGTTTTTTTAAGCCCATGGCCTGGATCGTGAAGATTTCCTCACACCGGCGGCTCCGCTCCGCTTCATTGTGCGGTACAAACGGACGGTTATCGATATAGCGGAGAAGCTTTTCTGAAGTTTTTTCAGAAGAAGCCAGTGAAAAACGGATGGTCTGATAACCGCTGCGGTCTGCTGCCGGGTACGTGGTGGTACGGCGGCGCTCCGCATTCAGACGCTCCAGGTCCATATCTGCCATGACTGTCTCCGGGACGAACCGGGAGGACTCTGCCAGGCGGGTTCCGTTTTCTGCAATGATATTGTGGCCGCCAAATACCAGATCCTGGGTAGACTCACCCTCCCCGGCGTTGGCATACACATAACCGCAGATGAGGCGCGCAGACTGGCCGCAGATCAGCTCCCGGCGGTAGGAATCTTTTCCGACCACCTCATCACTGGCGGAACAGTTCACAATAACCGTGGCGCCGGCCAGCGCATGGCGGATGCTTGGCGGGCACGGTACCCACACATCCTCACAAATCTCAGCTGCCACCGTAAGCTTCGGATTCTCCTTACAGGTAAACAGCAGGTTGGTTCCCATAGGGACCCGGGTGTCCAGCCAGTCTGTCAGGACCGGTATCTCCATACCAGGCGTAAAATGCCGCAGTTCATAAAACTCTGAATAGTTCGGCATATTGGTCTTTGTCACCAGGCCAAGGAGTTCTCCATCACAGATGGCTGCTGCCACATTGTAAAGCTTTCCCTCATGCTCCCAGGGAAGTCCTGCAAACAAAAGCATTTTCCGTCCCTTTGTGAAATCCACAAGATTCTTTAATTCTTCTTTTACCTGTTCCAGCAGGATCTCCTGCTGGAACAGATCGTTACAGGTATATCCGGAAAGGCACAGCTCCGGGAAGACCAGAAGCTCTGCGCCTTTCTTTTCATATTCTTCTATGATCCGGCAGATGGTCTCTCGGTTATGAACCGGGTCTGCAACCTTGATCTTAGGTGTAGCTGCCGCTGTGCGGATAAAGCCGTCTCTCATATCAGTTTCCTCCTGACGGAATGTGCACATGTCAGATTTCATACTGAATCAGTGCATACTATTGCAGACAGTATATCATATCCTGCATCAAAAATAAAGCATGAGAAAAAGCCGTTTCCATTTACATTCATGACTTTTTCCTGTACAATGTCCTGTGAGGAGGGATAACCATGAGAGTATCAACCAAGGGACGCTATGCACTGCGCATGATGATCGAGTTTGGCCTGAATCCGGACCAGTGTACCAAGATCAGCCAGGTGGCCGCGCGCCAGGGCATTTCCGATAAATATCTGGAAAGTATCCTGAAGTCTCTTGTAAAACAAAAGATGTTAAAAGGACTGCGTGGTAAGGGTGGGGGATACCAGCTTACCCGCACACCGGCAGAATATAGTGTCGGAGAGATTCTGGAAGTGGCCGAAGGAACGCTTGCTCCTGTGGCTTGTCTTATGGATGATGCGGAAGATTGTCCAAGAGCGAACCAGTGCCGGACGCTTCCTATGTGGAAGAAGTTTGATTCACTGGTTCACGATTTCTTTTACAATATTACTCTGGAACAGATTCTGGAGGATCCAAAGTTTTTACCAGAAGAATAAATTTCTTTATCGATGGAGACAGATATTTGCTATGATGATAGGCTATATGAATCGTATTCTGGAAAGAGAAATCGGAGAAGGTAATCTGGGATAATCGCCCCTCTCTTACTTCTCTTTTTATCATCTGTTCTGGAACGATCGTTACCCCTAATCCATAATGTACCGCTTCCATAAGTGTTGTCTGGGATGTGCTTTCCCATACTGGAGTGACGGTAAGTCCAGTCTGATTTACCGCACTCTGGAATACTTCATATGCACCACTGCTTTTTTCTCTGGATAAAAGCGGCTCTTTCATAAATTCTTCTAGTGGTACCGTTTTTCCTGCCATCGGATGCTCCGGGGCGCATATGGCGGTATATTTCTCATAAAATAGCGGTTCTGCAACGATATGTTCTGACTGTATCGTTCCCCCTACAAGTGCCAGATCTAACTTTCCATCTAACAGTTCTTTTTCTACAACAGCGGTTGTATTTATCTTTACCTGCACATTTATTCCCGGATACCTGTCCCGAAATTCCCGGATGAGTCTTGGAATATAATAAGTTCCTATATTTACACTCGCTCCTACTCGGAGTCTTCCGGTAAAGTCTGTATTTTTAAATGCAATTTCCATCTCATCATACATCGCAATGAAATGCTTTGCATAGTCGAGAAATCTCTTTCCTTCTTCTGTAATATGAAGTCTCTGATTAATTCTCTCAAAAAATCTTGCCCCATAATGCTCTTCTATCTCTTTTATGGCAACACTTACCGTTGGCTGTGTCAAATACAGCTTTTTGGCAGCTTTTGTGATATTTTCTTCTTCCGCTACGGCGATGAAAATTCTAAAATGGCGAATGGACACGCTATTCCTCCTTTCTCAAATCCGATTTCTATTTTATAGTTTTTTATCTATGAACTTTATTATAATTATAGTATTTTTAAAATAATCTCGCAAGTGATATATTAATAATGTAAAAAGACTTAATTTGTAAATATCTTTAGAGCATGTTTGAAAAATGCTTTCTGTAAAATATACCGCAAAGTAGGGTGTGCAGATTACAGGAATAATTTTTCAAACACTCTCTAGAAAGTAAGAGGGATTTCATGAAAAATAAACCGCACAAACTATGGGTGTTATTTCTTACAACACTTTATATCAGTGCTTTTACATTTGGCGGCGGCTTTGTCATCGTCACTTTTATGAAGCATAAATTCGTAGATGAACTACATTGGATTGATGAGCAGGAAATGCTCGATTTTACCGCTCTTGCACAGTCCTGTCCTGGAGCGATTGCTGTAAATGCTGCTATTTTGGTCGGCTGGAATGTATATGGTTTTGCCGGAATGATTGTGGCAACGCTCGGAACAATTCTTCCACCGATGATTATTTTATCTGTCGTTTCTTTTTTCTACGCTATTTTTTCAACAAATGTATGGGTAGCTGTCGTGTTAAAAGGAATGCAGGCAGGAGTTGCTGCCGTCATTTTAGATGCTGCGTGCAGCCTTGGAGAAAGTGTATTAAAAGAAAAAAGCAGCCTGTCTATTTTTATCATGACCGCTGCTTTTGTATGTGACTTTTTCTTAGAAGTAAATGTTGTTTATATTATTCTTGTAGCCGCATGTATCGGCATCATTCAGTTTATATGGTATCAGTACAGGCCATTTTTTCTCAGGCAAACACAGAAGGAAACACAGAAACAAAAATGCTTACAGGAGACGAAATTATGATTTATATACAATTATTTCTGAGTTTCGTACAGATTGGGCTTTTTAGTGTCGGCGGTGGGTACGCTGCAATTCCGCTGATTCAAAGCCAGGTTGTAGAAACTCATGGATGGCTTACCATGAACGAATTCACGAATCTTATCACAATCGCAGAAATGACACCTGGTCCAATCGGTGTCAATTCTGCCACATTTACCGGTCTGCAGATTGCTGGAATCCCCGGTGCTCTTGCCGCTACTTTCGGCTCGATTTTTCCTTCCTGTATTCTGGTATCTATTCTGGCACTTGTATATTGTAAATACAAAGAAACTTCAGCAATCAGCAATATTCTTTCGAGTCTGCGGCCTGCCGTTGTTGCACTGATTACTGCTGCCGGATTTTCTATGTTTCAGACCGCTGTTCTTTCCGGGAAAGCCTTACACATTTCTTCAGTAAATGTATTCGCTCTTCTTCTTTTTATTGCAGCCTTTATTGCTCTTAGAAAATGGAAGCTGAATCCGATTCTTATTATGTGCCTTTGCGGTGTGGCAAATTTATTCTTCACACTTTTAAAATCTGCTAACTTCTGATTTGTGAGACTATGGAACAGACGCCGCTACAGAAGAATCTATAAGCGGATTGCTCAAAAAATATAAAAAAGAAGCCCTTGTTATAAGCTTGAATTTTGTGACTTTGCGCTGTGGAATCCTGACTGTAACCTTGCGAGCTCGTTTTCGAGCAAGGTTGTTTTATCAGGCA
>ERZ838839.2061-NODE-2061-length-16647-cov-52.333233_pt1 | contig 16647 bp, 10 predicted proteins | sample MGYA00519909_ERZ838839 | MGnify/ENA primary metagenome ERZ838839 (study PRJEB31850, sample SAMEA3708843) | human gut metagenome | biome: human gut; feature: human-associated habitat; material: faeces | place: China | collected 2014 ... | reverse complement strand
CCTGATTAAATAGTCTTTTATAAAGGAAAATGGAATTACCCAAACTGATAAATAACATAACTGAACGTGTGATAGATGACTTGAAAAGCAGGTTATCTTCCAAATCAAAGCTGTCCATAGCTGCTGCTTCATTCTCTATTTATGCCTTTGAAGCGTTAAAAAAGGAATTGGAGAATGTAGAAGAGTTACGTTTTATTTTTACGTCACCAACTTTTGTTAAAGATAAATCAGAAAAGGAGAAGCGTGAATTCTATATTCCTAAGCTAAATCGCGAGCGTAATCTTTATGGCTCTGATTTTGAAATAAAACTTCGTAATCAATTATCTCAAAAAGCCATAGCTAGAGAATGTGCAGATTGGATACGTAAGAAAGTCCGTTTTAAATCTAATTCTTCATCGGAAGTAATGGGTGGTTTCTTGCAAGTGTCTGATGTTGAATCACGTTCTTATGCACCTTTTAATGAGTTTACTACAACAGAACTTGGTTTGGATAGAGGGAACAGTGTCTATTCTATGGTACATAGCTCGCCGTCGCCTTTTGCAGAAGAATACCTAAAGATATTCAATGCACAATGGAGTAATAGCGAAAAGTTTGTAGATGTAACAGACCGGATTTTGGAATATATTGAAACGGTTTATAAGGAAAACTCACCCGATTACATATACTTTATCACACTCTATAATATCTTCAGTGAGTTTCTTGATGATATATCCGAAGATGTATTGCCCAATGAAGCTACAGGGTTCAAAAATAGTGTGATTTGGAACAAACTATATAATTTTCAGAAAGATGCAGCTCTTGCTATTATCAATAAATTAGAGAAATACAATGGCTGTATTTTGGCGGATAGCGTTGGTTTAGGTAAGACTTTCACGGCACTTTCTGTGATTAAGTATTATGAAAACCGAAATAAGTCCGTTTTGGTTCTGTGCCCTAAAAAACTGAATGATAACTGGATTACATTTCGCAGTAATTATAAGAATAATCCTATCGCAGCAGACAGGTTACGCTATGATATCTTATTTCATTCAGACTTATCTCGTGAATACGGGACGTCTAATGGATTAGACCTCTCTCATATCAATTGGGGAAACTATGACCTTATCGTCATAGACGAAAGTCACAATTTTCGTAATGGTGGCAAGATTACAACTGACGAGGAAGATGAGAATCCCAGAGAAAACCGTTATTTACGTTTGTTGAATCAGGTGATTCGTGCCGGAGTGAAAACAAAAGTCCTTATGCTCTCTGCTACTCCTGTCAACAATGGCTTCAAGGATTTAAAGAATCAATTGCAGTTGGCTTATGAGGGTGAAGCTAAAAAGATTGATTCTTTATTGGATACTAAAAGTAGCATTGATGATATATTCCGTCAGGCGCAAACTGCATATAATAGATGGGTGAAGTTTGAACCGACGGAACGTACTACGGCTAAGTTGTTGGGAATGTTAAGCTTTGATTTTTTTGAGGTGTTAGATTCGGTAACAATTGCCCGTAGTCGAAAACATATTGAGCGATATTATGATACTACAGATATCGGTAAATTTCCTACCCGTCTGAAACCAATATCCCGTCGTCCATGCTTAACGGATTTGAGTGCGGCTATCAATTATAATGAAATTTATACCCAGTTGCAAACATTGAATCTTGCTATATATACTCCTTCTGATTTTATATTGGCGAGCAGAATAAGTAAGTATGTAGACTTGGACGAGTCTGGTAGTGAAAGTGGGCTATCCATGCATGGGCGTGAAAAAGGTATTCGTCAATTGATGGCAATCAATATGCTAAAACGTTTGGAAAGTTCAGTTAATTCATTTCGCTTGACTATTCAACGTATACAGGAACTTATCCAAAATACGATAAACAGGATAGATAACTTCTCGCGTGACAGATATGGACATACCTCTTGGGAAGTGGACGATTATTATCCGTCAATGGCAGCTGAAGATGAAGAATATTATGGCTCTGCTTTTGTTGGTGGAAAAAAGACGAAGATAGATTTAGCTGATATGGATTTTATATCTTGGCGGCAGTATCTGGAATGGGATAATGAGATTCTTAACCTTCTTTTAGTAATGCTTCAAGATATTACTCCTCGTCACGACAGTAAGTTGCAACAACTTATTGAAGATTTGGAATCTAAATTCAGCCATCCTATCAATGATGAAAATAAAAAGGTCTTGATCTTCACAGCTTTTTCTGATACAGCTGAATATTTATATTCGGAACTGGCTGACCGTATTCATGATGAATATGGTTTGAATGTTGCTATGGTAACAGGTTCGGTGGACGGAATGTGTACTATCAAAAAATTAAAGCCTGACTTTAATACAATTCTTACACTCTTTTCGCCTCGTTCAAAAGAACGTGATGTATTGTTTCCCGGTTCGAATACTGAAATAGATGTACTTATTGCTACAGATTGTATTTCAGAAGGTCAGAACCTGCAGGATTGCGATTATTTGATAAACTATGATATACACTGGAATCCCGTTCGTATTATTCAGCGATTTGGACGTATAGACCGTATTGGTTCCAAAAATGAGGTGATTCAACTGGTTAACTACTGGCCTGATGTAGAGTTGGATGATTATATCAAGTTGAAAGGTCGTGTAGAGGCTCGCATGAAGGTGACTGTTATGACTGCCACCGGTGATGATAATCTTCTCTCTGACGAAGAAAAAGGGGATTTGCAATACCGGAAGGAGCAGTTGAAGCGTCTACAAGAAGAAGTCGTTGATATTGAAGATATGGATACGGGTATCAATATCATGGATTTAGGACTTAATGAGTTCAGACTAGACCTTTTGGCTTACATGAAGGATAATCCGGATATTGCTCATACTCCTTTTGGGATGAGTGCTGTTGTTGAAAGTTCGGATTTTGTGCAGCCGGGAGTTATCTATGTGCTGAAGAACCGGAACAATGGAGTAAATATCAATAATCAGAATTTGCTTCATCCATTCTATATGGTTTATATAAGCCATGAGGGAGAAGTGCTTTGTGATCACTTGTCTCCTAAAACGATGCTTGACAATATGCGTGCAGCCTGTCGGGGAAAACATGAACCAGATAAAAAATTATGTTCTGTATTCAATAAAGAAACGAAAGACGGGCGTGAGATGAGTCACTATTCTGACTTGTTGCAGGAAGCTATTCATAGCATTATTGAAGTGAAAGAAGAATCGGATATTATGAGCCTTTTCTCGGCGGGTGAAACTACTGCACTTCGAAATAAAATATCAGGGCTTGATGATTTTGAGTTAATCTGTTTTTTGGTGATTAAATAGTGAAACGTTATGTACAATCTTCCGCAATCAACTATCGTAAACAGAGTTATCCCCAAGAAAACGTTTGTAAATCAATTGGGAGCTAATACTCGTATGAAAGACCACTTCACAAATGATGTGGTTCGAGTGGAATGGCTGGCTAAGTTAGCACCAAGTACTATTAATGTGGCAGATGGAAAAGAAGTACATGAAATCACTATCTTCCTTGTGCCTATTAAGGATGAAAATTGTCCGGATGATATTTTTTCTTTTATTGATGGTATGATACCACGACATACAATCTTTATTTTGCGTTGGGGAGATATGACTTGTTTGCACCTCAATTACAAAGAATGGATGGAAAGCAGTACGAACACAGATAAAACTTTTCGTATTGCGAAGACGTATCGTTCTCAATGGATAAAAGATACAGAAATAAATCTTTCCATAGAGGGACTGACAATGGATGCTATCTATGAAGCACTTGTTCGCCAAGTGGCAGGGGAGCGCATTATCATACAAAGCGAAAGTTTACGTGAGGATGTAGAGAAATCAACTCAACGTGAAATGTTGCTTAAGGAAATAGAGATTCTAAAGCGCAAAGAGGCTAAAGAGAGGCAGCCTCAAAAAAAGTTTGTATTACATCAACAACGCATAGCATTGGAATTAGAAATAAGTAAAGAATAAAATTAGATAATATATGGATAAACTTAGGATGCAAACGCTTGACGGCGTTCAGGACAATATAGATAAAATAGCTGCACTCTTTCCTAACTGTATTACAGAACGGAAAGATGCCGAAGGCAAAGTTACTTTAGCGATAGATTTTGATAAGTTGCGGCAGGAACTTTCTTCGGAGATAGTGGAAGGTCGTGAAGAACGTTATCAGTTTACATGGCCGGACAAGAAGAAGGCGATACTTCTTGCTAATTCACCTATCAATGCAACGCTTCGCCCTTGTCGTGAAGAGAGTGTTGATTTTGATAATACGCAGAATCTTTATATTGAAGGTGATAACCTTGATGTGTTGAAATGCTTGAAAGAGACATATCTTGGTAAGGTGAAGATGATTTATATTGATCCGCCTTATAATACGGGAAATGATTTTGTATATGAAGATAACTTTGCCGAATCTACTTCTGAATATTTGGCTAATAGTGGGCAGTATGATGAACAAGGGAATCGGCTGGTTACTAATTCAGAAAATAATGGTCGTTTTCATACTGATTGGTTGAATATGATTTATCCGAGACTGAAGGTAGCAAGAGATTTACTAACTGATGATGGGGTAATATTTATTTCGATTGATGATAATGAGGTAGAGAATCTTAGGAAAGTCTGTGATGAGGTGTTTGGAGAAGATAATTTCGTAGCACAATTGGTTTGGGAAAGAGCTTTCTCTCCCAAAAATGATGCAAAATACATATCAAACAGCCATGATTACATCATGATGTATTCCCGACAAATTAATGAATTTATTATTGGACGTTTAGACAGAACAGAAGAAGCTAATGCTCGATATTCCAACCCAGATAATGATCCACGTGGAGTTTGGATGTCTAGTGATATCTCCGTCAAAACATACAATGCAGCTTGCGACTACCCTATAACAACCCCTTCAGGCAAGATTATAGAGCCTCCAGCAGGACGCTGCTGGAGGCTCTCACCGAAAGCTTTCGGTGAGAGACTCCAAGACAATAGAATTTGGTTCGGTCCAAATGGAGATAATACACCAAGAATTAAACGTTTTTTATCGGAATTGAAATTTGAAGGAATGGCACCTACTTCCATACTATTTTATAAAGATGTTGGACATAGTCAAGAAGGCGCCCAAGAGGTTGTTTCCTTATTTGGGGATAAAGGCGTTTTTGACGGGCCAAAACCTGTAAGATTACTACAACGCTTGATTACACTTGCCAATTTACAAGAAAATTCCATTGTTATGGACTTTTTTTCCGGATCAGCTACTACTGCTCATGCCTTAATGAAAACAAATGCAGAGAAAGGTACCTATAATAAATTTATTCTTGTACAATTAAATGAAGAAGTTAGTGAGAAGAAGAAAAATGTCGACTATAAAACTATCTGTGAAATCGGCAAAGAACGTATTCGCCGTGCCGGAAAGAAAATCAAAGAAGAATTAGCTTCCAAGCAACAAGAAAACGGACTATTCACTGAACAAGAAGGAAAACAAACTCTTGACATCGGTTTCCGTGTTCTTAAATTGGATAGCAGTAATATGCAAGACATCTATTATTCCCCGACCGAATACAATCAAAACGACCTCTTTTCAAAAACCGAGAGTGTCAAATCCGACCGTACAAGTGAAGACCTGCTCTTCCAAGTAATGCTTGAATTAGGAGCTACTCTTGATAGTAAGATTGAACAAATAGAAATAAAAGGTAAGACTATCTATAATGTAGCCACCAATTATCTTGTCGCTTGTTTTGATAATGAAATAGATGATAGTGTTGTTACTGCTATTGCCAAAATGCAGCCCCAATATGCTGTATTCCGTGATAGCTCGATGGCAGACGATAGCACCGCTACCAACTTTGAACAGATATTCAAAACTTATTCGCCAAATACAACCACCAAAGTACTATAAACTATTACCAAATGAATGGAATATCACAATATAAAGATGCCGTAGAAGCTATCAAAACAGCAATTCTTCAAAGTCAATACGAAGCTTTGAAAAGTGTCAATCGCATCCAGTTAGCTCTATACTTTGGTGTGGGAAAATATCTGTCCATCAAAACACGCAAAGGAACTTGGGGAACAAGCGCTTTAAAAACAATCAGCAGCCAATTACAAAGAGAATTGCCCGGACTGAGAGGCTTTTCAGCTACCAGTTTAAAGAAGATGCGGCTATTCTATGAAAATTGGAATATGCTTGATGCGACATCGTCCGTTACAACGGACGAAATTGAAATCCACAAATCGTCCGTTACAACGGACGATCTACCCAATAATGCTTTCAATGAAATTGCAGCCAATTCTAATGTATGGACATTCTCTGATATACAGGATTTTCCTGTGGAGGATTTTTTCAATGTTCCTTTTACGCACCACGTTGAAATATATTCAAAGGTGCAGGATATAAATCAAAGATACTACTATATTCATCGCTGTGCAGTAGAACATCTGTCTGTAGAGACATTGGTGAAGTTTATTAAGGAAAACGCCTATCAACATCAATCTGAAATGCCTAATAATTTCGGTAGAACCATTAAAGCTTCAGATTTAGCTCGCAAAGCAGTAATGATGTTCAAGGATAACTATACATTGGACTTCATAAATGTGGAACAAATAGGTGAACGAGACAAGATTGATGTAGATGAACGTGTAATCGAAAAGGAAATAATAAAAAGGGTAAAAGATTTCATTATGACCTTTGGAACGGATTTCTCATTTATAGGCAATCAGTATCATTTAGAAGTTTATGCCGAGGATTTCTTTCCAGACCTTCTCTTTTTCAATCGTGCCTTGAATTCAATGGTAGTCGTAGAATTAAAGGACGGAGCTTTCAAGCCATCCTATTTAGGCCAGTTAATGACCTATATTCGCATTCTTGACGACAAGGTAAAGAAACCACACGAGAATCCTACTATCGGCATAGTTCTTTGCAAAAACGCTAACAAAGACTTTGTTGAGTACATCATCCAGGATTACAATAAACCGATGGGGGTAGCTACTTATAAAACGGTTGATGATATGCCCGAGCCTTTGCGTAAAGCATTACCCGATACAGAAGAACTAAAAAAATTGTTGGAGGAATAGGATATGAAACTGAAATTCAAAATACAACAATACCAAACAGATGCCGTTGAAAATGTAGTGAAGGTATTTAACGGACAACCTAACAAAGGCTTGGCAGAGTATGTAGTGGATAAAGGAAAAACGTATGTAAAAGATAATGGTAAGCTGACAGAAGTCAAGAATATACATTTTGAAGAAGATTCTACCGGATATAAAAACGGAGATATAGTCTTGACTAAAGATGAATTATTGAAAAACATTCATCAGGTTCAGACTGAAAATAATATTCGTTTATCAAATGAGGTGGTAGACAAACTTGGGCATTGTCAGCTTGATGTTGAGATGGAAACCGGTACAGGTAAAACATACGTCTATATCAAAAGCATGTTTGAACTCAACAAACTGTATGGATGGACTAAGTTTATTGTGGTTGTACCAAGTGTCGCCATTCGTGAAGGTGTAAAGAAAAGCTTTGATATAACGGTCGACCACTTTATGGAGCACTATGGGAAGAAAGCACGTTATTTTATTTATAACAGTAATAATCTGAATCAAATAGATACGTTTTCTCAAAGTGGTGACATCTCTGTAATGATTATTAATACACAGGCTTTCAATACCTCTTTGAAAGAAGGTGCGAAAAATGCCGCTGCCCGCATCATTTACTCCGTACGTGATGAGTTTGGCAGTCGCCGACCCATTGATATTATATCCGCTAATCATCCGATCATCATTCTTGATGAACCGCAAAAGATGGGCGGAGCAGCGACACAAACCGCTTTAGCTCGCTTTAATCCTCTCTTTACGTTGAACTATTCAGCTACTCATAAAGAAACGCACAATCCTGTTTATGTGTTGGATGCATTGGATGCTTACAATCAAAAACTGGTGAAGAAAATTGAGGTAGTAGGTTTTGAATTGAAACATCTTAAAGGTACGGATAGTTACATGTATCTGGAAGATATTGTTTTGTCTAAGACAGAAGCTCCCAAAGCTCGTCTTGAAATAGAAGTGAAACACGCCAATAACATTAAGAGAGAGGTAAAGAATCTCGGTGTCGGAGATGATTTGTTTTACGTGTCTAATGAATTGGAACAATATCGTGGTTATACTATTTCTGATATCCATATTGATACCATGGATAGTAGTCATAGCACTGTATCATTTTCCAACGGAAAAATGATGTATATTAAAGATGTGTATGGGGATATTTCGGCTGATCACAAAGCACGTATTCAAATCAGGGAAACTATAAAGGCACATTTTCGCAAGGAAGCTTCTCTGTTTAAACGTGGAATCAAAACGCTTTCGCTTTTTTTCTTGGATGAAGTTGCCAACTATAGGAAATATGATGAAGACGGACAGCAAATGCTTGGACGTTATGGTGAAATATTCGAGCAAGAATATAGAGCGGAATTGAATAACAATCAGAATATGTTTGATGCTGATTACATGTCCTATCTGGGAAGTATTTCCACACATGAAACTCATGCGGGTTATTTCAGCATTGATAAGAAAGGGAGAAGTGTCAATAGTGATATAAAACGTGGTTCAGACCAATCGGACGATATTTCGGCCTACGACTTGATTTTAAAGGACAAGGAACGTCTGCTAAGTTTTGACGAACCGGTTCGTTTTATCTTTTCTCATTCAGCCTTGCGCGAAGGGTGGGACAATCCAAATGTATTTCAAATCTGTTCGCTTCGCCAATCTAATAGTGTAAGTCAGAAGAGACAGGAAGTTGGTCGTGGTCTGCGACTTTGTGTTGACCAGTATGGTGTCCGCATGGATGCAGAAACTCTGCCTGATGAAGTTCATAGTGTGAACAAACTGACCGTTATAGCTTCTGAAGGATATGCTTCTTTTGTGGCAGATTTGCAGAAGGACATCAAGGCAGACCTCTACGATCGTCCTACCAAGGCTGATATTGATTTCTTTATTGGAAAGATTCTCTTTTCCAATGAAGGGAAGAAGTATACAGTTTCCAAAGAAGACGCACAAGAAATTGTATTCCAGTTGCGTATGAACGGTTATATAACAAAAGGGGGTGAGGTGACAGATACATTTCGTGAAGACTTGAAGAATGGCAATTTGAAACAACTTCCTGATGAACTGGAACCACTGACAGATGCTGTTTATAAACGTGTTCAGTCTATCTTCGATAGTAAGGCCCTTGATGATATGATTGGCAATGGTAGCAAACCACAAACACCGCCTAATACGCTCAACGATAATTTCGCAAAATTTCAGGAGTTGTGGAAGCGTATCAACCACAAATACGCTTATAAAGTTCAATTTGACAGTAACGAGTTGATTGAAAAAGCTGTGGAAGCTATTAATAGAGAGCTGGAAGTCACTCAACTGACTTATGTGATAACGAAAGGGATTCAGAAGGATGAACTTAAGAAAGATGATGTCATCTCAGGTGAAATGCTTCAAAAAAAAGCGTCGCAGACGGATAGATTGACTACAGATGTAGTTAGTCATGTGAAGTATGATCTTATCGGTAAAATAGCATCCGGCACGACACTCACCCGTAAAACCGTAGCGACAATACTGACAAAAATCCGTCCGGTTAAGTTTGATATGTTTAAGGCAAACCCGGAAGAGTTTATTACTAAGGTTACTCGGCTTATTCTTGAACAGAAAGCAACTATGATTGTGGAGCATATTTCATACAATCAAGTGGATGGTGAATATGACAGCAGTATCTTTACACAGGAAAAACATACTTCTATGGATAAGGCTTTCAAAGCTCAAAAGAGTATTCTTGACTATGTATTCACCGATGGTATCGCTGAAAAGAGTAATGAACGTAAATTTGTAGAAAGTCTTGATACTTCTAATGAGGTGGCAGTATATGCGAAGTTACCAAAGGGATTCCACATTCCGACTCCTGTAGGAAATTATTCACCGGACTGGGCCATTGCTTTTGAAAAAGATAAAGTGAAGCATATCTATTTCATTGCTGAAACCAAAGGTTCCATGAGTTCCATGGAGTTGCGGGAAATTGAGAAAAACAAGATTGCTTGTGCAGAGAAACTTTTTGAGCAGTTAAGCAATTCAGGGGTTAAGTATGGTAAGATTGATAGTTATGACACACTGATGAATTTAGTAAAATAACACAATAATAAGTTGCACCCACTTATACCCTCATGCCCTCACTAAAAGTCATAACCTACTCATTATTAAACCACTACCCACAGTGAGGGCATGTTAAAAAGTGAGAGCATTACCCTCATGCCCTCACTCCTATTTTCTTGCACATCTCACTTAAATCATTCATTCACAACATAATACCCATTTATCGGCTTATAAACCGGTTGTTTGGGAAGTCCCACATTTTTCAGCTTTCCTTCCTCGCACAAGCGGTGTAAATGGCGGCTGGCCGTACTTTGTGTCATACTGCAAAGAAGCTGGAAACTTTTCCGCTGCACAAAATCATGAGTTGTGAAGAACTCCGTCAGCAATGCGTCAATTTCCTCATCGGTCAGTTTGCTTGAATGAAACGAGAACCGGGTACGCTGCACCTTTACCTTTCCCACCTCATCCATCAATAATCGGTCGGGGCGGTAAACAATCCCCTTAAGCCTTACCTTTGTATTTTTACGTTTCGTCTTTTCGGTTACCGGCTCGGTGCTCACCAGATTGGGACGGAAAAAGCCGATGCCGTCCAAATGCACCTGCCTGCCCTCCGCCAATTCCTCGCCCATGGCGTGTGACAGCGCATCGAGCACGGCTATTACATCCGTTTCCGTCAATGTACAATATTTCTGTATACGGGCACGGAGCTGGGCCGTGCTTACTTTCCCATTCAGCCGGAGACGCGGATGCAACATATTCTCTTCCCCTTGTTGCTCAGAGGTTTTGGGATTCTCGTACCAATCAAATAGTATTGCCATACTGTTCTTTTTTTATTGATGAAAGTTCAATATCTGTTAATCACGGACGTGATTAAGCTTAACTACCTTTGTGATTAATTTTAATCACCTTTGTGATCAGATTTAATCACAAGGGTGAATAACCAATTACAAACATACAAAAATAAGAAAAGAAAAGGTAGAAAACAAATAAGAGACAGGGGAATATGCACTGAAACTAAGAATAAAAACACAGAAAAGAAAGGAAAAAGAAAAAGACGGCATTTAATCCGGAAAGCATTTGCAGAATCCGGAAAGAAACCTTATCTTTACTAAAAATATGCACACATAGACACTCGCAATACGCAGTCTTCTCCACACGACAGAACATCATCTTTTCCATGGGAGGTACATAAAACCAAAAAACATTCAAACGAAAGACAAATATGAAAATTACACTCATCAGAAAAGATGAAGAACAGGGGACAGAAGCCTTGTCACTATGCGATACGGACGCATTCTTCGAGAAAGTAAAGACAGAGAACAAAGCAGGGCATATATCGGAACTGCGTGAAATACTCCCCCGGCTGGCAGGATCGTCCGCCCGCTACGTCCACATCGACAAACTGCCGCGTGTCTATCCTGCCGTAGAATATACCCGCAAACAAAAGGGTGAGAAACGTATGAAACATTACAACGGACTGGTGCAGCTGGAAGTGAACCGGCTCGCCGACCTGTATGAGGTGGAATATGTGAAACGCCAAGTAGAGCAACTGCCACAAACCTTTGCCGCTTTCTGCGGTTCAAGCGGACGGAGCGTAAAGATATGGGTACGCTTCGCACGCACTGACGGCAGCTTGCCCACTGCCACACAAGAAGTCCTCCTGTTTCATGCCCACGCCTATCGGCTGGCGGTGACATGCTACCAGCCCATGCTTCCTTTCGGCATCACGCTGAAGGAACCGGACCTGATGCAAAGCTGTCGCATGACCGTGGATGAACAACCTTACTATAACCCTTCGTCCGCCCCTTTCTGCATAGAGCAACCGCTTGCCCTGCCCGATGAGGAAACTTTCCGGCAACGGAAACAAAACAGCGAAAGCGCACCGGAACGAATGACACCCGGCTGCGAAAGTATGCAGATTTTTGCCCTGATGTACCAGTCGGCACGGAAAAGAGCATTGGCCGAGATGGAAAACTGGAAACGTGATGACGGGCTGGAACCTTTACTGCCCCATCTGGTAGAACAATGCTTCAAAACAGGCATCCCCGAAGAGGAAGCCGTACAGCGCACGCTGATGCACTATTTTCACGCAACGGACACAGAAACCATCCGTACAGCTTTTGGCAACGGATACCGGGAAATGAAAGGTTTCGGTAAAAAAAGCGGTTTCAGTAAAGAGCAGGAAGCCACCTTCCGGCTGGAGGAATTCTTGAAAAGACGGTATGAATTCCGCTTCAACACCGTGCTGGACGAGGTGGAATACCGTCAACGGGACTCCGTTCATTTCTATTTCAAGCCATTAGATAAACGTACCCGCAACAGCATCGCCCTCTGCGCCTTAAAAGAAGGGCTGCAAGTGTGGGACCGGGATATAGACCGCTTTCTCACCTCCGATTTCGTTCCGCTTTACAATCCTGTAGAAGAATACTTGTGTGACCTTCCCCGATGGGACGGTACTGACCGCATCCGCGCACTTGCCCGGCTCGTTCCTTGCGGCAATCCGCATTGGGAAGAACTCTTTTACCGTTGGTTTCTAGGCATGGTGGCGCATTGGAGGGGGATGGACCGCCAGCATGGAAACAGCACTTCACCTTTACTTGTAGGTTCGCAAGGATTCCGGAAATCCACTTATTGCCGTATCTTGCTGCCACCCGAACTCCGTTTCGGCTATGCCGACAGCCTGGACTTCAGCAGCAAACAGGAAGCGGAGCGTGCCTTGGGACGATTTTTCCTTATCAACCTGGACGAATTCGACCAGATTACCGTAAATCAACAAGGCTTTCTGAAACATCTGTTACAAAAACCGACAGCCAATCTGCGCAAGCCTTACGGAACCAGCGTGCGCGAATTACGCCGCTATGCCTCATTCATCGGCACCAGCAATCAGAAGGATTTGCTCACCGACCCCACGGGAAGCCGTCGCTTTATCTGTATCGAAGTGACCGATCCCATTGATACCAATGTCACCATAGACTACCGCCAACTCTATGCGCAAGCCATGCATTTACTTTATAAGAACGAACGTTATTGGCTGAATGACGAAGATGAGGCCGTTTTACGACAAAGCAACAGCGAATTTGAGCAAATATCACCTTTGGAGCATTTATTCCATTGTAACTTTTCTTCTGCAACCAACGAAAAGGAGGGAGAATGGATGACTGCCATGGATATTTTTAATTATCTTCAAGAGAACACACGCGACAAACTGTCTATCAACAAAATAAATTGGTTTGGACGTATTCTCCGCAAACTGAACATTCCTAAAAAGACCAGTACCAGAGGTACCCTATATCATGTAACAAAGTTGAAATAATTTATTTTACCATAGGAAAGTATGAGGGCAATGCCCTCATACTCTTCTATGCTACCATCACAAATAACCTGTTCATTATAAACAAATTACCTCACGAATGAGGGCATGAGGGCATAATTGCATCTAACTTTGCAATGAGAGCACAAGTCTGAAACAAAAAGACGGAAGGTTTGTTTGTGAAAGTAATGAAAAGAAATTATCTTTGTCATCATCCTTAAACCAACAATCGTATGAAACCAGTGAAATTATTTTATCAGGAAAGATGCCCGTTCTGCAAAAAAGCACTGCGCTATATTGAAGAACTGAAAGCAGAATATCCTGAATTCCAACCTATAGAAATAGAAATGATAGAAGAAACCCAACATCCTGATATAGCCGACCAATACGACTATTATTACGTTCCCACGTTCTATGTGGACGGGGTGAAAGTGCATGAAGCGGGCATCTTCAAAAATGAGATGGAGGCATTGCTCCGTAAAGTGATAGAATAAACGAAAAGATATGAAATATTTAGAAGTAACCTTTACAACACATCCCTGTAATGAGACAGTGAATGATGTAGTGTCCGCATTGGCCGGAGAAATAGGATTTGAAAGTTTTGTAGAATGTGAAGGGGGAATACAGGCCTATATCCAGCAAACTCTCTTTGACGAGGAAGCACTGAAAGAAATGGTTGTGAACTTCCCTTTACCTGACACCCGGATAGAATACACCATAAAGGAAGCCGAAGACAAAAACTGGAATGAAGAATGGGAGAAAAACTTCTTTCAACCCATCGTCATAGGTGACCGTTGCTGCATTCACAGCACGTTCCACAAAGACACTCCGAAAACTGAGTATGAAATTCTGATTAACCCGCAAATGGCTTTCGGCACAGGGCATCATGAAACGACCAGCTCTATAATCAGCGAGCTGTTAGAAGCCGACCTGAAAGGAAAATCAGTCCTGGATATGGGATGCGGCACTTCTATTCTTGCCATCCTTGCCTCCATGCGAGGAGCCAATCCTGTGACAGCCATCGACATTGACGACTGGTGCGTCAACAATTCAAAAGACAACATTGCACTGAACCATATCCATAACATTACAGTGGAACTGGGTGACGCCAATCTGCTGAAAGGGCGCAAAGCGTTTGATGTGATTATTGCCAACATTAACCGGAATATTCTTCTGGCAGACCTTCCCCATTATGCCGCCTGTATGCATCCGGGTTCGGAAATATTTATGAGTGGATTCTATATACAGGATATTCCTTTTATCCGCGAAAAAGCGGAGAGTCTGGGAATGGAGTTCGTACATCATCGGGAAAAGAACAACTGGGCAGCTGTGAAATTCATCATGAAATAATACCATTTTCAAGTATGGCAAAGACGCGATAAAGACGGAATTGCCACCAACCACGCAGGATATGCATTGATTTATTCGAGGACAAAAGAACGGATTTTCTCTCTTTTGTCCTTTTGTTCTTCTTCCCTGAAAATTAGAACCGGAATCAAGCGGTGACAAACGCACGTAGGACGCTGCATTTTATCCAAAGTGACCAAACGATCATATCGGTATTATATTTATTATACAATCTCCTTTCCGAAAGGAGTAAGTGCCAAGCCCGCCAGCTTGAAATGTTGCAGTCCGAATGGAATGCCGATGACAGTGATGCAAAGCAACACCCCGAATGCCAGATGAGAGAGGCTGATCCAGATTCCACCTACAAGTATCCAGATGATATTCATCAACACACTGAGACATCCACCATCACCGGGACAACTGCGTATTTCCCGCCCAAAAGGACAAAGAGCCAGCATAGACAACTTCAAAGTCTGGAAACCGAAAGGAATGCCGACGATAGTAATCATCAGCAACAGGCTGGAAACAATATATTCCACGCAGATCAGAAATCCACCGCAAATCAGCCAAATAATATTGAGCAGTAAGTTCATAAAGCAAATATAAGCAAAGTTTTCGGAACCTCAGGCACAGTTCCCTTATTTCTTTATGGTCATTAATTGCAATTCTTCCAACGAACCGTTGAAAATATTCAAATCCACCTTCTCACGAATACCCGGCAACGTACCCACATCCGTATGCTGCCAGAATTTCCACTCCCCCCTGTATTCCACCGAGTCTACATAATAATGAGCTATCCAGTAAGGATAAGAATTGAAGACCGAATCATTCAGATAACGCGTTTTAAACTTATAAGAAGTATAAAGAATAGGCTTCACTTTGTAGTGCTGTTCTATTTTGTCAAGCCACAGTTTAAGGTCACGACGGAGCTGATTCTCATCCTTTCCCCTCTTCTCAATATCGAGCACAGGAGGAAGGTCACCTGAATCCAGCTTGACGGAATTGATAAAAAAATCGGCCTGACGGACAGGATCTGTCTTCGGATTGTAAAAATGATAAGCCCCACGGATAAACCCATGTGTTTTCGCCGAATCAAAATTGGAGCTAAAAGCCTTGTCCCCATAATCGCCTCCTTCCGAAGCTTTCATAAAGACAAAATGAATAGGAAATTTTCCCTGTCGGGTCTGGGTCAGCATTTTCCAGTCTATGTTTCCTTGATAATGGGAAACATCAATGCCATGCACATGAAAACCTGAGGGCATACATACACCGTATGCTTTAAAACCATAGCAAGGCTTCCAACGGTAAGAGTAAGGACGGATAAAGAAATAAAAGAAAGCGGCAAGGAATAAAAAAGCAATAATCCCCGCAATGACATACCGAAGCCATGACGGCATCTCTCTTTGCGGTTTCTTTTTCGCCTTCCGCTGTGTGGTCCGGCGGACAGGTTTCGCGACTGCCTTTTTTTTAACAGGGGCAGGACGTGTGCTTTTCGCTCTTACCATTTTATCCTATTTAGCTGTTTTTACCTTACCTATTCCCACATACTATGCAATAAAACCCATCGGGAGAATGGTTTTACAATCAGCCCCGATGGGTTTCCTTTATGCTTTATAGAAATAAGAAAAAATTATTTTCCTTGTTCCAACTGCAATGTCTTGGTTGCCTGGTCACAAACTTCTGTAGGACCGAAGTACTGGATAGGACCCGGATATACATAGTCTGTTTCAATAGCCCAACGTTCACGCTGTGCGGCGAACGCCTTGAAAGGAGCACCGTCCAATTTTACCAATGCTTTCTGGATAACCGGTTTCATTTCACCGTGACGACGTTCCATGTTCATCATCATTGTGATAGGCACACCACCTGCAA
>ERZ838839.2053-NODE-2053-length-16733-cov-5.554563_pt1 | contig 16733 bp, 17 predicted proteins | sample MGYA00519909_ERZ838839 | MGnify/ENA primary metagenome ERZ838839 (study PRJEB31850, sample SAMEA3708843) | human gut metagenome | biome: human gut; feature: human-associated habitat; material: faeces | place: China | collected 2014 ... | reverse complement strand
AGAACAGGAATCAATCCCAAAAAGAATTCTGCAATTGGAGAACTGGCGAAGAATATAGAGATTGCTATCGAGCAGGAAAAGAAAATCAATGAGGATATTCATCAGTGTAAGGGACAGATTACATGTAATATTGGTCGGATTATTGATGATATTCGGAATGATGATGGAAAATAAGTTGTTAGATGAAAAATAGGGGTGGAAAGATACAGTATGAAAGCAGATAATATAAAAAATATAATCAGTGACATAGATCATCTACCGTATAGAGCAATTTTATTTGATGGAACATGGGGAATTGGAAAATCTTATGCGGTAAATGAGGCATTAGAAGCAAATCCCAATGTTTGTAAAATATCAATGTTTGGTTTGAAAGACACTAGGCAAATATATCATGAAGCTTTATTTCAATTGGCTTTAAAGAATAATATTGGTGGGAAAATAGGTGAAATAGCTAATAATATTTTAGATGGCGCATCAAAAATCTGGGATAAAGTTGGTCAGGCAAAGGAAGCAGTACAAAGTATAGTCAATGAAAGAGAAATGTTTCTATTATTGTCAAAAGAGTTTACTTCTGTTCATATTATTGTAATAGATGACTTGGAAAGAATGAGTGATGACATAAATTTGGAAGATATATTTGGAATTATAGAAGAACTCAAGCAATGTAATTATGTAAAAGTTATTGTGATTGCGAATACAGATGAAATACAATCGGACAAAAAAGTTGTATTTGAAAAGTATAATGAAAAGGTCATTGAAAGAATATATCATATTACAGAACGTGCAGAGAAAGTGACATGGAGTAAAATGAATATCCATGCAGACTTTGTTGAAAAATTCTTGAATATTCATAAAGTAGAAAATTTACGGACACTTGAAAAGGCTCAACGATTTTTTGAAGATGTAGAATTGTTTTGTAAAAGTGATATGAGTGAGCAATTTTTAGAAGAATTAAGGTTGATATGTTTTGCTATTGTTGTTGAGAGTATAGATAACTTGTATTATAAAGAAGCTAATTCCAATAATACCGATTCTGTAGAAAAAATGGTAAGTACTATTGGAAATACACTACAGCATAGAATTGGAAGATATCTTTATGGAATAAAATGCAGTGGAAATTTAGTAGAAATGCTATTGGAATATTATGAAGAAGGGGTACTAAATGTAGACCAATTGGATGCTGAATACAAGCTATTTCTTAATTCGGGAGGTAAGTCTAATTATTATAAGTCAGATGAGGAAATAAGGAGTGTATTACCTATTTTAAGAGAGAAAATGCTTGAAGCAAAGAGTTTAGCAGAATTAAATGAATTTGCAGATGCGTATGTTGTTTGGAGTGATGTTTTAGAGGAAAATAATGAAAGTGTTTTATCAGAATATAGAAATATTTTAGAAGAAATGCTGGAAAAAACTGTCTTAGATGGAAAAGAGGAAATGCTATCGTATTCATATGATTTGTTTCACATGTCAGCGGAAAAGATAAAAAGAATATATCAAGAAGAAAATAAAGAGATGATGAAATTTTTAATAGAGACATATGTGGGATATTTGAAAAAAACAACTCATGGGAAAAAGGCTTATGATTATTCATATAAACTTAGAAATAATTTTGATAGTAGTTATTATCATGATATTATCATATCAGAGATAGACAATTTGTATAATAGAATTTCTTTTCCAGTAGACAATGTGGATGAAGATAGATATCATACGTGTTATAATATTATGTATGTTTTGTATCATTCGGATGCTGAAAAATTCTTGCAGTATTGTAAAAAAATAAAAGAAGATTGTGATCATATGTCAAGACATAGAATAGAAGTTTTGGTCGAAGAAATAGTGAAAAAATAGAAATAAAATCTACATAGCCAGATGGTTCCAACTCAAGGAATCACCTGGCTATTTTCATGCCCGGATATTATCCCCAATAATATTAATCTAAGGCAAGAAAGGAATTCAGAAGATAAAGAATTATTAAAATCGTATGGATTTGTTAATGGTGAAGATTTGATTTAATATAAAAGTCAAAAAAATTATATAAGTAAGTATTCTTTTAAAACATTATATTTTACTTGACTTTTTAATATTATAAATGTAAGATTTAAGAAACAAAAAAATCAGAAGAAAGGAATATCTATGAAAAATAGACGAAAAAAGCAAAATATCCAAAAATCTTACGCTTGTAAGATTTTTGGGCTGATAGTAGCTATAACAGTAATTGCTGTTTCAGGAGGTATTTTATTAAAAAGGACGATAACGGAATCACCAGAAGACACACTTGTGGAATATATGAACCATATTGAAAAAAAGGAATATGAAGTAATGTATACTATGATAGATTCAGATGAAAAAGTTTATCTGACAAAAGAAGAATACATACAACGAAATTCTAAGATATACGAAGGAATAGAGGTCAGTGACATTAAAATCAGTCATATAGCTGTGAAAGAGAAAAAAGCAGATACAGTTACGCTTTCGTATGAAACATCATGTAATACAATTGCCGGAACAATACAATTTGACAATATGGCGGAACTGAAGAAGACGAAACAGGGATATAAATTAGTATGGCAGGATAGCCTGATTTTTCCAGATTTAGAGAGTGATGATAAAATAAGTGTTACTACATCAAAAGCGGAGAGAGGAGAAATATTAGACCGAGATGGTAAAATGCTTGCAGGAAAAGGAGTAGCAACATCAGTTGGAATTATACCGGGAAAGCTGGAAGACAGGAATGTATCTATTGAAAAAATAGCGGAGTTATTAGAGATAGATGTAGAAACAATAAATAACAAACTCACAGCAAAGTGGGTAAAAGAAGATTCTTTTGTACCAATTGAAACTATTCCGAAAGTAGAAGAAATAGATTTAATGAAAATACAGCCAGAAGAAAAGACACTTGAGGAGCAGGATTGTCAGAATAAACTTTTGGAAATTCCAGGGGTTATGCTATCAGATGTGGAAGTTAGAACCTATGAGTTAGGGGAAGCAGCAGCTCATTTAATTGGTTATGTACAGTCTGTAACAGCAGAAGATTTGGAAAATCATCCAGGGGAAGGATATTCAGCTGAAAGTGTAATCGGAAGATCTGGGTTGGAAAAGTTATACGAAAAGCAATTAAAAGGAAAAGATGGTTGTGATATAAAGATTTTGGATAGTGATGGGGAAGTAAAAGAGGTTCTTGCAAGTATTTTTAAAGAAGATGGTATGGATATAAGATTAACGATAGATTCCGATTTGCAAAAATCATTATACGAGCAGTTTAAAGAAGATCCGGGGTGTTCTGTCGCAATGAATCCTTATACGGGAGAAGTATTGGCTTTGGTAAGTACCCCATCTTATGATAATAATGAATTTATACGGGGCTTATCATCAGAGAAATGGACATCATTAAACGAAGATGAAAAGAAGCCATTATATAATCGTTTTCGTCAAGTATGGTGTCCTGGCTCAACATTTAAACCAGTTGTGGCAGGAATTGGGTTGAAAACGGGAAGCATAGATCCAAAAGAAGATTTTGGAAATGAAGGTTTGGCATGGCAGAAAGATTCGTCTTGGGGATCTTATCAAGTGACAACACTTCATGAATATGAACCGGTTATTATGAAAAATGCAATTATCTATTCTGATAATATTTATTTTGCAAAGGCAGCTCTTAAAATTGGTAGTGAGAATTTTATGAATACTTTAAATGAAATAGGATTTAATCAGAATATGCCGTTTGAGATTGCGATGCAGGAATCAACATATTCCAATACAGATAAAATAGAAACAGAAATACAATTGGCAGATAGTGGTTATGGGCAAGGGCAGATTCTTGTAAATCCATTACATCTGGCAAGTATTTATACTTCATTTTTAAATGAAGGGAATATGATAAAACCGTATTTGAAATACAAAGAAGAAGCATCTGGTGAAACATGGATAGAAAATGCGTTTAGCAAAGAAAATGTAGAAGAAATTATGCAAGGGGTGGAAGGTGTTGTAAATGATCCGGAAGGAACCGGATATGCTGCACATCGTGACGATATTTTGCTGGCTGGAAAAACAGGGACAGCCGAGTTGAAGGCAACGAAAGAAGATACTTCTGGCAAAGAAATCGGGTGGTTTTCGGTGTTTACGGCAGATAAAAGCGTGGACAAACCAATTCTTCTTATCAGTATGGTTGAGAATGTGAAAGGAATCGGTGGAAGTGGTTATGTTGTTAAAAAAGATGCAACAGTATTGGATGAGTATTTTGAAGGATAAAAAAATTTTTACGGGAAATTATTACATATGTAAGAAATTTGCGATGATATTGATAGTTCTTATTGTTTTTACAGGGTGCGGACAAAATCGAATTACGGAAAAAGAAGAAAAGAAAGAAACCGTAGAATCTGAAATGAATGCAGAAGTAAAAAAAACAGCACAAACTTTTCGGTTTGTTTATATGAAGGAGAAGTCGGAGTTAAATACATTAAAGGTGAAAAGAAAAATTATCAATTGTCTGGAAGAAAAAGGATATGCGGCAGTAGATTGTGATAATCAGATTGATATGGTCAATCGTGAAAAAGTAGAAGATTTTTGCAAAACAGCGGAGAAAGAAGAACAGGCAGCAGTAGATATTGTACAACCGAACAGAGATTCGCTACAATATTAATTTATGTATAATTATGTTGTAGGTACAAAAATAGTGTGACAGCGAGGTAGAGAAAATGGAAGAGCAGATAAAAAAGATTTATGAAAAGCAGAAAAATGGACGCATCAGGATGATACGGAATGTGCTGTTGATTTATGCAGCATTGATCTGTGTGGTGAGTATTTTCAAAGGAAATCCGTTCCCGCATCAGGAGACAGTACTCTTTTTCGATGTGAAGCAGCCGGGCTGGGTCACGACAGATCCCTGGCTTCTGTGGATTTGCGTGGTGGTTGATCTGATTGCAGGTATATTCATTTTAATCAGGGACATTCTCAGAGATTTTTCAAAAATTGACCGGATTCTGTCACAGCAATGTGATGCAGAAAAATATTCAGAAATGCTGGAAGAGTTGGTAAAGTACGGAAAGAGCTTGGATTATCATGGATTTCAAAAAAGTGTCATGCTGATAGCTGAGTCTAAATATGTAGTTGCACTGATCATAAATGGGCAGTTGCAGAAGGCAGAAGAGTATATAAAGAATGAATGGGAAGGAAAAAGAGAGGGACGTTCCTGGCAGCAGGTCATGACGAATCTCGAACTGTCGAAGAAATATCAGGAGAAAGATGCGGCAGGTTATTCGGCTACATTAGAAAAAGCAGGGAAAGTATTTCAAAAGAATCCACTGTTTATGGCAAAAAATTTGATGCTGAAAGGTGAAGATGAGGCAGCAGTAAGATTACTGGAAAATGATACGGAAAAGCTGCCTTATTATGAGGTTACACGCAGATTCCTGCTGGGAGTATGTTACTACCGAATCGGAAAAGAAGAGCAGGGAAAAGAATGTATGGAATATGTAATTGGGCATGGAAATACGTTGAAGTGCAAAGAAGAAGCGGAAAAATATGTAACAGTGTAAGTAAGGATGTTCTTTAAAATGACAGGGTAACAAAAATGGAGAAGATATAGAGGATGGTAATAAAATAGGATATATCGCACATAAAGATGGTGAATCTGGAGTATACAATTCCTGAAAATAGACTTGGTTTTTAAATATTACAAGTGTAAGATTTAAGGAACAAAAAAATTAGAAGAAAGGAATCGGTGGAAGTGGTTATGTTGTTAAAAAAGATGCAACAGTATTGGATGAGTATTTTGAAGGATAAAAAAATTTTTACGGGAAATTATTACATATGTAAGAAATTTGCGATGATATTGATAGTTCTTATTGTTTTTACAGGGTGCGGACAAAATCGAATTACGGAAAAAGAAGAAAAGAAAGAAACCGTAGAATCTGAAATGAATGCAGAAGTAAAAAAAACAGCACAAACTTTTCGGTTTGTTTATATGAAGGAGAAGTCGGAGTTAAATACATTAAAGGTGAAAAGAAAAATTATCAATTGTCTGGAAGAAAAAGGATATGCGGCAGTAGATTGTGATAATCAGATTGATATGGTCAATCGTGAAAAAGTAGAAGATTTTTGCAAAGCAGCAGAGAAAGAAGAACAGGCAGCAGTAGATATTGTTGTTGTATTTGATGAAGGGGAAATTATACAATATCATTTAGAGTCAATGAATGGAAAGATAAATGTTCGATTATGTCAGGTTAAATGGAAGGATAATAGCCCACAGGCTAATTATTATGATGAATATGAAGCATATGAGTGGAAATATACAGAAAAAGGATACTTGTTTCTGGAGGAATATCACCCACCGGGATTTGATGGAGCACCGGGTGAAACTGGATTCAGAGTGCAGCCATTAGATAAAACATGCCGAGAATTGAATCGAAAATATGTTATGCCGTTGGGGTATGCACTTAATAATCTGTTGATTACAAATTGGGATAACCAGAATTATACGGAACTTGATTTTTATGATCTTTATGAAAAAATGTATTATATGAAATATGGAAAGCAAGTTCCATATGAAGCAAATTATGGTGGAGCAGAATATGAAGTTCCAGAAGATGAGTTTGAAGAGGTTATAAAGACCTATTTACCATTTAGTAATAGCGAGATTGAAAAAGGAACTTTTTATAACTCTGATAATAGAACTTTTAGATACAGACCGCGAGGGTTATATGATTGTGAATTCCCATATGAGCCATATCCGGAAGTTATCTCATATGAAAAATTACAAGATGGAACATTAAAACTTACGATAGAAGCAGTATGGGAAATCAGAATGTTAGATCAGGCAATCACCAGTGAAGTGATGATAAAACCTATGGAAGACGGAAGTTTCCAGTATTTATCAAATAAGGTAATCAAGTCAGATCAAAATGCAAATGCAGGGTGGTATATGCCAAGGTTAACAGAAGAAGAGTGGGAAGAGAATTACAGTAATAATTAGGGGGCAATATGAAAAGAAAAAGTATTTTGTTAGTACTTTGTATAGGAATGATTCTGACTTCCTGTGAAAGTAAGATATCGTTAAACAGCACAGATGTAAAAAATGAGAAGAATCAGAAAAACACTACCATGGAAAATCCGGATAAGGGATATAATCTACCAATCGATGAAGACAAGAAAAAGGAAGCTGTGAACGATTGTGAAGAAATTATGGGCATTATCCGAGATATTTATTCTGAATATAATGGAATACAAGAAGCAGATCAGAACACTGCTGAGCAAATGATGAATCGGATGAAAGAAATTATCAAACAAAATGGGAATCCGGTCATTGGTTCCGATCATTATTCTGTTATGGATAATTATCAGAAGATGGAACAATTTTTAAAATCTGCAGAACAAGAAGAAAAAGGAAGTGTAATTTTATATGAAGCAGATACAGATGGTGGAATTACCAGAAAAGAATATAGTTATGATGGAAAAGAAATGAGTGTGATGTCCGCAAAAATGATCTGGAGTGAGGATACAGAGCCTGTACTTACATACATATCGCTATCAAAAATAAAAGAATGGGCATATACTGAAAATGGGAATTTCTGTTATGAATTATGCGTACCTGAACCACCGGAAGTGACAGAGATTGTAGATGGAAGTTGTATTATCCGGGTAAAGCCTTTGAGTGAGGAGTGTCGGGAATATTCAAAAAAATATGTGAGTACGTTCGGCTATCAGGGAAACAATCTGTTATGTTCAAACTGGAATGCGGAGGATATGCAGGGGTTGGATTATAATGGACTTTATGAATATTTTTATCAAATGAAATATGGAGAAAAATTTACGGCAGAAAAAGAGGTTGTGGGAATTCCAGCAGAAGAGTTCGAAAATGTAATTATGACATATCTTCCTGTTACAAAAGAAGAATTGAAAGAATGGGCGGTCTACGATGAACAAAGTAATATGTTTATCTGGGAACGATTGGGATGTGGTAATTATTCACCAACACATTTGGGCTTGTCTTTACCGGAAGTAACAGAAGTCAGGCATAATGAAGATGGAACCATTGTTTTGACAATTCATGCAGTATGTGATTCTGTTGTATGTAATGATGCTGTTATTACACACGAACTTACGATGAAAATTCAGGATGATGGAACGATTCAGTATGTTGGAAACAGGATTTTAGATAATGGTATTGATAATATACCGAGGTATCAGTACCGGTTAGGTAATTTGCAGAATTGATCAGTAGAGAAGAATGAAATAAAGAGAACTGATAACAGGAAATTATGCTATCAGTTCTCTTTATTTATTTCCAAATACCAAGATTAGAAAGTACAGATTCTGTTATTTCGGTAGCCTGACTTCCAGTTGCACCAGAAGAGGATTGAATATTTGTTGCGAAGTAGTAAGTATTATTCGCTGTTTCAATGTATCCGATAAACCAGCCATTGACATCTTTACCATTGACACGCCCGGTTCCTGTTTTCCCGTAAAGAGAACCGGAAGAAGTAGTGGAAAGCAGCAGGGCTTTTTTTACTGCCTGGATATTTTTACTGTCAAAATGAAAATTATTTTGATAGAAATCCTGTAACAATTCCACCTGTTCTATGGGTGATATCTTCAGAGAGAAATCTGTCCAATAGAGATTTAGATTTGTTCCAGTATTCTGATTCCCATAGTTTATTGTCTGTAAAAATGTTCTTACGGCTTCAAAACCTGCCTGTGAATCAATTGCCTGAAAATACCAGTTTACAGAATTATGTATAGCCGAGGTTAAATCTTGATCGGCTTCCCATGAATGAAAAGGATATGGTTCTCCATTCCATGTGAAAGTGGAATGTTCTGGTGTAATAATTCCAGATTCCAAGCCAAGTAATGCATCATATATTTTATAAGTCGAATTCGGTGATACACGTGTGGAAGCATGATCCATATTATAAATATTCCATTTATCAGCAGACTGATCATATAAAACAAAACTTCCGGTGTAGTCCCCAAAATTGGAAGAAAGATTTAGCTGAGTAATATTCTTTTCGGTTGTGTCAAAATGATAGCCAGTCTGATCAGAAGCATAAACAGAAAGTATGGGAATGCATCCAATGATGATAGTAGAGACGAATATGCATATAAGATATCCACGAATTTTTTGTTTAAAAGTAGGTTGGTGGAATGATGCAATATTTAAAATGCGTCCTTTTAACTGTTTTATATTTCCACTGATTCCCATAGTAAGAGGGAATGGAGACAGAGCTATTGTTTCGGCAAAGTTAATCAGTGTATTTCCATATGACTTGTATTCTGTTTCTTTCAATAATTGTAATACAGCACTGTCGCAGGCAAGTTCGCGTTCCTGCCGTATTCTTTTTAGAAAATACCAGATTAGGGGATTGAACCAGTAGAAAACATGTACTGTATTTATCAAATATCCAATTAGAATATCTTTATGCTTGTAGTGCTGCAGTTCATGAAGAAGCATATATCGAATATCAGTTGAGCTTATAGTTCCAGCGTTAAAATCTGAAATCAAGTGAATTGGAAGATAAATGCGAGGATGCAGGAAACCAGCCAAAACAGGAGATTTCAAAAATGCTGTACTATAAATCGGAATGGTATGCTTGCTGTTCACTTCGTTTAAACATTCTATATAAAGAGCGTTTAGTTCTTCATTTTGAAGAGGTAAAGCAGAACTATGTAAGGCGTTTACTTGTCTTACTGAGCGGTAGAGAAGAAAAAACATTATGAATATACCGATACTCCAGAAAAATACAAGTAATGTGTGAATAAAAGTTGGTATTTGGGTGCTGACAGAGACAGCAAAATCATTTATTTTATCCAAATTATAACCATTACCAGAAAGAAAAGTGGTTTGAATGTCACCATTGGTACTTGAACTGGCTGTCAGCAAATGGCTCCACGATATAGAAGATGGGGCAGAGCTTATCGGTAAAAAGGGAACAATTAGAACGGCAAGAAATATAATCGAAAGATTATATTGCATACGTGCGGATAATTGCCTTTGCAATAAATTTTTTAATCCCAGTAAACTACCTAAAAAAATACAAATGATGGCATTACACAGTAAAAATCGAAAACTAAAATATATCAAAATATGCTCCTCCTCCCATGGTTAATGATTGGAAAGAAGATTCCGTAAGCTGGCAATGTCTTCTTCAGACAATTTATCATCCTCAATGTAAGAGGCAAGCATAGAAGTGATATTACCATTATAATATCGTTTTAAAAAAGAATTACTTTCCTGCCGAATATATTCGTCTTCTTTGACCAATGGAGTATAGACAAAAACCCGGCTTTGTTTTTCGTAGGTTAGTGCTTTTTTAGAAACGAGACGTTTAATCAATGTCTGAATTGTTTTAGGACTCCAACGGGAAATTTGTGTTAATTTTTCAGTAATTTCATTGGTGCTGATTGGTGCATATTTCCAAACGATTTTCATAACTTCAAATTCAGCTTCTGAAATTTGAGGCAGATTGCTCATGTGATATTCCTCCAAATCTTACAAATGTAATAAAAATATTATATATCTTAAAAGGTTATTCTGTCAACGAAATAAAAACTTGACTTTAAATCTTACAGATGTAATAATAGATAAAAATTACACTTGTAAGATTTGGAATATGAAAGGTTTTTATAAAATGGGAAGGGTAGTTGTTGTAACATTTGATGAAAATGAGGAAGAAAAATTAAATGAATTATTACATTTTCTGTCTGCTAAAAAATACTCTGAGATGCCTGGTAAACAAAATAGGGTACTTGATTACGGAGCATTAAAAATAAATGCGGAATATCGTTCTGTAGAAAGTAATGGTGAGCTGGTTCAATTGACGAATTATGAATTTGAAATATTATATTTGCTGGCAAAAAATCCAGGACGGATATTTTCAAAGGAACAAATATATACACAGGTGTGGAAAGAACCATATTATGGGGCAGAAGATAATGTTATGGGCATAATTCGGAGAATCAGAAAAAAGATTGAGCCAGATTCTGCAAAACCAAGATACATTTTAAATGTATGGGGAATGGGATATAAATTTAATGGTGAATTGATGAAATGATGGAATATAAAATTGGGCATAATAAGTAAAGATACCAAAAAAAGCAGGAGAAATTTTTATGGAAAATGATATTTGGAATGAAATATCCTCTTTTTTGAACCAGTTGCGTTGTGAGAATATAAACAGAGAAAGTTATATCTATTTCCAAGAACTTGCAAATATTCAGTTGAAGAAGAAAATGGAAAAAGAAAAGGTGAATAAACTTCTCGATCATATAAGTTATGAGGACAGGGAGAAGTTGAAGCAATATGGAGAAATTTTGGAAGAAGAAGCGTTTGTGTCAGAACAAAGGGCATATTGTCAAGGATATGTAGATTGTATTCAGTTATTGGCTGGTTTAGGACTCTTGAAAAAATCGACGGATATGGAAAAAATAATTAGCGAGATGAAAAGCAATTAAGTGTGTCGTGGAGGGAAATGTAGTATTTGATAGATAATAGGATGTTCGTAAAGAAGAAACAGTTATGTTATATCAAGTTGTAATGATATAGCATAACTGTTTTTAACATATGGTAATAGTATTTATTCCACTAATTTTAAATATCGGTAATTATCAGCTATTTATCGGTATTTTACAAGTTTTATTTTGTATCATTAGTAGTGTCTACGTTAGAAATAAAAGGATTAGAATCTAGCAGAGCTGTCGTAGTTGCAAGAATTACCTGTAACTGATAATCATTGCACTGATTTAAGAGCCGAAGAATCTGATCATATGTAGAATTATTTTTATTCTGATTTGGATAAACGTAGTCATCAGCAGAAATATTTAAAGTCTGCATGGTTTTACAAAATAATTCCAGACTGGGACCGCCTTTATGGCGTTCGAGGTCTCCAAGATAAGCCGCCGATATTCCGAGTTTTTCAGCAAGAGCTTCTTGTGTTAAATGCATTTCCATACGCCCTTGTTTTACTAAAGTGGCAAATAATGTTTTTGGAATATCCATGTTTGTATACCTCCATAAACTTAGTGTATTACCCTAAATTTGAAAAGTGAAAAGGGTGTAACATTAGAAAAAACACAGGGTATTACCCGATGAATGAGAAAGCATACAAATCTCTTTCGGTTAAAAAAAACAGATTCCGAAAGAGCAGTATTTGTATGCTTATTTTCTTTTCCGGAATCTAACCGGAGAAAATATGGTTCTTAGCAAGAGTTCAGCTAAAAAATTCTGTTCAACAGAAGGTATTCAATTAAAAAAATCTCAACAATTTCATTAGTAAATGTTGGAATTGAAACTAGGGTAAGAGCCAATAATGAATCCAGGGTAATAAAATATCGAATTAAATGCGTCCATAGGAGTGAAATCTGTCAGGGCGTTTTTTGTTACCTAAATATTGAGAATGAGCAATTCAAAATAAGGTCGATTGTTCGTATTCGTGCCCCGCCTACTGATCTGAATTCAAAAAAATTCAGATTGGAGGAAAGGTCATGGAAGGCAGACAGCCTAAAAGAAGAAAAGATAAATATAACCCATATGAAATCTATGAGAAGGACGGAAAATATTATGTTTCATTTCGTAATGGTGAAAAAGAGTACAAGGATTTGGAAATAGGAAAGAATGTATATGAAGCTTTTAATACGTTTGAATTGCAGGATGTGTCGCATATGAATGTTGTGGACAGGCATTTGGAACAGTCAGAAATCTGGGATTCCAGTTTATATGAACGGGTATTTCAGAAAGAGGAAGGTGTAGAGGATACTGTTCTGAATAAACTGGAAGCGGAACGTTTACATAGTGCAATTCAGCAGTTGTCGGAAATTCAGAGAAGACGATTGATGAAGTATTATTTTGAAGATAAGAATTATGAGCAGATTGCACAGGAAGAAGGCTGCTCTTTTCAGATGGTAGCAAAGTCTGTAAAAGCAGCAATCAGAAATTTGAAAAAGATTTTGAGATAGTGGGTTGAAAAATAGCGTTTAAGTGAGGAAACAGGTGGAAAGAGAAATATTCTGATCCACCTGTTTCTTCTTTTGTTATGAAAAGACTGGGGAGCGGGACGAACCTTGACAAATTCATATACATTCATCAGGCACATTCCTGTTGTTATCGTGATGAGCGTAAGCCACATTAACAGATACGCCATAACACGGATTGGGTAAAGACAGCGAAATCCCACCCGTATACTTCCTTTTGGTTTCAGTTTGTATTGCCCAGACTGTTGAGCGAAAAATATCTGGTTATAGCTGTCAGATTGCTTCTGGCAAGGCGATGACAGACAACAGGCATAATGATACTCCTGTCCGGTCATAAAGTCGTGTATACAAAATATTTCTTTGATGCCGCAACAAGTGAGGGCAGCTTCAGGAGATCCCTGGAGAGGAAAAATCCCAATCCCACATATTTATTTTAAATAAAATCCTGTGGAGCTGATTAGCAGTCAGCCGTCTGATGATTTCCCAATTACAAGTCGGGGCGTCGGGGACAAATAGGCTTGTATTTTACATATTTAGGGATAACAACAGTTAGAAAGACGAGAGGAGATATAGCAAAGATGGAAGATAGAAACGTCAGGCGTGGGGATATTTATCACGCCGACCTTGATCCTGTATTTGGAAGTGAACAGGGCGGTTATCGTCCGGTGCTGGTGATTCAGAATAATATAGGAAATCAATACAGTCCGACAGTGATTGTGGCAGCAATTACTAGTAAAGAAAAAATGAAACTGCCAACACACATTGCAGTCCCGGAAATGGAAGGGTTAGAAAAAGATTCTGTAGTGCTGTTGGAGCAGCTTAGAACTTTAGATAAAAGACGGTTGGAAAATTATATGTGTACCTTAGACCGCACTGAAATGGAGAAAATCAATAAAGCAATCCGAAGAAGTACCGGGATACCGAAGATAATTGAAAAACCGTTAGTCGTGAGCTTGTGCAGAGTATGTGCAGGCAATTTTTATGATGTGCCGGGACATTATATCCGGCGAGTGAATCTAGAACAGCGATATAAGGAATTATGTAAGTTCTGCAATGTCCGGAATGGGTACGACTATTATATAGGAAGAAAGAACAAGTAACACGTAAAAGTCAAGTGTGCGATTTGAAAATTCGCACATTGGACGATGTAGACGAAAATGGATATCTTAGTGGTGTACCGTTTTTAGATGTTACACAGCTAAAAACTACCGGTAGTAAAGCGCAAAGATTAGGACGAGGAGGATAACGTCATGGCAATGATAGAGAATGAAACCTGCTAAGAAAAGTCAATAATTATTTTTATCTTTTTTATTTTCTGTCACAAAATATATTTGCGTACCACAAATAGACTGTCTGATTGGCAGTCTAAAAAATTATTTATTTTATATAAGATTATATATTTTTATATAGTTCGGTTACTCGAGCATAATAAATGCGTAAAAACTTATTTAATCCGGCTATCTTTGCTGATTTTTTACTTTTACCTTCTGATTCCTTTTTTACAACATATCGGTAAACCGGATCTTCTGGTCTGGAACGCATTTTTAAACTTCTCATTGTTTCGTATCCTACTTTGCGCAATGATGCTGAACCACGTTTCGAGATTTTCCTATTACAACCTACAAATTGGCCAGATTCATACGGTGGTGGATCAATTCCTGCGAATGCAACCAATGCCTTCCCGTTGCGAAATCTGCGAACATCTCCTATTTCTGCAATTAACTTTGGGGCTAATGTATTTCCCACTCCACCCATTTCTCTTACAACCGAATATTCTGGCAAAGTCTTGGCTATTTCCTGCATCCGTGATAAAATTAGACCAAGGGTTGCATCAACTTCCTTGAGCACCCGAACTGCTTCAGTCACCAGCATTTTGACCGATGAGGTTTCTGAAGGTAATGTGGGAATACTTTCCTGAGCCAGGGTGTATATAACTTTGGCTTTTTCCTGGCTTGGGACGTATTTCTTTTCTTTTGCCCAAAGTATATACTTTTCAGTAAATTCCTGTTCAGACATAGATGTTATTACATCATAATGCCAAAAACGTTCCACAAAATCACTTCTTTTATCTTTCCGATTTGTTTCATTCCAACTTGCAAGAAGATTCTTTATTCCAGGCATGGTCAAATCTAAAAGATGGGTCAATTCAGCGAGAGATAAAAGATGAAGCTTCATATAATGCCGATATTGCTGTCCAAGCAACTTCAACTCTTCATAAATCACTCCAGAAATTTGAAATTCTTTCATTTTAAACCAATGATCAATTCCATAATTAGCAATGATACGGGAATCAATCTTGTCGGTTTTGGCTTTTCGCAGACTTTCGTTACGATAACTTTTCATAAGATACGGATTAATTACAGAAACAAAAAATCCTTTTTCCTGTAAATATGTAAGAACTGGAAGATGATAAATTCCGGTTGCTTCCATAACGATTTTGACTTCATCATTTAGTCTGAAAAGCATGGAAGATAATTCGCTTAAATCCTTTTGGGTATGGGTAATATTGAAAGGCTTACTAACAATCTCTCCATATGGTTTCAAAATACATACTGTACTTTTCCCTTTTGATACATCAATTCCTACGCTGATCATAATATACTCCTTTTCTTTTTATAGAATTGCAGTTGTTTATCCCATCTACACTTATTATGATTCAGTTTAGTTCGTTACGCGAAAGCTCCTGCGAGTTTCAACCTGCTTAAATGAATGTTTATAATAAGGGGATGGCTGACGGTTTCATTCACGGATGTGAAAATCCTAATGGCAATATGTCATACCAACTACTTCCCTTATTATAATAAAATAAGTGTAGATGTTAGAGTTAATTCCTCTCTAACAACTACACTTTTATGGTACTAAATGGAAAAGAAAGTATATAAAGTAGAAGATGTTCAAAATTTGCTTGGGCTGGGACGCTCCAAGGCATATGAATTTATAGAAAATGTTTATTATGACAGAAAACCATTCCGGGTGTTGAAGATTGGCAGATCTTATCGTATCCCATGCAATTCTTTTGATAAGTGGCTGAATGGAGACGAGGAGAGAGAAAGAGTGAGAGCAGAATGAAACAGAAAGAAACGCAGCAGGAGACAATGTCAAAGGAAAAGAGAGTTGTCTTTTTTGAAGGAAAATCATGGTATCACAGAACCAAAGAGCTGCAGGACGATCTGACGACAAAATATGGGAAAAAAGGTGGCTTTGAAACGCCGGAAGAAGCAGAGAAAAGTTACTGGGAATATGAAAAAAGATACCAGAAGAAGCAGAGAGATCTCCAGATTGCAAAAATGCAAAAGACAGATGTGATGCTTGGCGATTATCTAGAATACTGGTTTGAAAATATTTTCAGTCCGAGAATTGAGACAACCACGAGAATGGTTGGAGCATATACCTTATATAATCTGATTCTTCCGAGTATGGAAGCGGATATCAAATTAAAATACATTTCAGTAGAGTATTTAGATGCTCTACTGGAACGTGTCGCGAAAATCTGTCCTTCAGCGGGAAATAAAGGGCGGGAGCTTTTGAGCATCGCCATGAAAGATGCAGCAGGAGATAAGTTCATAAGCTATAATCCAATGCCTGAGACAAAGCCATATCCGAGAGCAAAACCAAAGGTAAGGGTATTAGGCAAAGAAAAATTGAAGGCTTTTCTTGAAGCTGCGAGCAAGAATCCTTGGTATCTGGAAATTTTACTGGGACTGTTTTGTGGATTACGAAAAGGAGAAATCCTTGGATTGAAGTTTCAGGACTTTGATTTTGAAAAGCAGACG
>ERZ838839.2050-NODE-2050-length-16759-cov-8.603807_pt1 | contig 16759 bp, 16 predicted proteins | sample MGYA00519909_ERZ838839 | MGnify/ENA primary metagenome ERZ838839 (study PRJEB31850, sample SAMEA3708843) | human gut metagenome | biome: human gut; feature: human-associated habitat; material: faeces | place: China | collected 2014 ... | reverse complement strand
ACACCCCATTTCCTAAACAGTATACCATACTGTCTAACAAATGGGGTGCAGTTCAAATCCGGGCGGGATGCAACGGTTCTACAAATAGAGTGATCAGTCTGCGAACAGCGGAGTGGACAGGTAGCGGTCGCCGGTATCGGGCAGCAGCACCACGATGTTCTTGCCAGCGTTCTCCGGGCGCTTTGCCAGCTGCAGGGCAGCCCAGACGGCAGCACCGGAAGAAATGCCCACCAGCACACCTTCCTTGTGACCGATCAGCCGACCGGTGGCAAAGGCGTCGTCGTTCTCCACGGCAATGATCTCGTCATAAACCTTGGTGTCCAGCACGTCCGGCACAAAGCCTGCGCCGATGCCCTGGATCTTGTGCGCACCGGCAGTGCCCTTGCTCAGCACCGGGGAGGAGGCGGGCTCCACGGCCACGACCTTCACGTCAGGGTTCTTGCTCTTCAGGTACTTGCCCACGCCGGTCACGGTGCCGCCGGTGCCAACGCCTGCCACAAAGATGTCCACCTTACCGTCGGTATCGTCCCAGATCTCGGGGCCGGTGGTCTCGATGTGTGCCTGGGGGTTGGCCGGGTTCACAAACTGGCCGGGGATGAAGGAATTGGGGATCTCCTTTGCCAGCTCATCGGCCTTGGCAATGGCGCCCTTCATGCCCTTGGCACCCTCGCTGAGCACCAGCTCGGCACCGTAAGCCTTCATCAGCTGGCGGCGCTCCACGCTCATGGTCTCGGGCATGACGATGATGATGCGGTAGCCCTTGGCAGCTGCCACGGCAGCCAGGCCGATGCCGGTATTGCCAGAGGTGGGCTCGATGATCACGGAGCCTTCCTTCAGCAGACCCTTGGCCTCGGCGTCATCGATCATCTTCTTGGCAATGCGGTCCTTCACGGAACCGGCCGGGTTGAAGTACTCCAGCTTGGCCAGAATGTGAGCAGACAGCTGCTGCTCCTTTTCAATGTGGGTGAGCTCCAGCAGCGGGGTGTGACCGATCAGCTGGTCAGCGGCAGTATAGATCTTGCTCATAATAAATTCCCTCCTGATACAGATACAACTTCTCGAACGGGCCCCGGCACCCGAGGTGCGGCCCGGAACTACAAACCTTTAAACCAACATTGTTTGTGGGTTTGATGGTATTATAGTCCCCTTTGCCCTGCTTGTCAATGCTTTTTTGCAAAAAAGTGGGATTGAACTATTATTTACCCTGTTGTATAATAGGTTTAACATTCTATGGACATCAAAGGAAGTACACGAATATGATCGTTTCCACCAAAGGGCGCTATGCGCTGCGCGTGATGATCGACCTTGCCGAACATCAGGCGGAAAAATACGTTCCCCTCAAGGAAGTCGCCGCACGGCAGGAGATCTCGGAAAAATATTTGGAGAACATCCTCAAGGTGCTGGTGCAGAACGGCTTTCTGGAGGGTCTGCGCGGCAAGGGCGGCGGTTACCGCCTGACCCGCAGCCCCGACCAGTACACTGTGGAGGAGATCCTCATGCTCACCGAGGGCAGCCTGGCCCCCGTCACCTGCCTGACGCCGGGTGCATCCCCCTGCGACCGCCTGGCCAACTGCCGCACCTATGAGATGTGGAAGGGCCTGAACGACCTCATCTCCAACTATTTCAGCCACATCACCCTTGCCGATCTTGCCCTGCCCGATCAGGCTGGCAACGACTATGTGATCTGAGGACATTGTCATGTTCGAGCAATTTCGATGGAATTTTCGTAGTCCAGAGGAACGGGGAGACGCCGGAGAAAACATTATTTACAGCGCTCTGAATAAGGTCCGCGGTCGTAAAGCTCTTTTGCCGAATTGTTACATCCCGGTAGGCCAAAAAGGAACAACTGAGATTGATATGATCTTTCTGCATGAGTCCGGCCTTTATGTAATTGAATCCAAAAATTACAGTGGTTGGATTTTCGGCAATGAAGAGCAAGATCATTGGACACAATGTCTGAGAGGAAAATTTCATACAACGCAAAAGCATTCCTTTTATAACCCTCTCCGACAGAATGAGACGCATATTTGCGCATTGATGGAACTACTGAAGGATGATACCGTTCCGTACTATTCCTATGTGGTATTCGGAAATAATTGTGAGTTAAAGAACGTTCAGCTCACAAGCGGAAAACATCATGTGACTTATGCTCTATATCTCCGAAAGGATATTGAGTATAATGCTCGACGTACAGGCATCCAGCTATCTGATGAAAAGATAGATGCTCTTTATGCAATACTTGTGAATTTTACAGAGGCAAGCGACTGGCAAAGGGAAGCCCACATAAGAGAAGTTCAGGCAAAACAGTATCCAGTCGTTCGAGCGGATGGAACCTGGGCTTGTCCACATTGTGGTGGACAGCTCGTCAGACGGGTAGCTCAACGGGGAAGCTGGGCAGGGCAAACCTTCTGGGGTTGCTCAAATTATCCACGCTGTCATTTTACTTATCAGGAATAATTGATTCGGCGCACCGCACATTGCGGTGCGCCTTTTTTGCACAGTTCCTCGCGAAATGTGTGGGAATTCTTGGCAAGTATCACGGTTGATGGACGTCCGACGATGCGGTATACTACCACCTGTATTCCACATTTTTTGGTGACCGTGAAAGGAGCGATCCGTTACGAAATACATTTTTCAGTTTGCGCGCATTCTGGCCTTCTGTTTTCTGGGCGAGGTGCTGCACGCCGTGCTGCCGCTGCCGGTGCCTGCCAGTGTCTACGGGCTGGTGCTGCTGCTGGCTGCACTGAATTTCGGCTTTGTCAAGCTGGATGACGTGAAAGAGGTGGGCATCTACCTCACCGGCATCTTCCCGCTGCTGTTCGTGCCTGCCGCAGCCGGCGTGATGGAGCTGTGGGCCGAGATGGGCAACATGCTGCTACCCATCCTCATTGCCATCATCCCGGTGACCGTGCTGGTCATGGTCTCCGCAGGCCGCACCACCCAGACCATGACCGGCCGCAAAAAGAAGGAGGCAGACCATGCTGAATGATTTCCTGTCCGGGTCGGCGGCGTGGGGCGTGCTGCTCACGCTGGCAGCCTTTGCACTGGGTGCCCTGATCAACCGGATCACCGGCAAAGCCATCTTCAATCCCCTGCTGCTGGGCAGCATCTTTGTCATCATCTTCCTGTCGGTGTGCAAGATCCCCTACGCCGACTACAAGGCCAGCGCCGCCCCGGTGAACTACCTGCTGCTGCCGGCCACCGTGGCCCTGGCCATCCCGCTGTATGAAAAGTGGGACCTGCTCCGGGAGAACGCCGCCGCCATCATCGCCGGCATCTCGGTTGGCACACTGGTCAGCCTGGGCAGTGCCCTTGCTCTTGCCCTGGCGCTGGACCTGACCAAAGAGCAGTACGCCACCCTGCTGCCCAAGTCGGTGACCACCGCCATCAGCATGGACGTGGCCGCTGAGCTGGGCGGCATTGCCGCCCTGACCGGTGCCATCGTCATCCTCACCGGCATTGCGGGCAGCCTGCTGGCCGAAACGGTGTGCAAGGTGTTCCACATCACCGACCCCATCGCCAAGGGTGTGGGCATCGGCACCTCGGCCCATGCCGTGGGTACCAGCAAGGCCCTGCAGATGGGCGAGGTGGAGGGTGCCATGAGCGGCCTGTCCATTGCAGTGGCCGGTGTGCTCACCGCAGTGCTCTGCCCCGTATTCGTGAACCTGATCCACTAAAAACATTTATGATATAAAACACAGCGCCCCCGCCGGGAGAGATCCCGGCGGGGGCGCTGTGTTATTGAGGAGAGATGTCTTGATTAGTTTTCGGCGAGGTTGCCGGTGTAGAGCTGGTAATACTTGCCCTTCTTGGCGATCAGCTCGTCGTGACTGCCGCGCTCGATGATACGGCCCTGCTCCAGCACCACGATGCAGTCTGCATTGCGGACGGTGGACAGGCGGTGGGCGATGACGAAGCTGGTGCGGCCGTACATCAGGCCGTCCATGCCGCGCTGCACCAGTGCCTCGGTACGGGTGTCGATGGAGGAAGTTGCCTCATCGAGGATCAGCACCGGCGGGTCGGCCACGGCGGCGCGGGCGATGGCCAGCAGCTGGCGCTGGCCCTGCGACAGGTTCGCACCGTCGCCGGTCAGCATGGTGTTGTAGCCATCCGGCAGACGCTGGATGAAGCCATCCGCGTTGGCCAGCTTGGCGGCGGCCATGCACTCTTCATCGCTGGCATCCAGACGGCCATAGCGGATGTTCTCCATGACCGTACCGGTAAACAGGTGCGTGTCCTGCAGCACGATGCCCAGCGAACGGCGCAGATCGGACTTTTTGATCTTGTGGATGTTGATGCCGTCGTAGCGGATCTTGCCATCCTGAATATCGTAGAAGCGGTTGATCAGGTTGGTGATGGTGGTCTTGCCGGCACCGGTGGAGCCGACAAAGGCGATCTTCTGGCCCGGACGGCCATACAGGTTGATGTCGTGCAGCACCGTCTTTTCCGGCACATATCCGAAATCCACATCCGTGAAGGTGATGTCGCCTTCCAGTTTGTGGTAGGTGGTGGTGCCGTCGTGGTGGGGGTGCTTCCAGGCCCAGATGCCGGTACGCTCCTCGGTCTCCACGAGGTTGTCCTCGCGGTCGTACTTGGCGTTCACGAGGGTCACATAGCCCTCATCGGTCTCGCTGGGCTCGTCCATCATCTTAAAGATGCGCTCTGCACCGGCCAGCGCCATGATGACGCTGTTGGCCTGCATAGACACCTGACTGATGGGCATATTGAAGCCCTTGTTCAGACTGAGGAAGGCCACCACCGTGCCAAGGGTCATGCCGCTGACACCGCCCACGGCCATGGCGGCACCCACCAGCGCGCAGACGGCGTAGCTGATGTTGCCCAGCTGGGCATTGACCGGCATCATGATGTTGGAGAAGGCGTTGGCCTGCTTGGAGCTCTCCTTCAGCTGGTCGTTCAGCTGGCGGAAGCCGTCAAGGGTCTGCTGCTCGTGGGTGAACACCTTGACCACCTTCTGGCCCTCCATCATCTCTTCGATGTAGCCGTTCACCTTGCCCAGATCCCGCTGCTGCTGGATGAAGTACTTACCGGAGCTTGCCGCGATCTTTTTGGAGCAGAAGAGCATCAGCGCCACCATGAGCATGGTAACGATGGTCAGCTGCCAGCTGAGCATACACATGCTGAAGAACACCGACACGATGGTGATGACGCTGGACACCAGCTGCGGGATGCTCTGGCTGATCATCTGGCGCAGGGTATCTACATCGTTGGTGTACACGGACATGATATCGCCGTGGGGATGGGTGTCAAAATAGGAGATGGGCAGGCTTTCCATGTGGGTGAACAGCTTGGTGCGCAGGTTGCGCAGCGTGCCCTGCGTTACGTTGACCATAACGCGGGCATTGAGCCATGCGGCCAGAATACCCACAAGGTAGATGCAGCCCACCCGCAGCAGTGCCCCGGCCAGCGGTGCAAAGCTGGGGTTCTGCTGGTGGGTCATGGGCACGATATAATCGTCCATCAAAGTCTGCAAAAACAGGCTGGCCTGCACATTGGCCAGCGCACTGACCACGATGCAGATAAGCACCAGGATGCAGTGGGGCAGGTAGTTGCGGAACACTTCATCTATGATGCGCCGGAGCAGCTTGCCCGGGTTTTCCACCTTGGGGCGCGGGCCCCGTGCGCCCCGCGGGCCGGGGCCATGTACTTCTTTTACGGCCATTACTGCGCACCTCCCTGCTTGTCGAAGTCGCCGCCGCCCTGGGTCTGGCTGTTGTAAACTTCCTGATAAATGGCGTTGGTCCTGAGCAGCTCCTCGTGGGTGCCCAGGCCGTTGATCTGGCCATTGTCCAGCACCAGGATGCGGTCAGCATCCTGCACCGAGGAGATGCGCTGTGCAATGATGATCTTGGTGGTGCCGGGGATCTCTTCCCGGAAGGCCTTGCGGATCTTGGCGTCGGTGGCGGTGTCCACCGCGCTGGTGGAGTCGTCCAGGATCAGCACCTTGGGCTTGCGCAGCAGAGCGCGGGCGATGGTCAGGCGCTGCTTCTGGCCGCCGGACACGTTGGAGCCGCCCTGCTCGATCCAGGTATTGTACTTATCCGGGAAGCGCTCGATGAACTCATCCGCACAGGCCAGCTTGGCCACCCGGATGCACTCTTCCTCGCTGGCGTTCGCGTCGCCCCAGCGCAGGTTGTCGAGGATGGTGCCGCTGAACAGCACGTTCTTCTGCAGCACCATGGGCACTTCGCGGCGCAGGACGTCCAGGTTGTAATCCCGCACATCCACGCCGCCCACCTTCACGGTGCCGGTCTCGGCGTCGTACAGGCGGGGGATCAGCTGCACCAGGCTGGACTTTGCACTGCCGGTGCCGCCGATGATGCCCAGCGTCTCGCCGGGCTTGATGGAAAAGGTGATATCGTTCAGCACCGGACGGCCCGAACCATGCTTATATTGAAAGGAAACATGGTCGAACTCGATGCCGCCATCCCTGACCTGCTGCACCGGCTGCTTGGCCGGGGGCAGGTCGGTGGTCTCGTCCAGCACTTCCACGATACGCTTGGCGGAAGCGGCCGACATGGCGATCATCACAAAGACCATGCTCAGCATCATCAGGGCCATGAGGATGTTCATGATGTATCCGAACAGGGCGTTGAGCTGACCGGTGGTGATGGCACCATGCAGCACATATTTGGCACCCAGCCAGCTCAGGGCGATGTTGCAGCCGTAAACGGCGGTGAGCATGGCAGGGTTGTTGAAGCTCAGGCGGCTCTCGGCCTTGACGAACTGGTTGTACAGGCTCTCGCAGGCCTTGGTGTACTTCTCGTTCTCAAAGCCCTCGCGCACAAAGCTCTTGACCACACGGATGGCCGACACGTTTTCCTGCACCGAGGCGTTGAGGTTATCGTAGTTCTTGAACACCCGGTCAAAGATGTGGAAGGTGGGGATCATGATGCTGGCCAGCACCGCCACCAGAAAGACTACCGCCACCACGAACACCAGCGACAACGGGCCGCCGATGACCACAGCCATGAACAGCGCGAACACCAGATGCACCGGGGCACGCACGCACATGCGCTCGATCATCTGGAACGCATTCTGCACGTTGGTCACATCGGTGGTCATACGGGTGACAAGGCCCGCCGTGGAGAACTTGTCGATGTTGGAGAAGGAATAGTGCTGGATGTTCTCATACATGGCATCGCGCAGATTGCCGGCAAAGCCGGTGGATGCCTCGGCGGCATATTTACCGGCCAGAACGCCCAGCAGCAGCGCAATGGCTGCCACAAGAAAGGTGAGCAGACCATACTTGACGATGGCGTGCATATCGCCCTTTTCAATGCCCAGGTCAATGATAAAGGCCATGATGGTGGGCAGCAGCACATCCATCACGGCTTCCAGGGCTGCAAAGAGCGGTGTCAGGACTGCGGCGCGTTTGTACTCGCCCAGATGTGACACGAGCTTTTTGATCATCTGAGTTACCTCCTGTTAATTTTATTTGTTTGGTACAAAACAATTCTATACAAAACAGATTTAATGTCAAGATGTTTGCAAAACTTTCGGAAATTGTTCATAATTAACATTTTCACAAACATCTTTTCGGCGTTTTGACAAGAGTCGAACCCTCTTCGTCACGGCTTGCGCCGTGCCAGCTCTCCCGAAAGGGAGAGCTTTTGTCTGTTCCGGGAAAGCAGCTTTTCACCGGAAAAGAAAATCCAAAAATATCGCCCAAAAAGCTCCCCCCCTCGGGGGAGCTGCTGAGCGCAGCGAAGCTGAGAGGGTTTACTTCAGCGCGTCCCGCAGCTTGTTCAGCAGCCGCAGCAGCTCGGCGTTTTCCTCTTCCGTCAGCAGATTGGCCACATAGTCGTCCGTCTGGTGGAAGGAGAGGATGGTGTTTTCATGGAAGCGGACGCCCTCTTCCGTCAGCACCAGCTGTTTCAGCCGGGCATCCTGCGGCACGCTCTGGCGCTGGATGTAGCCCTTGCGCTCCATCAGCTGCAGGATGTTGGTCACGGTGGAGCGGGTAATGGAAAACTCCCGCTCAATGTCCCGCTGGAACACCTGCTCCTCCCGGTGCCGGTAAAGATACTCGATGATCCAACCGTGCATCGGGGTGGCCTGCTCCACACCGTTGGCGCGGGCAAACTGGTTGATCTTGCGGAAGATCAGGTTGTCCACCCGGCGGATCTGGGCCGGGATGACCTGCGGCCCCTCCCAGGGCGGATCCCCGTGGTCTCTGCATTCGTTCTGTTTTTCGTCACACATACGATCGGTTCCTTCTGAATTGTTTTTTGCTCAAACTGTTTTCTATAAAACTGTTCGATATGAGACTATTGTAATCCCACTGTCCCTGTTTGTCAAGGGCAGCAAAAAAGACTTCTCCCAAAGGAGAAGCCTTTCCGATCTCTGTGTCACTGATTTTCTTCCACCCATTCCCGCACGCGGTCAGGGCGGTTGGTCACAAGGCAGTCCGGCCCCAGGGGCAGCAGGCTCCGGACAGCCTTTTCCGTGTCCACGGTCCACAGGGCCACCTTGACCCCCATGGCCTGCAGCTTGGCGATGAAGCCTGGGTTGCTGTAGGCGGTGTGGTATTCGCAGCTGACGTACTCCGGCGCAAAGTCCAGGCTTTTGACATAGGCCACCGGGTTGTGCTGGTCGGCCAGATGCTTTGCCACCGCCTGCAGGCTCTCCCCGGGGAAGTTTGCCCGCAGCATGCTCACCTTGTCGTTCACCCAGCGGGTCATCCAGCCGTTTTCCTCATCCGGGTCCATGCCCGCATCCACCGGCAGGGCGGCCAGCTCTTCGTCCAGCGCCGCTTCCTCATCCTCCATGCCGTTCACCAGGCCCAGGTCCTTCCAGATGACCGGCGGCGGCAGCACCATGCTCTCGAATGCGCCGTACAGCAGCACGCCCACCCGCAGTTCCGGCATCAGCGCCTTGGCCTGCCGCAGCAAGTCGTGGTTGAACGAAATAAGGACCAGTCGGTCGGCGATGTCTGCCGCGCGGATAGCATCCACCACACCGGACACAAAAGCCGGGTCGTTGTCCATGGTGGATTTCATTTCCAGCTGGACCGCGCAGCCCTCCATGCTCCTGCACAGAGCCAGTGCCTCGGCCAGGGTGGCGATCTTCTCATCTTTATAGGCAGCGTCCTTCCAGCTGCCGAAGTCCAGGTCCTTCAGCTCGCCTTCGGTCATATCGTAGATACGGCCGGAAATATCGGTGTGCAGGTCGATGATATAGTCGTGGTGGATCACAAGGCCGCCGTCCAGCGTCTTTTGTACGTCCATTTCCACACCGTCGGCCCCGATCTCCATCGCCTTGCGGAAAGCCGCCAGCGTGTTTTCCGGTGCCAGGTAGGATGCACCACGGTGCGCAATGATCTGAGGTATCATAAGCAGAATTTTCCTTTCTGTACAGCAAAGCTGCCGCCTTTCAGCATACCCTATCCGCCGGGCTGTGTCCATCTGCGCATTCCACAAAAAAGCGGGTCGTTTTTTGTCTCATTCGCGCTGAAAGTACGACTTTTATCGTCAAAACGACGAATTCATCCGATGATTTTTGCACATTTTTCACGAGAAATTTGCAAAACGCGGGGCAAATCTCTCCCATCTGTTTCTTTCAAACCGGCACCCGGCATGGTACAATAGTGCTGTAAGGATGTGCCGCGCCCGGCGGCCGGAAAAAGGGAAATGGAGTGTTTGACTATGACTGCATTCAAGCCCATCAAAGAAGGCAAAGTCCGTGAAATTTACGACAATGGCGACAGCCTGATCATGGTTGCCACCGACCGCATTTCTGCGTTTGATGTCATCCTGAAAAACAAGGTGACCAAAAAGGGCACTGTGCTCACCCAGATGAGCAAGTTCTGGTTCGACTACACCAAGGATCTGCTGCCCAACCATATGCTGAGCGTGGACGTGAAGGATATGCCGGAGTTCTTCCGGCAGCCCCAGTTCGACGGCAACAGCATGCTGTGCCGCAAGCTGACCATGCTGCCCATCGAGTGCATCGTGCGCGGCTACATCACCGGCAGCGGCTGGGCCAGCTACCAAAAGACCGGCAAGGTGTGCGGCATCCAGCTGCCCGAGGGCCTGCAGGAGTCCCAGAAGCTGCCGGAGCCCATCTACACCCCCTCCACCAAGGCCGAGATCGGCGACCACGACGAGAACATCTCCTACGAAAAGAGCATCGAGGTGCTGGAAAAGCAGTTCCCCGGCCACGGCGAGGAGTACGCCACCAAGCTGCGCGACTACACCATTGCCCTGTATAAGAAATGTGCTGAGTATGCGCTCTCCCGCGGCATCATCATTGCCGACACCAAGTTTGAGTTTGGTCTGGATGAGAACGGCAACGTGGTGCTGGGCGACGAGATGCTCACCCCGGATTCCTCCCGCTTCTGGCCGCTGGAGGGCTACGAGCCGGGCCACAGCCAGCCCTCTTTTGATAAGCAGTTCGTTCGCGACTGGCTCAAGGCCAACCCCGACAGCAACTACGACCTGCCGCAGGACGTGATTGACAAGACCATTGCCAAGTATCTGGAGGCTTACGAGCTGCTCACTGGCAAAAAGCTGTAAATTTTACGATAAAACGAATCCCGGCAGATGCTTGACAGCTCTGCCGGGATTCGCTATAATGTCTATAGAAAGGGCACTGCGACAAGCGGTTGGCCCCAGTTCAAGGTTTACAGTTTTTGAGAACCGTCACCGTGCCGGGTGGCGGTTCTTACTTTTTCACGCGAATGGTGAATGTCAATCCAAACAAGTGGAATGTCAAAGTAATTGGCATGTACTCACCTCCTTTCGGAAGTGAGGGCCGAACCGCCTGCCGTTGTTTGCAGTGCCCCGCCGCCTTTCAGCAGCAGAGATAGCATAACACAGTTTTCGGCTGATTTCAACAAAAAAATGCTTCCGTGCGTCGCACGGAAGCATTTTTTGTTTCACTCGCTCAGCTCCGCGCTTTCCTCGGAAAAAGCTTCGGACTCTGCCGTTTCTTCGTTTTCTTCGTCCAGCAGGTACTGCACCTCGGTCTGCTTTGCCATCTGCTCTGCTGTCCAGTCCAGCTGTGCGATGCCTTCCAGTTCCAGCGTGTACTGCTCCACATTCTGCAGGCTGCCGGAGGCAAGACTCTGGCCCGGGTCGTTCTCCGGCGACCATGTAATGCGCAGCTCATCCGGCTGTGCGCTGCACTGCTGCACGGCATCGGTCACGCTGCGGCAGTCCTGCGCAAAGGCCTGTACGCTGTCATAGCCGCCAAACAGCTCCACAGTCAGGCTCAGATAGCCGTTTCCGGCATTCACATCCCGCAGCGTTTTCGCCTCACTGCTGTACAGGTAGGCGTTTCCGCTGATATTCTTCACACGGATATCCGGGGCTGTTTGTTTGATCTTGTCATAGGCTTCTGTCGTATATTCCTGCCCCAGCTTCATGCTTGCCTGATTCCGCTCCGGGCCGAGTTCATCCCACACCACCGGCAGCAGCGACAGACAGAAGCATCCGCCCATGAGCACAAGGCAGATCAGCACCGACCAGAAATCGTATTTCCAGCGGCCCGGGCGGGCGGCAAAAAAGAGCACCTCGCCGCCCAGCAGGATCAGCCCTGCCGCCGGGGCGATCTTGAGCATCAGCTTCCAGTCAACGCCCGGCACAAAATAGGCAAGCAGAAAGAAGATGCCCGCTGCGATCAGGCATACGCCCAGCGTAAAGCTGCCCACCCGGCGCAGCGGCTGCGGTTTTGCAGGCTGCGGTGCTTCACCGGTCAGCGGCGCATCATTTCTCGTCTCGTCCATCGTCGGCATCCTCCGTCTCATCGTCCGGGGTCACGGGCTTGCCCAGCAGAGCCGAGAGCTTGGGCATGGCAAAGCCCTTTGCTTCCGGCTCCGCCTGCGCATCCTGTGCAGTATACTCGGTAAAATCTTCATCTTCGGCATCGTTCTGCGGCTTCTGCTTTCTGCCCTTGGGGCCGCGCACCAGCCATGCACCGCAGATGATCAGGGCCACGCACACCACCACCTCCGGCAGCTGATCCATCATCAGGTAAAGTGCGCGGAAGAAAGGGCTGCTCTGGCCCCAGCGCCACACGATATCCCCCAGCGTGTTCATAAGGATGTTCTGGTAGGCCACCAGTGCGCCCAGCGCGATCAGGCCCCAGCCCAGCAGCTTGTGGCTGTCCAGCATGAACTGTTCCATGCGCTGGTCGTGCCAGTTGATGTGCACCAGATAATCGTCCTGCGGGGCGGTGCCTGCGCCGATCTGCGCCCGGAGATTGAAGGTGTCAAAGAAGCTGTACATCCACACAATGGGCATGGCTACATACAAAACTTCCAGCAGAGTGCCCGCACCAAAGGCCACGCAGAACATGGTAATGAGCGAAAGGCCGCGCTTCATGTAGCCCTGATACATCTGGCCTGCGCCCGGGCAAAAGGCGAAGAGGAAGGTCAGGATTCCGTTTTTCATCATAATCGATCTCCTTATTTTGTTTGATCTGCAAGTGGCGAATTTTTGTATTTTTCTGCTGCAGGGCCGCCGGCTCCGAACAGCAGGTCATTGAGTGCTTTTGCCAGCGAAGCCTGCTGCTTCGGCTTGTCGTCGTCCATTGGCTTTCCCAGTATTTCCGGCTGGGCGGACGGTCGGCCATCTTCCACCGGCTTGCCCAGCTGTGCAGGCTCTTCGGTCTGGCTCTGGCTGGTCTCCGGTGTCCATGTGTGCAGCTCCTGCCGGAAATTCAGCAGCTGGTCTATGGTGCCGGAGCGCCACATGGTAAAGGCCAGCACCGCCGCCACACCGGCCACTGCGGCACGGCCCCATGTGTTCTGCATCAGCCGCACCCAGATAGCGGCCATCACCGCCTTGTGCGCGGAGTGCGGCGGCGTTTCCAGCACATCTGCCGTCAGCAGAGCGGTGTAGCGGTCCATGCATTTATCGCAGTAGGATAAATGCTCGGCGGTTTCCAGCCGGCCCAGCTCATCCAGCCCGCCTGCCTGCAGGGCCTGTAGGCCTTCGTCGGTCAGGCAGCCGTTTTTGTCAAACAGTTCCATGTACGCACTCCTTTCCATCGTTTTCACGCTGTAGTATCTGCTGTGCCAGCATCTTTTTTGCCCGGTAGATCTGTGCTTCCACCGTCTTGAACGGGCGGCCGCACAGCTGTGCCGCCTCGGCCATGGTGTGCTGTTCCAGCAGCACCAGACGGCAAGGCGTTCTGTAGGGCTCCCGCAGGTCCAGGATCATGGCGGTGAGCTCTTCCTCGCCCAGAGCATCCAGCACCTGCTGTTCCGGCTGGGTGCCGGGCGGCGCACCTTCCAGCGCCAGCACATCGTCGCCGGGAATGTTCACCCTGCGCACCCATGCGCTGCGCAGATAGTCCTTTGCCTTGTTGGCAGCGATGCGTGCCAGCCACTGTTTTTCAAACCCGGACGGGCAGCGGTCAATGGCCCGCCATGCCGCCAGAAAGGTCTCCTGCGTCAGGTCCTGCGCATCGCCGGCATCCGGCACCAGCTGGTGGCAGACCGTATACACGAGCGACTGGTATTTCTGCACCATCGCGCTGAATTCCAAGGTCGTCAACGGCCTGCCCACCTCCTTTCAGTTTCGTCCCGGTCCGACGAAGTGCAGCCTCTGCGCTGCCCTTCTGCACATTCATACGAAACAGCCGTTCAAAATCCTGCAAAAACTTTTATTTTTATGATACAATAGAAGTAGTATAGCACAAAAGGAGGCATTCGGCCATGGCTGTCAGTACCCGTCAGGCACTTTTGCAGGCACTTTCCGCTGCCGGAGGCAGCTATGTTTCCGGCCAGCAGCTGGCCGAGACCCTCGGCGTGAGCCGCGCTGCCGTGCACAAGGCCGCTGCGGCCCTCACGGCCCAAGGGTACGCGCTGGAAGCTGCGCCCCGCCGGGGCTACCGGCTGGCAGGCGGCGACCCGTTCTGCACCGAAGCCATCGGGGACTACCCTGCACCCATCTATTTATATGATACGCTGGAAAGCTCCAACCGCACGGCAAAGCTGCTGGCGCTGGATGGTGCACCCCATGGCACGCTGGTGCTCACCGCCCACCAGAGCGCCGGACGCGGCAGGCTGGGCCGAAAATTTGAAAGCCCGGCAGGCAAGGGCGTTTACTGCTCGGTGCTGCTGCGCCCGGAAATGCCCGCCGCCAATGCCCAGACCGCTACCATCAGCGCAGCTGTGGCGGTCTGCCGTGCCGTGAAAAAGCTCTGCGGGCTGGAGCTTGCCGTCAAGTGGGTCAACGACCTGTACTATCAGGGCAGAAAGGTCTGCGGCATCCTGACCGAAGCGGGGACCGACCTCGAGAGCGGACAGCTGGAATGGCTGGTGGTCGGCATCGGGCTGAACCTTACCTCCACCGCTGCCGACTGGCCGGAGGAGCTGGCCCGCAAAGCCGGGAGCCTGTACCCCGGCGGGCCTGCCCCGGTGAGCCGGGCCGCACTGGCCGGGGCCATTGCCCGGGAGCTGCTGGCCCTCTGCCCGGCGTTTGACTGTCTGGATGAGTACCGCGCCCGGTGCTTTGTGCCCGGTCACTGGGTGACGGTGTGTGCCGAGACCGAGACCTACGCCGCAAAGGCCCTTGCCATCGACGAGGAAGGGCGGCTGGTCATCCAGCGGGAGAACGGCCGACAGGAGGCTCTGCGCTGCGGCGAAGTGACCACACGGCCTGCACGGACCGAATAAGACGCAAAAAAACACCCTTTCCTGCCCGGAAAGAGTGCTTTTTATGTTCTGTACTTATGTATCCAGATCCACGGCTTCCAGCACCGTGATGTCCTCTTTTTCAAAGGCGGTGCGGATCATCCCGGCAAGGCCTGGCATTTCGGCCTTGTTCTCGATGCACAGGGTGATGATGCCATTCAGGCTGGAGGCTTCCACACCCATGGAGCCGCCATCCGGCGGGACCCAGACGTTGAAGTCTTTGGTGTACTTCTGAAGCTCCTGCGTGGCCGGCAGCAGCGGATTGCCCAGATAGCTGAGCCAGAAATCCGCCGGGACGCCGCTGATGTACTCGCCCATCTGGAACACCCTCTGCTTGATGCGCAGGGGCGCTTTCTGCTGGTCCACCTTGTACACCCAGCTCATCTGCTGGGTCATCTGGCACAGCTTTGCCTCCGGCTGCAGGGTGCGGAGCACCTTGGCATCCATCTCCGGCACGATGTCCGCAAGGCGGGTATCATCGTTCAACTTCACGCTGCTCTGGAAGGAGCACACGCAGTTGTAAAGGGCATCCGGCACGCCTGCTTCCCTGCGGGTATCTGCCGAGTAGGAATACTGGATCTCGTCTTTGCCCAGATAGCTGCGCAGCGCAAGGCTCAGCAGACCGGCCAGCGCTGTAAAGGGCTTGACGCCGTTCTCCACTGCCCTGTCCACAAGGCTCTGCTTGGTCAGCCGCACCCGGGTGCGGCGCATCCTGCCCTCGTAGGTCTGCACCACATCTCTCTGCATCGTGCTCTCAGTAGCTGTAGGGGATGGATATTTTTCCATCATGGCCTCGATGTCATAGGCCGGGCTGCACACGATGGGCGTGTTTGCAAACGCCGTGCCATAGCGCAGGTTGCAGTACTGTTCCAGAATGCGGGTGAGGAAGGGCGACACCCCGTGGCCGTCCATGAGGAAATGATACCAGTCAAAATAGACGGTGTCCCCCTCACAGCTCACGCTGAAAAGATAGCCGTTCGTTTCCTCCGGGATATCGCGCTGTGCACTGCCCTGATACACAAGGCAGGGGTTCGGGTTCGGCTCCAGAAAAAAGCTCCGCTTTTCCTGCACCAGCTGTACCCGATAGTACGGTGCGGCCGAAAGCGCCGCCTCCAGTGCGCGCTGCAAAAGAGCGGGTTCCACCGCATCCTGCAGCGCAAACTGGTACCGACACAGGATCTTCTCCCGACGGAAGAAGTACATCGTTCCCTGAAAGATGTACTCCGTCGAGCGCTGCGACTCATTCATGAACTGTTACCCCGCGTTTGCCGCCAGATAATCCACCAGATCCCCTATGGTCACAAAGTTGCGCAGCTCCTTTTCAGGGATGCGCAGGCCGAAGGTCTCCTCGAGGTCTGCCACAATGGTCAGGATCTCCATTGAGGACAGATCCAGATCGTCCATCAGGACGCTGTTCTCATTCACATCTTCGGGAGAGACCTCGGCAACATCCTCCAGGATGGCCAGGATCTGGGAAATGATCTCTGCTCGTTCCATAGAAATTTTCTTCCTTTCCGTGACGGATAATAGGCACAATCTCCTATGCCTTTCCATAATAATACCCTGATTCTCTCCTGTGCGCAAGGGTTCCGGCAACAAAGCTTTGTTTTTTGTCGGAACTCCTGTTTTCAGTCTGCCGGTCTGCCGGCCCATTTATGCATCCGGGCATTCGATCGCATCTGTATCACTGGCGCAGCAGCTTGCCTGCACCGTTGCGCGGCAGCGGCTCGGTGCTGAACTCCACTGCGCTCATACGCTTGTACAGCGGCAGGGTGCGGTTTGCCTCGGTGATAAAGTCCCGCACCTGCTGCTGTTTGTCCTCGTCGCAATAGACCACCACGCCGATCTTCTTGCCCATTTCTTTTACAACACATTCCTTCACGGCTTCGCACTTGCCCACGATGCCTTCCAGCTCTTCGGGGCTGATGTTCTCGCCGCTGTCCAGAATGATGAGGTTCTTCTTGCGGCCGGTCAGGAAATAGTAGCCGTCCTCGTCCTTGCGGGCCAGATCGCCAGTGTGGAACCAGCCGTCCGCGTCAATGACCTCGGCGGTGGCCTCCGGGTCCTTGTAGTAGCCCAGCATCACCGGGTCGCCAC
>ERZ838839.2046-NODE-2046-length-16767-cov-3.358545_pt1 | contig 16767 bp, 17 predicted proteins | sample MGYA00519909_ERZ838839 | MGnify/ENA primary metagenome ERZ838839 (study PRJEB31850, sample SAMEA3708843) | human gut metagenome | biome: human gut; feature: human-associated habitat; material: faeces | place: China | collected 2014 ... | reverse complement strand
TTTCACCCACTTATGAGCAAGCTCATGTGGGCTTAGACCTTTTGACCCTGGCATCATATATATTTAATAATTACTTTATTGACATTTATTTTGGAAATGATAAAATCATGACGGATAAAAATCAGTGGGCCTGATGCCTGCGGAATGTATTGTAATGTAATGGAGAGAAAAGTCATGAAAAAATCAACAGGAAAGAAGGGAAACGGGGGATTTTCATTAGTAGAGCTGATCATTGTAATAGCTATCATGGCAGTGCTGGTGGGAGTACTGGCACCGCAGTACCTGTCTTATATACATAAGGCAAAGGTGGCGGCAGATCAGGCGAATCTGAAGAACTATTTTACGGAGATCCAGATGGATTATATTACTACAGGAAAGTATAATTCCATGGTACCTACCGTACAAAATAGCCCTGCGGATTATATGCAGAGGGAAATTCATTTTCTAAACGGGCAGACCGTGAAATTAAAAGCAGGATATTTTGCTGTGACAGAAGATACCAGAAGTCAGGGAGGCTACAATCTATGCTATCATTGTGATCTGTGCACGGCTGCTGATGCAGATGAGCAGACAAAACAAAAGCATCTGGAGACTTGTATGATTACATTTCTATGATGGCGCTTGAGAGGAATATGTTATCTCCCCAGACATAATCCGATATTATCAGAAATGCAGCAGATGTATCCATGCTTCCCGGCGTAGGCGGCTGCCTGTCTGCGGATGGTGGGATCCGTTGCGTATTCCAGGGTGTAAGCGGTACAGCCGTGTGACATAGCCAGATCCAGATACTCAGTATAGTATTCACGCGTACTTTGATCATTTTTAGTATAGACATCCTTTGAAAAATCATACGCAGTAAAAACGTTCTCCTGGTTTACCCCATCGATGAGAACGTTTTTTTCTGTTGTAAGATATTTTTTTACAAAACAGTCCCCACCGTTGATCATGATCTTTCTGCCTGTATGGTTTATATAGTCCAGAATCGTAAGGATTCCGTCATAGATGGATTCCTGCGGATAGTTATAGTATACATCCGTGTTATCGACAAAAAAGCCGTCCACATCCTTCTGTACCAGGGCGTCTACTCTGGAAGCTGTACATGCCTGCCATTCCGGAGCTGAGACATCGATCCATTTTTCCTCCGGCCAATTCTCATAGGCACCCAGAGTATATTTCTCAAAGTCTGTATCATAGGACCGGAAGCTCTCGATCGATCCGATATTGATATAGGAGTAGATTTCATGGATACCATTTTCTCTTAAACGGGCAATGTCATTTTGGGAAAAATATTCCGCATCTATGACAAGCAGATCAATGTCAGAAAGTTTTTCTGTGATCTCAGGATCTTCTCCGATCAGGACAATGTATTTTTCTGCACTATCGGAGGTGCTGGCGGAGCAGGCACTGAGCAGGGCTGTAGATAATATCAGAATGAGAACACATATTATTTTTATGAATAGCTTCGTTTTCCTCAATTAACGGTACCTCCTTTTTCGCTTGATCTGCTCCAATATTTGTATCCAGATAATTATACTATAGATGGCTCTACATTTCATGTATTTCTGTTAACTATTCAGAGCCATACAAAATACTGCATTCAGGCAGATAATGTCGAAAAAAATATCTGTAAAAATATTAAAAAGGGCGAAAAATATTGAAAAATGTGGTATAATTTTTTATGCAAATATAAGATAATACCGGGACAAAAAGTCCCCGGATTTGATGCGTTCGGCGGTTAAGATAACCGGGAAAGTAGGAAGTTATATGAAGATTCAGGATTTTTGTGACATGAACAAATTCGAGCAGATCATGAAGAACTGGGCAAACAGCACGGGACTGGCAACCGTGGCTGTGGGTGCAGACGGAAAATACATCAGTGACTGTTATAATTTTACGGAGTTCTGTATTGATCTGACGAGAGGAAGCGCAGAGGGGAAAAAGCGCTGCGAGCAGTGTGACAGAGAAGGCCATGGTGTGTATCCCTGCCATGCGGGACTTGTGGATTTCGGCATTCCGATCACACTGGAGGATGGAACCGTGCTGGGCAGTATTATCGGAGGACAGGTGCTGCCGGAGAATCCGGATGAGGAGAAGTTCCGTCAGACAGCAAGAGAACTTGGCATTGATGAGGATAAATATATCAAGGCCCTGAAAAAGGTAAATGTAAAGACAAGGGAGCAGATCGACGCTTCGGCAAATCTGCTGGGAGATGTGATCAACATGTTCGTAAGAGCCAGCTACGTCAACAGGAAAAACGAGAATCTGGTAGGTGAGCTAAAGGGTGGCATTACGAAAGCTGCGGAACAGATCGAGGAAGCAACGGACAAGACCAAGGAAATCGATGGCTACAGCAAGAGACAGCAGATTCTGGCACTGAATGCTTCGATTGAGGCTGCAAGAGCCGGAGATCAGGGCAAGGGCTTTGCCGTGGTGGCAACGGAAGTACAGAAGTTAGCAAGAGATATGGCGACCTCCAGTGCGGACATTAAGAAGCTGTTGGGAGAGCTGCATGTTACGATCAACCATTTGAATCAATAGTAATTTAGGATAAAGTTTACAGGAAAACCGTTTTTCTGATCCACAAAGGCGCAGAAAGGCGGTTTTTTTGCACATTTTTGCATGTTTCCTTTTGGTGTGTATAAAAAAGTCGGAGAAGTTGTCCGATATTCTCAATAGAGGAACTAGGTAAACAAACGGATTTGGCATTTATTTTCAAGGAGGAGATAATTATGGCGGGAATCGGAGCAACCGGCAGCATAGGTGCGTATGCTGCGCAGAGTGATTACAGCAAGAGTACGAAGACGAAGAAGCCTGAGGTATTCGGAACGCCGGATAAGACAGCCGGCACAACAGGTACGGGAAAGACGTCCGAAACGGCACAGACCAGGGGAAAGACTGAGGATTACGGCAGAACCATCGGTCAGCCGGAGCTGTCGGAGAAGGCTGCGAAATACTATGAGCAGCTGAAGAAGAGGTACGGAAATTATGATTTTATTCTGGTCAGCAGAGATCAGAAGGAGAATGCAAAAGCCAATGCTGCAAAATATGCCAATGGCTATAAGACGGTTGTTCTCATTGATGAGGACAAGATCGAACAGATGGCAACAGACGAGAAATTCCGCAAACAGTATGAGGGAATCCTGAGCGGTGCCGCTGCACAGATACAGCAGTTAAAGACCAGCCTGCAGAGTTCCGGTGCGCAGGTCAAGGGCTTTGGAATGCAGGTAAATGATGGAGGAACACTGTCATTTTTTGCAGTGCTGAAGAAGTCAAGCGCAGACCAGAAGGCGAGAATCGAGAAAAAAGGCGAGCAGAAGAGAGCAGAGAAAAAAGCTGCGGAGAAGAAGGCTGCTAAGAAAGAAAAGGAAGAACGGCTAAAAGACAAGAAGTCGGATAAGATAGCAGACAACAAGGAGGAAACCGGCACAGAGGATACGGTGACAATCAGCGCCGGTTCCATAGAAGAACTGTTGTCTAAGATAGAAACCTACAATTTTAATCAGCGGAGTGACAGTGTGCAGACTGCAAGTGAACGGCAGGTCGGCCAGAACTTTGACTTCAGAGGGTAGGGTGAGGTTGTATGATTTCTATGGGGAAGTCCGGAGGTGTTTACGGGAGCGGCAATACCGGTTTGCCGCAGGCATTTTCCGGAGGAAGGAAGACGCAGAACAAGCAGAACAGTATCTTCGGAGCAAAAAATAAAAGTTCTGTTACCGATATTCGTAGAATGCTGTCCAGAAACAGTCAAAGTACGCAGACGCAGGCAGCGAACAGTTGGGGACAGGATTCCATCGTTACAAGTTCCCTGAGTTACAGTGAATCGCTGCGCAATCAGAGGCAGCAGACGAAGAACACGACGCTGGCGCTGAAGAAATTGAAGTACCAGTTCAAAAATATCTCGTCCAAGATACTGCGGAGCAAGACGTCCCAGGCGGCAAAGCAGGCAGCCGGACAGGCGAGAAGAGAGATCATGCGCCTGAAGCGTCAGAAGCAGAACAGTGACAGTGACAGTGAAGAGATCGACGCAGCAATCGCTCATGCACAGGCTATGGAACGTGTGGCGAAGAAGAAAGCAAAACATCTCGAAGAAGAGGAAATGATGAAGGCTGCCGGCGGAATCTGTCAGGGAGACCGGATCAGCGAAGAAGAAACGAAGGATGTGCCAGACGCAGAAGCTGAAAACGCGCGGAATGCAGAAGAGATGTCTGCGGAAAGTTCTGAGGATGAAATGTCAAGGGATCTCTCCGCATATGAGTATGCAGGCAGTGAGGCGTATGCAGGGGATAGCTATGATATATCCGACTATATTGATCTTGGCATAGATGCATTCTATGCGCAGGCAGGAGACTTTATGTCGGAAATGAGCGATTTCACCTCGGAGATGATGCAGGAAATGTCCGATAGCTTACGTGACCTGATGGAAGAGATAGGACTGGACGGCTTATCGGATACTACGGTCTCGGTGGACAGGGAGATGGATCCCGCAGACCTCAAGATGATGAAGATCAAACACCGCAACAAAGAGATGAAAGACATCGTCAAGGCCGATGCGGAGTACCTGAAAGCAGTTTTCAACCACCTGGAGAAAATGAAAGACAACGTGGTCATTCCTACCGGGAATGCAGGAGCGGTTTCCTCCGGCGTGACAGGGACTTCATTTTCCGCAGATGTTGCCGGCGTAGGCGTACCGGCGGCGCCTGCTCCGGTGATCGATATTACATTATAGGGTGGACATATAAGAAGCAATTTGACATCCCGGGCACTGTGCTTGTGAGACAGACACAGTGTCCGGGATGGTTTTATATAAAAACATTTTTGATTTTCGTGAAAAACCACGTGAAAACATTTTTGGATTTCGTGAAAAACTATACAAAAACATTTTTGATTTTCGTGATTATTTCCGCCCGTATAGGATTCCCATGCCGGAGATCATCCAGGGAGCAGCGGCATATCCCGGGATAAAATCCAGTTTCTTCTCAAGATTGCCGATGTAGTGAATTTCTGTGATTCCTTCTTTTTTCAATTCTTCGACAAATTCTTCCATGTCACCATAGAGTGATTTTTGGGAGAACATGTCCTGAAAAGAGAAAGCGCCGCCCTTTTTGACTATGCGCAGAGCTTCTCTGACCACATTCCGTTTATCCTTGGCGGAACGGACTTCGTGGAAGACAAAGTTGCTGACAGTGGCATCGAAGGTCTCATCCGGATCTTCCAGATGGGCGGCATCTCCTTTGTGGAAGGTGATCCGGTCGGCAACACCCTCCGCTTTCGCATTGGCTTCACATTGCTCTTTGGCATAGTTCCACTCGGCACCCCAGTAGTCCATACCGACGAGTTTTGCCTTGGGGAAAGCCTTGGCGCAGCGGATCGTCAGGGCAGCCGCACCACATCCGATGTCGAGCAGAGTGCCTTCGCCGTCCCATTCCAGATGATCTACGAGATGCTGATGGACTTTTGCCATCATGTTGCCTTTGCCGAAGGCAAACAATTCATGACAGATGTGCATGTAAATGCCATAGACCAGGCAAATCGCGGCAAGAATGCCCAGGATCCATGTCGGAATGGCAAGATGCAGCACCGGTCCGGTCACATAGGCGGCAATGCCGAGTACGGCAGCAGCGACATAGCACAGCGCCAACATTTTTTCAGGTACCCAGTTTCCGTAGTTCACGTTTTTGTTCATAACTAATCCTCCTACTTGTTTTCTGAATATAACAAAAGTTATATTTGTTATTTTTTATAAAAGAAAATGCCCACCGCATTAACGGTGAGCATCCTTCTTACTCTTGAAATATGTAATTAAACTCTGCGTTCCGGCATCGGCGTGAATACCGATGGCTTTCGTCAGGAACAAGCGGTGTTCCATATCATAATCTCCTTTGATCAATTCCAGAAATCCGTGTAACCTCATGGATGTCAGAATCCGTAGTAATTCTTTATCGGGCACATAGCCTAGTTGTTTTTCATAATAGCCCTGAAAGGCCGTGAACATATTGTTGAAGACGACATCCCGGAAAGACTCGTATTTGCTGCCGGAGCATTTCTCCAGTACCAGCTCACATTCCTGCCTGTGCGCACAGATGTATTCCATGATCTCGCGTTCATTCTGCTCTGCGGTCTCAGGATGTTCCTGTTCTCTTTTGGTAATTTCATACATCATTTTCTGATATTCGGCAATCAGGGGATCCAGAATTGCCCCCAGCAGTGCCTCTTTATTTTCAAAAGAGAAATAAAAAGCCCCGGTAGTAACTCCGGCCCGTTTGCAGATATCCCGGAGGTTCGCCCCGGCGTAGCCTTTTTCCAGAAATTCTTCCCTGCCGCAGCGGATTAAGTTTTCTTCCGTGATTTTCTTACGATCTGTCTCCATAACAATTGTTATATTAGCATAGACTAACTCGAGGGTCAAGAAAAAATCTACAGGTAAAATATTTTTGATTTCCGCAAAAATCTCTACAAAAATGTTTTGGTTTATCGTTATTTTAAGATATAATAAAAATAGTAGCAGGAAAACTAAGATAGTGATATATAGCGGGGAAATGAATATGGACAAAGACCCATTTAAAGAATATCTGAGAGAATCCGAACCGAATAAAGCAACAAAAGGGTATGTGTGGAGCACGGCGGTTGGACTTCAGGCAGTAGATGGTCTGAAACCCTCGCAATATCTGATTGACACTGCAATTCAAAATATTGAAGGTAAGATCACGCTAAAAGAGGCACAGAGTCTTATAGAAAGCTATTACAATGAGAGACCTGTCCGTGTATCAGATAATGAACGCACGGAAGAAGCAGATAAAGTTTCCAGCCGTATTGCGGAGCTCCTTTCCGAAACGGCGTTTTCCTTTTCACCGAATGAGTATATAGCTATTCATCGTAAGCTTTTTCGTGGAATATATAAGCATGCCGGAAAAATAAGAGATTATAATATTACGAAGAAAGAATGGGTGCTTGATGGCGCAACGGTCGTTTATGGGAGTGCTTCAGAACTGCGTGCTACATTGGAATATGATTTTTCGCAGGAAAAGGATTTTAGTTATAAAGGACTTTCGATAGAAGAGAGCATTCATCATCTGGCTTTGTTTGTATCAAGGCTATGGCAAATTCACATTTTTGGTGAGGGAAACACAAGAACCACAGCGGTTTTTTTCATAAAATATTTGAGAACACTTGGTTTTTTTGCAACAAATGACATTTTTGCGGAAAATGCATGGTATTTCAGAAATGCACTTGTCAGGGCCAATTATACGAATTTACAAAAAGGAATTCATGAGACAACGGAATATTTGGAACTCTTCCTCAGAAATATGCTTTTAAATGAACACAACGAGCTGCACAATCGAAATATGCATATCAGTGGACTTTTAAAGGATACAAAAGTGGACATTGGAACTTCAAAAGTGGACATTGGAACTTCAAAAGTGGACATTGGAACTCAAAAAATGGACATTGAAACATCAAAAGTGGACATTGAAACAAGATTGGCTGAAAAAACGCTGAATTTTTCAACAAAAACAATTATGCATATCCGTGTATTATATGAAAAATTCGGAGATTGTCAGTTTTTTGGCAGAGGAGAGGTTATGGAATTGCTTGGGCTGAAAAGTTCAGGCGCTTCTAAAATAATATCCAATATGGTACAGGCTGATGTAATCGAACCGGTATCCGGGCATGGAAAAGGAAAATACAAATTCAAAGAGTTATAGAGTATATTGGATTTAAAGGCATCGGAACATCCGGTGCCTTTTTTTAAAATACAGGAACCTTTTTACCGTCCGGCGACTCATATAGTATGAAGCCGGCGAAGAGAAGGAGGTGTTACTTTGTCAGTTATGACAAAAGAGGAATTTGTGCGGGAAGTGCGGGGCTATACCCTGCATATGTACCGACTGGCATATTCTATTCTGAATAATAGTACGGATGCGGAGGACGCTGTCAGTGAAGCGGTGCTGCATGCCTATGAAAAATTAAGGACACTGCGGGATCCGGGCAGCTTTAAAAACTGGATCTTACAGATCACGGCAAATGAAGCGAAAAAGATTTATCGGCAAAATAAGCGGACCGGTGCGGTGGCATGGGAAGAGAATCTGTCCCCGGCATTTTATGACGAACACCATGAACTGTGGGATGCTGTCATGCAGCTGGATGGCGGATACCGGGATGTGATCGTACTGTTTTACTATGAACAGTGCACAATCCCGGAGATCAGCAGGATATTGGAATGCAGGCAGGGAACCGTAAAATCGAGATTGTACCGGGCGCGGATGGAGAGCATGAATCATGAAAAACTGGAAACATATTTTTCCGGGTTGCAGGATGCAGATGTTGCAGCGGATAGCTACAGCAGACCGCTTACGGACGGCGAAAAAACAGGCTGGAAGAACTGAGGCAGGCCTATCTGGAGGAAGGATATTTCCCCCAAAAGGAACTTGCCATGCTTGATAGTCCTGAAAAATACAAAAAGGGCGTGGCTTTCTATGCAGCGCGGAGTACATTTTTCCTGCCGGAAGAGGAAATGACGGATGAGGAACTGTTGGAGCTGATCGATTTCCGTGAGAAGAGAGATTATAGTCTGGCGAAAATCACAGAAGAGATCGAGGCGGGCGACTATGAATATGTGAAGACGGAAGATAGTGCATTACCGGGTGATATGTCACAGGAGAGCGGATCGCAACAGACACAGGGCGCAGGAGAGGCAAGTGTAGTCCCGGGGGCAGATACGGCAGCACAAGAATGGCAGGTCGCCTATGAGGGAGAACTCAGTATCCGGTGTGCTGTGGCGGCAGAACAGGGGCTGTATGTCGGTGGGTTCACCATGGAAGGGAAAGCACGGGTGGAATATCTGGCTTATGGCAGCGGGACCCCGGAAAAGTTTTATGATGATTTCGATGAGGACGGCGAGGTGTATAGCCTGTGCATCGCACCGGACGGAAGTGTCTATGCGGCATTGCGCGGACTGGCATCTCCGGGAGCGGAACATGGCCGGCTGCCTGTGATCTACCATATCAGTCCGGAGGGAACGCTTCTGGACTGCTTTGCGGCCGGAGACCGGGAGTGGAATATCGTTGATAGTATGGCAACAGATGCCCAGGGCAGATTATATATGCGGATACGGATGCAGGAGGACGGCAGTTATGTGCGGATCTATTCTGCGGAAGGTGAGCTGATCGGAACCGTGGCGGATGACGACAGCTATGCCGTACAAGGTGCCGGAGCATTAGGACAGGGCAAGGACGGCAAAGTCTATGCGGCTGCACTGGCAACGGAGAATGTGACAGCAGAGGATGACCCTGTGACATTAGTGTCAGTAGACCCGGAGAGGTTGTGTTTTCTACCGGTGCAGGGGGATGCAGCGGAGAATGCGAAGGCTGTTCAAAGCACAGGGACGATCTACCAGTGGAATATGGTGGCAGCAGGTGTGAGTGATGGCTCCGATTTTATCCTGTGGGGATACAGCGGCGTTGATACCTACCGTTTGGAAGATGCGGAATTTACCAGAGCGCAGGAAGTCTGGGAGATGCCCTGCGGTACGGAAGGAACCTGCGCGGTAATCGTTCCGGATGGCCGGATACTCTATATCGGAGCCACAGGCGGTGTGCAGGGACAGACGGCAGCCGGCGTGGACATCTCCGGAAAAGACCCGGCGAAGACATATTTTTATTATGAACCGCTGAAGTAACAGAAAAAGCTATAATGAGATGGGTTGAGCGAGTGGAAAATGGGAAATTTCCACTCGCTCTATTGTGCCTATAATACGTTATCATGTATAATGAAAATAAGAATAAATGGCAACGAAAATGGTCACAAAGCAGTCGAAAGAAAACGAAGTATATATGAAAAAAACAACTTTAGAAGAAAAATTAGGATATAATCAAAAAGGAGCCAAAAAGGAGCTAAAAATGGAGCCGATAGAAAGATAGATATATTATATCAAATGGAAGAAAATCCAGAGGTAACGCAGGTTAAACTTATGGAGGGATTTGATCTTTCAAGAAAACAAATTCAAAGACTTATAAAAGACATGCGAGAAGAAGGTTTGGTTGAAAGACGTGGTTCTAATAGAAACGGGAAGTGGATTGCAAAGAAGTAAATAACAGGAGAGATTTTATTTGGCATGATGAGTGACGAAAGATGTATGAAGAAAATCAACGTAAAAGTGACGTTTTTTCTTAGCTTAATTGCGGTTGTGCTGTTGACGGCAGGTATCCTGTGCGGGCGTGAGGTCTGGCTGTATGAGCACCCGGAGATGCAGATCACCTTCAGCTGCGACAAGAGAGAAAATATATATCGCTCTTATCCTTTTTGCGTTATTCGTGGCAGATCTCATATCGGACAGGGATATGCGGTACGTTATGATGAGGAAATATAGCAGTTCCGGGATGCAACAGGGGAAGTGTTTCAATGGATTAACGAAAAGTATGATTCCCCATTATCCGTGTCATCGGATGTAACAATAGGTGAAGGAAAAACGGTGATCACTTTCTGGGGAACAGGGAAATCTATTGAGACCGGAGAGATGGAGGAAATCAACCGGGACTGCGTGCTGGAGTATGAACTGGACGCAGAGGTGTTACATTTGGAAGAAACACCGGAGCTGGTAGAAAACGTTTGGGATCCGAAAGAGAAGGGGCAGCAGGGACAGGCGGAGACGATTTATGATCCGGAAGCAGGTGTAACGGCGACTTTGCGGGATATTTCCAATGTGGGTGCTAATCTTATCATCAGACGTGAGGATGACGATGACGGGGCAGAGGTGATCTATGGAGAGGCTTATATTCTCCAACGGCAGGTAGACGGAGAGTGGCAGGATGCAGAGACGGTGCCGGATAATTATGGCTTTCCAATGGTGGGCTATAATGTCCCCGGTGGTGAGGAAGCCTCGATCTACTATAATTGGGAGTGGCTCTACGGAGCACTGGAACCGGGAGAATATCGAATGGTCTGGGATGTCTCAAGAAAAGACAGCGGTTCGGCAAGCGCACAGACATACCGGGAGCATATACGTTTTCGACTTTAGAGAGGGGAAAAGCTAATGAAGAAAAAAGTATTATGGATAATAGGGGTATGTATCATACTAATCAGTATATGGGGTATCAGGGAAATTTATTTGTACAACAATCCCGAAGTAATCATCACGTATAGCAATGAAAACACAGAGGAATCACATCGCTCTCTTCCAGTCTATGCGATAAATCCAAAGTCAAGATTTGGGCAGGCAGCCCGCTACGACAAGGAGATGAAAGACTGGTGGGAAGCCACAAATGAAGTAAACCTATGGCTTCATAATGACTTGAAAGCACCCATGGATGTGTCATCCACAGTTGAAATTATGGATGGAACCGCGAAGATTACCTATCAGGGAACGGCAACTTCTTTAGAGAATGAAAATGTGGAGATATACAAAGAGGTGGTGATTGATTTTCCGGTGTCCGCGAATCTGGAAATTGAGAAAACAGAGTAAAATAGAGATGTCTGAAAGGTCCGAAAGGAAACGGGGGAGTGTGTATGAAGAAAATTAATGTAAAAGTAACGGTTTTTCTTAGTGTGATCGTATTGGCAGTGATAATCCTTTTACTGAATTTTATTGAATTCCGCAAGACGTTGGATTTTACGGCATCGGGAATACGGATGCTGAAGGAAAATGCGTCCGGAAAGCAGGAAGAGGTACAGGTAGATGTCAGTGGAACGTATTCTTATCGCGTATTGCCCTGGATTTATGCAAGTTCTTTTAACGGGAAGATATCCTTTGCAGGAGAGGGAGAGGAGCCACAGGATTATTTCTTTCTGTACGGGGGAAGAAAAGGCGTTTTCCAAAGTGGGAGAGGTGCCGGACAGATCCTGACGCCGGATATGAGCACGTGTGCAGCAATTTATGAGGCAGTGCAAGGTGTGGAAAAAGGGATGATTTCTGCCACCGCAAATTCGGCGGAAGAGAATCAGATATTCTATATTTTGTACCCGGCGACGACATTGGAAGAAGCGTATGAAATATCCGATGTATTGTATCCCGGAATGTTGGGAAAATAGATTTCTTGCTTGACAGACAGGTCGATAGAATGTAGACTATGCTTATAAAGTCTATATTCTATCGACTATCGATGGCTGGTGCAGCAGAGCGGAGGGGCTTATGGGTGAGAACATCTACAGAATATTTGACGTTGTATGGAAATTAAGTCTGGTAGGAGGATACTGCGTATTGCTGGTGCTCCTGGCCAGACTTTTGTTGAAAAAAGCCCCCAAATGGTGTTCTTATCTGCTGTGGGGAGTCGTATTTGTGCGCTTGTGCTGTCCGGTGTTGCCACGGACGGGGATCAGTCTGATTCCGGAGCGGCTGCTGGCGGTTGGAACGGAGACGATGTACGGGCAGTCGGCAGACGGCTATGGTAATAATGGTGTGCTTCCAGATGTGGATCCTAACGGACAGAGCAGTTGGCAACAGGCAGGAAATTTGCATGCCGGGACGGCAGGAAATATGCCGGGAGCCGCAGGATTAGCGAACGAAAACAGAAATGTTGCGAATGCAATCGATAACGAAAGCGATGCGAATGCATTCGGAACAGACGGAGCCGATGGAAGCCAGGCAGCAGGTAATGCTGCAGATGGTGGCTACTTAGCTGACAACCGGGACAATGCGGACGGGTCTTTGCAAATCACAGGAGCAGAAAACGGAAGCAGTGGTGCAGCCATGGAGGAATCGGTTACCGATACAAATGGCACAGCTGTCGCAAACACACTGTATCGCCCGGTAGGTTTCCGTGTCATTGCAATGGTATGGCTGTTTGGAATGGCAGGATTTATGGGGTATCATGCCTTTTCCTACCTGCGTATGCGTAACCGGCTTCACAGACCTGACAGCGGTGTCAGACAGGTGGAGCCGGGGATCTGTGAGATCGATGGAGGACATCTGTCCTTCGTCATGGGGCTGATCCATCCGGTGATCTATCTCTCTTCGGGGCTGGATCCGGAGAGCAGAAAAGTCGTGTTGTGCCACGAGAGAGTGCATCTGCAGCGCAGGGATTACCTTTTCAAACCGGCAGCGCTGCTGATCTGCTGTGTGCATTGGTTTAACCCGTTGGTGTGGCTGGCATTTTATCTGATGAATATGGACTGTGAGATGTCCTGCGATGAAAAAGTTGTGAAGCTTCTCGGCGAGGAGAGCAAGAAGATCTATTCCTATACATTGCTGGAAGAAGCTTCCGGCGGAGAGTGGAAGCGTTATCGGGGCGGTTCCATCTGCGCACTGCTTTCTTTTGGCGAAGACCATGTGAAGAATCGTATTCGTCATGTACTGGATTATCGCAAGCCGCCGTTCTGGGTCATGATCGGCGCGGCAGCAGTGATCGTGGTACTGGCGGTGTGTCTGTGCAGCAATCCCGGTGGAAGTGGGAACGGGGCAGGCACGGCGGATCGTGCAGATACAGACGACAGCGCAGGAGCAGAAATGGATGTAGACAGCAATGCGGAGACGAGTGGAAATATTGCGCAGTTTCCGGACAGCATCAAGACACCGGAAGATTTTGCAAAGGTAACGATTCATAGCAGAGAAGATTTTGCCGCTGTTTTTGATGTGGAAGCAATCGAAGAAAAGCATTCCTTTGCAGCGGATCAAGTGGCTTATGATCTGCTGGTTCGTGAAAACAATACGAATGCCGCGTATGCGATATTCAAAGCACTGGCGGAGGAACCTGCATCCGAGACTTATAGAAAATATACAGATCCGGTAACGGCAGCGGTGTCACTGTTGCACCTGGGTGATGGAAGCGGAGCCGTGACCGAGACGCTGTATCCGGCAGGGCGGCAATATCCTTATTATCGGGAGGACTCTGACCGGCCGGGAGAAGGCTCTGTGGTGAATGTACATTATACTTTTGCGGATGGATCTGCTGTAGATATTCCCATGGTCATGGCGGAGGAGATGACGCAGCTGTGGCTCTTATCCTTTGGAGATCCGGGCAGTGCGGAGGACTCGGGATATGGTCCGCTCACCGGTGATATCTGTACCAGAATGGTCTATGGGGAGTACGAACTCCGACAACCGGACAGAGCGGTCTACTGGGGCTGGATGGACTGGTATCCTGTGGATGCCGGCAGTTATTCGACTTATTATCCCCATGTACAGATTTCAAATTACGGGATCTATACCATGAGTGAACTTTGGGGAACGTCCGGCAGTGTATTTCGCTGCATTCAAGCGGAACGCATCATGGCAACGGGCTGGTATGACGTTACCTGTGAGCGGGGCGCATATGACACATCGGATGCCTATACACAGCTGCAAAAAGATCTGCCGGATGTGACGGAATGGAGCGGCGGCAAGGTCTATTATCTGACAGATCCCGATGAGGCGCATCTTATGACGGATGAGTGGATGCCGAGGGTACTTCGGGAGTTTGACATGAGTACCCATACTGTCACCGATACGGTTCTGCCGGTGAATTTGCAGCTCAACAGCGGCACGACGCTTCATGTTCATGACGGATATTATGACATTTACAATAGTAATCCATCCATAAGTATGCGGTTTGCACTTAGCGGGGCGGATAGCCAGCACATCGAAAGAGCAGACATTCTGGCCTATCCGGGTGTGGTATTTGATGTATCGGAGCGGACAGAAACTGAGACATCGGCGCAGCTGGATCTGGATGGCGATGGTGTGCCGGAGAAGATTTCTCTGCATCCTGCGGAGCAGGTAACGGGATATTCTTTCGAGGAATATATGATTTGTGTAAATTTGGGACTGGGTAAGATGAATTGCTATGACCTGCAGGATGCAGTGTTGGAGATAGACGGACAGACGGCTGAGATTCCGGACAGCACGGGAAATATGAGCAATTCGATCTTCGCTTTCAGCCCGGATGGGGAACAGCTCCTGATCGCATTGTATGATGACGGCGAAAGCGCAGATCCATTGACCCGAATCTATCACTATGAAGACGGAAAACCGGTGGAAACAGACCGGCTCGCACAGGATCTGCGAAAGGCATGGATACAGGATGGACAGATGGTTATCACCGAACCATATTTTGCGGTGCAGAATGATTATATCCAGAAAATCTATCAGGTAACATCGAACGGAAGACTTCGGGAAGTGCCACAGGAGGAATATGTATTAAGTGCCTGGGAGGAAGTGGAGCTGCGGCAGGATATAACGCTCTACCGTACACCGGACGGGGATGAGACCTTTGTGCTGCCCAAAGGAAGCAAGGTACGCATGACGAAGCTGGATGCAACACAGGACTGGATCTGCATCGAGATTACGGATGGTGTGAAGGGGTGGTTTCGGTTACGGGATGGAACGGATTACAGTGACTATTTCAGCGGTTTATATTTTGCAGGGTAAAGTGTGAAAAGGAGATACAGATCATGCATTGGAGTAAAAAGAACAAAGGAATCGTAATTTTTCTGATCGTTATAGTTGCTGTAGTCCTGCTGTGTCTCGGAGATTACGGATTGCGATATTATGATACTCCGAAAGAGGAAACATATGATTATGTTGGCAGCGGCATGTTAGTCGGTTTGGCAAATCCGCAATTTTATCAACAGGTTCCGGTAGAGATTCATGCGAAAAAGGCACATTTTATCTGGAAAAATCAAGAGGATTATATTCAGGGGAATGTATGGCTGGATGGAGAAAAGATTTTTGGCGATGAGGAAACGGGATTTACGACACTTTTTGTAAAAGCGGAACCATCGTATTCCTGCATCACAACTACCGATGGAGATACAGCCGGTAATATGTTCCTTATCTCAAAAGATCTAAAAACCGTATTATGTGGAGTAAAAATAGAAGAGGAAGAGTTCCTGCTGGTAGTACCGGCTGAGGATAAAGCAACTGCAGATGGCATGATCGACAATGCAGCAAAACAATCACAGGCATTTTCCTGGTGGCTGTTGGAAGTATACAAGGATATCATAAAGGATACTGTGAAATGAGATAAATAATGAAAAATGGGGAGGTTGTGCTTATGATGCAGCAGTTAAGTTTCAGTCCGGTGGAAAACATATTGACAGTCCTGTTCGCAGCGGCAATTCTGGGATATCTTCTGTACCTCCTGGTGCGGAGCTTACGGAACAGGCAACGGGGATATCATACGGTGAATCGCGCAAAAGTCTTCAGCAAGAGACAGGCTACCGCTGTGAATCAGCCGGTATATCTGGCAAACGGCACGGTAAATTCCGGAGTAACCGAGGCGGAAAACGTCAAGACTGTCATTTTTGAAAATCTGGAAAAAGAGGGCGAACAGATCACCTTGGAAGTTTCCGACAGAATCTACGGAGAATTGCAGGAAGGCGATTGCGCAAGCCTAAGCTGCCGGGACGGAAAATTAGTGAGCTTCGGGGCGTTACAGAACAGGGACGACAGAGAGCGGAGCTTCCGCGGATAGGGAAGCAGAGAACATAGGAGGGGCTTTATGGTGGAAGGTATCTATCGTTTGTTTGACAGTATATGGCGTCTCAGTCTGGTGGGAAGCTATTGTATTTTGTTGGTGATACTGGCCAGATTTTTACTGAAAAAAGCCCCAAAATGGTGTTCCTATCTGCTGTGGGGAATCGTATTTGTGCGGTTATGTTGTCCGGTGCTGCCGGGGACCAGGATCAGTCTGATCCCGGAGCGTCTGTTGACCGTAGGGACGGCGACAACCTCTGCACAGTTGGCTGCCGGGAACAGTGCCGGATCAGTTGACAATGAGGGAGTTTATAATGGCAGCCTCATTGGAGACAATACTGTGGATGCAGTGCTGTCCGGGGCGGATAACACGGAAAATCTGA
>ERZ838839.2020-NODE-2020-length-16999-cov-2.686792_pt1 | contig 16999 bp, 10 predicted proteins | sample MGYA00519909_ERZ838839 | MGnify/ENA primary metagenome ERZ838839 (study PRJEB31850, sample SAMEA3708843) | human gut metagenome | biome: human gut; feature: human-associated habitat; material: faeces | place: China | collected 2014 ... | reverse complement strand
CTTCTTTATCAAGTGTTCTCGGCAATAAAGTCTTTTGTTCCCATATGGATTTTGCCATTAATTTAGATTGTTCTACAGAAACAGACAGTCCTTTCTCAATAACTGCATCCATTTCATCTTTCCCAGCACAATCCATAAAAATCGCAATGAACAACAGTGCCAAAATTCCTTTTCTCATATCTTATTTTTGTTTGATTTATCTCAATATTTTTAAGCATTTCGATTGTCCGTTCACAGTAGCAATAGCAATATATGCTCCCGACCGAAGATCCTGAACAGGGTATGTCAGATGCCTACCATTAAATTCTGTGCTTTCTATTATACGTCCTACAGTATCAACTATATCAATCCGTACATCTTCGGCATGTTCTGTTTGAAAAACCAATCCGGAAGAGTCCCGGGTAAATATAAACTTAGTTTCCTGAGGTATCTGTTCCAGGCGAGTTATCTCCGAAGAAGCTCCGGGAATAATATAAATCTGTTCGTCCGCACTCAATGTGTAATAAAAAGCCACACTCCAGTTATACAGAGGATAAGGTTGGCCATATATAGTACTACCTTCTCTGGAGCAAACTTCATTTACAGGTCTTAAAGAATTACCGGGTTCACGATAATAAATATACTCTCCGACTGAGTTTTTAGCATCCAGATCAACATATGTGAAGTAAGCCGGATAATCATCACTGTCCCGTAAATTACCATGACCTCTGGTCAAGGCCGTATTTTCTCCTATACCTGCATAAATGATCTCAAGTCTTCCCCCGGATAAATCTCTCTGTGCTGTTAAAACAACCCAATCCCCTTCTGTTTCTACCTTGCTCAACGATTGCTTTATCCCATCTTTATAGACTTCAAAGCCATAGTCCTTAAATTTAGCCCCGGTTGTCCATGTGTCCAATACCAAGGGAGGAACCGGAACATGAAACCGGATTTTAATCTGCTTTGGATTGGCAGTCCGCATGATCTTTTCCGGCTGTAAAGGTTTAAATTCTTCCCCAAGGATTTGTGTTCTGTAATAAACCTTTGCCATCATTTCTCCATACCAGCGATATCCATTCGGATCTAAATGTCCACCACGATCAGGCATCGGATAAACAGGACCTGCACAAATTATATCATCTTCTTCATTAGACGCTTCCAATTGTGCCATACCAATAGGAAGCTCTTTTATTTTTCCATATTGGCAACCCGTCTGATAAATAATAAAAACCGGTTTTTTCGTTTGTCTATAAATTGCTATGATATCTTTTTGCATGTTGTTTTTCAGTGTTATCAACAACATCTTATATTCAACTTTATCAGAAGTTGATTTTGATCCGCTTATCAATCCGGAACCCTTATTCTCATAATTATTTTCCCCTTGCATAAAGAAAATTACCGGACAGGTAATTGTACTTTTATCATATTGTACAGCCAATGCTGCATTGGTTAATGCATTTTGAAAATCCGACACATAATGACGACGGCCAGGAACTTCCGATTCTTTCGAAAGTTCTTCTATAGAACGACCACCCGTACCACAAGACGTTGCTATAAAACGCCCTCCTATCTTTTTCTGTAAATGGTTCACTACGCCATACAAAGAGCATTCGGCAGTAATCGTACCCGCTCTTGTAAATGGATATAAATCAGTATCTCCCACACTATTCTGTTTTGCCAGCTTTCCCAACAAAGGGTTTATTCTGCTTTTATCAGAATTCCAGTAATTAATCCATATATGTTCACCAAGCATATAATTCCCCGGAACGTTTTCTACCGATAACAGCGGATAAGATTGTGCTCCTACTGATAAGCTCTGCCCATACATAATAAGATGCTGATATGTGGTATTCTCTGATATTTGTCCACTCACACTTTTTACCGGATTATTAGCAGTTATAGTGTTTACCAGGAATAAAAAAGAGATAGAAGCAACGTAGATTTTCATACTTATCTTATTCTGCAACTTTACTTAACTTGTAACTGTATTTATCGTCCACAACCAGAATATAAAATCCTTTGGTAAAATGAGAGGTGTTTATATCAATATCAGAACAAGTTTCTTTTTCCAGAATTTTTATACCAGATAAAGTATACATCTTAATATTATTCTGAACCCCTTTTATCGAAACAGACTCAGAAAATATAACGGGAAAAGCTCTAATTTCCTCCGGATATTCTACGTTAGAAAGTGAACTCGCACTACCACTTTCCGGAATGATCAAAGTCGTGTTACCTGATACTGTACCATTCAAACCTACAGCAAACTGTAATGCCCCATTAGTCTCACTCGTATCATATTGATAAATACTTTCGTTAATAGACTTCCCGGTAGAATAAGCACAAGGAGTCCATGAATAACATCCGGTACGTGTTTCTATTTCTGCGGACCAAATCCACGCTGTATCATTTTTTTCGATGACATGCCCTGTAGAAGGGAATAAATTGAATTTAGTACCTCGTCCACGGGTCGTTTCATCAATCACCCGTTGATCCCGGATATTCCCACTATTATCCAATATACCAAAATTAGCTTTCCACCCCCAAATAGAAAATGCAATATCATTCTCCCGAAAAACCTCTGCCACGTCGCGTATCCACTTTTGTTTAACTTCTTTATTGGTATTGCTGATACAACCATATTCAGAACAATACAACTTCAATCCTAATTCAGTTGCACGATTTATAGCAACTTGCATCTGCTGCTTCAAAATAGATTTATTATAAAAGCCGTTATAATAATTCACAACACTCTTATGTTTCTCATTTTTAATAGCATCCACATCCTTCTTAACAACAAGTTGCCCCGGATAATGCAAAGGAATAACCAAATCTTTCAAACCATCCATCCAACTGGCCTGATAATGAGTAAGCAGGTGTGGTGAATAAAAATGAAAAGCAAGGATTAATTTCTTATCGTTTTCAGGAAGGGTTAATGTAGACAATGCACTGGCCGAATTGTGACTGATGCCTCCTACTATTAAATAACGATCCGGTTCGCGCTCACGTATCTTGGCAATAATTCGCGCCGACAAATTATTCCACACATCAGCATTCGGTGCGTTGGCTTCATTCAGAAGTTCGTACGCTAACAAACCAATCGGATAATGTCCGAATTCCTGTGACAGTTTATCCCAAATATTAACCAGTTTGTCTTGTTCCGCCTGTTCTTTCCATAATATAATAGAGTTCTTATCATCATTGAAATAGTGCGAGCGGGTAATATGCATGTCCAATATAATACGCATATTATATTCCTTACACCATGCAATAGCATCGTGAATAAGTTGCTGGGTTTCCGGATTAAAATTCAAATCTGTATCAAAAACTTCTTTTTCATCAACAGGCAATCGTATATGATCATATCCCATGTCTGCCAATTTTTTTAAATCTGTTTTCTTGAAGTAATTGATTGCACTTCCTCCCCGGTTACTCGTCTGTGAGAGCCACACTCCGATATTCACTCCTGAGCTAAAATCAAATTTATCATCCGAAAAATTGGGTATTGCGTTATGAAGCACAAATTCATTTTGCAGGTTTGTACGTGCATTAGCCGGCTCATTAGGCTTTCCTCCTACTAAATAAATATTCTCTTCACTGAAAGCACCAGCATTCGTCTTTTTCCCTTTGCTCTTATCAATAACTTTCAATACTACAGGATATTTTTTATCCCGAATCGTTATTTCAGTTGTCCCGGTCACTTTCCCCGAAGCATCTACATTAAAAGTCAGCTCATCTTTCTCTCCATAGTAAGCAACCACTTTGTTCAAACTATTATAACCTGCCGACTTCATACATGGCCGCCAGGAATGTTCACCTATAGGGGCCTGAATCGTTGCCTGCCAAATCCAGGCAGTATCATTCTTCACCACTTCCCCTGTAGTTCCCGGCATTTTGAACAGAGGATAATACCATTTTCCTCCTCCTTGTCCCTGAAACTTCAGTTCCTCACTCAAACCGGCAACTATATTCTTCTCATCCAGACTGATATCATTACTTGTTCGTACTCCGAATGTCTTATCAACTACCCTAAGCGTAACCGGATAGTTTTGTGCAAGTAAAGTGGCCGAAACAGAGAAGATAAAAAACAGAGAGATTATTTTTTTTATTTTCATACTTTAAATAATAAAAGAGATAAAATTAAAAGCAAAAAGATAGTAGCTAACGGCTTCACTTTTACTATGAAGCCGTTAGTATGAATCTGTTTACTCCCAAAAAACTAATTTATTTTTTTATAAACTTAACTGTAGTATTATCGTTTAATTGCAGAAAATACATACCATTTACCAAATCGGAAACATCAAAAGTGAGTGCTCCCTCTGAAAGTAGGTTTTTCACCACAGTTCCTGCCAAATCTATTATTTTTATACTTTTTATCATAGCAGCATCCTGAACAGAAATAGAAATTGTATTCACCACAGGACTCGGATATATACCAATAGCAGTAATTTCTGTATTCTCAATTCCCGTAGGTGGTTCCAAAACATCATAAATATCCATTTGATTCCACGGTGCCACAGCTTCATAAGCAGCTCTGGAACCTTTAGGGATATATAAAATCACTTTTCCCAATTCTATACCAGTAAAGGCATCTTCTGTTGTCTCCGGAGGAGTCATACGATTTAACTCAATATCATTCAGCATTTTCTGGTTTTTAAATGCATTGGAACCTATTTTTGCTAACTTCTCATACATTGTTAATGAAGTTAATGAAACAGGTCGGGTATTGGCATTAAAAGCAGAACTTCCAATCTCTGTGATACCCTCCGGAATATAAGAGATTGCCACAGAGGTCTGAGCAAAAGACAGAGCTCCAAGTACTCCCTCCAATCCGGCCGGCAGCTCCTCCAATGATTTCATAGCATAAGCCTGATAAAAAGCATATCCTTCAATCGTCTTCAGACCTTCAGGTAATTTTTCCAGATCGAGACTACCACAACCAGTAAAACACCCCTCTCCCAATTTAACCAAAGTATTAGGCAAATTAATTTTCTTCATCTTACTAAATTTCCGGAAAGTACGCGGACCAATAACCTTTAAACCGGCCGGTAGTACCACTTCTTCTACCTGCATTCCGTTACCTTTTATATCAAACGCCCCTGTACTTGCTCCTTCTTTATTACCGGGAGTACTGTCATTTTCAAATTTAGCAGTACCTAAATCCAGCTTTTTAAGAGAAATAGTAGGAAACTTTGCTGCGATTGCCGAACAATCTTCATAAGTTACATTGGCATCTCCATTAATAATCAAAGTCTGAATTTCTTCTGCTCCGGTAGTTCCTAAAGCCGCATTTATTTCAGCTTCCATGGCCCCAGCCGTGGTGTGAGTTATTGTTAATTCCTGCTGAGCGTTAATCCCCGTCGCTACAAACATTGAAATAGCCAAAAGTGTAATTTCTTTTTTCATAATAAATTTAATGATTAAATAAAAGAACAATTTTTAAATATAATAGAGGTTGCAACACTATATCGTTATTTTAAGAAGGTGCGTGTTCTAATAGTAGACAGGCCTTTTATATCTATATTACAAACAAGGTATATAAATGTAATCACTATCTAACAGTTATTTTTCAGATATTCGAAAAAATAGATTATAATCCTATATATGTATATTTCTTTACCCTCACAACATCCGGATGTTTTGCACAACAACATCCAGGTGTTGTTATATAAAACATCCGGGTGTTGTCTGGCTAATACATAGTTTGTGACAACCAGCCACTAATTCCTTTAAGTATTTTAAAAGAATCGTGTTCCCAATCAACTTCGGGCAATACAGAGTCCTCCGAACCTGTTTCGTCCAAAGTATTATCATCATTCCCATGAGAAATAATCCCCAACAAAAGCACGCATCCCATCAGAACACTGCAAATCAGATAAGTACGGTAAGTTCTTCTTTTCATCATTCATTATTTTAAATTTACATTTAGCACTCTATCTGACAGGAAACTGATAAAATTTTCGTTCCACATCAAAATCTAACATTAACTGGTCAATAACTACATCATTATCCAATGCCTTGATACGAATGATGTGTCTTCCGGGAGTATCAAGCTGAAAGCAGGTTTCTTTCAAGGTTTGCCCTCTCAGAACATTTGTTTTCCACTCTTCGGCCCCTATTACAGCATCATAGGCTACAATCCGGGAAGGCAATTCATCCACAGAAACCGAATATCGGAGATGACCTCCATTTACAGCATGTCCGGGCAATAAAGCAGTACGCAATACTGCGTTACCAGAAGATGCAGTATACACTTCGTAAGTCAATGTTCTACCTTTTGGAAGCAGTACGCCCGACTGGCTGTGTCCAAGTCCTTTTATTATTTGAGCATCCGGTTCTCCATTGTAATCCGACGCATTCCATGCAATCATTCCCCGTGTCTCAGCTTTTACTCCGTCAGGTAACCGAGTAAACGATATGTTAAAATCATAAGTTTGCCCGTCCACCTGTAAACGGAATTTCTGTTTTGTGTTTTTCAATAGTTGTACTTTCTCCTCTTTCACCTTCAATGCCAAAGTCTTTTCATATAGTAAATCCTGCTCTTTCTCTATAATATCCAGCCATACCGGTTGTTCAATGACTTTCCAGTCAATCTTCCGGTTTCCCCGGCTGAATAAGGAAAAAAGTAACTCAACATCCTGCCCTAAACTCCATAGAGGAAGTTCTGTTAGCTGATTCGGCATCAAAGGTCCTATGTGCCCATCCATCCAGATTTCCGCCGGAAGTAAATGATTCCTCTTTACTTCATCCGGTAAAACCGATGCTTCAAAAACAGGTAGTTTACGAGGAGCCATGTCCATCATTCCATCCCATTTCCCATTCTGAATATCCTTATTATACGTCCTTGTCAAAGCTGCTATTTCATTGTATGCTTCACGGCTTTTACGGGTATATTCATTGGCCACTGGATAGTAATATGTTGCAAATAAACGGGCTTTTTGAGCATACAAATGTTTACGATTCATTGCCGATGCAGCAAGAACCGGATATTGTACCAGTTCAAAGTAAGCATCTTTACGAGACAAGGGGACCTGTTCGGCACATGCAAGTACAGATTGCACCATAGCTTCATAACAGTCCACTCTGCTTTGAAGCTCGTCTCCAAACATAAAAGGATTAAATTCGCTATCCTGCACTTCGGTCATTCCCCCTTTACGTTTAGCTTTTTGATACTCCTGTACTTTGCTCCAGCCCATAAATTCCGGTTTACGAATACCTGCCAAATGAAAATACTCTTCAAAGACTTTTGTCAATGGACCGGCTAGTGACTTTCCGAACTCACGATTCAACCATCGAGTCATATGTTCCGAAATTGTATTTGGACAAATACTATTAATATTCCATGCCATATCAAAAAAAAATTCGATACCATATTCGGCCGGTTTTATATCACCGGCATTTAATATCCACAACTTACGTACTCCATAATCCCAGGCTTGTCGCATTTCTTTATATATTAATGCCGGTTGTGTACTGTATAACCACAAATAATCATGAGGTTTTCCAAAATAAGAAATGTGATAATAGATACCGGCTCCTCCCTTTCTTTTTTGTTCTTCTCTATCATTCAGCCGGGTTATATAACCATAATTATCATCACACCACACAATCGTTACATCTTCCGGTACTTTAAGACCGTTATTATATATATCGAGCACCTCCTTATAGGGCATGAAAGCCTGAGGAATCCGGGTAACATCGGTTTCCAAAGATTGAGTAAGCAAAGTTCTCTGGTCAGCTATCACCTGAGACAATACCTGTGTTTGTTCGTCCAAACTCCCGGTACCCTGCATTTTACCATCATGAATTCCACGCATCCCAATAGTATATATATTTTCCGAATGCTTTAACTCATTCAAACGTTCCATCCAAAAAGTTTGTACTTCCTCCTTGTTAGTCACATAATTATATGCTTCTCTCCGGGTTTTATCCCATTCACCATTTGTGTTTCGCATCAATGGCTCACAATGGGAAGTCCCCATTACGATGCCATATTTATCGGCCATCTCTCTGGCACCATCGATAAAGTAAAAAGGAGTGGAACAACCATGCATTGCCGGCCATAAAGTGTTTGCCCGCAAACGAAGCAATAATTCAAAAACTTTTTCATACGTTTTTGTCCCAAGTGTAGTATGAGGTTGAGGATCAAAGTTTTTCGTACTCCAAGGAACTAATCCCCAATCTTCGTCATTAATAAAGAAACCTCGAAACTGAACCGAAGGAGACTGCACATTTTCATATCCGGCAGGAAGCACACACGATTTACGCTTCTCAATAGATACATCAGCCCACCAATACCAGGGAGAAACACCTATAATACGTGATAGTTCTAAAACTCCATAGGCTGTCCCGCGAGCGTCACTCCCTAATACCAGTAAATATTGTACGTCTTTTCGTTCCACTACTTTTATTTTAAAAGCTTCCCATTTCCCTGCAATATCATCTGTGGGAATATTCCAGTCGGACAAATAGCGGTCAAAAGAGGATTCTTGTCCCAAAGTCCCAATCAGAAGCCGGGCATTCTTCAACAAATCAATCTTTACCGGTAGTTGTCCGGATACTGCCTCCATATCAGCAATAAATAAGTTTACAGCAGTATGAACTACATTGGCCTCATTCTGTGAATGATATACCGTCAGCGGAGTAGATGTACTCACTAACTCAAATCCCCACATATTATTCGGTACAATTACACATCCCAGCACAAGCAACAAATATCTCACAACAATCATTTTCATCATCTTCTTATTTATGCAGTTTAATTATCTCTATTATGGTTTGAAATAATATTTGATATTCTTTATTTTTACCTCGCTTACTTCACTTACTGTTGAATAAACCCCACATTTAAAATAATAAGAAGGAGCATCTTCCTTCACTCTAAAAGAACGGATTAATTTACCATCCACATAAACATAAATCTGACGTTCTGTAAATATATGCACCACATTCAGATGTATCCACTTATTGTAGACAGGAGAAACAATATCATGAGAATCATGCCACTTCAATGTTCCTCCATTCTCTTCATAAGCTTTAATATTAATAGCAACAGGATAACCAAATATTTGCATCACTGCGGTACGATGTGTTCCTTCCACTACATAATAATCAGCTTCAAATTGATGATTGCCTTCTGTATAATCATTTCGCATACGGAGTTCACAACGGGGAGAAGTATGATCGCCTTGCTTAAAAGGCTCATCCCCCTTGATTATTTTAAATGTATGTTCGTCATTCTCTTTATCATACGTGTATCTCTCCTCCAGATTTAAATTCCAGGGCTTTTGAATATAATAATCATATGCCTGTTCTACCCATCCCGTACCATGTTTAGGTCCATACAGTTCCGGTGTAGGGACATCATCCTTGATCGATTCATCTTCATCTCCTCCGCAAGCAGACAATCCTGTAGTAAAACAAAAAAGCATCAACAAGCACTCTACCTTTAATAATTTCATAATCAACAAATTAAATTATAACTAGAAAGATATTACTTAGAATAGCAGATAAAAAAGTAAAATAAACTCTTATCTATTTACTTCAGTCAAAGAGTATGCACACCATAGCATAGGTGCCTGACCATGAAAATCACCAACAGTACGAGGACGATCGTAATAAAACTGTTCATCGTTCTTCTTACCTGTACCTTTACATACTTCAGTTACATCCCCGTCAGTATTGATGTAAGGAATCAGTCCGATCCAACCTTTACGAGCCACACTCCCATACGCGTTTACATCCAACCAACCATTTCTTACACCCTGGATCATAGCATATACGAACATGGCTGAACCCGATGTTTCAACCCAGGTATCCGGCTTATCAATCAGCTGATACCATGTACCTTGAGGATTCTGATAGTTCTTTAGCGTTCCCATCATCTTCAGATATCCTTTCAGAATTCGGGGCCTATCAGGATGTTTTTCAGGCAAATAGGACAACATCTCAGCCATACCTACAGCAAACCAACCATTACCACGTGCCCAATAAAACGGAACATCCGGAGCATGATAAAACAGACCATTAGGCTGCTGAATGCTATCTAAATAAACGACCATCTCTTTGGCAGCACGATCCATGTATTTAGAATCCCCCGTCACCTGATAAGCTTTTGACTGTAAAATAGTAATCATATACATATCATCAATCCACATACGTGTCTGCCAGGAAAGCCCCCTCGCGGCATAAGCTCTTTGTTCAGGAGTAGCGTCTTCCGGAAGTTCCCATTGTGCATCGGCGTAAGATATACCTAAATCGTAGTATTTCACATTTTTCGTCAAATTATACAATTCAAGAGGGAGACTACCGAACATATTAAAATCAACATGATTCTTCTTTGGAAATAAATGTTGTTCTGTCGTATAAAGTGGTTGAAAACGTGCTTCCAAACGATCTTGTAAATCCTTATTATTCGTCACATCAGCAAATCTTAAAGCTCCATACCAGGTACAGACTTCCGGATAGGATATTAATCTTGGACTCATATGCCCACTCGCCAAAAAACGTTCGGCAAGTTTTAAACCAATCTGTTCCGGATTACATTCTTCGGGAAACTTTGTAAGACACTCCTGAGCATGACATACCGGAAAGAATATCCCCAAAATGATCCATACCCATATAGGTTTTGCATATTTCTTCATATAATAATTATTTAAGTTATTATCATTTGACCATTAATGAAACAGTTTTTAAATCCTGCTCCCGTGAAGAGGCTCCCACCATTATTTTAAAACTACCAGGTTCAACCTCATATTTCTTTCTCGACGTAAAAAAAGCTAACTTATCAGGAGTGATTAAGAAACTCACCCGTTGCTTTTCTCCTGGGTTTAAAGTTATTCGCTGAAACCCTTTCAACTCCTTCACCGGACGAGTAACCGTTCCATACTCATCCTGTATATACAGTTGAGCAATCTCTGTACCCTGACAAAAACCTATATTGGCTAATTCAAAAGATACGGTAACTGCTTCATTGGTATGTATGGTATCTTTTGACAAAACCGGATTTCCATATTCAAATGTTGTGTAACTAAGTCCATATCCAAAATGATATAATGGCCCGGTAGTAGTCAATGCGAATTTACGGGAATATTGAGATGCTTTATGGTTGTATACAGTCTGAATCTGCCCGACGTTGCGGGGAAAGGTTATTGGTAACTTTCCGCTTGGATTAACCTTTCCGAACAATATCTCGGCTATAGCCCGTCCGCCCATTCCTCCGGGTTCCCAAGCCTCGACAATGGCCGGTATATGTTGCTGTGCCCATGTAACACTCAATGGCCGCCCATTAAGAAGAACCAAAATAACAGGTTTACCCGAAGCATATACGGCTTCCAATAATTCCTGTTGATGAGTAGGTAATTCCAGGTTATCACGGTCACAATTTTCTCCACAAGTACGATCACTGTTATACCGTTCAGAATTCTCTCCCACCACGACAATATTAATATCCGCTTCAGCAGCTTTCTGTGCAGCAACCTTAATCAATGAACGATTCATTTTCCTTATTTTATTGGAAAAACAAACCGTATCAATTACAGCATCCGGTGCCTGTCGCTGTATCCCCTCCAACACAGTTATCACATTTTCTTCCGGCTGCCGCGTAGTCCAATCTCCCATTATTGTCGGACTATTGGCATTGGGTCCTGTAACAAGAATCTTTTTATACCGACCCTGTTTCAACGGAAGTAAGTAATTATCATTTTTCAACAAAACAATTGATTGTCTTGCTGCTTCTAAGGTAGTAGCCTGATGCTCCTCTGTATAGATAAGAGAACGGGTAACCGGAATATCAACCAAAGGATTCTCAAACAATCCCAACCGGAATTTAGCCTCTAAGATTTTATAAACCGCTAAATCTATTCTTGTTTCCGGAATATATTTATTCCTGACTGCCTCTACAATCGCTTCCAAGAAGCCATCTCCCTGCATGTGCATATCAACTCCTGCTTTCACGGCCATACGAAACGCTTCTTCTTGGGAAGGAGCATAATGATGCATCTCATGCAAACGTTCGATATCCATCCAGTCACTTATCACAAATCCTTGAAAGCCTAATTCATTTCGCAGAATTTCTTGTAACAGATAATGATTGGCATGGCAAGGAACGCCATTCAATTCATTGTGAGCCGGCATAACCGTAGCCACATGAGCTTTATCAATAGCCTCGGCAAAAGGAGACAAATACAAATCGCGTAATTTTTGTTCAGACATATCCATAGGTGCAGCATTGATTCCACCGGCAGGTTCTCCTCCACCTACAAAATGCTTGGCACAAGCTAATACTCCGGAACCATCAAAACCATTCTCTCCCTGCAATCCGAGAATCAGTGCCGTCCCCATCTGTGTCACCAAATAAGTATCCTCTCCAAAGGTCTCTCCTACACGCCCCCAACGGGCATCACGAGCCAATTCAATATTAGGGTTAAAGGTCCAGTGTACACCTGAAGAGCGCATTTCAACAGCAGTTTGCCGACCTATTTCTTTCAGCAAAACCGGATTAAAAGAAGAAGCCATTCCAATGGAAGTAGGATAAACCGTACAACCTCTATGCATACAATTTCCATGAACGGCATCGATAGCTATCAATAAAGGAATTTTCAGACGGCTCTTTCGGGCTATCATTTGCAGGATATTCGCTTCTTCAACACTATATACATGTAAACATGCCCCCACTTTACCTAAAAATATATTTCGGGCTATCCCATTGGATTCCAACAAACTTCGAATAAGAACATCCGGATCGGTGTTTTCAAATGCAATCGGTTTGTCTTTGCGTCCGTATTGTAATCCTACGTACTGGCACAATTGAGCAACCTTCTCTTCCAACGTCATTTGCCGCATCAGGATACATATTCGTTTCTCTATCGGAAGTGACGGATCCAAATACCGTTCATCAATCGCCCCCTGACAAAAAGAAGAAAATAGTAGCCCAACCAAAAATAATAAAGCGTGTTTCATTTTGGATAAATCTTTAAAGTGTTTTTCCCTTTATATATGTATTAATTACAAACAATAAAGGCTTTTGTAATCAACCCGGGCAAATCATCCCGATTATCATTTGTCTGAAGCCAAATATTGAGAAACCCAGACAAAAGTTCCGGCGGTCCAACCAAGCATGGCAGGTAGCTTATATTCGTTTGTAACATTCACATTACCTTCATTCACATTATATTTCTCCCACAGATTACCCGTTGCCTTATAAATATTCACAACGGCCATTTGATATTTTCGGGCAATACGGAGTGCTTCTTCTTTGTAACCATACCGATCGAGCCCATTTACTGCCAGATAATTCAGTGGTGCCCACCCATTAGGATACGACCATTGATAAACAATCCCATACTCTTTATTCTCACATGCGGATATACCATACCGGAACTCCAATAGACATAATACCGCAGGAATCATCCGGCGGGCTTCTCCATCGGACAAAACTCCATTAAATAAAAGGCTGAATACAGCTGCCGAAAGAACATCGGAACGCTTCTCATTGAGAAAATCATAATCATAATAGAGTCCGCTATTCTCATCCCTACAATATTTCCATATCAATGCTTTACGTTGTTCCGCTTTCTGATGCCATTGCTGTGCCTCTTCTCCAAAACCTAATTCTTCTGCAAAAAACTCAAAGTTCTTTTCATATCCATAAAGGTTGGCATTCAAGTCTATCGGACAAAAATGTTCACAACGTGTCTGAAAGCGGGGACTAAAATCCCATCCGGATTCACACTCAGCAATATAGTGAGAGGCCACTTCCATACATTCTCCATCACTCATCCGTTCTATTTTATCACGAAAGCCATCACCCAAACGCCTTTGTAAAACAGAAAGGATTCTCTTTTTATCAGAAGTGGTTGCTTCATTTGAATATCGGTTCAATCCAATAGGAGTGAGACGTCGCGTCATCCAAAAGAAATATTCTTTTTTCAAACCGGGAAGTACTTTTTTCAGCCATTCTTTATCATGAGTCTTCAGATAAATATGTTCTACCATCTTGCTCAGATATGGGGGTTGAGAACGGTTTTCAAAAAAAGTCCGGTTTCCGTTCAGCATCTTCCCATAGCGCTCAACCATATAAAGCATATTCTCTACATTCGACTGAGCCAAATCGACATAACCATCCGCTATCAATCCTTCCCCCGTAAAAAAAGTATCCCAATAGTACATTTCCTGAAAAGAGTCATTCATACTCGGAACGGTATAACGATACGGTAACCCAATCAAGGTTCCCGTATCTTCAGGGCTGAAACGGACCGTTTTATTCCATGAAGCCGCAATGAAATCATGCACTTTTTTTATATCCGCCATAGAAGCACATTGCTGCGCATCGGCTTTATTTCCTAACCCAAGCAACAGCCCGATAAAACATACAAGAAATTTCATTGCCCTACTTTTATCTTTGTTGTACTCTTAATATCCCTTGAAGAAGCCCCATAATATAAAGTATAGTAATCTGGCTCCACAATCCAACCCTTTTTAACATCATCGAAATAGGCAAATTCTTTCACTGGTATTGCAAGAGATACTTCCTTACTTTCTCCGGGAAGAAGCCTTATTTTATCAAACGCTTTCAGTTCTTTCACCGGACGTAAAACAGAAGGCTTATTCTGTCCTACATACAACTGAACAACTTCTGCTCCTTCCGATTTACCCGTATTAGTCAAAGTAAAACAAATTCTGACTGTATCACCTGAAAAATATTCCTTCTTATCGGTTGTTACTTTTCCATATTCAAAAGTGGTATAAGACAAGCCATAACCGAATGGGAATAATGCCGGAATTCTTTTAGTATCATGCCAGCGATACCCAACCAAGATATCTTCCTGATAGACCACATTCAGTGTATCACCAGGATAAGACTTTTGCCCATAATAATGAGCGCCATTATCTGCCAACTTCTCGGGTATACTGAAAGGTAACTTGCCTGTTGGAATTACGTTTCCTGCTATCACATCAGCAATGGCATGACCAGCTTCCGAACCAAGATACCACGATTGAATCAATGCCGGAACTTTATTAACCCAAGGCATGGCTACCGCATTGCCACTGATTATTATTACACCGACATTCTTATTTACATTCAAAAGTGCTGTTAGCAAATCATCTTGTCTATAAGGAAGATTATAATCCAAACGATCTACCTCTTCGCAGTCCTGATATTGATTCTTGTTTAACCCACCGAAAAACAACACAATATCTGCATCTTTCGCTACATTGACTGCTGCCTGAATTAACGAATCAGCTTTCTGTTGAGGTAACAGATGAGGATGAAACTTACTGGGTCCGGAAGTATACCCGACAGAATAAATAATTTTATCCTCTCCATAAAGTGCCTTCAATCCTTCTAAAGGAGATATTTCTTTTTTTACTTTTAATTCGGAAGAACCGCCTCCTAAAGTCAAAGAACGCACTGCATTATCCCCAATCACTGCTATCTTTTGATACTTCCCGACCGGTATCGGAAAGAAATCCGCTTGATTCTTTAATAAAACCACCCCTTCCTCGGCAATACGACGTGCTACGTTACGATGTTCAGGAGTACTAAAACTACCATAACCACGATTACGATTCATATTAGTACGGAAATTTAATCTTAAAACACGCCGTACTTTATCATTAAGCTCCTTCATGGGTAACTCTCCGTTTCGCAACTTTGCCAGATATGGTTTTGCCAGATAATAATTATCATATGCCATTTTCTCTGTATAATTCAATCCATCAGTACGGGTTCCCATCTCAATATCCAATCCATTGGATGCTGCCTCATCCGTATCATGAGTACTTCCCCAATCGGATACAAACACTCCATCGAATCCCCACTCTCCTTTCAATACCTTATTAACCAGCCAGTCGTTATGTGTACAATATTGATTCTCATATTTATTATAAGACCCCATTACAGACCATACATGTCCCTTTTCGACTCCTGCTTTAAAAGCGGGAAAATAAATTTCACGCAAAGCTCTTTCACTGACTATAACATTGATACGTTTACGCCAAAGTTCCTGATTATTAGCAGCAAAATGTTTCAGACAAGCTGATACCCCATTCTGTTGCACTCCATGAATATAAGGAACCACCATTTGAGAAGCCAGATATGGATCTTCACCCATATATTCAAAATTTCGTCCATTCAATGGGGTTCGGTAAATATTCACACCTGGTCCCAGTAATACTTCTTTTTTCCGAAACCGTGCTTCTTCTCCTATAGCTTTTCCATATTCTAATGATAATGCAGGGTTAAAGGTTGCCGCCAGACAAGTTAACGCCGGAAATGCCGTACAAGAATCATTTGTCCAACCGGCATGCCCCCAACTGTCCCAGCTGATTTCTGCTCTTATTCCGTGAGGACCATCACTCATCCAAAGTTCCGGGATACCCAAACGCGGACAACCGGGTGTACTGAATTTAGACTGTGCATGAATCATAGCCACTTTTTCTTCCAGAGTCATTCGGGACAAAGCATCTTCTACCCGTTGTTCTATACTCTTTGAATCATCCAGATAAACCGGAAGTTTCTCTTGACTCCATACATTAACCCCATAAAAAAAAGAGATAACCAACAATAATTGAATTTTCCGTATCATAATAATTATTTATTTATATTTGAAGATAAATAGCGCATTTCCTCCTTCGTCAAAGCACGGTCATATATAGCCAGTCCACCGATTTGTCCCACAAAAAAATTTCCCATTTCCCCGGAACGGTTGACCGCACCAACCGTAAAATCACTTCCATGATAACCTCCGTCAAATAATCCCAAGTCATACTTATAAGGATTACGTTCTTTTCGTACATCCAGATATCCGTTTACATAAACGCTAACTTTTTCCGTATCATAAGTAAATCCGATACACTCCCATTCGGAATACGGAATCTTACTTTTACCAATCGCAGCGTCCATACAGTATTTATATCCTTCGGTAGCACCTCCGGTTCCGGATACATGTCCTCCTGCTTGCTGACTACTGCCCCATATCCGTAAATCCAGAAACAAACAATATTGTCTCTTTTTCCG
>ERZ838839.2019-NODE-2019-length-17029-cov-18.579651_pt1 | contig 17029 bp, 9 predicted proteins | sample MGYA00519909_ERZ838839 | MGnify/ENA primary metagenome ERZ838839 (study PRJEB31850, sample SAMEA3708843) | human gut metagenome | biome: human gut; feature: human-associated habitat; material: faeces | place: China | collected 2014 ... | reverse complement strand
GAATGGGAGTTAGCGCTTGTGCTACTTGTGACGGTTTCTTCTACCGGAAGAAAGTGGTTGCTGTTGTCGGTGGTGGTGATACGGCTTGTGAAGAGGCGATTTATCTGGCCGGATTAGCTTCAAAGGTATATTTGGTGGTTCGTAAGCCTTATCTGCGTGCATCGAGAATTATGCAGGAACGTGTATTGAATCATGATAAGATAGAGGTGCTGTTTGAGCATAATGTCGTTGGTCTGTTCGGTGAGAATGGTGTAGAAGGTATGAGTTTGGTGAAACGTTGGGAGGAACCGGATGAAGAACGTTATACATTGCCTATAGACGGATTTTTCCTGGCTATCGGTCATAAGCCAAACTCTGATATTTTCAAGCCCTGGCTTGATACGGATGAAGTAGGTTATATTCTAACGGAAGGAGATAGCCCCCGTACAAAGGTGCCGGGAGTTTTTGCTGCAGGTGATGTTGCCGATCCGCATTATCGTCAGGCGATTACTGCTGCAGGCAGTGGATGTAAGGCTGCCATTGAAGCAGAGCGCTATTTGTCAGAAAAAGGACTTCAATAAATACTGATTTATAATTTAAAAAACGGATTGTACGATAAAGTGCAATCCATTTTTTATTGATAATCAAGGATTAAACAAGTGTACACTTTTCCAATGTAAGAGTGTACTCTTTTATATACTAAGAATATACACTTACAACCAACGCCTTGTTTTCCTCATTGGCCAAGAATGCTTTGGGTTTAAAACAAAGCATTCTTGGTTTAAAATCCAAAAAACAACGAGTTTTCTAACATTGTGATGTAGAACGTTTATTTTTTTTGTTTTAATAGATCTCTATCTCGTCAATGTAGAGATCTGCCTGTAGAACGTCTTCCGGAGTATCCCGTCTGCAGTCAATCCCATTACGCAAAGTTCCTCCATTGCGGATCTTTATTTTCACATAAGTCGCCTCGGAAGGATTGAAAGATATGGAATCAGTATAAGCTTTTCTTCCTTTATCAGGTAATTGGCGAGTGAAGGTTTCTTCTGCAATTTTCCGGTATTCTTTACCATCGGCAGAGATTTCCACTGTAGCAGCACCTGCTGGCAGAACGCGATAAGCTGGATTGAATAATGAACCAAATACCACCTGCCTGATCAGGGTTGGTTTATCGAGCTGTACAATGAATTCTATTTCCCTGCATTTTTCATTCATAGAGAAACTTGTCCACGGGGCATAAGATGCATTATTTCCGCGCTTGCCGTTTGTCAATCCAAAGGTGGTTTTATCTGCACCGAATAGGTCGTTTTCTCCAAAAATATCACCTTTCATCCATCCTATAGCCGGTGTGACTATAAATTTTTTCCCGCTGATCAGATTTCCATAAAGAGGCTTGTGACGGATATTGCCCAATATCTTACCATTTTTGAATGCGGCAGCTTTCAGATCAAGCTTTCCTTGCAAAGGAAAGGGTTCTGTATAAAGCATCGATTTTATGTTCGGTTCGCTTCCGTCGGTCGTATAATGAATTTCCGCATCCGGATAATAGCATTCTAATACTACATTTAGCGTATCGTTTTCTACGTGGGTATTAATGTTTACGTCAAAGAAATTGCGGCATGCTTTGACATTCATAATATCCAGTCTTTCGAACTCTCCGGCCATACGTCGGCAGAAACTTTCCCAGCCTTTATTTTGATTTTGTGTCCAACCGGTTTCGGCAATGGCAATGGCTTTGGGAAATATCTGATAGTCGCGACGGTCGTCGGTCTGCATGTACTCCGCCCATGCATTTCCCTGTACGCCGATGATGTGTTTCTTTACCAGTTCATCAGCATTATCTTCTACCGGATTGTAGGTATAGGTCATTTTAAGGGTGACATATCCGCCGATAGTGACCGGTGCTGTTTCCGGATCTTCCTGATAGTAATCCACATACATATACGGACTTGGAGTCATGATAGCATTGTGTCCCAATTTGGCAGCGTTCATTCCGCCTGCGACACCTCTCCATGACATGACGGTAGCGTTAGGGGCCAAACCTCCTTCCAAGATTTCGTCCCAACCGATGATGTTGCGTCCTTTACCGTTCAGGTATTTCTCCATACGGGTAACGAAATAGCTCTGCAACTTATCTTCTTTGCTGTGCTTTATTCCGTCTATCTTACTGGGAGTTGTATCATCTTTCAACCCTAACTGGCGGATTAACTGCTGGCAGAAAGCACTGTTCTTCCACGCTGTCTTGGGACATTCATCGCCACCGATGTGAATGTATTCGCTGGGGAATAATTCTATAACTTCATCCATCACTCCTTCAAAGAATTTGAAAGTTGTTTCACTCGGACAGAATACCTGTTCGAATACACCCCATGTAGGAGATACTTTATAAGTCTGTGTAGAATCACATGACAGTTCCGGATAGGCAGCCAGTGCAGCCAACGCATGTCCCGGCATTTCTATTTCGGGAACAACGTTGATATATTTACTTGCAGCATAAGCTACTACATCTTTGATTTGTTCCTGTGTGTAATACCCTCCGTGTTCTTTTCCGTCGAATACTTGCGGATAATTTACATAGTAATAGTCTACCAATGTCTTTTCACGTTTAGAACCGATTTCTGTCAATTTAGGATATTTCTTGATTTCGATTCTCCATCCCTGATCGTCTGTCAAATGCCAATGGAAAACATTCATCTTGTTCATTGCCAGCAAGTCGATAAACTTGTAAATATAGTCAATCGGTACATAATGGCGGCAAACATCCAGCATCAGTCCGCGGTGAACAAAACGGGGCGAATCTTCTATTTCTACAGCAGGGACCGACCAGTTTGCTTTCTTATCCAACTGGTTTCCGTAAACCGCCGGAGGGAGTAACTGATAAAGTGTCTGTACGCCGTAGAAGAACCCGTTCGGTTGAGAAGCGGTAAGCGTGATGAGACTGGGAGTAACGGATAATTTATATCCTTCCTTCGGCATACCTTCTTGTACAACAAAGCAGATTGCTGATTTTCCATCTGCACTTTCTGCCTCTTTCAACGAGATTCCTGCTGTCTGTTTTAAACGTTCGGCCAAGCTGTCGGCAATACTTTTAACTTCCGGAGCATCGGCAGGAATTACCAGACTGACTTTGCTGTTTAGTTCAAAACGTCCTTCCTGTGGGAGAATTTGATTGGGTTTGGGAACGATGTTGTACTCGTTCACCGCTTCTTTTGTCTTTTGGCAACTGGGGGCAATCATAAGCAGAGACAAAAGAAGAAGAGAAATACTTTTCTTCATGGTCAAAATGTGTGTTAAGTTATAAATAGATTTGACAGGGCAAATGTACTTGTTTTAATGATAAGTTCCAATGATATGGAAATAAAAAAGCCGGAACGGATTCCGGCTCTTAGCTAAAGTTTTAGATTTACATAGTTATATATTAAGAGAGATGTTTTATTTCAGAAGTTGTTCTTCAATGATTTGCACATACTTTTCCGGCGTAGCACCAACCTCGATTATCGGTTTGCCGCCTACCGGGATGAAGAATAACGTAGGTAATGCCTGTACACTAAAATGGCTACATAAATCTTTTTCTTTATCAGCATTTACCTTATAGAATATAACTTTTCCTTTATATTTTTCAGCTAGTTTCTCCATTTCCGGAAGTAGACGCATACATGGACCGCACCATGTAGCCCAAAAATCGATAACTATCGGTTTGTCTCCATTATAGATGAAATCATTTCCTTTTCGGTAGTCGAAAATGTGTTCGAGGAAGAACTGGCGGGTAATTGGATTCAATTTACCATCTTCAACTTTGGTTTCCGTCACTTTAGCTTCCGCTTCCGGTATAGGAACCATATCGAATGGTTGAAAGTAAATTTTCTGATGAATATAGTCAATAGATATAATTCCGTAGTCCAGTATCTTTTTGCCTAATACGGAACGTTTCAAGAATGGGTTTTTCACTGCTATGGCATCTTCAATCTTTGTTTTTACAAACATCGTTTCAGGTAGGATGAGGCTTTCCTCTTCTTTCCTTGTTTCTTTATATCCATTGGAGACTTTTTGGTTACTTCCTTTGGTATATTGTGTGTTCCATGTATTGAAATCTGCTTCAGTAAGATTCACCAATCCTTCACTCCATGTATCTAGGACAAGAGATATCGGCTTTCCCTGAATGTTTATCGGGCATACTACTCCTAATCCCGTTATCAGGTTAAAATTTTCCCGATAGTTAAGTTTCATATAAGAAGGACGGTAGGGCTGTGTAATCGTAATTTTCTTCCGTTGCATGTCAATGGTTAATACAGAAGTGCGGAAAACAGCACCACTTAATACACCCATAACCCCTAGCTTGCGTAGATAAGGTTCGTCTTCTAATGTGAAAGCCGGAAGATCGTTTGCAAATGTATTTTTACCAATAGCTACTGTTCCCATTTCATATACCTTTCCAACAGGTACCTGTTTAAATACAAAATCTTGGTAAGAACTAAAAGTTCCTCTCTTTTCTGTATTGATGTGTAACTTTTTGAGAGCTTCAGGAAGTAGAGCGTTATGTCCCGATAAATCAAGGACAAAGTCAGCTGCTTCACCATTTATAGTGGCTTCCACGATAATTTTTCCATCAATAGTTTTGAATGGAATGACCTCTGTCATACTGTTTTGTGTTTGTGCACTGATGCCTCCTGTAATACAAAATGCAAGCAAACAGAGATACATTTTAGTTATTATTCGTTTCATATATTCTTTCTGTTTAAAGTTTATTTCTCTTTCCTGATTTCAATTCTTTTCTCTTGATTATCTTTTTTGATGATAATATAGCCGGTATCACCAGGTATAGCATTCATAATTTCTTCTACGGCCATCTGGCTCATGGGGCAATCTTTAAGAGAAGTTCCGTTGATATTAATCACTTCGTCGCCGAAAGCAACTGTATCTTTCATGCTATCCCATATAGTTGTAATTTCGAATCTTTCGTTGCGCGGTAATATGCTTACGTTCCAAAGAGAGGGAACACCTCCCATGTCGGTTTTTCCTTCTTCAAATGGGAGGAAGTAAAAACGTCTCCGCATATAATCAATAATTACTTTACCATATTGCAGTAGATCTACTCCGATGATAGTTCCATTCATGACAGTTGTTGTACTACCTACGTTCGTGAATTCTTTTCCCATGATATTGATGGAAGGTACAGATACTTTTTTAATATCTACCGGCTTGCCCAACCCTGTTATTCCGGCAGCTACGATACCATATCCATGATTGGTAATTTGCGAAATGTCAGCCAACCTGTTGTAATCTTCCGTACAATAAAGCAGAAAGCCTCCTGCACCTGTGTCGAACAGAACTTTTAAATCATTGTTTCCTAAGCGAACGTTGACAATGGAATGATGTTCAGTTTCATCCAACAGCGGAATTCCATCTGTAACTTTTAACTTTTCGGGACGATAAGGATAGTTGATTACCATTATTTTAGAACGGGAATCGAATGTTACTACCGACTGTGCAAAGGCATCTCCTCCAAGAATTCCGACAACTCCCAGTTCTGTGAAGAATGGATTCTTAGGTAGTACCATCGTTTTCAACTGTTTGATTTTGTAGTTCTTTCCGATGGAAATATTTTGTACGTGGGCTTCCTGATAGTTGGAGCCTTGTGCATTCACATCGGAAATGCGCATATATCCTGCGGCAGTAGCTTTCATTTCAGTTGCGGCGTCATACATAGTCCCGGTTCTTCCTCCTGTATCGACGATGTATTTTACATTTACACCATTAACAGTAACGGGTATAATGATTTTCTCCTGAATGAATTCATAAGGAATGGTATCGCAAACTTTATTCTGGATTTGCGCTATCGTTTCTTGTCCGCAGTTTAGAAATAATAGCAGCCATAAGCCGGTCAGTATTCCTATTCTTTTCATGTCATTCTTTTTTGTAGATAATATTCTTTATTCCGGAAGCAGTTTCAATCGTTAGCTTCGTCTGTTTTTTCTCTTTCAATTCTGGTATTCCGTTCAGAATACTTTCGCAGAAGTCATATTTTTTAGTAGGTTTGCCATTAATCTTAATCACTTTGTCTCCTACTTCTATCTTACCTTTCGTGCTGCTCCAGACAGTAGATACATATAAGTCTCCGTCTTTGACCGTCAAATCGAAGTTGTTGCATTGATTGTTGATTTCATTATCCGGTTGGAAAGCTTCAAAATAGAATCTTCCACGTGGATAGTCGATAGTCACTTTTCCGTATTGCAATAACTTTACACCTAGTAATGTGTAAGGGTGTTTATCTGTGTGGGTCGTTAAATTGCGGAATTTGGTGGCTCCTACTGACAATAAGGGAATATGTACTCTATATGAAGATGCTTTATCTGCTTGTCCGGCTACTCCGATGCTTCCTTCCCCATATCCTTCAGAAACGACTTCCATAGATGCCTCCGGTTTAATTCTCTCAAAATCACTTTCAATAAGAGATAACAGACTGGGACTGCCTGTATCAAATAATACGGTGATGTTGCTGACCGGAGCGATCTGTACATTGACAATTGGCATTCCTCCTTCTTTGGTGAAATTCAGCATTTTTCGTAAAGATACTGTAGAAGGCTTTTCGGCAGATGTGACTATGATATTTTTAGTCTGCGAATCAATGCTTACAATAGTACTTGCAAATAAATCGCTTCCGATGATACCATCTACTCCAAAACATTCCCAGCCTTTTACTTCATTGATGATTAGCGACGGGGCATTTTTAAAGTTAATAACATCATCGGGAGTCGTCAGATTTTCTATTCGCGTAGTTTTGTAATAGCTTTCCACGTTATTCACATCTGTCACCTTCATAGAGTCTGTTGCTGTTATTTGTAGTGCTTGACAGGCTTTAGTGGTAAGTGCGGTGCGCCCTCCGGTATCAAAGATAAAAGGGCGTGCATTGCCGTTCACTTTCATTTCGATAACCATTTTTTCGCCTACTATCCGATAAGGTATAGTTGCTTTATATTGTTGGGCGAATAAAGGGACCGCCATGCAAAAGGCAATGACGGTTCCTATTAGACGAGTATATTTCATAGACTAATCTTTATTTGCTGACTTTTTCTGCTTCCAAGATTGCTTGGTAAGCATTAACGATACCTCCGGAAATACATAGGTCATCAAAAAGGAATAAATCTTGTGAAGGGCTATCGTTCACGCGGATTCCTTTTTCTACTTCTACACCTTTGCGTGAAGTGACGCTTTTTAATAATATGTCACGGATTTGAGAGCCGGTCAGTTTAGGGAAATAAGACTTCACAAGAGCAGCTACGCCAGCTACAGTAGCCGAAGCCATTCCTTCTCCAGTTCCTTTTTGATAAGTGTCACCCATATAAGATGAATAAATGTCTGTTCCCGGAGCATAAATATCGAGAGCAGTTGCACCGTAATTGGTGTTCAATACCGGATTTCCATTCTTGTCTGAAGAAGCAACTACCATAAAATTAGTAAGTTCTCCCTCTTTATTCATCTTACGATTGGGAAAGAATTCGTCTTTATCCATATCCATTGATAGATCCCAAACCGGAACTATAACTAATGCCCCTTTCTTCTCTGCCTCTTTCAATGCTTCTGACACCCATTGTTTCTGCTCTTCCGGATATATGGAGTTTTGTTCCGGTAATACGATTACATCTGCACCGTGGTTTACTGCATAGCGGATGGCCAATGCCATATCTTTCAGGTACGGTTCTCCTTCTCCCGGGTGGATGCGTAAGGTCATGATTTCTGCATTGTCTGCAATACCGTTACTTCCGATACCGTTGTCACGTTTAGCTGCGATAACGCCGGCCTTCATTACGCCTGTTGCCGCATCAGATGTCAACAGTACATTATTACCATAATGCGTATCGTTAATATCCAGAGGATTATCACCTACAATTTCTTTTCGATTATCACTTCCGTATCTCTTTAAAGCCTCTTCATAAGACGCTTTACCTGTTTCTACACTTTTCTTTCCCATATTCTGATAAACAGGTTCCCATTTATCCGTATTATAGATGCTGAAATAGTAGGCAGTAAATACAAAAGCGACTTCAGAAAGACTGTCTCTTTCAGCTTTGGGATCATAACAACTTTGGAAGTCCTCAACAGTCAACTCTTTTCCGGGAAAACGTTTTTTCATGTCCTTATCGAACTTTTCAACATATTCTTCTATAACATAAGATAGTTGAAGACCGCCGTAAGCTCCACCGATTCTTGATTCCGGCATGACTTTATAGCGATAGTAATTATATTCTTCTATGTTTTCCGGTGCGGGGACTTCTTGGCGTTTTCCATTGACTATTTTATAATACTTTTTTCCGTCAAAGATATAATCAGCGTATTTATCTTTGAGACGGAAGAATTCACGTTCTCCTTCGCGTGTCAAAGCTTCCATTATTTGGCCGTCTTTACCACCGATGAAGTTCCAGCCATTGATGTCGTCAACAAACCCGTTTTTATCATCATCTTTCTGGTTTGACTTTTCTTTTGGGTTGATCCAGATTGCGTGTTTCAGGTCTTCGTGTTCTACGTCCATTCCGGTTCCGATCAGTGCAACAACCGGTCTTTTCTTTGCTTTCTTTTTGTTGGCTTTCAAGTAATCATAAGCTTTGTTTACTTCAGCTCCGTATACACTGTCCTGGTTGAAAGAACAGTTAAACCAGTCCAGTTCGGATTGTTTTTTTTGTGTTTCTGCCTTTGGTTTGATTAACTGGGCTGATACAGTAACGCTGATAAAACAGCATACGATTGGAAATATAAGTTTCTTCATTGTCAAAAGAGTTATAATTTATATAGTTTGTTTATTGTCTTATTTTTAAAATGGCCTCGCGTACTTGTTCACCCCGGACGTTGCGTGCAGCAAGTTTGCCTTCTTTGTCAATGACTACAAGGAAAGGGATGGAGTAGAAGCCGTAATCAGTCTGGATAGCACTTGGAGTCTTGCTGTTTTTAGGGAATCCTGTCTTATCCCATAGCATCACCCACGGCAATTTTTCTTCATCCAGCATTTTTCTCCATTTTGCTTCGCTGTCATCCAGCGAGACACTGATGAATTCCAGATCGTCAGCCTTCAATTCATTGTATATGGTTAGCATACTACGCATCTCTTTACGACAAGGACCACACCAGGAGGCACAGAAGTCAAGTACGACAATTTTCCCACGGAAGTCTTTCAGACTTACGTTTTTTCCGTTGGCATCTGTGAAAGTAAAGTCGGGACATTCTGCACCAATGATTTGGTGGGAGAGGATTTCTACCCTGTTTACCAGCCATTTGGCAGATAAAGACTTTCTGTCTTGTTCCGGTATCATGTCCAATAGCATCTTGTTGGATTGGTAATCATTTACATCTGCCAGATAGGCTAATGCAGATGCCATGGAGGGAGTTAGTTTTCCTTTGACGGAAGTGGAAATCGTTGCTATATCCGGGTCTTTTTCTGCTGGCATATAGTTTTGTAAAGTCAGAAACGGATCGATGCCAGTGAATGAAAGCGAACTTTGTTCAGGGTTCTTTTCGTCGAAGTAGCCATTGATTGTTACCGGGTTATTTTCCAGATAAATATTCTGTTCGGTTTCTCCTAAATAGAGTTTGTAGACATCAGGAATGATGTTTATTTCATCGGTACTGAATGTGTTATTAGTACCGATGATGCAGCTTAATACAACGCCTTCATTCATATCTTTTATTTGTAAAGTCGTTGGCTTTAATACTTTTATTCTTCCTGATATTCTTAGCCCGTTATTTCCCCATATGGTGGTACCGCATAAGAGTAATATGGTTAATAATAGATTTTTTACTTTTGTCATTATTATGAGTTTATAGTTCATTATCAGAGTTGTTATTCTTCATCTGGAGTCTCCGGTATTGGAGGTAAAGGTAAATCCCAGTCTTCCGGTCCGTTGGCTATTGCTTCCAGATCGATCTGATATTTATCTTTTAAATATTTCTGTACGAAAGCAAACTTTTCGGTGAGAAAAGGATATTTATCAGCCGGATATACCTCTGCTAGTCGTGCTTGGTTATAGTACATGGAAAGATGCATATATCCTATAAAAGTCTCTTCATTGGTTGGAGGATAAGAGTTGTTGGCTGGTTCGCTGATACTATTGAATACATACGTGTTTACACTTCCCGGATATCCTCTGGTAAGATAATAGTTTGGGTCATCTTCCATTCCCAAGCCTGCTATCAGATTAGTGACATGGTCGAATCCCACTTCAAATTCTTCAGGTATAATGATGTTTCCGGCTTTTACTGCTTTTTCCAATACGGGAGCCAATATCATTTTCCGGCGTCTGTCAAGGAGTGCTCTGTCTGTGGGGATTAAATAAGGATCGCTGGGATTGTCTTCTCCAAACATACAAGTGCACCAATAATCCAGCCCATCGTAATTTTCGTGTATGGGTACAATCCAGCTTGCTAGGATTACGCCTCCAACTTCTAATACGCTTTTGCTATAGACATTGTATCCCAAATACCAATACATAGGCAGAACTTTAGATGTGATCGGCGGATTCAAGTATGCAAAGATATGCTTTTTCATAAATTCGACATAGTAATTGGTCATTTCGTCGTTTACACAGCCTTGGCCTTCGTAGCCACTACCATATGATATGCCTGTCCAGCTGCGATTAAAATCAGCCCTTTGCAGATCTTTATAAATAAGATATACATTATAGTCTTCGTATATTTGGGCGATGTCATCGTCCCAACTATTATTTCCTTGAGGTACTTTAAAGCGTAATTCAATGCCTCCTTCTGTAGGAGTCAGTGTGTCTTCTTCATAACATGAGGTGAATAATGCCATACAAGCAAGTAATCCCCATAATATATATATTTTTTTCATATTCATTTCTTTTGTTTAATTCATAAGATATATACTATTAACTTTCGCGTTTTGGAGCTAAAGGATTCTGCTCCAGTTTTTTATTTTTAATTAAGACGGCGTCTGGTATAGGCATGGTATAGGAAGGATCATTCTGTTTTAATGTATATACCTGTTCTCCCCATCTATGAATAATTTGTGGCATTCCGTAGCGTCGGAGATCAAACCATCGTTGCCCTTCAAAACAAAGTTCTTTTCTTCTTTCATTTTTGATGAAAGTTTTGAGCGCATCACCTGTTAATCCGGTAGGCTCAACAAATTTGTCGGGTTCATAACGTTTAGCCAGTAAGGTTTTTAAAGCAGATAGTGCTGTACTCTCGTCATTATTATGGGCAGCTGCTTCTGCTAGATTTAAATAAGCCTCACCTAGTCTGAAGGATAAAGCAAAGTTTTCCGAACCACTAGGTTCACCTGTAGCTGAAAGTTTGTATTTGCCGAAAGTAGTATAAGAGTCTTCATAGAAAACTTTATCATCTTTATTGAACTCTTTTGCTATATACTTTTCTTTTCTTAAATCTCCATCTTCAAAGCTTTCAATCAAGTTATCAGAAGCGATAAAAGCTTCTCGGTAATAGGTGGTGGTATTACCGAAGTAACCTTCTTCCTCATACTCTACCGACTCATCATTGAATACAGTTAAGTCTGAAACGCTTCCATATAACCAAATAACCTCAGATGATTTTAAAGATGTAAAATTGTAATAAGGCTCTGCCACTGTTGGAGAAGGGAGGTTATTTAAGTCTACTAAAGCGAAGGACCAGTCTTTTATTACTTTGTTGGCGTATATGGCTGCATCTTTCCAGTTTTCCATATAGAGAAAGACGCGGGACTTCAGCAATTGTATCATTGGAAGGCTAACCAGATAATTCGGTTCATATTGTTTATCTTTGCTTAAAGTAAGGAATAAACGTTCAGCTTCATTCAGATCGTCCACAATTTGGTTGTATACTTCCTCAACGGTGTTTCGTGTCATTAATAGTTGGTCTTCAGGTAGCAGGTTGCTGTCTAGTTTGAGTGGAACTCCTAAAGCCTGTTTGTTATAGTTGTATGGTGCTCCAAAATGATTGACTAACATAAAATAATAGAAAGCTCTTAATCCGAGGGATTGGGCTATTACATAATTTTTTTCAGCCTCCGTACCATTTACGTCACCGATATAATCAAGAGCTGCATTTGCGCCTAAGATATAGTTATAGTATCCTTCCCAGATATTCTGAAGAGGATAACCATTTCTTTCCATAATGAAAAACATATCCGGTTGCCATGTATAAACAGCTTGTTTGGCTTCTATATTTTTTAGAGAGTTGATGCTAAATTCATAATCAGTTTTGTGGAACTGAATGTCATCGTCTAAGAAGCTAAGAAAGGGTAGTAGGAAATTGCTTTTATCCTGTTTGGGATAAGCAGAACCGATTAACATTTCTTGCAAAGCATTTGCATCTTTGGGAACGTACTCACTTTGAGATTTAGGCTCTAGAAAATCTGAGCAAGAGGATAGTGATAGTAAGACTATTCCTGTTAGTATATATATAATTCTTTTCATTGTCTATCTTTTTATTTTTTTAGAAACCAATGTTAATACCTAATGAATAATTCCGTGGAAGTACACTGTTGCTAACTTCCGGGTCGAAACCGTTGAAACGTTTGCTGGCGATAACAAAGATGTTATCCATGTTAAAGTTGAGTGATAGATTTTTCATATATATTTTTTCGCACCACTCACGTTTCATTTGCCAGGATAGGCCGATGTTACGGCAGCGTAAGAAAGAACCACTGACCACCATAGCGTCAGATTGTTCCCATAATGGAATGCTATAAACATTCTCATTGTTGGGCAATTCTATATAAGCCATTCCTGCTTTGGGTAAAGAAGGAATGATTGTATGGGCTTCGTCTCCCGGTTCTTTCCAACGGTTCAGTAAATCGCGGTTTATATTTGTATATGGATCCGGCATATAATAAGAACTAGCGAATTGGTTGTATGGTGATGGCAGACGCTTCTTGTTGCCGAGTAAAAGTGAAAAACTGGTGTTTAAAGTTAATGATTTATAGCGGAAACTTAAGCTCAATCCACCGGTGAAATAAGGCTCTTTCTGACCAGAATATACCAGATAAGTAGTCGGATCTATTTGTCTGCTACGTTCTTCTTCCGGAATATCCAAAAGATTGAATAAAGCTTCACCGGTTTTTCCGTCTAATCCTGCAAAAGAGTATGACCAGAAACTGCTGAGCGGATATCCTTCTTTTAATACAATATCTGAACGTCCACTTAAGAAGGAAGCTGCATTGACATCAATGTCTGTATGTCCGCCTTCATTCCAGTTCTTGGAAGCATTCAAACTGACACTTAATGCATAGTCCCGTTTCTGTATCGGGGTAAAAGTTAATGTGTATTCGATACCTCTGTTGTGGATAATACCACCGTTGCGTTTCATGGATGTTATTCCATATTCATAAGGTAATTCCAGTTCAACAATGGCATTGGAGCGTCTTGTATAATATTCCAAATTCATATAAAACATACTGAATAATTCCAGGTCTACACCGAAATTCCATGATTTGGTACGTTCCCATGATAGATTCGGATTTGGGATTTGGGAGATGGTAGACTGATATCTGTTGTATAGATTTGCCACTTTCCCCTGATTTAAAATCAAATCCGGACTAATGCGCGTTACTGCATTTCCTTGAATACCATAGGTGCCGCGGAAGTTTAAAGTTGTTATCCATTTTACATATTTCCTCATGAAGTCCTCTTCTGAAGCTCTCCAGGAGAAACCGAATGAATAGGTAGGATCAATACGGTGATTGGCATCCTGACCGAAACGGTTGGATGCATCATTACGTATATTTGCATTAACAACATATCGGTTTTTGAGTGAATATGCTAGTGTGGCGAATACGGAAAGATAATTGTCTGTAGTATTGACTTTTCTCCATCCACCATCATATATCTTTTTTAAAAGCCCCCATCCTTCGTCTTTAGAACCTGTAATAGGTGTAAAAGCTTGTGGAGTGGTTGGTAATGTTATTACTTCTCCTCTATCTGGGGCATATCCCCATACTGTATTGCTGACACCTTTATTAGTGGAAGAACGTAATTCCATACCTACTAAAGCATTAATTCGGTTCTCATTATTAAAGGCTTTACTGAATTGCAGTTTATTTTGGATGTTGTAAGAGTACTGCTGTGCGTTATTTGTGAATAATTCGCCTCCGAATGGGAGTAAGGCTGCTCCAAACTCTTTACTGTTTGGTGAGACAGAGTTGAAATCATAACCACGATATGTTTCAGCAATATAAAACGTTTGTTCAGTTTCCCAAGCTTCGTTTGTGCTGTTATTATTGGAATATCCACCAGTAAATTGGTAAGTTAACCAGTCCAAAATATTCCATTTCAAGTCTAGCGAAGCTGACATGAAACTTGATTTTGATTTAGAACCACTATTATTCCGTTCATTTACGAAATTGTATGATAATGATTTGACTCCGCTATTGTATGGGTATGAGGCTTTCATTTGATAGTAAGCATCAGGGTCTATAGAACGATTGGTAGTAGTAGCATACCCCATAGGATTGACTCCTCCGGCAAAACCGTTATTCGTACTTACGCTACCGTTGATCGTTGCATTAATCGTTAGTTTTTGTACCGGGCGTATGGTGATGGCAACGCGTCCGGTCATACGTTCACTGTCGTTTCCTATTTCCTGCCCTTCGCTATTGGAATATCCCATAGAAGCTGCATAACTGTATTTATTTGTTCCGCCGGAAACACTTATATTATGGTTATGGCTAAAAGAACGGCGGGTTAGTAGTTTGAACCAGTCTGTATTTTGTGTTTCCAGAACATTGCGTTGTGCCAGAAAATCTTCAGAAGATATATCGTGCGATAGATACATATTCAATAATCCTTCATAAGTATATATTTGTTTGATTGGTTCTGTGCCATAAGGTGTTCCCCAGTTAAAAGCTTCTTGTGAGAATAGTACTCTTTCTTTGGAGTTCATATAATTAAACTGTCCATAGTTGGGACGCGTACCCATTACAAAATTAGAGGTGTAATTGACACTTAGACGATCAGTCGTATTCTTTTTGGTTGTGATCTCAATAACACCATTCGATGCTTTTGAACCATAAATAGCGGTCGCAGAAGCATCTTTTAAAATACTAATGCTTTCGATATCAGCAGGATTTAACCAAGAAATCTGATTACCGATAATGTTTTTCAAGTCCTCTGTCATGAGAGAAGATGCATTCAATTCCAGGGGGTCTTCCTGAATGATGCCGTCGACTACCCAAAGTGGGTCTTGATTACCCAGTAAGGTACTGGTACCACGGATTTGAATTTTCGGGGCAGTACCTACACGACTACTTGTATTGGTGACAATCATACCTGCCACACGTCCTTGCAACATTTGGTCAATAGTGGTATATGAAGGCATTAAAATATCTTTTGCTTTTACTGTGGTAATAGAACCTACTAGGTCACGGCGTTGAATATTCTGATAACCGGTTACAACCACTTCGTCGATTTCAGTACTGGAACTGTTTAGAGTGACATTAATCGTTTTCTTTCCTGTATATCTTACAGTCTTTTTCTCCATTCCGATGAATGAATAAGTTAATATTAACCCTTCTTGCGCAGGAATATTAAAAGTGTAATGTCCGTCTAGTCCGGCGATAGCTCCATGTTTTGAACCTCGGACAGTGACTGTAGCTCCGGGAAGTGCTTCACCGCTTGCATCACGTATCCATCCACTAATCGTGATTTTATTAGTCTTTCTTTTCTTAATAACGATGGCAGTGCCTGATACTTCATAAGTCAGGTTAGTTCCTTCCAGACATTCATCCAGAATTTCGGTGATCGTTTTGTTTTTTGCCCTTACGCTGATATCGGTTATGTTAGCGATATCTTCTGTTGCGTACATAAAGATGAATTTTGTACGGTTTTGCAAATACCAAAGCGTAGATTCCAGGCTTTCGCCTCTCAGATCAACGGAGATTCGCTGATTGTCTTGTGCTTGAATCATAAGTGAAGAAAGGGAGAATATCCATAAAAGGCAGAGCTTAACGAAATTTCTGCTTACATAAGATACTCCCTTTGAGGAGGATTGTGTTCGTTTTTTCATAATGCGTTAGTTATAATATGTATTAATAGTTATTGTTTATAAGAAATGTGCAGTATACCTTCTCTTTGTTTTATGTCTACCATATTTAATTCCATTATCATGTCGATAATTGGATTCATGTTTGCATAGCGGTTGAGATAAGCTCCGATTTGTACCTGTCTGGCTGCATCGTCTTCAAAAGTGTATGTGAATCCGTACCATTTGGAAAGATATGACATTACATTCTCAAGAGGAACGTTCATAAATATGAATGATCCGGACTCCCAGGAAGTGTATAATTCTGTATTTACGTTAGATACGGTACTTTCCCGACTATTTTTGTCATATACGAAATGTTGGTTTGGAATCAATTCATAATCTTCGTTTTCACTGCTAATCTCTATAGCTCCACTAATTAGTGTAGTACTTTCCACTTCTTCATCCGCATAAGCCCTTACATTGAAAGAAGTTCCTGTCACCCGAATAGAAGTGTGCGGTGTTTGCACGATAAAAGGATGTGCTTTATCTGGAGCAACATCAAAATAGGCTTCACCTTCAACCTGTACGATGCGTTCCTTATCGCTGAAACAAATCGGATAAGTCAGTTGTGATTCTGCGTTCAGATGTACTTTTGTTCCATCCGAAAGGACAATGTGACATTCCATACCATGCAGTGTACGAAGCGTATTTTTGATTTCTTTCACTTTGGGCTTGTTGGCAGGAGTTTGATAATTTATCCCTTTGGAGTCAATGATGAACACTTCAGTTGCACCCTCCGGAAGGACATTCTCAAAAAGGTTGAAGGTGTTGCCATTACTTAAAGTCAGTTCTCCGCCATGGGTTCCTGGAGTGATTTCACCGATTGGTTCTCCGGCTACCCAATTATAAATAAGGTATGAAATCGGTATTAACAATAGCAAAAGAAGAGCCGCATATTTCAGACTCCTTTTCCATGAAAGAAAACCGGATGTTTTTTCTCCTCCTAGTAGCGGATAGATTCTGTCCCATGCCTTTTGTGAAGAGAAGCTTTTTATTAACCGGCTGTTTTCTTCATACGTTTCCTTAT
>ERZ838839.2011-NODE-2011-length-17078-cov-3.156435_pt1 | contig 17078 bp, 18 predicted proteins | sample MGYA00519909_ERZ838839 | MGnify/ENA primary metagenome ERZ838839 (study PRJEB31850, sample SAMEA3708843) | human gut metagenome | biome: human gut; feature: human-associated habitat; material: faeces | place: China | collected 2014 ... | reverse complement strand
CCGGAGTCTTACTGCTTACAACTCCGGCTCGGTCACCCCCTCTGACGCGGGAGGCAGCTGGCGTATCATTGTGGCCTTTCCCTTGGCAGCTTATGGTTATGCCAAAACCACCCAATGGGCCTGCTGGGAAAGGAATGTACCTGTTATGCTGGGTATTCGGTTGTCAAGGTGCAAGACTTAATACAGTTATTCGCTGTCCAAGTCTATCAGAGCCAAATCCCGAATAATCGAAGTTATATAAACACGTTCACTTTCCGGGACTATACGCATAATACGAAGCAGCGATGCCGTTTCATCTGCGTCAAGGAATCTGAGTTTCTTTCTTTGAACTCTCAGCAATACGCCTCCGTCAAAGCCCGCTTTCGATATTATGTTGTATGTAAGTGACAAAATGTCGACATCATTTCTGATTGTCGAATATGATACTCCAAGCCGTTCTGCCAAGGTTTTCATTTTTATATAGTCATTTGCATAATACAAAATTTCCGCAACCTTATAGCGACGTGCCTGAGTACCTACCACCTTATCACCTCCTTCGTTTATTTTGGCTCTGCTACCAGCCTACACCTCTTTGTGCTAAAAACCCTATCACTTTTCTAAAATATTTTTATTTAATTTTAACTTAGATTCAATAAAAGGCAGGTCATGTACACTACGCATGACCTGTCTTTCTTCTATATGTTCGTTTTACATTTTTATTTGGTTACAGTTCCATTGCGAATTTTCTCCTTGCCAAGTATTCTTCCCGACCTGATTTGTATAAAAAAGGTCAATAATAAGCATTATCAAGTTTATATGTAGCATTATCCAGCCCTCAAATATTGCCATAGAAACTGATACGCTTATTTTGAGGTGACTAATTATGCAGAACATCTATTTTTCCATCGGTCAGAACATTCGTCGAAAACGGAAAGAGAATCACTTAACGCAGGAAGCCCTGTCTATTCGTGTCGAAACATCTGCACAATATATTAGCCGAATTGAGCGCGGCCAAGTCGGCCCATCACTCGAATTTTTATATCGGCTTTCTGCTGCATTAGAGTGTCCGATTTATTCTTTGCTCCCCTCTGCCTACCCCACCGCATCCTCCAACTTCTTTTCACAAGAGCTTGCCAGTCAACTCAACCACTGCACTCCTCAGCAACAGCAGTTCTTGATGAACTTTATTTCGTGGTATCTCCAGCAGTCAAATTCATCTAATAATTAACGGATTATCACAATTGTAAAGGAATTTTTAATGCTCGCATTATATATTACTCTACTGGATACCGATGAACAGATTAGCAAATTTGAACGCATTTATACAAAATACCGTGGTCTTATGTTTTACACAGCCAACAGTGTCTTACAAGATTCCTATTTAGCAGAAGATGCCGTTCATGAAACTTTTTTAGATATCATACGGATTATAGATAGCATACGCGCAACCAATAAAAAAGAACTCTCGCAATTTTTGAGAATCATGACACATCACAAAGCTGTCGACATGGTTCGAAAATGTAGCACACAGAAAAAATGCGATAACGAAATTGACTCTTCCTGTAGTTCAAAAATCGATACAGCAGAAGCTATTGTTATCGACAAAATTCAATACGAAAACATGTTATCCCTCGTTCAATCTATGGATGAAAAATACAAAACACCGTTGCTGTTGAAAATTCCGGGTTACAAAATCAGCGAAATTGCTGATTTTCTTAACATTTCTGCGGGGAACGTCAAAGTTCGTCTGCATCGTGCGCGCAAGATAATTCTGGTTGGATTGGAGGAACATGGTAATGACTGATGACAAAATCCGCATTTCTCCTGATGCTCTGATTGCAATGGTGGTAACCGAAGCACAGGACCGTGAATTAGCCAAAATGCCAAGTATTGAGGAAATGAATGAGTCTTTTCAGCCTTCTGAAAAGTTCCTGCAGAAGATGGAGCGCCTCGTGCGTGAGACCCAACGTAAAGCTGAGCGCAAGCACTTCTTTACACAGCTCAAACGTTTTTTCATCGCCATTGCCACTGCTTTGTCTATTTTTTCTTGTACAATGCTCCCAGTCAAAGCTGTGCGGGAGGCTGTCATAACAACTCTTATCGAATGGCACGATAAGTTTATTTCAGTCGTATTTTCCAATGAAAGTTCTGCTTATGTTGCAAGTGAATTTCATGTCGCACTATCGTATATTCCATCTGGTTTTTCTCCCACAGAATTAGGTGGTGAATCATCAACACACTACTATGGTCAATTTCATGACTCAACTGGCAGTTGGTTTTCCATTCGTGTCCTTCCGATTGAAAATGCTCAGCAAACTTCGTTGGATAGCGAGTTCACAACATACTATTCTATCAACTTCGATGGAAATCATGCCCTTTGGGGCATTATGGGCGATGCTTCTAACACCATATTGTGGGAAAATGGAAGTTATTCCTTCCAAGTTAGTGGAAATCTTGATTTGGCAGAACTCGTCAAAATTTCTGCCGGTATTCTTATTGAGTAATTTTGAGTATTTTTCCTTTTTCTTGTAACCTTTTTTTGCTCCGATACGAATAGTCATTAGGAGGTTCTTTCATATAAAGGAGTAAAAACATGAAAAAGAAACTATATGCCTTTCTCATTACATTTTTGGCACTGACGCTATTTGCCGCTTCTGCTTTTGCTGCCGAGGCACGGTGGCGTAATGTTGCATCTATTTCTCCAAGCATTTATGCCAGCGACAACAGCTACTCAAGCGTAATCACTGGTCTGTCTGGTACTACCAAAATTGATTGCACATTGGTTCTCTATGAAAAAAGCTGGCTAGGTACATATTCTGAAGTTGCTCGTTCTTCTTCTACTTACTACGGCCAAATGCATGAATTTTCTGGCACAACTAGCATCAAGTCTGGCACCACTTACAAATTGGTAACCACTGCAACTGTCACTCGCAACGGCTCTGCCGAAACAGTCAGCAACACTTTCGAAAAGAAATGTTAAATTTATTATTATAACATTTAAATAAGAACCTCTCAAAGTCCTCGATCTGGTTTGATCGAGGACTTTTTGTGTTATTTGTAACCAAATGGCATTTTCAGACGGATAAAGAGTGTGTCTACAGAAACCGTACGATATGCAGGGAGGGAAATTAGTGCTTGTCTTCTATCTTGCATCACTCGACAGCGATACAGAAAAAGATAAATTCGAATACATATATCGTAAATACTACCTGTTTATGCTCCGAACCGCATCTACCATCATAAAAAACTCCTCGCTTGCAGAAGATGCTGTTCACGAAACTTTTATACAGATTCTAAAAGAAATTGATGATATCCGGATAGAAAATGAAAAAATTCTAAAGTCATATTTGTATATTGTTACTCGTGAAAGAACCATCGATTATATTCGAAAATGGGAGCGTCGCCAAAGTTCTGCTTCGGACTATGACAGGCTTTTTTCTTCGCTTGACAATTATATTGAGCCTGAGGAAATCGCATTAACCAATCTTCAATTAGAGCAAGCCATAAAGTTGCTTTCCGATATGCCTTCTATTTATAGTCGAACTCTGTCATTACGTGTTAGCGGCTATTCTATCCATGAGATAGCAAAAATCACAAACTCAACCGAATCAAATGTCAAAACCAGAATACACCGTGCACGAGCTCTCTTGTTACAATCTTTTAACCCCTAACGAAATATAATTCTTTGTTTTGGTTTACATTTGCAGATGATTTTTCTCTTTTCCCTTTCAGGAGGGAAAGAAGAAAATGGAATCATCTCTTTATACTTGCATTCAGGATATTCAAAATGGTGACCGTGAGCAGGCACTCGCTCTTTTGGAGAAGTTTTCTCCCCTACTCAAGAAATATGCATTCTTCCTGCAATCAGAGGATGCATTGCAGGATTTCCAATGTTTCTTACTAATGTTCGCCAAAAATTTACAACTCAATGAGTTGACTATAAGCACAGACGGTGCTATCATTAGCTATATCAATAAAGCAATATATCATCATTATATCGCACTTTCTAAGGCGAAGCGCCATCAACTTCCCACTGTTTCGATTGAAAGCCAAACGGACTATGATCCTTTGCAGTTTGACACTACGTTCAGCGAATCCGATACATACAATAACCTCTTGCTGCTTGATCTTAAACGTGCGCTAAGTACCGAAGAGTATCATGTCATTTATGACCATTACTTCCGTCAATATAGCATCCAAGAAATCGCCACACGGGATAAGAAGTCACGACAAGCCATAAACAAATCTAAAAAGACTGCATTAGAGAAATTACGTCATTATTGGGGAATCAAGCAATAATTATCACGTATACTGTTACCGCTTTTCAATTTTCCGGGCTGTTTCGCAGAGAAATTCAAAGGAGGTATCTGTTATGAAGCATCCGATTACTAAAATTGTTCTTCCGATTACTTAACGTTCATTAAGTAAAGAGAATAGGAAACACTTTTTGTAAGCCAATATCTGTGATGTCACCAATCTTTTTCAGGATGCTACGCTTTCACCTGCATACTTGCCTCTGAAGCTGCCCAAAGGATTTTCTACGTATCCTATGTGAGGAATAAGTAACTATGAAGAAATTAATTTTGTTATTTATTGGTAGTATTATACTTTTCAGTCTTTGGAAGTGTGTATTTTTTCCGTCCAAGGATTCCACAAGTAGTTCTGAAAATTTTCCTATCCCATCATCATCTTCAGATACCACTTCCAAAGAGCCAAATGAATCCGATGCCGTTTTGAAATCCTCCAATTCCATGCGGGAGTCATTATCGTCCTCTTCGAGTACATCTGACGAACCCTTTTCGACAGATGAGTCGAACGATTATAAATCCGAAGAACTTATTGATACAACAGCACAGAAATTCTTTTCAGTTCCGGAAAATCTTGCTTATTTCAAAATATATCTTGAAATTCTTGCATCTTATGTGTATGAGCCCTGTGAGATGTCAGGTCTTGCAAGTCATCAGATTATAGACCCAGCCATCTTTATGTGTAGCCGCAATTCGTTGATTATTGATAACTCGAATGGAATAATCACATTAAAAGAGTCGGATGTCGAAAATTGGGGAAAGAAACTTTTTGGCACTACAATCGACTTTAATCAGATTGATGAACAAAGGCCGTATGCCTTTTTTATGCAGTATGATAATGCGAATCACATAATTTCCGCACATTCTTTCTCCGATATTATCGCCGTCCGAGGCTATGGAGTAGATAGTGACAATGTTCAAATCCAAATAAATGGAACGACCATATATGTAATTGCTCCTATTTTAAAAATTGAAGATCGCGGTATTTGGGAAAATTACCACGTTTTGCGTTACACCTTTGAATTCCGAGACGCTGAAACAGATGCCCCATATTGTCTGCTTCAGAGCGTGGAATTATGTTCCTAAGATTGTGCTACGGGATCGTTCATTTGGGTTACTATTTGAGTTTTTCGCTTATAGAAAAACTCCTTCTGGAATTCTAACGCATAGCCAAAATTCCAGAAGGAGAAAGTTGTGGAACATTCTCAACAGAATTGAAATTGTTTTTTATCAATCTCAATGGTGTGTTTTATATCTTTTTAGTGCGTAATATAATTGAGCGGGTTCACCCAAATACCAGAATGATACAGTTCTTGAACAGTCGAGTTGTTGAAATAAGTCCCCGTTTTAACCTCAAAATGAAGATGAGATCCATCGCCATTGATAGCAACAACTTTACCAGTATTGCCAAGATCGCCTTCCGCCACATATTGGTCGGCAGAAATCAAGCTAGTAGGCGCCTCGCGCAGATGGTAGTAACAGGTCATTCCGCAAGTGTTACCCTTGCTATCAAAATGTTCCAGAAAAACAGCATTGCCGATAGAGTCAACGGCAGCTTCGTTTGTGGATCCCTGCCAGCTATAGACGCGAATTACGCGCCCACTTGTTGCTGCATAAACAGGAGTACCCTTACTTGCAATATAGTCTACCCCGCGGTGCCCACCATCAACAAACTTCGTACTAATTCCGGAATAAGAAACAGGGCATCGCAGCGAGAGACCGTTGCCAGTTGCACTGCCGGGATTGGCACCGGGTTCCACAAAAGAGAAAATCTGGTCCTTCTCGTTAGTAAAAGCCATCCACTTCAGAGAAGAGCCTACAACGGTAAGATACAGATTACGCTGCGCCAGTTTCAGGCGATATACGCCACCGAAACTTACAGCCGGTTCCAGCGTAATAACGGTATCCTTGTCCGCAGCGGAGTTCAGGTGCCAAACGATACAATTGGTATTTTCGGTGTTGTAATTCAGGGCATACCAACCGCCACCGCGCTGAAGAACAATTCGCACCTGGTTATCACTGCCATAGCGTTCGAGTGCCCAACGCTGGTCGGGATTGTTCGTGCGGGCATATACGGTAACCTTCTCACCATTGTTGACCACATTGTTTTCATGGTCGCCATTCAGGTTTACATATTTGCCACTACTGGAGTTATAGATTTCATAGTAGTGATTGTACTGAAAAGCCATTTAATATTCTCCTATTCTTTTTTATTTGCTCCTCGTCAGGAACTTGTTTGAACGTTCATTAAGTAAAGAGAATGGGAACAGATTTTTGTAAACTAATATTAAAAAATCAACGCAAAATCTGTGATGTTACCGACCTTTTTCAGAATGCTATGCTTTCCCCTTCATACGCGACTCCGAAGCTGTTCAAAGAATTTTCTATGTATTTTATATGAGGAATAAATACAAAGTGTGTCGTGCTACTGCTTTTTTAACTTAATGATAATAGGATTTCTTGCCTAAAAGGAGGGTTTACTTATGAAAAGACCAAAAGCACTCGCAATGATTTCAATTACATTAACTGCTTTTGTGATTTCTGGATGTGGTATCACCATAGCACAATCTTCTTCCAACTCGAGCGATTCTGAAAGTAGCGCTCCTGCTTCAAACAGCCCCGAACAGAATGTTTCTGATTTACCATCTACACCTCAAATTATTTCGACGCCTGCGTCTTCTGCTTTAAGCGAAGCACTCAGTAATACATCGGAATCTTTTTGGCTCTTAGCTAATCATGAACAGTATTTGACAGGCGTAGTAGCTGATTGCCATTTTGAAACGTATCCGCAAAAATCATATATCTGTTTTACCTCAAACGGACAAGAATATCGGATAGAAGGTAGCTTAGGCCGAGAGGGCGAAGGCCTTTTACAATTTCATAATCAAGGCTCCTATTCTGGAAAAGATTCAGAGGAATGTCATTCTGGCTGGTATATAGTTACCTATTTTGAAGACGATTTAGCTACAGGACAAACCATAATTACGCAGCCTAAAGACATTTTTCTTTCGGCTTCCGATGGTGTTTATAATCAAATTTCAAAAGTGGATTATTCATTATCCGTGTTGCATAAAAATTTTGATGATATCAATGACAAAAGAGTTTTTATCCCATCTGAAGCAATGCAACGAGTCTCCGACTATGCTGGATTAAATGGTATGCAAAAGCAAAGCCTCTCCGCAGGCGTTTACATATATACCAATGGGCAGCACACATTATCTTTCCAAGGCCTTCATTATAACGATTATTATCATTTGGACCGGGAAACCGCCGCTAAGATATATTCAGATGACCCGACTTTATCTGTAAAGTATCGTGATACATCATTTCCTGGTGATGGTATTACATCACAACCATTTATCGAATATGAAATCATTGACAAGCATGGAGACAATACCGACTTTTACTATGTCACTATTAGTGGGGAAGTCTCTCCGCTTCAAACGCTTTACGATATGGACGATGGCGTTTTAATCAAAAAATAAGAAACGGGAACTGCCCGATGCAGTTCCCATTCCCGTTATTCGCCAGCCATGTATCCGTACGGACGAATCGTAGTTAAAGGATTACGAGGATTGCGGCTGGAGCCTGCGGGTCCAGTAGAACCCGCCGGGCGAATTTCAAAGTGAAGATGTGTAGCATCTACACCAGCATTACTCTGATAGCCAATAATCTGACCCGCATTCACAGTTTGACCCTCAACCACAGGGATGTTCTTCATGTGGATATAATTAGTCACGATATTGTTCTGAGATGGAACACGAATACTTACCGTACCGTAAGTTCCACCGGAATACACAACAGTACCACCGTAAAGGGCATAAATAGGAGCGCCTTCATAATAGTTAATATCAACACCTGGATGGAACTGCTGATTGGTGCCATTTGCAATGCGTTCACCATACAGATAGTAACATGTCTGCGAATCCGTCAAATTTGCACTACTGCCGAACACCTTTTTGATATATTTTTGGAGAACTTTTTTTACCGCCGTACCGGCGGCAGACGTATTAAAATTCGTGCCATCGCTAAAACCACATCCCGGATGGAACTCAACATCCATATCAAAGCCAGATGCCTGCTGCTTGTCAGGAATATTTGTAATGATGAAGGGTTTTTCTGCTACTGCGGACGGAACAGTCGTATCTTTGTTTAAAATACTGGTAGAATCTTCACCGCTAGAGCCGCCACTGGACTGTGATACGCAAAGCTGCCATACCTGATTATCTGCACCAGATGCACTTTCCCACGTCAGAGAAGCACCGTTCGAATTGGATGCCGGAGTCAGGTACAGGTTGTGGTTGATCATCTTGATGCGGTACAGGTTGTTGGTTGCATCGACAGTCAGCAGATCAATCAGCGCATCTCTTTCGTTACCAGAAACCTGAAAGAAATCGCACACGCTGCCAGCCCCGCGGCCATAGATGTTCAGACCATACGCATTGTTGAGGTCAGAAAGCAGTTGGCAGCCACCGCTAACCTGATGGATTTTAAGGCGTTGATCTGCTGCACCAGTTGCCGCATACAGCGTAGCTTTCTGGTGATCTGCAATGCTACCATTGCCATAGCGATTCAGCCAGAAACTGCTGTTGCCGCGATACGGGCGGAAATAGTAAACATTTTCAAAAGTATAAGCCATTTTTACACTCCTTCTTTGTGTTGTTCTTACACCTCGTCAGGTGCTTTTTGAACGTTCACTAAATAAGGAGAATTGTATCTTTATTTTGTAAACTTTATTTTGTTATTTTTTATTATTACTTATAAAAAGGAGTTGTTCTTTTATGACAAGCAACGGTCAAATTATTCGTAGCCTTGATGGTATTAAATGCATTTCCGAAATGCCACCGCATATGTATCTTTCGACCATTGTAGAGCCGTCTCTTCAAACCATCCTATTATCGAAATGGTCAACTTTTCCTCGCTTTTTATCGTTTATTATTTCTGCTATAATTGGATTTCTGTTCATATCCTATAGTACCGAAATTCCAATTCTTTTCGCATCACCTGAATATGGCTCACAATATGCGTTCATCTTTTTTATCGTCTGTGTTCTTCTTTTATCCATATTCTTATTATACAATTCACGATTTTATTTTATATGGGCAAATAACTTATGGTATAAATTTATTCTAAAAAGAAATTTTCGTCGCTTTTCTGCTGCTGACTCATACTGCAGACAGTATGTTGAATTCCGAAGCGACAATTCTATACTTCACAACCACTTGTACAGACCATTTAATGATCAGCCGCTCAATGTTCTTTCCAAAGAAAAACTTCTATGCCTTTTTATTGCCAGTGATTTTATAATGATCCTCGCACTTAAAAATCCTAAAAAGGTTACCGCTACGTTTTCAAATTTTGATATTCTGCAAAATTTATATAAAAGCAATCTTTCTTTTAGCGATAGTATTTATATTCCATCTTCGCTGTTTAGTCGTTCTGACTGGGATACTTTGCAAAGCGAAATCAAAATAATGGGTTTCCCAACAGTTGAGATTTCGTCACCGGTTTCTTCCACCAATGTATAACGTGGTTTACTGTGTAGTACAGCGAATTTGTTCATTACTCACCGTTTGCTTTACTTAATTTTAAAATTCTAAAGTTTTCCCTTTACTGCCGTACTTGAATTTCCTGTATTCGTTAGGTTAGACCATGTAAAACTTATAATGGGAAAGAGGAGCCACCGTCTTGTGTGGCTCCTCTTTTCAGTTTTGTTCGTTCAGAGCGCGCTTCTCTTATGCAAGGGCGGGAATCACCATAAGGAATGCCATAACTACAACAAGTAGCGCATTTGCTCGAACTTTTCCACTATCGAAATCATAAGCTTCGCTTGTAAAGAGAGCTTCATATATCGCACCTAGTGAACGGCCAACCCTTTCGGGTGCCTCTTTAAATGCTTCTAACAACTTTTCAGGATTCAGATTCTTTGCTGCATCCGGAGTATTTTCATCCTGCTGAATCTTTGAACGAAGGGTTACAGAAATTGTCTGAGAAAAACTCGTCGTCAAAGTTTCCGATACTTTCCAACTAGGGATGCCACAACTCAACGAAATCGTCACACTACCTTCACTCGTATTTTCCTTAATAGAAATGCTTGCTTCTCCTTGGCCAACAGAAATTGCCATTCCATCAAACATTTTGGAGATTGTGTTCTTGACATCCGAACTCACCTCCGAATCACTTACCGCTGCGAGCGCAGCCTTGAGTTCTTTTTTCCCTTCATCATTTACAGTTCCTGCTGTAATAGAAAAGGTTAGGTCACCATTTCCTCTTGAGTCCGTAACTCCAACTGCAACGGCGTATTCGATTTTGATATTGCCTGCGTCAACTATTGTATATGACCACTCACGTTCAATCGTAAGGTTTGGTAACAACCCCAAAATTGGGATGTCTTCCTGAAAGTCACATATCTTTGATCTTACTGCACTTGCAAGCCTTTCATTATCACTCACAGATTCTGTGTCTCCCAAACCAGATACACCTGTATCCCTGCCAGATGCCCCAACTTTATCAAACTCCACTCCATTTACTTTCGTAGAACCGAATTGGTCAAAAGCCCAGTTCTCCGGCATTTTATAGCCAAGATTTCCACTGAAAGCCGTAGACATATCTGCAACATAGCTAAATACTGCAAGGCCATTTTCACTCACATATGCGCAGGTATTTCTCGTTCCATAAATACCAACTTGGTATTTTCGATCCTCATTAAAGGCATTGTTAATCATCGTGAAGTATGGGACGATGCTACTATGAATTTGGGTTTCCAGCGGATCGCAATCAACAGCGAAATATATCGTTGCACCATTCGGAATTCCCAGTTCCGATGCAGCAAGGATAGCTGCTTTTGCATCAGCATACCCTCTCTTGGCCGTAAAATAACTAATCAACTGTCCACCATCTTGGTAAATCGGGATAATATTCAACCCCGCTGCCAAGATGCTTTCTGCCTCGGATCTCGTGATTTTTTTACTTACACGCTTTCCCTCTTGAGTTTTCACCATTCCCGTCAAATATCGACCAACATATTTGATTCCCATGTTTTTCAAATTTGTCAATACCGGCTTAGTTAAAATGGTTGCCGTGTCAAGTGCCGTACACAAGCGACTGGTGTCTCCGCAACTAGCCAGCAGACCTTTCATGACACGCGCATCAGCATACGTGGTTGTATTGCCCGGATATGCCATAAAAGTCTGAAATTTCTGCACTGCCTCCGAAACAGTTGCAGAATACGCACCGTCAAAATCACCTGCATACATTGCGTTCACATACAATGCATACTGCAAAATTTTAGTGATATTAGCCTCATTTTTTCCTGTCTCTTTGCTGTCACCTGTAAACGGAAGCGTCGGAAACAGGCTGAATGTGGTTTGACCAAAAGAAGGTGCGGAATTTTCCACGCTGATTCCTTCTTCTTTCTGGATTGCGTAGATCAAGGCTTTGTTGGTCGCCCTCGAATAAATTCCATCGCAGGGATTAATCCCGCTATACTCACTGTATCCATTGTTCATCGCCTGTTGGATTTCACGAATACGTGCATCCCCTTTGCTGGACAAAACATAACTATCAGTGTTAAACACCGCTTTCATAAGCAACGGCGTTACAACACCTGTCTGTGGCATTCCCATATCGGCTTGAATCTTTTTCACACCATTCGCAACATTCGCATTGAAAGAATCATAAATTGCAGTCGTCGAATAACCCTTGCAAAACATCGCATGGCAGAAAAGTGTCACCAATTTTTTGTTTCGTTCTGTGGTTGCCATCCCCGTCTGCATTGTAGGACATGCTGCCAACGTTTTTTCACCGAAATAGCCATACCCCTCATCATCCGTAGAGATATTAAGCAAAATCTTTTGCAGTGCTTTTACCAGTTCCATGCACAGGACAGTCCCCGCTTTTGCATCAATTTCGCAGGTGGACTGATAAAACTTGTGCAGGAAAATTTGTGCATCCAACTTTCTAATATCGTATGTGCTACGATATGGTGCCATATATTCAAAGGCCCATACTTGATATGCACTGTTTTCTGCTTCAGTTGCCCATACCACGTTACCATTGACCCGACCAACTAGATTCGTTCCGTTTACGTTCCCAAGCGCCGTCAAGAAATATGTGTTGCCATCATATTTCGTACCAACACGGATCTTGTAGTTTCCGTTGCCCACGCTTTCAAAAGCCAATGCCGAGTCTTGATCATTACTGGCAGTCTCTTTGTAAAGGTTCGCGTTAAATGTATTTGTATTGACGTTCAGAGAATAATACGCCCCGTTGGCATCCTTGATAATCGACGAAAGCTTAAGAACGCCTGTTGTCGTTTTTTGTACCCAAAAGACCTGACTCAGTTCAGCCGAAAGATCGTATTGATTGACATTTCGACTGTTGCCCACTTGATCAATACCCCATACATTGAGGTACTTGCCACTTCCAGTATTTTTAATCAAATAGATTCCATTTACTAACTCCGTACTCATTTTGTTGTCTCCTTTTTGTATTGGGTTTTATCTTGCTATCACTTTAGTCCATGATTTATCACATCCCCGCATCATTTTCTAAAAGGTTTCCCTTTATCTAGTAAGGAGAATCCTTTTCCCGAAATGTAAACTATAAAAGCATTTACATTTTTCTGCGGTAGAACTCTTTATAATATTGGGTGCCCATCAAAATTCAAATCGGAGGTATCAAATCATGTATTCTTTTTAGTTCTAATCCCATTGGCACACTTTGACTTCAATTATGAAAGGATTTTAATTATGGACATGGAGTCTATTGAAAAATACACCAGCGTCAGTGTTCTCACTGTCTTTGCGACCATTCGTGGTTGGATCGGCTGGCTCATCGTTCTTTACTGCGTTGCCATGTGTACGGACTGGCTGACAGGAACAATTCTGGCTATTAAAAACGCAGAGTGGAATTCTAGTAAAGCACGCGAAGGATTATGGCATAAATGCGGCTCTATCTTTTGTCTTGCTGTGGCTTTGTTAACTGATCTTTTACTTAGCCTTATTGTCAATAACATTCCCGGTATGCAGCTTACATTTCAGTATAAAGTTATGCTTTTCCCTCTGGTAACCGTTTGGTACATTTTGTCTGAGCTTGGCAGCATTCTTGAAAATGCAGCGGAAATGGGTGCTCCAATCCCCTCTTTTCTACGCCATGTGCTCGAAAAAGTTCAAGATTCATGTGAGAGTTCTGACAAACTTCAAAATTAAAGTTTGTTTCCCTTTTACAAATACTGCTTTTTCTTCTCTATATATACTGAACGTTCGGATGAGCGCTTGACGAAGCGCCTACTTTATCAAAATTATGGAGGTTTTAAGTCTATGAGTAATCTGCTGATGATTAACAAGCATGGCTCTAACATTCCCGTATACGACATCAACAATGATAGTCGTCAGATTGGTTATCTTAATAATCGTGAAGCATTCGTGCAGTATAGCACGAACGGTTCCAACCGGCTTTACATTTACTTTCTTGATGGCAGTGGCAATTTCACCAAGGGTGTTATTAAGGAAGATGCTGATAACAATCTTTCTTTTTACACTGAGTATCCCATCAAGAAAGAGTACATTGAACGGAATCAGTACATGCTTTTTAAAATGCGGAAGAGTATGCCTGTTTACTACTCTGATGGTCGCCGTTGGGGTACGGTAGCAGCCAATTGCTATGTTGCCACTGATCGGAATCTCTGCGGTTCCAGCCATCCTGACTGGGCCTACATCAAATATGTCCAGAGTAGTAGCGGCGACTGGGTCAATGTCGGTTATACATCTGACGGTTACGGCTTTGTTGATACTGGTATCCGAACCAATTCCTTGGCCTCTGGCATGGCTCTGTATGGTACATGGTAATTTTCCTATTTTTCTTTACCAACGTTCTTCTAGGGGTACAGTTTTTTATAAATAATTTCTAGCACAAAAGAGCGCACACAGTTTTGATATACTGTGTGCGCTTTTTATTATCTCTACTGTACTTAAATCAAATTTTTAGTACTATTTTATTTCTATTTGCAACTTTTTTTCTTTTCTTTACGGATAAGTAATAAGCAAGTTTTGGTGAGATGTATTCCACATTCTTCAAAGTATTAGTATGCATAACAATATTGCCTCTTTATATAGCGGCGATAGGAAGAATGGGCATCCCACTCATTAGAAGAACTTATTTGATGTGAGTGCCTTGCAGTTCCAGAAAGTTTAGAAAACAATGTTCGTATTAAAAATATATCCACCAACGTGCCCCAATTTCTATAAATCACACGGATTCGTGACATCTGATGCTGGCTTTTCTAATTGCCATTCACCAGAAATACTCATTGATACATTTTTCCCGATAAACATTCATAAAAAGGCCAAGAGGAGATAATCATGAAAATACTCATTTACAATTTTGTAAGAATACGTTCTCCGCCTATAATCAAAAATCAACCAAATCAACTACCCTTTTATGTTTGATTTGGTTTATACCACGGCTTCCATTCTACCGCAGAGTTCCCATAGTCATTATTCGGCACGTATTTCACCAAAAGTCACCTCGACTTTGCTGTTTTTTATTAGCTCATCAAATAATGATTGGAGAAATTCAAATGAAAAAAAACACACTAAAATTGTTCGTTTGCATATTCATGGCTACGCTTTTTGCTTTTCCTACCTATGCGGCAGACTATACTTTAGCTCCAACGCAGAATCAAAATAGTGTTCCTGATTATCTACATTTGTACTACGAAAGCGGCCCGTTAACAATTTACGCAGGTGAAATTGTTGAACTTGATAACGATAGCGAAATGCGCGCAGCCTATCATACGCGTCACTTCGATTATCCTTTTGAGGTTTACTTTAATAAAATCCACATTGCTACTCTTACTGCTCACCTCACCACCATGGGACTAGATAGAGATTGGTGCTTTGCTGATTCGGGGAGCTATACTTACACAACACATGTAGGTATGGTAAATGTTCTTTATTGGGAGCCGAATACGACAAGTAACACTTTTATTCAAGCTGCTGCCAAAATTTTATATATTAATAATGAAATCGGACCTTCTGCTTTTAGATTCTACGCAAACACTGAAAACGGATATGTAAGTATTTAATCAAAGTATTATCGCACAATTCTTAATTTTTCATTTTATGTCTGCATGATTATCTCGACATTTTCTCATACTATGGCTTTTAAGTAATCATATAAAACGCACAAATGCCCATCGGCTTATGAACCGATGGGCATTTGTGTATCTTATGGCTTTGTTGATGATAGCGTTAATACATCAATTTCTCCAAGTGTAGACCTCTGTATCAACCGTGCCGGCGCTAAGAGACGAGGAGGTAATCACGCGATTGTCACCGCTCTCCCACGTAACGTTTCCGTTCGCGTCCTTTTTGATGAACTTGAACTGGATTTCCGTTCCTGCTGGGACACTGACCGGGAGGAACCATTCGGGATAATTGGGATTCAGCAACGCTTCTGTGCATTTATCCGGGTCCCAACTACCCAACTCCGGCACATTACCTACAATGTAAATGTTTTCACCGTAGTTGGTTTCAGCTTTCACATGGAAAATGACTTGGTTCTGGTCACCAGACAAGACATTATAGGTAAACGAATTGCTGACAGCATCTCCCTTCGTAACCGTAATATCATTGTACCCTGCCACTGCATTGTCTGGAACATACGTCACGATTTCATTTGCGGTGTTGCCTTCAACCGTTGCTTCAGTTTCACCGAACTTGACCGAAATATTTCCATCAAGTCCATCACCGTAAATGTAAACACGGTTGCCTGCACGCCCCATCGTAGAAACGACATTTCCGATTTCGGGTGCGCTGGCTGCCGCATCGTACTGCCAAACGCCTACCTCACCACCATCCAGCGTGATCGATGCCGTAGTGTTGATTCCCGTAGAGGCATAGACGCTGATATTTTCACCGTTCAGCATACCACCGAGGAAGTCCACATACTCACCTTCCGGGAGCAGCGTTTCCACATTGTCAATGGTATACGCTTTATCCGGCTGGCGGTTTATTGCAACAAGTACAACATCATCATAGAACTTCCGCTCGTAGATAAGGACATCATCATTGCTGTAACGAATCGTGGTAGTACCATACGCAATGGCATCGTTTTGCTGACGCAGTTCCGACAGCTTGCCAATCAGCTTATAGGCTGTTGTATCTGTATCAAACGAACTATCCGTCTGCATGAAGATACGTCCAGAGACATCACTGCCATCTGCGGGGACAACATATTGCTCCGTACCGTAGTAGATGTTGGGAACACCACGAGATGTCAGCAACGTCGCCAAGGCTGCATTGTAGGTCTTTTGGCTTCTCTGCGTGTAGCCGAATCTCGTCACATCGTGGTTATCGAGGAACGTTACTGCCTGATTTTCGTAGTCATAATCGTCCTGCGTGTACTGCAGCATATTGCCAAAATCCGCCATCGTTGTCGAGAAGTCGCCAAAGGTCGTGGACGCTGCGCGATAAAACTCGAAATCAAGGTTGTTTATGCCCGTCTGCTTCGGGAAATAGACATACTCGTCATATTTGGGGTCAGGCCGCCCGATGAAAAACTCACCGAACTGGGTAATCGTATTATGCGAATCAACCGCATCTTTCAGCCCCTTTGCGAATGCCGCATCCATATGGAGCGTAGCATCATGGCGGATACCGTTTACACCCATATCCGCCCAGAACAGAGTTGCCTGTTCCAGATATGCCGCAACATCCTGATTTTCCTGTGAGAAATCAGCCAGCGAACCGAGGTCCTTATAGCGATAGCCATATCGGCTGCTATCATCAC
>ERZ838839.2007-NODE-2007-length-17100-cov-16.167732_pt1 | contig 17100 bp, 20 predicted proteins | sample MGYA00519909_ERZ838839 | MGnify/ENA primary metagenome ERZ838839 (study PRJEB31850, sample SAMEA3708843) | human gut metagenome | biome: human gut; feature: human-associated habitat; material: faeces | place: China | collected 2014 ... | reverse complement strand
CTTTGACTGGAAGCCCGGTCTTATCTGTAATCATTCTTGCTGTTGTTCCTGTTCCACACAAAAAATGCTGTGTCAGAATGTCCTTGTTCTGCTCACACCATTCGATCAGATCTGCCTTTTTATTATCATGCGCGATAAGCGCGATATTTTTCTTTTTACCAATGGTAAGTGTAATGTAATTATCGTTCATGTATTTCTCCTTCGCCTGTTATTTGTGCCTGTGTTCTTTCGCAACACGCAAATAAATTGTATCACAATTTTTCAAATTGCACCACACAAAAATATGCAATACAATATACGCTCTGCGGACATTGTTACTGTTCACTCGTACCTCGTTCCAGTAACAATTCCCTGTAATGCCGCAATCTTTCCATCGAGGATCATTTTGATAAATGCCGTGTCACGGATGATCCACGGATCTTTTTCCATCGCAATATTCGTGTCGTAGATTTCCTGCGGTGTCGCCCATTTTAAGTAATATCCTTTTGCGATCTCGCTCTTTGTCAGATGAATCGGTGTTTCCTCCCCGGTCTCCTCACAATAATAGAAAAGGGAATGACAGATAAATTTTTTTGTATCGTCAAAAATATCTTTTCGGACTTCTAAAATCTCGCCAAGTCCCACTGCCTTTTCCGGAATGATAAATAGTCCGGTTTCTTCCTTCACTTCCCTTGCAAGAGCTTCCACATAGGTCTCTCCTGCTTCCATGCCACCGCCCGGGATCTTGTACTCTCCCTCTTTGCTGCACTGCATGGCAATCTTTCCATCCCGCACGATAATCCCACGTATGGTATATTTTTCAAAAACACTGGTCGTGTCTTTATAATTCTGTGCATCAAACTTTTTCAGAAGTTCCATGTGCCACCCCTTCTTTCGTATCTTTGATTATGCACATTTTACCACACCACATATCAGTGTGCAATGAAGAGCACAAAAAAGACCATAGCCAAAAGTTATCTTTTCGATTCTTCTGGCTATGGTCTTTTTCTCATTTATCTGATTCTTTCGTCAGATTTTACATCATTCCCATTCCCGGGTTACCTGCTGGCATTGCAGGAGCATCTTCTTTGATGTTTGCAACAACAGACTCTGTTGTAAGTAAAGTAGATGCTACAGATGTTGCGTTCTGTAATGCACTTCTTGTAACCTTGACCGGATCAAGGATTCCGTTTTCAACCATATCTACATATTCTTCTGTAGCTGCGTTGAAACCTGTTCCAGGTGCGGACTCTTTTACTTTATTGATGATAACTGCGCCCTCTAATCCTGCATTTGCAGAAATGTAATACAATGGAGCTTCCAGTGCTTTTAAGATTACTTTTGCACCTGTCTTCTCATCACCCTCTAAAGTATCTGCTAATTTGGCAACTTCTTTGGAAGCATGGATATATGCAGATCCACCACCTGCGATAATACCTTCTTCTACAGCTGCTCTTGTAGCATTTAAAGCATCTTCCATACGAAGTTTTGCTTCTTTCATCTCTGTCTCTGTAGCTGCACCAACACGGATCACTGCTACGCCGCCTGCCATCTTGGCAAGTCTTTCCTGTAATTTTTCTTTATCAAACTCAGATGTTGTCTCCTCGATCTGCGCACGGATCTGTTTGATTCTTCCCTGAATTGCATCTTTATCGCCGGCACCGTCAACGATGATTGTATTCTCTTTCTGAACTTTAACGGATTTTGCACGACCAAGCTGATCCATGGTTGTATCTTTCAATTCCAGACCGAGATCAGAACTGATCACCTGACCACCTGTAAGGATTGCAATATCCTCTAACATAGCTTTTCTTCTGTCACCATAACCAGGTGCTTTGACAGCTACAACGTTAAATGTACCACGTAATTTGTTTACGATCAAAGTTGTTAATGCTTCACCCTCCACATCCTCAGCGATGATGAGTAATTTTGCACCGCTCTGGACGATCTGCTCTAACAGCGGAAGGATTTCCTGAATATTGCTGATCTTCTTGTCTGTGATCAGGATATATGGATCATCTAATGCAGCTTCCATTTTATCCATATCAGAGCACATATATGCGGATAAGTAACCACGGTCGAACTGCATACCTTCTACAAGATCAAGCTCTGTCTGCATCGTCTTGGACTCTTCGATTGTGATAACACCGTCGTTGGAAACTTTTTCCATAGCGTCTGCTACCATGTTTCCGACTTCCTCATCACCAGCAGAAATTGCTGCAACTTTTGCAATCTGGTCTTTACCGTTTACTTTGGATGACATTGCTTTCAAGGATTCTACCGCTTTGTCAGTTGCTTTCTTCATACCACGGCGGAGGATGATTGGATTAGCTCCTGCTTCCAGATTCTTCATACCTTCCTGAATCATTGCCTGTGCCAGAACCGTTGCTGTTGTTGTACCATCACCGGCAACATCATTTGTCTTGGTTGCAACTTCTTTTACTAACTGTGCTCCCATGTTTTCGAAAGCATCTTCTAACTCGATCTCTTTTGCGATCGTCACACCATCGTTTGTGATGAGTGGAGCACCATAAGATTTGTCAAGAACAACGTTTCTTCCTTTTGGTCCCAATGTAACTCTTACTGTATTTGCTAATTTGTCAACGCCTGCGCCTAATGCTGCTCTGGCTTCTGATCCGTATTTAATTTCTTTTGCCATGATTTTCTACCTCTTTCTATTTTAATATAAATAACTTTTTATTCAACAACTGCAAGGATATCATTCTGTCTTACGATGATATACTCTTCGCCGTCTAATTTCACTTCTGTTCCTGCATATTTGGAATAAATAACTTTCTGTCCCTCTTTTACCTGCATGGTAACTTCTTTTCCATCCACGATTCCGCCAGGACCAACTGCGATCACTTCTGCTTCCTGTGGTTTCTCCTGTGCACTGCTTGTAAGAATAATTCCTGATTTTGTAGTTTCCTCTGCCTCACACTGTTTTAAAACTACTCTGTCACTCAATGGTACTAATTTCATGATGATTCCTCCATTCAATATATATTCTTTTCTTTTTTTCTTTTGATATTGTAGAAAGTTATCAGACTTTCTATTGTTATCATGTGTTATTAGCACTCATTTAGTTTGAGTGCTAACCGATAGTCATATAATATGTTTTTCGCTCTAAATTCGCAACCAAATTTAGAGGTATTTACATCTATATTTTTTCGTGTTTTCTCATTATTTCTCTTTTTTTCTCTCTTTTTTATATCATATTATTTTTTCGATGATTTCATACTTTTTTTAGATTTATCGGTGGAAAATAGAGAATTGGCTTCTTCCACTTTCTCTAAAACCGCCTGTTTTACAGACTTTTTCACCGTCTGATTTCCGGTTTTCCATAACATGCGCAGTGCCTGTGAGAAAAGCTCCTGTGTTTCCGGTGAAAGCCTGCTCTTTGCTTTCATCAACTCCTGCACTTTTTTCCATTTGCTGTTGTAAAAATCATCCACTGTATAGATTTTGGCATCATCGAGCATGGAAAAGACCGTATCGACAATCTCCTCGCGCTGTTCTTTCGTCAACTGGAAAATCCATTTTTTCATCGTCTCGTCGAGCAGGATGCTCTGCGGTGCAACCTCCTCCACATAGACAAAATGGCTGCCAAGCACTTCCCATGACATGGCATCATGCTGCTGGATACCACTCTGGGAACTTTTTACCACTTCAAACTTTTCCTGATGCTCAAGCAGCATGCCTACAATGCTGGACTCCGGCAGAATGGTCTTGATTTTTGGCAGCATCCACTGGTATTCCTTACTCTGGATCATTTCTTCGCTAAATCCAGGTCCGTCATTGCTGTACACCTTCACGATCCTCTTCTGGATATTCCGGTCACATTTGACGGATGCGTATACGGAAAGATTTCCACCCTTGGAATGTCCCCCGACTCTGATTTTTTTCCAATCCTCTTTCACCATATGATTCAGGTAATCGACGGCTTTCAACTGCCCCGGTGTCTCGGACAGATAACCCATGTTAAAGTTCTCGCGCCAGCCCACAATCGTATTGTCTGTTCCGCTGAAAGATACATAGATACTCTTATCATCCAACCGGACACATACCACAGAAAACTGGGACTGTTCCTCTTTGCTGATGTCGTTGATATAACCAAATAACTGCGCATTGCAGAAACGCTCTGTCTGCGCCATCTTCTCCAGCACAAATGCGGCGGTTTTCGTCATGGATACGCGCTCCATGATCTCTTTTCTGTCATGTGCCGCAAAAAAGAGTTCACATGCTTCTTTTACCGTGATCGTTCCCTCTTCCCCCGGCGCCGGAACAATTCCTGCAAATTCCACATATACAAGCTGTGCCAGTATCAGATTGTCCACCTCATTAAAAGGTGCCTCCCGAAATGTCAGGTCACCGCGCCAATCCAGATAATCCATTAAATTTGACATATTGCCCTCCTAGTTTTTCGAAGAAAAATGTAATTTTATTTATAAAATTTGTCCTCCACTATATCAGTCCATAATGTTTCAGTCCGTGCAAAATACCGTCCTCATCCACAGAACGTGTCACGTACTCTGCGGTATTTTTCACTTCCTCGGTTCCGTTTCCCATTGCAATGCTGTGTGCCACATACGCAAGCATCTCAAGGTCATTTGCACTGTCACCGAATGCAAACGTATTCTCATGCGGAATGTCTAACATTTCACAGACTTTCCGAATGCCCGTTGCCTTGGAAATTCCTGCCGGGTTAATCTCTATGATTCCCTGCCCGTGAATGACTACGTCAAAATCTTCTCCCATATCTTTTACAAACGATTCCTCATCCACATCCGGTGCAATACTGCTCATCTTATTGATCCGGATTTTGCTGTGATCTGATGGAATATTTTTCAGATGCTCTCCCAACTCTTTCCGCAAATGTATCACATAAGGATCATCCATGAAATCACTCTCATTCACATACACATACTCCGGTCCTTCCAGCACGACCGGCATATGATATTTTTTTAACACATTCAGGGCATATGTCACCTGCTTCTCAGTCAACAGCACCTGATAGGCTGTCTCCTTGTGAAAATCAATATGTGCCCCACAGGAAGCAACCACACCATCAAATCCGATCCCCAATAATTTTGGACTTTGTATATTCGAACGGCTTCTTCCACTGCAGATAAATGCATAATGTCCATTTTCTCTCAGTTTCCGGATTGCCCAAACGGCGCTTTCCGGTATCTGCATCTGATAGTTCCATAATGTACCATCAATATCAAAAAATACTGCCTTTTTCATCCTGATTTCCTTTTCATTTCTATTTTTCTGACTTTGTAATTCCTTTCAAGTATATCCGATTTCTCTATTTTTGCATAGTAAGAAAGGCTTTCTCTGCAAATCTTTCTTGCCCTATCCAAATTTACGCTGCATTTCCCGTCACCATAACAAAAAAAAGGCTGCCAAACCCTCGAATAACGATACGTCATCTAAGTTTGACAACCTCTTTCCTTATTATGTATGAAGTAAATTAAATTTAGTTGTTGATTAATTTATCTTCTTCGTTGTTCCAGCTGTAAAGTTTACGGATCTCTTTACCAACCTGCTCTGATGGATGTTCAGCAGCTTTCTTTCTCATCGCTTTGAAATGAACCTGACGTCCTGCTGGTGACATATCCAATAAGAAGTCTTTTGCAAAAGTACCATCCTGGATATCGGAAAGAATCTGTTTCATAGCTTTCTTGGTATCCTCTGTGATGATCTTAGGTCCAGTGATGTAATCACCATACTCTGCAGTATTGGAAATAGAATATCTCATTCCTTCGAAACCTGACTGGTAGATCAAGTCTACGATCAGTTTCATCTCATGGATACACTCGAAGTATGCATTTCTTGGGTCATAACCAGCTTCTACTAATGTCTCGAAACCAGCCTGCATTAATGCACAGACACCACCACAAAGAACTGCCTGCTCACCAAAGAGGTCTGTCTCTGTCTCTGTTCTGAATGTTGTCTCTAAGACACCGGCTCTTGCTCCACCGATACCAAGTGCATATGCAAGTGCAAGATCCTGTGCTTTTCCAGTTGCATCCTGCTCAACAGCGATCAGACAAGGGGTTCCTTTTCCTGCCTGATACTCAGAACGTACGGTATGTCCTGGAGCTTTTGGTGCGATCATGGTAACATCAACGTCTGCTGGTGGAACGATACATCCGAAATGAATGTTGAATCCATGAGCGAACATTAACATATTACCTGCCTCTAAGTTTGGCTCGATATCTTTCTTATACATATCTGCCTGTTTCTCATCATTGATCAGGATCATGATGATATCTGCTTTCTTAGCTGCCTCTGCAGTTGTATATACTTCAAATCCCTGTTTCTCAGCCTTTGCCCAGGATTTACTTCCCTCATAAAGACCAATGATAACATGGCATCCGGAATCCTTTAAGTTTAATGCATGTGCATGTCCCTGACTACCATATCCAATGATAGCGATTGTCTTTCCATCCAATAATGAGAGATTACAATCTTCCTGATAAAAAATTTTTGCTGCCATTTTAAATCCTCCTTGTTTTTCCGAAGGAAAAATCCGAATCCCATGATGAGGAGAGGATTTGTCCTCCTTGTTTTATGTACTATTATTCCATAATTTTTACATCGGCTGTTCCTCTGGACAGTCCTGTAATACCGGTGCGCGCTAACTCCAGTATGTCATATCCCTGCAACAGATCCAGAAAAGCCTCTAGCTTGTCCTGATGACCTGTAAGTTCAATAACCATGGAATCATTTGTGACGTCTACGATCTTCCCATGGAAAATCTCTGTCACATTAAGAATCGGCTGGCGTTCGGTGTCTTTTGCACGAATCTTAACCAAAATGAGTTCTCTTGTCACTGAAGAACCCGGCTCCAATTTCTTGATATCAACCACATCTTCTAACTTGGCAAGCTGCTTCTCGATCTGTTCTAGAATCTGCTCGTCCCCACTTGCTACAATGGTAATCCTTGTATACCGCGGATCAGCAGTCACCCCGGAAGAAAAGCTGTCAATGTTATATCCTCTTCGGCTGAATAATCCAGAAATATGGCTTGTAACACCCGGATTGTTCTCGACTAAGAGAGATAATACCTGTCTTCTCATAATGAAAACCTCTTCCTTGTAAAGTCTTTTGCGCTTTACAGTTTTACTCACTCATATTTAAGTTAAATAATATCAATATCATATTTCTTTGTCAACGTCTGAGACGATATTTGCCTATATATTTTGTGCATATTTGTCATAACCTGTATGACTATCTTTTGTATATTTACATGAATAATAATTATAGAACTGCATACCATACCCAGCCTGTTCAAACAATAGAATGCACGCTCCGCTCTTAAAGCATAACGCCGGATTTTTCCTTGCTTTCCTCCAGAATATGGTTCAGTTTGCGGAACGGAACCGCAAGCACAAGACCAACAATCAGGGAGATTACCGTATAAGACAGTAAAATTGCAAGATCTTTCCAATAATCATCCCGGTACATTCCGGCTACTGCCTCTTTCATTGCACCCATTGCATACTTAAATGGCTGGAACTGATAGAAAACCTGGAATACTTTTGGCAGTGTCTCGATTGGGAATGTACATCCGGCTCCTGCAACCTGAATGACCATGATAATGATCGCAATACCTTCACCGATATTTCCAAACGCCGCTGTCAATGCATACATTAAAAAGCCGAACACAAAACTACAGCAGGATGCTGCCAGCCAGAATAAAAACGGATGTGCGCACTCGATCCCGATAAAGTACAGATCACCCAATACCGTGATCAGCGCCTGAACCTGGGCGATCAGAAAGAATGTGATATATCTTCCAAAAAACTGCTGATGCGGCTTTGCATTCTTAAAGGACGGCTCCATCTCTACTTTTGTATGTATGATCGCAACAAGGATCAGTCCGCCTACCCAGAGTGCCAGCACGGTATAGAATGGCGCCATGGAAGAACCATAAGTGTCCACCTCGTAAACTGCCTCTGTCTCAATCTCAACCGGGGAAGCCATAAAACTTCCAATCTCTTCCGGGTCATGAGCTAACAATTTAGATAAGATCTCATATCCCTCTTCCCCCTTCATCTGGTTCAGACGCTCCAAACGTCCTCCGATCACCCCGCGCATATCTGTGATCGCATCTTTTGTACCCGAGAGACTGATATTCGCAGATGCTAATGTTGCAGAAAGCTGTGACAGATTTCCATTCGAAGTATCCAATGCCTTTGCGATAGAGCCAAGCGCATTGCTGATACCTCCAAAAGTAGCAGATAATCCCTTTGAAATTGTTCCAAGGGATGCCAATCCTGTTCCCGTCACATTCTGCAGATTGCCCATTGCGCTCTGTCCACTTGCGATCGCACTCTTCATGTCCGGATATACAGCTGAAAACTGATTTGTAGTAGATGCAGCATTTCCTGATACCGACATCAGAGAATCCAGCAAATTCTCATACACTGCAAGATCTGCATCTGCTTCCTCTAATTTTCCGATCAGCATATCAATGACATTGGAAGATCCTGTTTCTTCTTCCAGAACCGAAGAATCAATCAGTCCATCTGAAACTTGCATGCAGCTTTTGATCAGCGTAGAGATAAACTGTGTATTGACCGTCTGCTGAACTGCAGTTTTTGCTTTGTCTGTAATCTTTGGAGCGATCGCATTTTTCTTTTCATTTGTATAATAGGTGATCTCAGGATGCTCCATCTCATCCGCAAGAAAACTTACCATGTCTTCCGTAAAATCTTCCGGCATAATAAGGGCAGCATAATAATCACCACTGTAAACACCATCGATCGCTTCCTCTGTCGTGTCTGTAAACACCCAGCCAATCGTTGTATTTGCTTCCAATCCCTCGATTACAGTTTCACCCATATTAAACTCGGTGTCGTCAATCGTGATCCCCTTGTCGTCCGATGCAACTGCAACTTTAATATTCGACGTTGCATCCGGTCCATACGGGCTCCAGTTGGATAAAATATTAAACCATGCATACAAGCAAGGAAGAATCGATAAGCCGATGACTATAACAACCGCTACAACATTTGTTTTTATCCTTTTAAAATCCGATATAAAAATCCGAAAAATGTTCAACATATCTAATCTTCCTTATCCTTTTTCCTGTCTTTTTTCTTCTCTTTCTTCTTACCGTCTCTGTTCCCGGATATCTGTTCTTTGGAAGATCCGTCAGAATCTTTTTTCTCATCTGTCTCTTCCTCTTTTTCTTCCAGCAATGCCTCATCCGGCATAATCCCAGACTCTCCAAAATATTTTGCAAGAATTGCGCGGTCGGTAGCGATCTTTCGTTCCATCTCTGCTAACCGGCTGTCAATACTGCTGTTTGGAAGAAGCGTGTCAATTTTGCCATCCTCTTTAATTCCAAGTTCTGTCAGACGCTCCTGCAATGTATAATCCATATATTCCACATAGATCAGATAGGCAGAAATTGTAAACAAAGAAACAATCCAAAGCACCAGAAATACTACTTTCGAACTGTCCATGGAAAACATCAGCATCAAAAATATCATTGGAATCAGAATGACACAACGGATTCCCCACCGTATTTTTTTCTGGTTACGCAGATGTTCTTCATTCTGGTATTCCATGATCCTGCGATAAGATTCTTCATAATTTGTTTCCATTGCATCTTCTCCTTACATCATTTTCGTATCTTCCATACGCTCTTCCACAAAGTGATTCATCTTCATAAATGGTTTTCTCACAAACAGTCCAATGATCAGCGCTGCAATTGCAAACACTGCCAGCTGGCTCATGTACATCCAGTAATCGTTCTCATACATGCCGCCGATCGTCTCACGCATTGCATTGATCGCATATGGGAACGGGAAATATTTGTAAATATTCTGGTTAAACTGCGGCAAAATCTCGATCGGATATGTTCCGCTGGATCCTGCGATCTGGATAACCATGACAACAACGACAAATGCCTTTCCCACATCTCCGAAAGAAACCGTCAAAGTATAGATCAACAGGTTAAAGGTAAAACTTGTAAACGCAGCAACGATATAAAAAAGTACTGGTTCTAAACACTGTACCTTTAACAGATACAGATCTCCCAGGACAACGATTGCTGCCTGCAGCTGTCCCAAAACAAAAAACAGTAAAAATCTTCCAAAGTATCTCTGATATGATCTGGTGCCTGCAAACTTTTCATCCTCTACCTGCACTTTGATCAGCGCAACTAAAATAACAGCTCCAACCCAGAGCGCAAGTATTGTATAGAATGGTGTGACGGAAGACCCATAGTTTTCAACCGGATAAACTCTCTCTGTTTGAATCGTAACAGGTGATGCAAAGAACTCTCCCATCACTTCCGGATCCGTGGACAGGATACGGATGAACTGATCGTATTTCTCCCCATCTTCCACTTCATTCAATTCTGATAAGATCGTATTCAGCTCCTCTTTCGCAGAACTTATGATTTCTTTTAAAGTGTTAAAACTTCCATTGGAACTGCTCACTGTGTTTCCGAGACTGCCCAAAGCCACACCGGTACCTTCCAGACCTTTATTCATGCTGTTTAAGGAGGCTACCATATTGTTGTAAGCAGCAGAAATATTTGCCTTCATCGTTGCAACATCTGCCTGTAACTGTTTTTCTACGATCGGCATGACCGCATCGATCAGATTGGCTGCCGCTTTGATCGCTGTATGATCTCCTGAGACAGCATTGTTAAGATCACCTATCCGGTTCTGCAATACTCCCTGTACCGCAGTTGTTGTCTGCTCAATGCTGTCGAGCAGTTTAATGATATCATCCTTGTTGCTTCCGGCAGGAATCAGATCACTCTGTAACAGTTGTTTTAACAGTTCGATCTGCTGAGTGGAATTTGATACATTATTCGCAGCATTTGCAATCTCTTCCGCCGTTGGAAGCTCTTTTGACAATGTCGTATTCACTTCCTGCAAATGAGTATGGATACTCTGGTATACCTGATCCATCTGGGACTGCAACGTAGTGATCGTCTGCTGTGCATCTGCTTTTGCCTTGTTGACCTGTGCAACACCATTATTTAATTTACCGGACGCGCTGGAAACCTCTCCGCTTGCTGTTTTTAAATTTGACGCAAGGGTTGCGTTGCAGGACATCAGGTTATCAATTGTCACAAGATAATCATCCAGATTCTTATTGACAGAATCCAGTTTATCAATAATTTTAGTGATATACTGTGTCTTTTGTGCATCATCTGCGAGTTCATTCATACTTTCCATAACAGTGGAAACTGCAACATTCACAAACTCTTCATTAATACTTGTCTGCAGCGTTCCTTTTGCTGTATCCGTAATCTTGGAAGCAATTGGATTCTTCTTCTCATTTTCATAATAGGTAACAGAAGGATGTACCAGGTCATTGTCCGCAAAACCGTACATGCTCTCACTGAAATTCTCACCGATGACAATCGCAGCGTAATAATCACCACTGTATACACCGTCGACCGCATCATCCTCCGTCTTTACAAACTGCCAGCCAATCTTGTCATTTTCCTTCAGATTGTCGATAACGGTATCACCCATGACCACAAATTCGCCATCACTCTTGGTATATCCTTTATCCACAGAAACAACCGCAACCGGTATCGTTCCCGTATTGCTGTATGGATCCCAGTTCGAATAGATATTAAACCATGCATACAGGGATGGAAGCACGCAGATTGCAAGTGCGATCAAAAGCGCAAGCTTATTTCTCCACAACCCCTTCACATCACTTTTGAAAATCCTGAAAATAGTCCTCATTTTCTCGTACTCCTGCATTTATTTCTCTTTTTGAGTTCCATTATTAATTATAACGTATTTTATCACTGAAACACAAATTTTTCCATAAAACAGATATTATTATAACGTTAAATATATCATTTTGAAACATACAATTTCCTTTATTTGTAATTATGGCAAAGAAAAACAGATACTGCACAAAATTCTTTTCTTTCCTGCAGTATCTGTTTTATGTATCATTCCTGTATTCTATGATTTTTATTGATAATAGGTAAGGTCAAAATATGTAATACCATTTTCGTCATTTACCTCAAAATCAAGATGTCTGTTGTACTCCTCATCCTGATAAGAATAACTGTTATATTCTTCAGCTTCGTATACATCATCACATTCTCCCATGATTGCAACCGCTGACTGTTCATCCATTCCAATCGTCAATCCACCGCTGACTGACATAATCGGGAATGCGTCTACCTGATCAAATCCATAACAGGTATCCAAAGAAAATGCATAAATGTCACATTCTGTAATATCTTTTGCTGAACTGTCCAGATTTACAAAGCCAATCTTTACTGTCACATCTGGATAATCCGGATTTTTCAGTTCAATTGACTCATAAGTCTGGTCGCCCGCATTCATCACATAACCATCTTCGTAACCATAATCCGCTATATCAAACGTCCATCCGTTCGCCTCTATCTCACTGTAGGCAAATGGCAGGGAATACTCATGTCCGTCAAAGAAAAATGACATATCCTCCCATGTTCCGTCCATCGGCTCTGCATCTACAACCGGTCTGTCTTCGGAAGTATCTGGAAGTGTTGCGGCTCCGGAATCGTGATTGAAGATGTCCTCCGCCTGATCTCCGTCATCATCCGCTGCATAATAATCGCTTGTCACGCCTGTGTCTATTTTGCTGGAGCCACTCGAACTTCCACCGACCAGCGTTGAAACCGTCAAAGCAATAATTGTGAAGATCAACATAATTCCAAATATAATAAGACCCATAAATAACTGTCCTCTTGCCCAGTTTTTGCGGATTGCGTCTTTTGGATTTTTTCCGATCAGCCAGATAATATACATAACGATATTTACAATTGGAATGTTCACCAATAAATAGGTCAGCATCCACTGTCCAACACTCATCTGTGGCACAAGCTCCTGCTGCTGATTTTCCATCCCGGACTGATACTGTGGCTGATTGTTATAGCCATATGTATTTTGCGTACCGCCGTAACTGTTTTGTGTACCTCCATAGTTGTTTTCACTGCCATATGAGTTCTGGGTATCACCGTATGTAGTCTGGGTGTTTCCGTAAATGTTCTGGCTTGTGCCATATTCGTTCTGGTTATTTTCGTTCTGTTCGTTAAAATTTTCACTCATAACTCTTTTTCTCCTCCGTGTGTGTATTTGCTACCACTTTATTGTAGCAAATTGTGAAAGTATTTGCAACACGAAAGTTTTTAATATCAAATTCTTAAAATTTTTGTCCAACTTTTTTAATTTATTTTCCAATAACCCTTTCTGTCTGAACCCACACGCTCTATCACTGATTTTTCTTTCAAAGATTTTAAACGCATTGCCACTGTTTTTCTGCTGATTTTTAATTTTTCCGCCAACTGTGGCATAGTATAACCCGCATTTTCTAATAATAATGCGAGAATCTCCTGCTCTTTTTCAGTCACCCTATCAGTTACCCTATCAGTCACCCTTTCAGTTACCTTGTAAAATTCACCTGGTCCAACCTGCAAACTCGCAACAGATTCCATTGGAATCACAATTTCAAAAATATTATCCTCCAAAAACACAGGTGTTCCACCCGAATATAATTTTGTATACTTATTGGTATTCCTCATACCAGAGCCGAGTTCATCCGCATAACCAATTTCACGAAATACTTTTGAAATTGGTGGATTTTTCGGAAAAGGTTCAAACTGATTCAGTTTCAATTCACCATGTCCGTGAGGCAAATTGCTGTTTTTAGTAAAAATTCTGTTACTTTCAATCACAAATTGTGCAGTGTAGGCATTGGAATAATCGCGATGTGCTAATATATTAGAAATGATTTCCCTCAATATTTTATCTCTGGCACTGACACTCTGGTCACCATCCAGCACAAAAGAATCATTCAAATGCTTTTTTCCAAAATCCATTAATCTGCGATAACTATCTATTAAATTTGTAATAATAACCTCTCTGTCATCATAACGATCCATATTTTTCACACGATAAATAGCATCTGTCTTATACTGTGGTAATACAGACATAATGGTCTGATCTTTACCAAACAACAAAATTGCCGCAAGCGTAATTCCCTCCTGACCGGTATCTGGATCTGCTAAAATAAGTCCTGTGCTTCTCAGAATTTCTTCTTCATTCATATTTGACCATGGGTGATTATCCACCCTTGAAACCGCCATCTTTTTTGCTCTTTGAATCACATCAAAATCAAGGAAATCCAATCCAAGCTTCGGATAAACCTTATTCACAAAATAAGTGCTCTGCTTCCTTGCATACATTTTGTATACCAATTCCGCATTGTCTGTAATATCAATATCCCCTTCATGTGTCCTGTCCCATATACGACCATTCAATCGTCTAAGCTGTGTTCCCTCTGGCACCCAGATATAAATGACTGTCTTTCCATTTATATCAAATATCTGTGGTGTAAGATAAAGCGGTGGATTTATTTTATTAGCATTATTAACGGACGTTGTAAAATCCTTAAGCATTTTATCTGTCTTTTGGGGATTTACACCCCGAATTTCTTTTGTTTGGTCAACTACGCCAAGAATAATATGCCCTCCATTACGATTATTAAAAGAACATACCGATTGATACACATCTTTTGTCAAATCATTCTCAGACAATTTAAATTCAACATTTATCTTTTCGCCGGATTCAATTATCTTTTTCAGCTCATTTACATTCATACCCACACCTGCCTTCAGACTATTATTTCCTTCTATTTTTTCTATATACCCCATTTAATTATATCATATAAAAGAGGTCTCCGGGTTTTCCCGGAGACCTGCCAAATCTTTATATTATTCGACCTTTTAGAACTTACCAGCCTTGTGAGCTTCCTCTACAGAAACAGTGAATCGCCTATTTATCGCACGCATCGGCGTTTTTGTTACCTGCGTGTTTCCTATCCAGCAATTTTTCGCACTTGCGAGCGCTTCTCACGGCAATTTTAGCACTCTTCTCCGGCATATACAAACCCTGTCTCTTCCCAAAATTTCATCGGGGAAATGTAGTAGTCGTACTGGCTGCTTCCTTCTTTCTTGAATGCAACTCCGAATTTCAAAAATCCAAGTATAATACCCTGGCGTATAAACTGCTGGTCTTTCTTCATCACTCTTGCTGCAACCGCTACCGGAACATTTTCGCCAGTGAACTCCGGTACTTCCAAATATACCTTACTCTTATCCATTTGTCAATTAACTCCTTTCTTTCTGTGCTTCCGTCAGAGCTTTCACGATGTCCTCTGCTTTCTTTGGTCCAATTCCTTTTACGCCCAAGATCACATCTCGAACCTCACTCTCTGTCAATCCTTCCGCATCCTTCATTCCGTCTGCATGGCCTGCCTTGTATAAATTCTGACAGAACTGGTCCATCTGCTGATGATCCATTTTCTTTACGTCCTTGTACGTCTTACGATTCAATGTGTACTGTTTCACAATCATTCCTCCAATCCTTTCAGGTACTCTAATATTGCTTCTTTATCTATGCACATCTCTACAAAATGATCGCTTAAATCCGTGCAGGCTGGTTCTATCGGTTCTCCGCCATAGCACCTCATTCCTTTCGGACATTCTTCGCTAAGCGTGCAAAAATCACATAGTTCTTCGTTTTGATGAATGCCTCTACCTTCTCAACATCTTCCTGGCTCATATTGTCCTGCATTGCATCTATACCTCCTATTATGTGAACGGCAATTCGCTGTCCTCGTCCACGCTCATAAATCCACCGTCATTCTGCTGTGGTGCCGGTGCTGGCTGATTGCTATATGTACCACCGCCCTCGGTGTTTTTGCTCTCGGCAAATTCCTGGTCCTCTGCTACAACGTCTGTCGTATATACACGCTGGCCTTCTTTATTCGTGTAGCTTCCAGTCTGTATTCTGCCGGTCAGCACAATCTTTGTCCCTTTATGCAGGTATCTCTCAGCGAACTCTCCCGCCTTGCCGAATGCAACGCACTGGATGAAGTCTGCTGAGTTTTCCTGGTTTTTTCCTCTTCTGTCAACTGCCAGGGTGTATCTCGCTACTGCCATAGCCTGCTCCCCCTGGGTATATCTAACTTCCGGATCACGTGTGAGGCGACCCATCAAAATTACTTTATTCATTGTCCCGCTCCTTTCTCGGTTTCCTGTATTTTTAACACGTAGTATAACTTTCCTGGCTCGGCTCCCCATTCCGGCTTGCCTTTTCCGAAATGCAATGTGCATTTGCAGATGATTTCCGGGGACTCTTTGGAATAGCCATTTCTAAATACTATCGGTACCGGCCATGGCTTCCGGATTTCTTCCGGCGCTGCATCTCCGTATACCATCTGTCCTCCAACCAGGATAAAGCCGAAAGTGTTCATAAATCTGCTGTCATAGTACGGCTTGATTTCTCTGTACTCTTCTGTTTTTTCACCGGAAGCAATCATATCAAACCACTTCTTCTTGATTGGTAATATCAGCATTTATCTTCCTCCTTTATTATTTCAAAGCTATCCATTGGTACAAGCCTTGTTTTATTGCATCCATAGGCAACTATAGCGACTTTCATTTGCTCTTTTACATCTCTTCCTATGTAATCTTTTTCCGAGCCATCGTACCCATAATTTGTGTCGCAAAACAATTCCGCTTTTACCACAATCATCTTCATGCCTATAATAATTCCAACAAACTCCTTTTCTGACGGTTCGTAATATGTTTTCATAAAATCTCCACCGCCCCAATCTTCTGCCGGAACCTCCCTAAATCTGTCTTTCTCTTTTTTCTCTGAGTAATCTGTGTAAAAGTATGCAGGCTTTCCGTTTTCTGTTTCGTCCCCAGTCAGAAGTGTTATACATTTTCCATCGTTAATTTTTCTCATGTATTTACTGCACTTCACTGTCTGAAACATATATTTATTACATCTTCTCAGCTTCAATTCCGGCACCTCCTGTCTCTCGCTGCAGACCGGAACATCATCAACAGCATTTCTGATACCGGCCTGCTTCTATCTTTTCTCTTTGCCTTCTTGATTGCTTTGAGGTCGTACCACTCACCCCGGTAGTTCATTCCATCCGGAACATACACGCCTACCTGGTATGGGATTTCTTTCTTAATCTGCTCGTACACTTCTTCCGGCATCACGTAGTAATTGTAGTCTCCCAGGAAGTTGTGACCGTTCTTCGAGTGAAAATCCTCTA